>Ga0310822_100196_pt1 | contig 44559 bp, 44 predicted proteins | sample P4_ome_2_FD_201313 | JGI IMG/M metagenome (GOLD analysis project Ga0310822, IMG submission 201313) | Sorghum-adapted microbial communities from Joint BioEnergy Institute, Emeryville, California, United States - P4_Day56_Rep2 | ecosystem: Engineered > Bioreactor > SSF (Solid state fermentation) >... | reverse complement strand
GACTCGCCTGGACCAACGACCACCACCCACCCACCGTCAACCACGCCCACCACCCCGAAGAACTCCTACGCGCACACACCGACCCACCAGAAGACCCCGGGTGACCACTCCGGCCGCCGGCGGGTCACTCCTCGCGCAGCGCGGAGGCCGGTGCGGTCTGCATGCTCTTCCAGGCGGGGATGATCGCCGCCAGGATGGCCGCCGCGGTGGCCAGTGCCGAGTATTTGACCGCCTCGGCCACCGGATAGGTCAGCGGGCTCAGCGATCCCACCGCAGCCACCGCGGCGCCGCGCACGGCAACCATGATCGCCACCGACAGCAGCGCACCGAAGACGGCGCCGACGCCGCACCCGATGACCGCCTCCAGAGTGGTGACGGCGAAGACCTTGCCCCGAGTGGCGCCCAACGCCTGCAGCAGCGCCATCTCCCGGCGCCGACGCATGCCGACCAACAGCAGGGTTGCCGTCACCGACACGAAGGCGATCGCCAACAGCCCGTACTTGAGCGCGTTCAACGTGGTGAGGAAACGGCTGACGCCGCCGGCGGTCGCCGCCTCGTATCCGGCCGCATCGACCACCTTGATCGGCTGGTTGAACCGGGTGGCGTTGATGTCGGCTTCGATCTGGTCCAATGCCACACCGTCGCGCGGTTTGATCCGGACCAGGCCCGGCGCCTGCGGCCCGAAGATCTCCTCGGCCGCTCGGTACGGCATGTAGATCCGCCGCCCGCCCACCTCCGGGGTCGCCACGATCGTGCCGACCGTCATGTCGCGTGCCTCAGGCCCGCTGCCGAGCCGGACCGGATCGCCCACCCGCAACCGTTCTTCACGCGCCAACACGCTGCCGATGATCAGTTGATCGGCCGCCAGGGTCTGCTCCGGGTCTTCACCCGCCAGCACCGGGAATGGGAACGTCGGATGGTCTTCGGCCCGCACATACGCCAACGAGCCGTCGTTCAGGGCGATTTCGATCTCGACCATGCGCTCGACGCGTTCCACCCCGGGCAGCGCGGCGAGCTGCGCGATGGTCTCCGGTGAGGCCTTGGCGTCCAGCGACCCCCAGTCGCTGAACCGGGTGGTGCCCACCACCAGCCGGTCGGTCGCCTGTGCCCGCGCCAGATCCGCGGAGGCGCTGTTGATTCCGGTGAGGAAGGACGAGAGCAGCATCGCGACCGCCACCGGCACGGCCACCGCTCCGGCGATCGCGGTGGTCCGGGTGGGGTTGGCGCGCAGACCGGTCAACGCGACCCGGGTGGTGGCGCCGTGCGCCCGGTCGGCCGGCAGCTGCACCATCGTGATCATCTGAGCGCTCAGATACGCCGCGGCGGTCAGCAGCCCGATGATCGCGATCACGACGGCGGCGCTGGACACCACCGCCTGCAAGGGCTCCAGGCCGCCGGATCGGGTGGCCAGCGTCGCGGCGGCCACCCCCGCGGCCCCGAGCGTGGACAACACCAGCGCCTTCGGCCAGATGCTGCGGGGCTTAGTGTTCTCCTGGGCGGACCGCCCGGAGAGTTCGCCGGCGATCGCGGTGTTCATCGCAGACAGGCTGGGCAGCAGCGCGGCCAGCACCGCCAGCACGATGCCGACTCCCACCCCGGCCACCAGGATCGCGGGTTCCACCACCACCGGCACGTTCACCCCGACATACAGCTGGGTCAGGGCGCTGGCACTGGCGACCACCGGGTGAGCGATGCCGATGCCTGCCAGCACCCCGAGGATCGAGCCCACCGCACCCAGCACCGCCGCCTCGGCGAGGAATCCGGTCACCGCCGACTGCGGGGAGGCCCCCAGCGCGCTGGCCACCGCCACCTCGTGGCGCCGCTCCTCCACCGACAGCCGGGTGATCTGCGCGATCAGGATGACCCCGACACCCACCGCGATCAGCGCGAAGATCGCCAGCAGCGGAAAGAGCACGCTGTTGACGTTGAATCCGCGATCCGGGTCGGCCCGGGTGAGGACGCTGTAACCGGGGCCGAGAACGTCGCGGAGCTGCCCCTGGATCCGTGGTGCCTGCGCATCGTCGGCCAGGGTGACATAGGCGAGATCAACCCGGTCTCCGCGGGCGAACTCGGCCTTGGCGACGCTCAGCGGCAGCGCGACCACCAGGCCGTTGTTCATGGTGTCGAGCTGATCGGTCTGCTGCACCCCGGTCAGCGCCAGCTGTCCGGCGTTGGTCACCACCGTCGACGACGGATCCAGCTGCCCGGCCAGGATCGCCGAGGTGGCCGGGACCGGCGGCTCCGGCTGTCCGGGCGGGCACACCGCCGGGTCGATGATCCAGCGTGCCGTGCAGTCGATTCCCAGTGCCACCACGTAGGTTTCGCGGTCACCGGTGCGGACGACGGTGACCGCCCTGATCACCGGCACCACCGCCGACACCCCCGGAATCGACCGGGCCGCATCGATGCTCGCCGGTGCGATGCCACCGTGGTTCGCCGCGCCGACGATGCGCAACGGAGCGGGGCCGGCGATGCGGTATCCCACGTCGTCGATCGCGGTGCTCACACTGGTCGTCTCGATCATGACGGCCACCACCACCGCCACCCCGCCGCCGAGTGAGATCGCGGCGAGCAACGCCCGCAACGTGTGCCGGCGGATCGCCCGCAGGTTGATGATCCGGAAGACGCTGAGCGCCGCGGCCAGTTTCCGACGTGTCACGGTGTGCGTCACCTGCCGATCTTGCGCAGCATCACGACGACGCCGTCGGGTTCGGCGCTCTGGGTTTCGGCGGCGGCACCGGAGGCCGGTACCGCGCTGTCTGATTCGATCCGCCCGTCGCGGAACGCGATCAGCCGGGGTGCTTCCTCGGCGATCGACAGGTCGTGGGTCACCATGACGATGGTCTGTCCGGCGGCGTTCAGTTTCTTGAGCGTGTCGAGCACGATGCGCCCGTTCTTGGTGTCCAGGTTGCCGGTGGGTTCATCGGCGAGGATCACGTCCGGACGCATGAACAGAGCCCGCGCGATCGCCACCCGCTGCTGCTCCCCGCCGGACAGTTCGGCGGGCACCCGTCTGGCCTTGTCGGCCAGCCCGAACTCGTCGAGCAGTTCGACGGCCCGTTCGTACTGCGCACGTCCGGATTCACCGACCAGCAGACCGCTCAGCATCACGTTCTCCGCCACCGACAGTCCGGCCAGCAGGTTGAACGACTGGAACACGTAACCGAGCTTGCGGCCCCGCAGCCGGGCCAGTTGGCGCCGGGACAGCCCGCTGACATCCTGCTGATCGACGAACAGTCGGCCGCTGGACGGCGGCTCCAGCAGGCCGAGGATGCTCAGCAGTGTTGACTTCCCGGAGCCCGACGGTCCGATCAGCACGACGAACTCGCCCGGGCTGATTCGGACGTCGACGTGTTTGAGGATCGGTGTCTCCGCCGCGCCCTGCCCGAACGACTTGCACAGATCTCGGGCTTCGATCACGGCGGTGTCGCGGTCTTCTCCGCTGTCGGTCACGGTTGACTCCCCAATCGTCGGAGTAGCGGATCCCGCGCGGCGGGCGGCAGATTCGGCAGGATGATGGCCTGCAGGCGGGGGAACTGGTGGGTGATGCCGACGATGTAGCGCGAGCGGGGCCGGCGGACGGTCAGCGCGTTCACGACGGCGGCCGCGACATTGTCGGCCGGCACCGCCGACGGGTGGAACTGGCGGATGAACTTGCGCATGCCACCGATGTGTCTGGCGTAGAGGTCGCGGTGTTCGGGCCGCATCGCGGCGGCGGTCTGTTCGACCATGACATCGGCCCCGCGGACCATGTCGGTGTCGGTCTGGGTGGGCTGGATGACGATCACCGGAATGTGCCAGGGCGCCAGTTCCATCCGAAGTGCGTCCGCCACGGCCTCGAGCGCGAACTTCGAGGCGCAGTAGGCGCCCATCAGCGGCACCGAGATCCTGCCGTTGAGACTGGAGATGAACACGATCCGGCCCCGCGAGTCACGCAGCCGCGGCAACACGGCCTGGGTGACGGCGAGGTGACCGATCACGTTCACGTCGAACTGCCGGCGTAGGTCCTGCGGCGACACGGTCTCCAGCGGCCCGGGCACCACCACCCCGGCGTTGTTGATCACCGCGTCGAGGCGGCCGTCGAGGGACCGGTCGAGCGCGGCGATGTGGTCGGCCTCGGTGACGTCCAGCAGCACCGACGTTATCCGGGCCGGATTCAGCGCGACGATGTTCTCCGCGTCCTGTTCGGTGCGCACCCCCGCCACCACGTCCCATCCCGAGTCGGCGAGCTGGGTGACGATCGAACGTCCGATCCCCCGCGCCGCTCCGGTCACCAGAACTGTTGGCATACCCTGACTTCCAGTTTCTGTAGGTCAGGCCGGCTTGAGGCGGAGCGGAAGGCTGGTCCAGCCGTGCATGGTCGCGTTGTGCAGCCGCCGGGGGGTGCCGGCCAGATGGACCGCCGCGACCCTCTGGGTCAGGTGGGCGACGACGTGGCGCGCCTCGAGCCGGGACAGTCCCGCGCCCAGACAGAAGTGCACACCGCCGCCGAAGGCCAGGTGGTCGTTGGGGTCGCGGTCCGGCCGGAACGTGTTCGGGTCGTCGAAGTGCCGGGGGTCGCGGTTCGCGGCGGCGAACAGCAGCAGCACCCGGGACTGCCGCGGTATGACGTGGTCGCCGATCGGATAGTCGGAGGTGGCGGTGCGGTAGAACCCCTGCACCGGAGACTCGAACCGCAGCTGCTCCTCGATCAGTGACGGGATCAGCTCCGGGCGGGCACGCACGGTGTCGTAGACGTCGGGCCGCAGCGCGAAGGTGTGCAGCAGCCAGCCGAGCAGATTCGTGGTGGTCTCGTTCCCGGCCACGATCAGCATGACGACGCCCCAGAAGATCTCGTCGTCGGTGAGCCGGTCACCGTCCTCGGACAGCAACATCAGCGAGATCAGATCCGTACCGGGATGGTGGCGGCGTTCCTCGAACAGCGGCTGCAGATACCGGCGCATCGCGAAGGTGGCCCGCACCATCCGCTGCACCACCCCGAAGGTGCGGCGGCCGACCTCGACGAACGAGCCGTCGATGAGCGCTTCGGACCAGCTGCGGAACTTGGCGTGATCGGCCTCGGGGATGTCGAACATCGACGCGATCAGCCGGGTGGGCAGCAGCTGGGCCAGATCGTGCACACCGTCCGGGGCCTCCATCGCGATCATCCGGTCGAGCAGAAGGTCGGTGTGTTGTTCGATCACCGCCTCCCACATGGCGAGGGCTCGCGGGGTGAACGCCCGCGACACCAGACCGCGCAACCGGGTGTGGTCGGGCGGATCCTTGGTGATCATCATCGGCAGTTCGACGCGGAACCGGCTCTGGCTCTGCGCCGACGACAGCTTGGTGTGGTCCCGCAACCCGGCTCGCACATCGGTGAACCGCGGCACGATCCAGATGCCCAGCCGCGGGTTGTACCGCACCGGCGGGCCGGCGAGCAGTTCCCGGTACGCGGGATACGGATTCGAGATCACCGCATCGGCGAACGGATTGAACCGGGTCACCGGATCGTTGGCGCCGTTGCGCCGTTTCACCCGCGCGATCACGGTGTCCTGTACGACGCCGCCGAGACTGTCGACCCCGACTTTGACGAGGTTGGCCGTGAAGTTCCCGGTCTGTGTGGTGGCCATGCGCCGGCACCCCCCTCCACCGGCAACTCCCCCTTGTGCCGGCGTGCTACGGACGATACGCCGGGAACCCGCGAAGCGACGGCGGTTTCTGAAGATGTTCGGTCCGCCGCAGCTAACGGCCCGTCGGTGTCACGGGAACGAGCTCAGGGGAAGACGCTCACGGGAAGACGATGCGCAGCCGTTCCCAGCCCCGCACCGTCGAGGTGGGCGCCAACTGCGCCGTGTCGTAGTCGATGTCCCACTCCGGCCACCGGTTGAGCAGTTCGTCGAGCGCGACGCGGCCCTCCAACCGGGCCAGGTTGGCGCCCAGACAGAAGTGCAGCCCCTTGCCGAAGGTGAGATGCGAGCCGCGCTCACGGTGGATGTTGAAGGTGTCCGGGTCGTCGTAGCGGCGCGGATCCCGGTTGGCGGCCCCGAACAGCAGGAGCATCGCGCTGCCGGCCGGCACCGTGGTGCCGTAGCACTCGAAGTCGCGCGCCATCCACCGGGCGACGTGCGGGCCGGTCGGCTCGAACCGCAACGTCTCCTCGATGACCCGGCCGAGCAGCGACCGGTCCTCGTAGACGTCGCGCCGCTGGTCGGGGTGTTCGGCCAGGACCTTGGCCAGCCAGCCGATCAGCCGGCCGGTGGTCTCGTTGCCGGCGCCGGCCACCACCTGGGTGTAGTGGAGCACCTCCCGGCGGGTGAGTTTGCGGACCACTCCGTGCTCGTCGGTGAACTCGACGTTGAGCAGCGCGGTCATCAGGTCGTCGGACGGATTCCTGGCCCGCCAGTCGATGTACTCGGCGTAGATGCTGCCGTCGGCGATGCGGCCGGGGTCGGCCACCTTCATCGGGGCGCCCGGTTTGGTGCGCAGATTGGCGTCGTTGGCGTCCCGGACGCTGATCTGGTCGCTCTCCGGGATGCCCAGCAGCATGCCGATCACCCTCATCGGCATCATGGCCGCCAGTTCGGCGATGATGTCGAAACCCTCGGCGCCGACCAGCGGATCCAGGCAGCGCACACAGTAGGCGCGGATCTGTTCCTCGAGCGCAGCCATCCGGCGCGGGGTGAACACCCGGGACATCAGCCCGCGCAGCATGGTGTGCATGGGCGGGTCCTGGAACATCATCACCCCGGGCGGCATGTCGAAATCCGACTGCACCAGCTCCAGGATGTCGCTGCGGGAGTTCGAGAACGTCTCCCAGTTCAGCAGCGCCTTCTCCACGTCGGCGTAACGGGACAACGCCCAGAAGTCGTAGCGCTCGTTGTAGTAGATCGGCGCCTCGTCGCGCAGCCGGGCGTAGACCGGATAGGGATCGGCCACGATGTCGACGTCGTAGGGGTCGTAGTAGACATCGGTCTCGACGGTCGCCATCACCCACCCCTCTTACGGTCCGGTGCCGGTGCCCACGTTTTTGGGCGGTCGCCCAACACTTAGGGTGAGGCCATGTCTAGCAGTTCGCCGAGCCGACGGTCAAGGGTCGGCGGCAGCGACACCGCGACCCGGCGGGCGCTGATCAAGGCCACCGCCGACGTGATGCTCGAGGAGGGCTACGCGGCGGCGACCTCGCGGCGGGTGGCGGCGCGGGCCGGGGTGAAGCCCGCGCTGGTGCACTACTACTTCCCGAGCATGGACGATCTGTTCGTGGCGGTGTTCCGGGCCGGCGCGGAGGCGACGTTGCAACGCCAACGCAACGCGTTCGCCGGGGACCGGCCGCTGCACGCGCTGTGGGAGCTCAACAGCACCCAGGGTGCGCAGCTGTTCATGGAGTTCATGGCATTGGGCAACCATCGCAAAGCCATCCGCCGGGAGATCGCCGCCTACGCCGAGCAGTACGGCGAACTGGAGCACGCCGCGGTCGCGACGGCGCTGCGCGCCCACGGCATGGACACCGAGGAGTTCCCGCCCGCGGCGATCGCGATGATCCTGACCAGCGTGGCCCGGATCATGCTGATCGAACAGAATCTCGGTATCGAGCGCAGCCACGCGGCGGTTCGCGAGTTCGTGGGCCGGTACCTGGACCGCTTCGACGTGCCGGCGGGAGCCCATGACGCTGATTCATGACCTGATCGAACACGCCGCCCACGCGACACCGGACCGTCCGGCCGTGGCGACCCCTGGCGGAACGGTCATCACCTTCGCCGAATTCGACCGGCTGGTACGCAATGTGGCGAGCTGGCTGGCCGCGCACAGCCGCCGGGGCGACCGGATCGCGGTGGTGGCCGACAACAGCCCCGCATACGCGGTGCTGTACTACGCGGTCCCGCGCAGCGGCCGGGTCCTGGCGCTGATCAATCAGCGGCTGCACCCCGATGAGCAGGTCGCGCAACTGGTCCGCACCGGGGCCACGGTGCTGTTCGGCGACCCGGAACACCTTGCCGCCCTGTCGAACTCCGCTGCCCTGCACGGTCAGCTGGACCATGTCGTGGGATTCGGCGGCGCGGGCTGGCGGCAGGTGCTGGCCACCACGTCGGGGCCGGTCGATCCGCCCGGCCCCGACGATCCGGCGTGGCTGTTGTTCACGAGCGGATCCACCGGGACGCCGAAACCGGTGCTGCACACCCACCGCTCGGTGCTGGCCGGTGTGTGGGGCACCGTCGCCGGACGATCGGTGCAGCCGAGCGCGGTGTATCTGCTGCCGTTCCCGATGTGTCACATCGCCGGCTACAACATGCTGGTGCATCACGCCGTCGGCGCCACGGTGGTGCTGGTCGACCGGTTCCGGCCGGAGACGTCCGCGCAGGCGGTCATCGAGTACGGGGTGACCTCGTGCTCGCTGGCGCCGACCATGCTGCACTCCCTGCTCGCGCATCTCACCGCGACCGGCGCGCGGCTCCCCACGCTGTCGGCCGTCGCGTACGGTTCCGCGGCCATGCCGGCCGGTCTCATCCGGCGGGCGATCGAGTTGCTCGACGTCGACTTCCATCAGGGCTACGGGATGACCGAGACCGCCGGCAACGTCACGTTTCTCGGGCCCGACGACCACCGGTCCGATGATCCGGAGATCCTGGCCAGCGCCGGCCGCCCGCACGACGGGGTGCGGCTGCGCATCGTCGATCCGCACGGTGTCGAGGTCGCGCCCGGCGGGATCGGCGAGATCCAGGTGCGTGGTGAGCAGGTCTGCTCCCCCGGATGGCTGGCCACCGGTGACGTCGGCCGCCTCGACCGCACCGGACGGCTCACGGTGGTGGACCGCGCCAAGGACATCATCATCACCGGCGGGGAGAACGTGTCCTCCCGCGAGGTCGAGGATGTGCTGTCCAGCCATCCGGGCGTCGACATGTGCGCGGTCGTCGCCGCCCCCGACGAGCACTGGGGCGAGGCGGTGTGCGCGGTCGTGGTACCCCGGCGCCGGCCACCGCCCACCGCCGACGATCTCGTCGCCCATGTACGGTCCCGGCTGGCGGCGTTCAAGCGGCCCCGGCACGTGCTGTTCGTCGACGAGTTGCCGATGACCCCGAACGGGAAGGTGGCCAAGGACGAGGTGCGTCGCCACGTCCGCGAGCGGCTCACACCCCACACGCTGGAGAACCGGACCTGAGCCGGCAACGGAGGACACCCATGACCGACACCGTCGACGTCGACCACCTGCAGCGGTCGATCCAGGACACGCTCACCGAGCTGCTGCGGGCGCTGGAGCTCGAACCGGTGGCGGCCGACCGGTTCCGGGCCGGTAGCGAGTCGGACCGGTTCGGCCGCATCTTCGGGGGCCAGGTGGTCGGTCAGGCGCTGCTGGCGGCGGCGCGCACGGTGCCGGACCATCCCCCGCACTCGCTGCACGCCTATTTCGTCCAGACCGGGGACGGCACCCGCCCGTTGGACATCGCCGTCCAGCGCATCCGCGACGGCCGGTCGATGGCGACCCGGCAGGTCACCGTCACCCAGGACGACCGCACCCTGTTGACCGCGCTGGTGTCGTTTCACGACAACCCCGACGAACCGCGGTGGGCGGCGCCCGCACCGGTGCTGCCCGGACCCGAACAGCTGCCCGTCCTGCAGCACTGGGCGGCGACGGCTCCGCCTGCGCTGCGGCCCCAGGTGCGCCACTGGATCGACGTCCCGCCGCCGCTGGACATCCGGATCGGCGAGGCGACGTACTTCCTCGGTGGCCGCCCGGCCGAGGGTCCACGGTCGCACTGGATGCGGCTGCCCCGCGACGTCGGCGACGACCCCCTGTTGCACCGGGTGTTGCTCGCCTATGCCAGCGACTATCTGCTGCTCGACGCCGCACTGCGGGCGCACCCGGACCTGTCGGGCCACGACGGCTTCCAAGCGGTCAGCCTCGACCACTCGGTGTGGTTGCACCGCCCGGTGCGGTTCGACCGGTGGCATGTGTACACCCAAAATACGACCGTGGTCTCCGGTCACCGCGCGTTGGTGCGCGGCACCATTCACGACGCCGCGGGCGCTCTGGTGGCCAGCACCAGCCAGGAGGTCCTGATCCGCCCGGCCGAGCGCTGACGAAGCGGCACGCCCTGACCAGGGCATGTGATCAGCCGGAAACATCTGCAGCACACTGTTAACGGCTGCACGCCGATCGGTAACCTGACCGCAACCACACCCGGCCGCCGCCCGCGAAAACTGTCAGTCGACAGGTAAGGCTCGATTCGCGGGAGTCATCAGTGACCAGTACCGCCACCACGGCCGGTGCCCGGGACCATGCCCGGGCCCAACACGGCCGCACCGCCGAATTCATGCGGCACCTGCCGCCGTCGTCATCGCCGACCGTCCCGTTGGATGTCACCGCCGAACAGCTGGTGTGGTCGGAAACCGTTGCACCAGGTGGATACTCGACAGCCGTCCTGGCGCGCGGCACCCGGATCAGATTCACCGACCCGGACGGCGACGCATGTGCGCATCTGCTGCTGCACCGCGCCGACGCACCACAGGAGCGGCTCAACGTCGCCGACACCGTGAAGGTGCCGTGGCAGGCGTATCCGGGAGCGGGACACCCGCTGCTCAGCGGTTTCGGCCGGGTGCTGGCCACCATCGTCGCCGACACCTCGGGCAGGCATGACGCTCTGACCGGAACCACCACCCGCGCAGGCAATCTCGATCGTTACGGGGCGGCGTCGCCGGAGTCGCCGTCGCCGGCAGGGCGGGAACTGTTCACCCTGGCGGCGCTCAAACACGGCCTGAGCCGGCGCGATCTTCCGCCGTCGATCTCGTTCTTCAAAGGCGTGCGGGTCGAACCGGACGGCACCTTTCGATGGCTGGGCTCGGCCGGCGCCGGCACCGCCGTGGATCTGTTGCTGCACGTCGACGCGATCGTGTTGGTGGCCAACACCGCCCACCCGCTCGACCCCCGGCCGGACTTCACCTGCACCCCGCTGCGGATCCACGCCTGGCCGGCCCGAGAGGATCTGCGGCGACTCGCCGCCGGTGATCTGCTGGGGCCGCTGGGTCCCGAGCACCGCCAGGCCATCGTCAACACCGACGCCGACCTCACCGCGAGAGGACAGCTGTGACAACCACTTCCGCACCCACGGTGGAACCGCTGGTTTTGGGCACCGTGATTCTCGACGAGACCGTCCCCGCCCGCGCCCCGTGGTCGGCCGTCGTCGCCGCCGGTGATGTGCTGACCATCGTCGACCTGGCCGGCAACCAGGCCGTCGACTGTCTGCTGTATTCGGCGGCCGACACCTCGGTGCGCTATTCGGCGCCGGAAACCATTCGCCGGCAGGGCCGTATCACGCTGACCACGGGTTCGGTGCTGCGCGCCGACACCGGCGACGCGTTGATGACCGTGGTCGCCGACGAGGTCGGGGCACACGACACCCTGGGCGGCGCCTGTTCGAAGGAGTCCAACACGCTGCGGTACGGACCGCACACCGGGGCGCAGCACGGGTGCATGGAGAACTTCCTGCTGGAGGGTTCCCGCTGGGGTCTGGGCGCCCGCGACCTGGCGAGCAACATCAACTGGTTCATGAACGTGCCGGTGGACCCGGACGGTGCGCTCGGCATCGTCGACGGGTTGTCCGCGCCGGGCAAACGGGTCGCGGTCCGCGCCGAGACCGACACCCTGGTGCTGGTGTCGAACTGCCCGCAGATCAACAACCCCTGCAACGCTTTCCATCCGACACCGGTGCGGATGATCGTGACCCGCCCGGAGGGGAGCGTATGAACCGCAACGGTGAAGTCACCGTGCTGATCGCCAATCGCGGCGAGATCGCGGTCCGGCTGATCCGAACCGCCAGAATCCTCGGCTTGCGCACCGTGGCGGTGTTCTCCGACGCCGACCGCGGCGCACCCCATGTGCGACTCGCCGACGAGGCGGTGCGGATCGGGCCGGCGGCACCCCGCGACAGCTATCTGCGCACCGAGGCCATTCTGGCCGCCGCCGCCCGCACCGGTGCGACGATCGTGAGCAGGGCATCTGCGGGTGCCACGTGCACGTGGCGATGCCCAGCCGGGAGGCCGCGGTCCGGGTCAGCAACCGGTTGCGGCCGTGGCTGCCCAGCCTGCTCGGACTCAGCGCCAATTCCGCGATCTACCGCAACTCCGACACCGGCCACGCAAGTTGGCGCAGCGTGCTGTGGGCGCGTTGGCCCAGCGCGGGTCCGCCGCCGCATTTCGACTCGGTCGACGAGTACGACGCCGTCGTGCAGATGATGCAGCAGGCCGGGGCCATGCTCGACGACGGCATGGTCTATTGGGACGTCCGGCCATCGGCGAAGTTCCCGACCATCGAGGTGCGCGTCGCCGACGTGCCGGCCACCGTCGCCGACACCGTGCTGCTGACGGCGCTGACCCGCGCCGCGGTGATGACGGCCATGGACGACGAGCGGCGCGGCCAACCGACGCCGCCGCTGTCGCCGCACGCGTTGAAGGCCGCGTACTGGAAAGCGGCCCGCGATGGCCTCGACGGCGACGCGGTCGACCTGTTGGAAAGCCACGAGCGGGTGCCGGCGCTGGCGCTGCTCAACCGGCTCGTCGACCACGTTCGCCCAGCGCTCGAGCACACCGGCGACTACGACCTCGTGTTCGACGATCTGCACCGGATCGCCGAACGGGGTAACGGGGCGATGCGGCAACGACGGGCGTGGAGCCGCCGCCACGACGTCGCGGACGTGGTTGCCGAATCCGCCGCGGCGACACTCGCCGGCTGTTAACCCACCACCCGACTGTCGTACGCCGCCGTCAGCCAGTACACCGCGCGCTCGAGCCCGGGCACGATCTCGGTCACCTCGATCTCGCCGTTTGCGAACCGGCCGAGAAAGCCGAAGACGACGCCCGTCATGATCAGCTCCAGATCCTTCGCGAATCCCGGATCCACATCGGCCAGAAGGGATCTGACGACCGGCACCACGGCGTCGATGCCACGCTGAACCAGTCGGGACCCGCCCGGCCCCGAGCGGGCGCGCATGTACGACCGCAGCATCTCCGGATGCTGCTCCCACGGTTCGAAGATGGTGCGAAGCACGTGCATCATGGCCGCGTACAGCGAGGCGCCGGACGTGACCTCTACGGGCGGTGTCAAACCCGCGTACCGGTTGGTGTCCATCCACCACTGGAGTGCGCTGGCGATCAACTCATCCCGAGTCGCGTAGCGCTTGTAGATCGTCGACAGCGAGACCCGCGCCCGCTTGGCCACCTCGCGCAGTTGGACGGCGTCATAGCCCTGCGTGTCGAGCAGGTCGATGACGATCTCGATGATCGGGTCCGGCGCGGCGTCGACGGCACCGCCCTGCGGCAACACCTGCACCTCTTCTGTCGGCACGGTAACCATGTTACTGTGCCAGTCGAGTAACCAAGTTACTTGGGTTTCACCAGCGCGAATGCGCCGAAGTGAAGGAGGAGAACGGTGGGCAAACTCGACGGCAAAGTCGCCTTCATCACCGGTGTGGCGCGCGGCCAGGGCCGCAGTCACGCGGTCCGCCTCGCCCGCGAGGGCGCCAGCGTCATCGGCATCGACATCTGCGCCGACATCCCGGCCAATCACTACGCGATGGCCAGTCCCTCAGAACTTGACGAAACCGTCGACCTGGTGGAAGCCGAGGGCGGCAAGATGCTCGCCTCGGTCGCCGACGTCCGGGACTTTCACGCGGTCAAGACCGCTGTGGACGCCGGTGTCGAGCAGTTCGGCCGCCTCGACATCGTGCTGGCCAACGCCGGGATCGCGCCGGTGGCTTTTCGTGCGCTGACCATCGAGGAGGAACTCGAACAGTGGCGAGCCGCCATCGGGGTCAACCTCGACGGCGCGTACCACACCGTCTTCGCCGCGGTTCCGCACCTGCTCGCCGGAAACCGCGGCGGCGCAATCGTGTTCACCAGCTCGACGGCCGGCTTACGGGGTTTCGGCGGCATGCAGGGCGGCGGCCTGGGCTACGCGGCATCGAAGCACGGCATCGTCGGCCTGATGCGCACACTTGCCAACGCGCTTGCGCCGGCGAACATTCGGGTCAACACGGTGCATCCGACGGCGGTCAACACCATGATGGCGGTCAACCCGGCGATGACCGAGTTCCTGGAGAACTACCCGGGGGAGGGGCCGCACCTGCAGAACCCGATGCCGGTCGAACTTCTCGAGCCCGAAGACATCAGCGCGGCGATCGCCTATCTGGTGTCCGACGAGGCGAAGTACGTCACCGGGGTCACCTTCCCGGTCGACGCCGGATTCTGCAACAAGCTGTGAGCGACAACCGAATTCCGCCGGGACGGGTGGCGGGTAAGCGCGTCCTGGTCACCGGCGCGGCCCGCGGAATGGGTCGCAGCCACGCCGTCAAGCTGGCCGAAGAGGGTGCCGACCTCATCCTCGTGGACATCTGCGCATCGCTGCCGGACGTCGAATATCCGTTGGCGACACGGGAAGATCTCGAGGAGACCGCGCGGCTGGTCGAGAAGCACGGTCGGCGCGCGGTGACCTGTGTGGTCGATGTGCGGGACGCAGACGCCCTGGCATCGGCCGTCGCGGACGGGGCCGGCGAACTCGGTGGACTCGACGCGGCGGTGGCCAACGCGGGGGTGCTGACCGTCGGCACCTGGGACACCACGACTCCCGAGCAGTGGCGGACGGTCGTGGACGTCAACCTGATCGGGTCCTGGAACACATGCGCCGCCGCGCTGCCGCATCTCGTCGACCACGGCGGCAGCCTGGTGCTGATCAGTTCGGCGGCGGGACTGAAGGGCACCCCGCTGCACCTGCCTTACACGGCGTCCAAGCACGGCGTCGTCGGGCTGATGCGGGCGTTGGCCAATGAGCTTGCCGCCCAGAACATCCGCGTCAACACCGTGCACCCGACCGGTGTGCCGACCGGCATGCAACCGGAGTCCCTGCACTCGCTGCTGGGCGAGAAGCGGCCGGATCTCGTGCCGATCTTCCTCAACGCACTACCCATCGTGATGGCCGAAGCGGCCGATATCAGCAACGCCGTGCTGTACCTGGTGTCCGACGAATCCCGGTATGTCACCGGGCTGGAATTCAAGGTCGACGCCGGCGTCACCCTGCGCTAGCTGCCTTTTCGAGAGGAAACCGATATGACCACACGCGACGATCAGCGGGGCAGACGTGCATTCGCCGAGGTGATGACGTTCCCCGCGCCCGACGATCCCGGTCCGGCGGCGGCGGCGATGCTCGACTACGTGTTCGCCGACGTCTGGCAGCGGCCGGTGCTGAGCCGGCGCGACCGGCGGTTCGTGACGCTGGCCTGTGTGGCGGCCGCCGACGCCGACGGGCCGCTGCGCGACCACGTGTACGCGGCACTCAACAGCGGCGACCTCACCATCGTCGAGATGCGGGAAGCCGTACTGCATTTCGCGGTCTACGGCGGCTGGCCGAAGGCGTCGCAGTTCAACATGGTCGTCGACGAACAGTGGGAACGGATCCATCGTGAGCGCGGGCAGCAGGTGCCCCCGCCGGAACCGCTGCTGCCGTTGACCACCCCGAGCGATCCCGAGGCACGCCTCGCGACGGGGGAGCAGTCGTTCAAGGACATCAACTGCCTGCCGTTCGTGCCGACCCGGGACAACCCGTACTCCGGCGCGGGCATCCTCAACTTCGTCTTCGGGGAGATGTGGCTGCGTCCCGGCCTGGGCATGAAGGAGCGCCGGTTGATCACGATCGCGTGCGTGGCGATCCAGGACGCCGACTATCCGATCATGAGCCACGTCTATGCGGCGCTGAAGAGCCGCGACGTGTCGTTCGACGAAATGGAGGAACTGGCACTGCATTTCGGCGCCCACTACGGCTGGCCCAAGGCCTCTCGGCTCGACGAGGTGATCGCCGAACAGAAGCGACGCGTCACCGCCGAATGGGCGGCCGAAGCCGAGGCGGCGTCATGACCTCGGCCGCGCCCGCGGTCAGCGGACCCCTTATCGGTGGGGACCGCCTCACCTCGACGTCGGCCGCGGTGTACGAGCACATCTTCCCCGCGACGGGCCGGCCCAATGCCACCGTCGCGCTTGCTGGGGCGCCGGAGATCGACCGGGCCGTCGCCTCCGCGTGGGCGGCGCAGCGCGAGTGGGCGGCGCTGACCGTCGACCGGCGCCGCGACCTGCTCATCGGCCTGGCCGACGTCGTCGGCGCCCACCTGGACGAACTCGCCGAACTCAACGTGCACGACTACGGCGTCCCGATCTCGTATGCCGGCACGGCGATGCTGCTGGAGCGGTTCCTGCGCCACTTCGCCGGATACGTCGACAAGCTCCACGGTTCGAGCACCCCGGTCAACGGTTCGTTCGACGTCAACCTCGTCGAGCGTGAGCCGTACGGCGTCGTCGGCGTCATCGCCCCGTGGAACGGTGCGCTCGCTGTCGCTGGGTCATGCGTCGCGCCGGCCCTCGCGGCCGGAAACGCCGTGGTGTTCAAGCCTTCCGAACTCGCCCCGCTGGCGTCGCTGCGGTTCGGCGAACTCTGCCTCGAGGCGGGACTGCCCGCCGGCCTGGTCAACGTCGTGCCGGCGGGCCCCGAGGGCGGCGACGCGCTCGTCCGCCACCCCGGCATCCGCAAGATTCACTTCACCGGCGGGGGCGTCACCGCCCGCTCCGTAATACAGGCCGCGGCAACCAATCTCACACCCGTTGTCGCGGAACTGGGCGGCAAATCCGCCAGCCTGGTCTTCCCCGACGCCGATCTCGCCACCGCGGCCATGCTGACCGCACATCAGGGACCGCTCATGCAGTCCGGCCAGAGTTGCGCCTGCGCCAGCCGCATCCTCGTACACGAGTCGGTCTACGAGGAGTTCGCGGGGCTGTTCCTGGCCGCGGTGGGCGCCGCGACCATCGGCGACCCGTTCCGCGCCGACGTCACCTTCGGCCCCGTCGTCAGCGCGGGCGCCCTCGAGCGCATCCGCTCGGTGATCGACGATGCCGTCCGCGTCCGCGCGGGTGTGTTGCTCACGGGCGGGCAGCGGATCGGCGGCGAGCTGGAATCCGGTTACTACCTCGAGCCGACGGTGTTCGGCGACGTCGACAACTCCACGAATCTGGCGCAGACCGAGACGTTCGGCCCGGTCGTCTCGCTGATCAGGTTCCGCGACGACGACGAGGCGGTGCGGATCGCCAACGACACGCAGTACGGGTTGAACGCGTTCGTCTTAACCCGTGACCTCCGTCGCGCCCACACCGTGGCCCGGTCGCTGGAGGCGGGATCCATCTGGATCAACACGTTCAGCGACATCTCTCCGCAGGGGCCGTACGGCGGATACAAGCAGAGCGGTTTCGGCCGCACCGGCGGTGCCGAGGGTCTGCAGGAGTTCCTCCAAGTCAAGAACATTCGCATCGCGATGAGCTGAGGCGAGCCACTCAACAAAGGAAGCAGGGACGTGACCGATCTGGCGTCAATCGACTATTTCTCCGACCAGGCCGTCGCGCAGGATCCGTACGAGTATTACGAGTACCTGCGCGCCCAGGGCCCGGTGTTCCAGGAACCGCACCACGGCGTCGTCGCGGTGACCGGCTACGCCGAGGTGATGGCGGCGTTCAAAGACGTCGAGTCGTTCTCGGCGGTGAACGCGATCGGCGGGCCGTTCCCGCCGCTGCCCTTCGAGCCGGAGGGTGACGACATCAGCGCCCAGATCGAGGCGCACCGCCATCAGTTCCCGATCTTCGAGCACATGGTGGTGATGGATCCGCCCCAGCACGAACGGGCGCGGTCATTGTTGAGCAAGCTGCTGACGCCGCGGCGGCTCAAGGAGAACGAGGACTACATGTGGCGGCTGGTCGATCAGCAGCTGGACGAGTTCATCACCAACGGCCGATGCGAGTTCTTGTCCGAGTACGCCAAACCCTTTGCCACGCTCGCCATCACGGACTTGTTGGGTGTTCCCGAAGAGGACCGCGGCGAGATCCGCCACGCGCTGGGGGCCGGCCGCCCACCGGGCAGCGCCGTCGGCTCCCTCGACGGTGAACCGGTGGGCAGCAATCCGCTGCAGTACCTCGACGACAAGTTCAGCGGCTATATCGCCGAGCGGCGCTCCCAACCGCGCGACGACGTGCTCAGCGGGATGGCCACCGCCGTCTATCCCGACGGATCGACACCGGAGCTTCTCGAAGTGGTGCGCCCGGCCACCTTCCTGTTCGCCGCGGGTCAGGAGACGGTCACCAAACTTCTCAGCGCGGCCGTTCAGATGCTCGGCGAGCGGCCGGAGTTCCAGCAACTGTTACGCGAAGACCGCACTCTGATCCCGGGGTTCATCGAGGAGTCGCTGCGGATGCAGAGCCCGACGAAGGTCGACTTCCGCCTGGCCCGCAAGACCACCATGCTCGGCGGTGTGCACATTCCGGCGGGCACGGTGGTGATGCTGTGCCTCGGCGCGGCCAACCGGGATCCGCGCAAGTTCGACGATCCGCACGAATTCCGGTTGCACCGCAAGAACGTTCGCGAACACATCGCGTTCGGGCGGGGGATCCACACCTGCGCCGGCGCGCCGCTGGCCCGGGTGGAGGGCCAGATCACCGTCCACCGTCTCCTGGACCGCATGCGCGACATCACGATCAGCGAAGCCGAGCACGGTCCCGCCGGCGATCGGCGCTACTCGTACGAGCCCACGTTTCTGCTGCGCGGGCTCACCAAACTGCACATCGAGTTCACCCCCGCCGGCTGACGCCTGCTACGCCGGCCGCCACGAGTGCGCGGCCGCGACCAGGCCCTGCACCAACGCCGACGTCGCGGGGGTCAGACCGTCGTCGCCGGGCAACTGGCTGCGCGGGCTGATCCCCCGCACCCGCGGCGTCAGTTCGAGTTGCGCCCCGCCGTGGCGCACCCGGTTGACCGGGTTGTCGGGATGCAGGCCGCGCAGTTCGCGCGGGATCGCGTCGAGGTCCGTGACGACCCGATAGCCGGGCACGTCGACGTGCCGTGCGACGTGGTCGGCCAGTTCGCGGTTGCGGCCGCCCGCCAGAAGCTCTGTGCTGCGGCCGATCCGGCCGTAGCCGTGCAGCGACACCGCGACGTCGACGTGCTCCAAGAACTCGGCGAGACGCGCGGACTCCTGCGCGCGGTAGCGCGCCGACGGCAGATGGTGCGGGTAGTGGTCGGGGTGGCGCACCACGTACAGCGACGCGCCGGCGGCGTCGGCGGCCCGCTCGGCGATCACGTCGGTCATCTGCTCCAGCCCGCCACCGTGAATGGCCATGAAGCCGAACCGCGACCGCAGCACGCTGTGCTCGGTAACGCCCGGCTGCGCCAACAACTGCGAAAGCGACTGTGGCGCATGAGAACTGCGGCTAATTGGGCTGCGGGGCCAGTGCGCGGGGTCCCAGCGTCGCAGGAAGTCGACCCACCGCGACGGCAGGCCGTGATGCAGGGCGCCGTCGATGATCCGTTCCAGGTAGCCGGGGCGCGGTGGTCCCGGGTCGACGCGGTGGTCGATGTACACCCAAGCCGGGGCAGGACCGTCGGCGGTCTGCACGATCATCCGGTCGCGCCGGTAGCGCACCGGCACACCCTCGGCGCTGTCGAGTGTGGCGAGGTCGTGGTCGCTGACCTGCCACACCACCCCGTGCACGAGCGAACCGTCGAACGGTTCGACGGTCGCCACGCCACGCTGGTTGATCAACCAGTCGTGGCCGGCCAGCGTTGCGGGACGCGGATCGGTCGCATCGGGGCAGCGTTGCGCCATCTGCCGCACGCACAGGTTGGACCCGTACGCGAAGTAGCTATGGCTCGGCTGCATTCAGCCCGCGACGGTCAGGTAGATCAGCACCACGTTCAAAAGGGTAATCAAAGTCGCCACCACCCAGCCCAGGGCAGTGGTCATCCGGTGGTTGGCGTCGTCGCCCATCAGCACGCGGTCACTGGTCAGCCGGATCAGCGGGATCAACGCGAACGGGATACCGAAGGACAGCACCACCTGCGAGAGCACCAGCGCCCGGCTCGGGTCGACGCCGATCGCCAGGATCGCCAACGCGGGCAGCAACGTGATCAGCCGGCGCAGCACCATCGGGATCGAGCGGTAGAACAGGCCGGCCATGATCATCGCGCCGGCGTAGGCGCCCACCGACGACGACGCCAGGCCCGAGGCGAGCAGCCCGATCGCGAACAGCAGCGCGACCGTGGGACCCAGGGTGTCGGCGACCGCGGCGTGGGCGCCCTCGATCGAGTCGGTGTTTTCGCGGCCCTGCAGGTTGGTCGCGGCCACCAGCACCATCGACAGGTTGACCGCACCGGCGATGACCATCGCGACCCCGACGTCCCAGCGGGTGATCCGCAGCAGCATCCGCCGGGTCGGACCCGGTTCGGGGTGGCCGTGCCGGTCGCGGGCCAGGCCGCTGTGCAGGTACACCGCGTGCGGCATGACGGTCGCGCCGAGCATGGCCGCCGCGATCAGCACGCTCTCGGTGCCTGCGAACTTCGGCACCAACCCGCCGGCCACCTCGGCGACCGGTGGAGCCGAAACGAACAAGCTGGCCAGAAAGCCGACCGCGATGACCGCGAGCAGGCCCGTGATCACGCTCTCGAAGGTGCGCTGACCGCGCCGGTCTTTGACCAGGAGCAGCAGCAGCGAGACCCGCCTGTCTCCCGTTTCCGGCAACGGCGCCGGGACTCCCCTCTCGCCATTGGAGTTTCGATGATCCTCACCGGCGTTGCCGTGTTCCTGCTCGTTCTCACCGTGTCCGGCGTGGTGTCTGCACGCCGGGTGCGCGGCGACTGTGCCAACTATCTGGTGGCCGGCCGTGCGCTGCCGGCCGTGCTGGTCGCCGCGGTGCTCATCGCCCAGCCGGTGGACTCCAACGCCACCATCGGCAACGCCGATCTGTCGGCCGCCTTCGGGTTCTGGGCCGGCGCGGCCCTGCCGATCGGGCTGGCGCTGTGCCTGCTGCTGATGGGCCTGTTCTTCGCCAGACGGTTGCGGGCGGCACAGGTGGTGACCCTGCCCGAGTACTTCGGCAATCGGTTCGGCCGCGGTGTCGAGGTGGCCTCCTCGGCGCTGACCGTGGGCAGTTTCGCGATCCTGCTCGCCGGCAACCTGGTGGCGATCGGGTTCCTGCTGGAACGGTTCCTCGGCGTCTCCTACACCATCGGCATCCTGGTCACGGTTCCGCTGGCGCTGCTCTACACCATCACCGGCGGCATGTTCGCCAGCGTGTACACCGGCGTCGCCCAGGTCGTGGTCAACATCGTCGGCGTGTTCGCGTTGGTGGTGTGGGTGGCCGCCACGCACGGTTTCACCGCACCCGACGGCATGGGCGCCGGGGCGCTGTCGCAGCTGACGTCGAGTGAGTCCGGCGCGGTGATCAACTGGGCCACCATCATCGCGCTCGGTCTCGGCAATCTGGTCGCGATCGATCTGATGCAACGGGTGTTCTCGGCCCGCGATCCGGGTGCCGCGCAGCGGGCCTGCTTCGCCGCCGCCGGCGGCATCCTGCTACTGTGCCTGCCGCTGTCGTTCGTCGCGCTGGCCGCGGTCGGCATCGTCGGCGACTCCGCCGGCGACGGTCCGATCCTGTACGCCCTGCTCGGTGAATACGCGCCCGCCTGGCTGGCGATCATCGTCATCTCCGGGCTGCTGGCCGCCACCCTGACCACCGTCAGCGGCATCCTGCTGTCCACCGCATCGGTGCTGGTGCGCAACGTCCTGCGGATCGACACCGGCGTTCTGGCGCCACCGGCGGCGATGACCCCGCGGATGCTGCGCGCCACCCGGTGGGCCACGCTGCCGATGGCCGCGCTCGCCGCGGTGGTGGCGTTGCGGGTTCCGCAGACCGGGATTCTGCTCACCCTGGCGTTCGATCTGCTGCTGGCCAGCCTGGTGGTGCCGTTCATCCTCGGGCTGTACTGGTCGCGGGGCGGCGCCGCGGCCGCGGCGGCGGCGGTCGTGGTGGGCATCGGGGTGCGGCTGACCTATTTCGTGCTGGCCCCCACCATCTACGGGGTCGACAACACCCTGTTGTATCTGCCCAACGACTGGGTGTCGGCGTCGGTGGACGGCTGGTCCACCCTGTGGGCCGCCGCGGCGTCGCTGCTGGCGTATGTGGTCGTCGCGGTCATGACCACGCCCCGCGTCACGGCGGCACAACCGGCGGCCCCCGCGCCGGCCGAACCCGTCGCGTTGGCCGGGGTGCGTCCGTGACCGCCGGCGGTCACCCGGCCGCAGCGCCGGTCACCTGCGGCCGGCCCCGGTCACAGGAGCGGAGACGTCCGGGGGCCACGGCCCGCGACGAGGTGCTCGACGCCGCCGCGGAACTGTTCACCACCCTCGGTGTCGCGGCGACCTCGACCCGTCAGATCGCGGAGTCGGTCGGCGTCCGCCAGGCCTCGCTCTATCACCATTTCCGCACCAAGGACGAGATCCTCGCGACCCTGCTGGACGCCACGGTGGCGCCGTCGGTCACCGCGGCGCGCCGGCTGCGCGGTCGTCCGGAACCGCCGGCGGTGCTGCTGCACGCGCTGGTGTGGCTCGACGCCCGGCTGCTCTGGGACAGTCCGCACAATCTCGGCATCCTCTATCTGTTACCGGAGGTGCGGGATCGACGGTTCGGCGGTTTCCATCGGCGACGATCCGAGCTGCGGGCCGCCTACCGCGATCTCGCCGAGCGGGTCGCCGCCGCCGGCGCCACCCCGAGCTCCGTTCCCGACGTGGTGATCGACCCCGACGTCGTCTTCCGACTGGTGGAGACCCTGCCCAATCTGCGGATGGACGGTTTGGGTGAACCCGACCAACCGAGACGCACCGCCGACCTGGCGGTGCACGTGCTGGGCTGGCGCGGCGACTGGCCTCGGTTGCGCTCCGAATCCGCGACGGTGGCGGCCGCCGTCGGGGACTGTCGCTAGCCTTCGCGCCTCCCCGCCGAACCCGTCGTCTGTGGAGGTCAACCCCGTCGTTCCGGCCGATCGCCGGCATCGATATTTGCCAGACTAACCACCGGCAAACGTAATATGTCCCATAGGAACGCGACAAGGTGACGGCGGCAACAGATTTTGGCGGCGGCCCGGGACCGTTGCTAGCGTGCCCGCGCTATGTCTGTAGTACTCGCACTGGCCGCCTTCGTGAACCAGGTCTCGGGGACGCCGTACGTCCTCGGCGGAGATTCCCCCTCGGGAACAGACTGCTCGGGCCTGGCTTCCTGGGTGGCCAACGTGGCGACCGGCCGCCCCGCCTTCGGGGACCGGTTCCACACCGGAAATCAGGAAGCAGCATTGCTGGCCCGGGGCTTCAAATACGGCACCGCCCCGGGTGCGCTGGTGATCGGCTGGAACAGTACGCACACCGCGGTGACATTGCCGGATGGCACTCCGGTGTCCGCCGGTGAAGGCGGTGGGGTCAAGATCGGCGGTGGCGGCGCATTCCAGCCGCAGTTCACCAAGCACATGTACCTGCCGATCGAGGAGCTCGGGCCCGAGCAGATCCCCGGTCTCGAACCGGAGCTGCCGGTGATCCAGCTGGCCGATGCCGGGGCGGCTCCCCCGCCCCCGCCACCCGAGCTGACCCCGCCCCCGCCACCCGAGCTGACCCCACCCCCGCCACCCGAGCTGACCCCACCCCCGCCCGGGGCGCCGCTGCCACCCCCGCCGCCGGTCGGCATCTAGCGCTTCACAAACGCTTTACAAAGCCGACGGCTGGTGTCACGCTCGTGCGCGTGAGCGGACAGCGCGAGCCGGCCGAGCGTCTGGTCGAGCTCGAGGAGATCAAACGTCTCAAGGCGCGGTACTGCCGCCACCTGGACGCCAAGGACTGGGCCGCGTGGCGCACGTTGTTCACCGACGACTTCGTCAGCGACACCGCTTCGGCCGGCGGCACGACGATTCAGGGCGCCGACGAATTCGTCGCCTTCGTCCGCCGCAACCTCGGCAACCCGGCCAAGGTGACATCGCATCAGGTGCACGCGCCCGAGATCGAGCTCACCTCCCCGACCACGGCGCGCGGGGTGTGGGCATTGGAGGATGTGGTCCGATTGGGCCCCGCGGTGCACATGCGCGGCTACGGTCACTACCACGAGACCTACCGCAAGGTGGATGGCCGGTGGCTCATCGCGTCGTCCCGGCTGACCCGGCTCCGGACCGACTTCTTCAACGGGCTGTTCTCGGTGTACCTGTCGCCGCGCACGGAGCGGATACTGAGCAGCGTGGCGACCAAGGTCGCGCGCCGGTTCACGCGTTGACCCGCGACACACCCCCGAGGTGGGGTAGAACCGGCACATCATCGGGTAGTCCTGAAACCAGGATCTGCTCCGACGATCCGTTGGACGACTAACGAATGAGGTCTGTGTCGTGAAGCTGGCGCTCAGTGATGCCGATGCCGCGTTCCGGGCGGAGATGCGGGAGTTCTTCACCACCGAGATTCCCGCCGACATCCGGGACCGGATGCGGGCCGGCCGGCCGCGCTACCCCGACGACATCGTCACCACCCAGCGCATCCTCAACGCGCACGGTCTGGCGGTGCCGAACTGGCCGGTGGAGTGGGGCGGCCGGGACTGGTCGCCACTGCAGCGCCAGATCTGGTCCGACGAGATGCAACTGGCCGCGGTGCCCGAACCGCTGGCGTTCAACGCCAACATGGTCGGACCGGTGATCGCCCGGTTCGGGTCCCAACAGCTCAAGGAGCGGTTCCTGCCGCCGACCGCCAACCTCGACATCTGGTGGTGCCAGGGCTTCTCCGAACCGGAGGCGGGCTCCGACCTCGCGTCGTTGCGCACCACCGCGGTGCGGGACGGCGACAGCTACGTCGTCAACGGCCAGAAGACCTGGACGACGCTGGGTCAGTACGCCGACTGGATCTTCCTGCTGGCGCGCACCGACCCGGACGCTCCGAAAAGGCAGGCCGGCATCTCATTCCTGTTGGCCGACATGAACACCCCCGGCATCACGCTGCGGCCGATCAAGCTGATCGACGGCGGCCACGAGGTGAACGAGGTGTTCTTCGAAGACGTCCGGATCCCGGCCGATCAACTCGTGGGCGAGGAGAACCACGGCTGGGCCTACGCCAAGTTCCTGCTCAGCAACGAACGCACCGGCATCGCCCGGATCGGGGCCACCAAACTGTGGCTGTCCCAGGTCAAATCCCGCGCTGCCGAATGTGGTCTGCTCGACGATCCGCTGTTCGCGGCCCGCATCGCCGAACTGGAGAACGACCTGCTGGCGCTGGAGCTGACCCAGCTGCGGGTCAGCGGATCCGAGGGTGAGGGCAAACCCAACCCGGCCTCGTCGATCCTGAAACTACGCGGCAGCCAGCTGCAGCAGGCGGTCACCGAGCTGGCGGTCGAGGTCGCCGGGACCGATGCGCTGCCGTACGCCGCCGGCGACGACATCGCCTCGCCGGAGTGGGCGCAACTCGCCGCACCGCGTTACCTCAACTACCGCAAGACCTCCATCTACGGGGGCACCAACGAGGTGCAGCGCACCATCATCGCCTCGACCATTCTCGGATTGTGAGCCTGCCATGGATTTCGACCTGACCGACGAACAGGAACTGCTTCGCGACACCACCCGCGACCTGCTGGCCGGCGTCTACGACGTGGAGACGCGCAACCGCACCGTCGACACCGATCCGGGCTGGAGCCGCGAGGTGTGGAAACAACTGGCCGACATCGGGATCCTGAGTCTGGGGTTCGATCCCGCCGAATCCGGCCAGATCGAGGTGATGGTCGTGATGACCGAGATCGGCCGCCGGCTGGCGCCGGAACCCGTGGCCGCGGCCGCGCTGGTGCCCGGCACACTGATCGCCGAGCTCGGGTCCGATGATCAACTGCTGGAGCAGGTCGGCTCCGGCGACACGCTGCTGGCGCTGGCACACCGCGAGCCCGGAACCCGCGGTGTGTTCGGTTCCGTCACCAGTACCGCTGCGCAGCAAGGGAATTCCTGGACGATAACCGGACGCAAACACCCGGTGCTGGCCGGCGATGTCGCCGACACCCTGATCGTCAGCGCGGCGCTGCCCGATTCGGGCGGGACCGGGCTGTTCCTCGTCGACGCCGCTGCCGCCGAGCGGCAGCCCTTCCGCACGTTCGACGGTCAGCGGGCCGCGCAGATCGATTTCGACGCCACGCCCGCCCGACCGCTGGGGTCCGGCGGCGACGCCACCGAACACCTGCAGCGCGCGCTCATCCGCCACCAATCCGCGCTGTGCGCCGAAGCGGTCGGCGCGATGGCGGAGGCGCTGCGGCTGACCACCGAATACCTTCCCAGCAGAAAGCAGTTCGGTGTTCCGCTGAGCAGCTTTCAGACGCTGACCCAGCGGGCCGCCGATATGTACGTGTCCCTGGAACTGGCCCGCAGCATGAACTTCTGGGCGGCGATGTCGATCGCGGACGGCCGTTTCGATCCGGCCGTCGCGGCCCGGGCCAAACTGCAGATCTGCCGGTCCGGCCGGCACATCGGCCAGGAGGCCATCCAACTGCACGGCGGCATCGGGATGACGGCCGAATATCCGGTCGGCCATTACGCGGCCCGGCTGACTGCGATCGAGCAGACGCTGGGCTCCGCACACGACCAGCTTCAGGTGCTGATCGACGGTCTCACCGGATACGACACGGTCTCGCTGTAGGAGCTGTAGCAGAACGGCTGCACCACCACCAGGTAGACCGCCACGGTCAGGGGCGGCGCCAGCAACGGCAGCCATGCGAACCGTGCCGGAAGCAACGCCGCGATCACCGCGGCCAGCAGGAACCCCAGCAGGAAACCTGTTGTGGTGGCGAGGGTTTCGATGCCAGCCCGGCTGTCCGTGTGGCGCGTCACCAGATACCCGCTCGCCGCCGCCCCGGACACCGCCACGAAGCCGAGGCCGGGGTCGACGACCAGGATCGCGGCCGCCGCGGTGAGCACGGCCAGGCCGGCGGCGGACCGCAGCCAGATCCCGGCCACGACGGCCAGCACACCCAGCCCTGCCGGCACCCACCGGCCGGGGTGGCCGGCGCCGGCGCCGATCTCGGTGGCCGCGGCGATCATGAGCAGACCCAACGGTGCCGACACCAGATGCGGTGACGCGATCGGCCCGCTCATCGCGACACCCGCCGAAGGGTCCGGCGACGGTGATCGGCCACCACGTGCAGCACCTGATCCAGGGCCTGTCCGGCGCCCCAGGCCACCACATCGACCCCGATGGTGCGCATATCGCGGTACATGAAGGACCGTTGCAGCGACCACATCCGCCCCACGAGCGGATCCACACCGTCGAACGGCTCCCGGTCGAGCACGTCGACGGCGACCACCGGGTGTCCACGCCGGGCCAGATCGATCAGCGCCAGCGCGAAATCGGTGTCCAGCAGGGTGGAGAACGCGACGACGATCGCCTCCGGCGGCACCGCCGGCCGCGGCACCAGGGTTCCTCTCCCCGAGCCGGTACCCGTCGGTGTGGTCGGACCGGAACCCGGGGCCGCGCCGAGCATGGTGTCGACCACCCGGTAGAACTGGCGGCGCCCGAGGTCGACGCCCAGCCAGCGCGGGCCCCGGCCCCCGAGGGTGGCGATACCGGCCCGGTCACCACCGCGCAGCGCGCTCTGCACCACCTGGACGGCGCCGCGGGCGATCCGCTCGGTCACCTCGGTGGCCGGACCCGGCGGCTGCGGGTAAGCGTCGACGAGCACCACCACGTCCGCGGCCCGCTCGCTGAGCCGCTGGGTCACGTGCAGTCGCCCACGCCGGGCGCTGACCGGCCAGTTCACCGTCCGCAGTTGATCTCCGGGCACATAGGGCCGGATATCGGCGTACTCCACGCCGGAACCGGAGTTCGCGGTCAGGTGCGTGCCCAGCCGGTCGCGCATCTCGCCGTGCGGCAACACGGTGGATTCCGGTGGCGCCAAAGGAAACACCACGACCTCCGCAACGTCGACCGCGCCGGTTCCGGTCATCAGCCCGCCGGCCGCCGGCACGTCGACCCGGGCCCGCACCGGGTAGCGCCCCCACCGGTGGGCCGACACGGCCGCGACGACCCGTTCCGGGCGTTGTTCGAGCATCCGGACCTGCGCACCGGACACGTCGTCCACCCTCAGATGCAGTGCGGTGCCGGGTGGATCGGCGCTCACCGTGACCGTCACCCGCACCTCTTCACCCTCGAAGCACCGGCCCGGATCGGGGTGTCCGCGCAACCACACCCGCGGCGGTGGCGGTTGCCGCACGACCGACGCCAGCACCCCGATCAGTGGTGCGGCGAAAATCACCAGCTGCCAACGTTGTCCGATCATCGCGGCGGCCAGCGTCACCGCCGCACAGGAGCACAGCGCCAACGTCAACGGTGATGCCCGCCATCGTGGTTCGACGGCAATGCCGGACATGTTCGACGGACCCGGCGGGGTGATCGTCACGGCGGTGGCCCGCCCGTCCTGGGCACCGGCAGCCGGCGCAACAACTCCGCGATCACATCGCCGCTGCGGATCTGCCGGACCCACATCTCCGGCCGCAGCATGATCCGGTGCGCCAGTGCCGGCACCGCCAGTGTCTTGACGTCTTCGGGGATGACGTAATCCCGGTTCAGCAGCACCGCGCGGGCGCGGGCGAGCTGCACCAGATCGAGTTCGGCGCGCGGGCTGGCACCGACCGCGACCTGCGGATGTCGGCGGGTCGCGGTCGCCAGCGCGACCACATAGTCGAGCACATCGTCATGCACGGTGACCGCTTCCACCGCCTCCCGCATCGCGATCAGCGCGTCAGCGTCGACCACTTCGGTGATCACCACGTCGTCGGCGCCCCGTTCGATCCGGCGGCGCAGCATCGACACCTCCTCGGGTGCGGACAGATAGCCGAGTTCCAGTCGCACCGCGAACCGGTCCAGTTGCGCTTCGGGCAGCGGATAGGTGCCTTCGTATTCGATCGGGTTGTCGGTGGCCAGCACGACGAACGGGGCGGGCAGCCGGTGGCTGACCCCGTCGATGGTGACCTGAGTCTCGGCCATCGCCTCCAGCAGCGCGGCCTGTGTCTTGGGCGGGGTGCGGTTGATCTCATCGGCCAAGAGCAGATTCGTGAAGATCGGCCCGGGCCGGAATTCGAAACCGCCCGAACGCATGTCGTAGATCGTGGTGCCGAGCAGATCGGCGGGCAGCAGATCCGGGGTGAACTGGACCCGGGTGAACCGCAGGCCGAGCGCGGCGGAGAAGGTACGGGCGATCAACGTCTTGCCCAGGCCCGGCAGATCCTCCACCAGGATGTGCCCGCGGGCCAGCACCGTGAGCAGAATCAGTTCCAGCGCGGCCCGGTTGCCGACCACCGCGCGCTGCACCTCGTCGAGCACCGCGTGGCAGTGGGCGGTGGCGGTCGTCGCCGGCATCATCGGTCGCCGACTCCGTCGGGCTCAGGCGTCATATCCGCTCCAGTCGCTGCAGGATCTCTTGCAGCACCGCGCGACCTGGGCCTGGCTGGTGCGCGGCTGCCGACGACACGTTGTCGGGGTCCACCCACGGCCACAACCGCGGTCCGAGCAGCAGCCGGCCCGCCGCCCGGTAACCGTTCGGGTCCCGGCGCCGGGGCTGACCGGTCGCCATCTCCAGCTGCCGCGCCAGCAACGGTCGCAGATGCCGGTCCCAGTCCGACCGGCCGGCTTCCGACCATCCGATCAACGTGTGCGTGCGGGACAGCCAGCGCTGCAGCGCCGCGGCTCGGTCCGCCGCCGCGGGGTCCGGCTCCGTCGGGTCCGCGGCGCGGCCAAGCCGTACCCGCACCGCGAGCAGCGCTGCGGCCACCGCGATGCCGGTCACGATCAGCACAAGTCGTCGTTCCGGCGCCGCCAGCGTCGCCGCTTCCACCAGGATCACCACCGCGAACGCCGCGGCCATCAACCGGGTCATGTCTGCCCCCGCAGGTGTCCGAGCACCACCCGCAACGCGTCCACAGCCGCGTCGCGATGCTCCTCACGCATCAGATGACGGCTGAACCGGGCCTCGCCGAACAACTCCACCAGCCGGGTGGCGCTGCCGGGCGGTAGCGCATGGTGTTCGACGGCGCGGGCGAGCACCTCCGACGCGGTGTCGAACTGCTGCGGCGCGGCGTCGGGCACCCGGGCCAGTTCCCGCTCCATCGCCGCATAGCACGCGATGATCGCGTCCCTGGGTTCGCGACCCGGCTCGCCGATCTCGGCCAATCCCACCTCAGCCGCCCTGGCCAGGGAGCCCGAGCGCGGTGGCCGCCAGCATCCCGACGAGGATCAGGCTCGCCGGTCCACCGGACTCCCGTTCGGCCGGTGTCGACCCGGCGGCGCCGGTGGCGTCGGGCAGCCACCCGCGCAGCGCCACCACCAGCGCACTCAACAGGGTGACCGCGGTGACCGGGCCGCGCATCGAGGACACCCGGGATGGCATCAGGACCCCTCGCCACGCTGCGCCGGCTCGGCAGCGGCGCCGAGCCGATCTCCGGTGTGCTTCCTACAGGGCTCCATCTCCACCGTCGGCGTCCCGGCCCGGATCCGTTTCGCTCTCGTAGTCCGATCGCGGCGTGATCCGGGTCGTTCCTTCGACGATAGTGCGCCGACGGCCGCGTTCGCCCCGCATTCAGTGCGGTGCGACGGCGTCCTCGATCAGTGTCCGGCCGCCATGGTGGAATCCGGCGCCGCCCAGTCGGTGGACACCAACCGGTGCCGGATCAGCCAGGCGTCGCCGACCGGCACCAACTCGTCGCGATACCGGCCGTAGTGGTCCAGACCCGCCTCGGTGAACACGGTGAAATAGGACGCCACCCTCGCCCGCTCGGGAGTCAACTCCAGAAATCGGATGTTGGTGAGGGCGTGTCGGACGATCCGCTTGACAGCCGCCGGTTCAGGCCGGCTCGCCGCGGGTCCGGCCGGATCGGATTGGGCCACACCGCCGAGAAACGCCGCGATCTCGTCCCGGCCGTGCACCGTCTTCAACCCGCGGACCTCGAGCCGACCGTCCGGGCAGAACGTCTGGATCATCTCCGCGATCCGGCCTGAGTCACCGTTCCAGTTGTAGTCGGCGAGGGTGTCCCGAATCCGCTCGCGCGCCACCAGTTCCCATATCTCCATCGCAGCTCACCCTACGGTCGTCCCGGCGCGGTGACCGGGGTTACCGGCAGGTACTGCTATAAACCTTGAGAGATGCACGTCGATGGTCGCCAGATCACCGTCTCGGGTAGCCTGCTGGAGCCGCTGACCCGACGTACAAGCGACATCGTCAGACTCGTCATCGCCACGGTCACACTGGCGCTCGCGGTCACCAGCACCCTGATCACCCGGCGCGACTGGACCGCGCTCGAACAGACGATCTCCGAGCTCGTCGGGTTTCTCACCCCGACCCAGTCCAACCTGGTCTACCTCGCCTACGGTGCGCTGATTCTGGCGCTGCCGTTCATGATCCTGATCGGGCTGATCGCGGTGCGCCAATGGCGGCTGCTCGGCGCCTATGTCGCCGCGGCACTCATCGCCGGCATCGTCCTGTCCATCAGCGGTAAGGGCATCGCCGCGCCGAGATGGCATTTCGACCTGTCCGACCGGCTCGACACCGTGCTGTCGCAGTTTCTCGACGATCCCCGGTGGATCGGCATGCTCGCGGCGATGCTGACGGTGTCCAGCCCCGGCCTGCCGGCCCGGTGGCGGCGCTGGTGGTGGACGCTGCTGCTGGCGTTCGTGCCGATCCACCTGGTGGTCAGCGCGGTGATACCGGCCCGCTCCATCCTGGGCCTGGCGGTCGGATGGTGGGTCGGTTCGCTGGTGATCCTGGTGGTGGGCACACCGGCGCTGGAGGTTCCGCTCGACGGCGCCGTCCGCGCCATGGCCCGACGCGGATTCCCGGTCGCGGCGCTGACCGTCGTGCGGCCCGCCGGGCGGGGGCCGCTGGTGCTGGCCGCCGAGGCCGATTCGACCGTGCCCGCCCTCGGCTCCCGGGCGATGCTCGCGCTCTACGGGCCGAACCAGCGCAGCGGCGGTGTGCTGCGCCAGCTGTGGCGGAAACTGAAGCTGCGCAGCCGGGAGACCCCGCCGTTGCACGCCTCGATGCGGCGCGCCGTCGAACACCGCGCCCTGATGGCCATCGCCGCCGACGCCGCCGGTATCTCCAACACCTCGACCCTGGCGATGTCCGCGCTGGCGCGGGGCTGGACGATGTATGCCCACACCCCCGCCGTCGGGGTGCCGCTGGCCGAATGCGCGTCGACCGTCTCGGTGGACCGGGTGTGGGAAGCCCTCGGGGTCTGTCATCACCACCAGATCGCGCACGGCGATCTGCGGCCCAAGGAGATCACGGTCGACAACGGCCGGGTGCTGTTCGGGGGGTTCAGCCTCGCCGAATACGGGGCCACCGACGTCCAGATCCAGGCCGACATCGCGCAGCTGCTGGTGACCACCACGGCGATCTACGGCGCGGAGGCCGCGGTCAACGCCGCGATCGCCGCGGTCGGCAAGGACACCGTGCTCACCGCATCGCGCCGGCTGACGAAATCCGCCGTGCCGGCGCGGATCCGCAAATCGATCGACAACGCCGGTGAGGTCATCGCCGCCGCCCGGGACGAGGTGAAACGCCAGACCGGCGCCGATCAGATCGACGTCGAAACCATCACCCGGTTCAACCGCAGGCAGGTCATCCAGCTGGTGCTGCTGGTGGCGCTGGTCTATGTGGCCTATCCGTTCATCAGCACGGTACCGACGTTCTTCAGCGAGCTGCGCAGCGTCAACTGGTGGTGGGCGCTGGCCGGGCTGGCGGTGTCGGCGTCGAAGTACGTGGGCGCCGCCGCCGCCCTGTGGGCCTGCGCCAACGGAATGGTGAGCTTCCGCAACCTCACCATCATGCAGGTGGCCAACACCTTCGCCGCCACCACGACACCGGCCGGGGTGGGCGGACTCGCCCTCAGCACCCGGTTCCTGCAGAAGGGTGGGCTCGGGGCGGTCCGCGCCACGGCCGCGGTGGCGCTGCAGCAGTCGGTTCAGCTCACCACCCACATCGTGCTGCTGATCGTCTTCAGCGTCGCCGCCGGCACCTCGGCGGACCTGTCGCAGTTCGTACCGGACGCGACCATTCTCTACCTCGTGGTCGGCGCCGCGCTCGGCGTCATCGGCATCGCGATGCTGGTGCCCAGGCTGCGTCGGTGGCTGGGCACCGCGGTGCGGCCGCGATTGGAGGAGGTCGTCGCCGATCTCACCGCGCTGGCGCGGGAACCGGCCCGCCTGGCGCTGATCGTGGCCGGCTGCGGCATCACGACACTCGGCGCCGCACTGGCGTTGTGGGCCAGCATCGAAGCGTTCGGCGGGGACACCTCGTTCGTGACCGTCACCATCGTCACGATGATCGGCGGCACCCTGGCGTCCGCCGCACCCACCCCGGGTGGAATCGGGGCCGTCGAGGCCGCGCTGATCGGCGGGCTGGCCGCATTCGGGGTCCCGGCCGCGATCGCAGTGCCGGCCGTCCTGCTCTACCGGGTGCTCACGGTGTGGATACCGGTCTTCGCCGGCTGGCCGATCATGCGCTGGCTCACCGACAACGACATGGTCTGAACCTCCGGTCAGGACCCTGGGCTGAACTCGATGTGCAGCTCGTTCAGCCCGCGCATGATGAACGTCGGCTCGTAGGTGTACCGCCGGTGCTCCGCGGGGCCGTGATGGGCCTGCGAGATCCTGATGTCGGTCATCCGGTCGAGGATCCGATTCAGCGAGATCCGCCCTTCCGCCCGGGCCAGCGGCGCCCCCGGGCACGAGTGCGGCCCGCGGATGAACGCGATCTGCTCCCGCACGTTCGGACGGTCCGGGCGGAAGCTGTCGGGATCTATGAACTTTCGTGGATCACGGTTACACGCCCCGGGCAACAGCATGATCGTGGTGCCAGCCGGCACCTTGACGTCGCCGATCGTGGTGGTGGTGCGCGCCATCCGGAAGTGCGCCTTGACCGGGCTCTCCATCCGCAGCGTCTCCTCCAGGAACGCCGGGATCCGGCTGCGGTCCGCACGCAACTCCTGCTGCAAGCGCTGATCCTCGGCGATCGAGCGCACCGCGAAGCTCACCAGTTTGGTGGTGGTCTCGGTACCCGCGGCGAACAGGAACGTCGACACGTTCATCACGTCGTCGATGTCCGGGGTGGAGCCGTCCTCGTATCTGGCGTGCGCCAACTCGGTCAGCACATCGGCGCGCGGAGCCCGGCGCCGGTCCTCGATGTAGGCTCGGAACTTGTCGTTCAGCCATTCCAACGGATTGTGCGAGGTGGGCGCATCCTTGCCCAGTTCGCCGACGGTCTCCAACGCGAACGCCGCCTTGAACTCCTCGTGATCGGCCGCCGGTACCCCGAGCAGGTCGGCGATCACCAACAGCGAGAACGGTTTCGCGTAGTCCTCCAGGAATTCGGCGCTGCCCCGGTCGAGGAACCTGTCCAGCTGCTGATCGGCCAGCCGCCACATGAACTCCTCGTTCTCCTTGAGGCGTTTGGGCGTGATGAGCTTGTTCAGCAGACCGCGGGTGCGAGTGTGCAGCGGCGGATCCTGCGAGGTGATGTGCTCGGCCATCGGCACACCGTCGCGGTACTGCTCGATCAGATCCGACACATCGTCGCGCCCGTCCGGACCGAACGGCATACCGGAGAACGGCCCGGCGACCGACACGCACGACGAGAAGGCCGGATTGCGGTACACCTCCAGCGCCTCCTCGTAGCCGGTCACGGCCAGCACCTTGTGTGGGGTCGCCTCGACCACAGGACATTTCGACCGAAGATGCTCGAAGTACGAATACGGGTCGCCCACCAGCGACTCGTCGGTGAAGAAGTCAACGGTGTCGAAATCGGTCACATCACGCTCCGGGTCGGATCGGTCACCTGGGTCTCGGTGAGGTCCAACATGTCGCCGAACGCCTGGATGATGACCGGCGACGAGAACGTCTCGTTGTCGCGGAGCAGCTGCTGAACCTCCTCGTACCAATACACCATGAAGATCGCTTCACTGGTTCTCCTCAGGCCGGGTAGGCGACGGACTTGATCTCGGTGTACTGGTCGAAGCCGGCCACACCGTTCTGGCGGCCGACACCGCTGTCCTTGTATCCGCCGAAGGGTGTATCGGCTCCGTATCCGGCAGCCCCGTTGATGCCGATGAAGCCCGCACGCAACCGTCTGGCCACCGCGAGCGCGTGCTCGATCGAGCTGGACATGACGTTGCCGGCCAGCCCGTAGGCGGTGTCGTTGGCGATCCGCACCGCATCGTCCTCGTCGTCGTAGGGGATGACGGCGAGCACCGGCCCGAAGATCTCCTCCTGGGCGATGGTCATCGAGTTGTCCACGTCGGCGAACAGCGTCGGCCGAACGAAGAAGCCCTTGTCCAGCCCGTCCGGCGGGTCCTCGCCCCCGACCACCAGCCGGGCGCCCTCCTCGACGCCCTTGCGGATGTAGCCGCGGATGCGGGTGCGCTGCTTCGCGTTGATCACCGGCCCGCACAGGGTCGCCGGATCCTGCGGGTCGCCGGGCGCGACGCCTTCGTAGATGCCACGCAGGATCTCGATGCCCTCGTCGTAGCGGGATCGTGGCAGCAGCAGCCGGGTGGGGTTGGCGCACCCCTGTCCGGCGTGCATGCACGGCGCGATGCCCATCATGCAGCCGAGCGCGAAATCGGCGTCCTCCAGCACGATCGTGGCCGATTTGCCGCCGAGTTCGAGGAAGAGCCGCTTCATGGTGGCCGCACCCTTGGCCATGATGCGTTTGCCCACCGCGGTGGATCCGGTGAACGAGATCAGGTCCACCTTGGGCGACAACGTCAGCTCCTCACCGATCAGGTGATCCGATGCGGTGACCACGTTGACCACCCCGGGCGGGATGTCGGTCCGCTCGGCGATCAGGCGGCCCAGCCTGGTGGCGTTGAACGGGGTGTCCGGGGCCGGTTTCAGCACCACGGTGCAGCCGGTGCCCAGCGCCTGCCCGATCTTCTGGATGGAGACCTCGAACGGGAAGTTCCACGGCACGATCGCGCCCACCACCCCGGCCGGTTCCCGCCACACCCGCCGGGTGGTGTTCATCCCGGTCACCGACACCATCGCATCGCCGAGCGCTGTCTCCCAGGAATATTCGTCGATGAGCTCGGCCGGATACCGCAGCGCGTCCGACAGCGGCGCGTCCAGTTGTGGTCCGTGCGTGATCGAGCGGGGACAACCGACCTCGAGGATCAGTTCCTCGCGCAGCTCCTCCTGTTCGGTCTCCAGCGCCTCCTGCAGCTGCAGCAGGCAGCGTTGCCGGAACGCGTGATTCGTCGACCAGTCGGTTTCGTCGAAGGCCCGCCGCGCGGCGTCGATGGCCCGGTGCATGTCGGCGACCGACGCGTCGGCGACCTCGCCCAGGGGCTCCTCGGTGGCCGGGTTGATGGTGGTGAAGGTTCCGGCCGACCCTTCGACGAGCTTGCCGTCGATCATCATCCTCGGCTCGTGCCGAACGTCAGGCATGGGTGTCCTCTCTGGTCGTCAGGCGGCCGAAACGCGGTAAACCGAGCGACAGCCGGATCATCTGGTGCAGGGTTGCCGGCGGCAGGATCCGGTTGGCGATCATCAACATCCGGGCGGACGGACCGGCCGGCCTTTTGACGAACGGTTGGGGATTGTCGAGCGCCTTGGACAGCGCCAGCGCGAACTTCTCCGGCGGCCGGGCGGCCTTCGCGACGGCGGCCCGGCCCCGCTTGTCCATGGTGCGGTGGTGGCGGGCGTAGACACCCTGCAGATCCCGGCAGTCGGTGGTGCCCGCGTCGGTGATGATCTCGGTGTCGTACACACCCGTCACCAGGACCGTGACACCGATCCCGAACGGATTCACCTCCCCGGCCATCGCCTCGGCCCAGCGTTCCAGCGCACCCTTGGCCGCCGAGTACGGCGCCGTCGAGGGCATCCCCCACACACCCTGCTGGCTGGAGACGAGCACGATGCGGCCCCGCCCGGCCCGGCGCATGCCGGGCAACAGCTCCCTGGTCAGCGCCACCGGTCCGAACACGGTGGTCGCGAACATCTGCTCCCACAGGCTCAGCGGGGTCTCCTCGACCATCCCGGCGGCCGAGATGCCGGCGTTGTGCACCACCGCGTACGGGGCTCCGACGGACCCCTCGATCTCCTTGGCCGCGGCGGTGATCGATGCCGCGTCGGTGAGATCGAGGGCCACCGGAATCAACCGCGGATCGTCCGCGGCGGCGCCGGTGGTCTCCGCGAGTCGGGCCATTCCGGCATCGACCGATCGCATCGCCGCCACCACCCGCCACCCCCGGCGGTACAGGTGGGTGGCGGAGGCCAGGCCGAGCCCCCGGGAGGCCCCGGTGATGACGACGCTGCGTGGCCCGGCCGGCTGCCGGTCGGTCACTCCGGAGCGGCGCACCGGTTGCTCACCTCACCGAGTTCCTCCACCGGACGGCCCGACGGTCGGCGCGACGACACAGCGGCCAGTCCTCCGGCAGATGCCACAGCTCGGGGTTGTAGACCGCGAACGGCGACCAGTTCATGATCGGGTCCTGCCACACGATCAGCGTGGTGACGATCGCCGAACAGGGTGGGGTTGTGCAGATTGCGCCGGTAATGCACCTTCCCCTCCGGGTTGGCGACCCGTTCCGAACGCGGCCCCTTGCGTGCGTTGGGGCCGAAGAACAGCCCGATCGCGATCAGCGTGACGAGGCCCAGAAGCGGTCCCCGCCGGATATTCCCGGTCGCGGCGGCGTCGGCGTCCCCCGCGGCCCCGGGAGGGATTTCGGGCCGGGTCTTCTCGGTGGTCATGCATCACTCCTCACCGAAGCGGTCCACGAGATGCGAGTTGACACCGTCCTGGTCGAGCCGACGGGCGACCAGATAGCCGGCGCCCATCCAGGCCCGGCGGGTCCACTTGCCGAACGACACCCGGGTGCCGGGTGCGCCGGCGGCGGCGGGCAGCATCTTGACCCGTTCCATGGCCTCCTTGACCCCGCGCGGGCTGAGCGGATGCGCGTCGGCGAAGGCGTGCACCAGCGCGTTGGCGATGTCGTGGTTGACCACCGGGACGCAGTACTGCGGCCGGCGCCCGTACGCCTTCTCGTAACGGTCCAGGAACCGTTGGCCGACGAGGTTGTGCTCGTCGTACTGGTCCACCCCGGTCCAGCCCAGAAACGCGTTCCACATCACCGGGTTGATCCAGGCGTTCTGGAACGCGGTGCTGGTGAACCGCGGTGGGTCCCAGTCCAGTGCCTGGAGCGCCGGGTTGACGAAGACGATGCCGAACCCGAACCCGCAGTGCACCAGCGCCGACGGTTTGGCCTCATACACCCGTTCGACTGCCGCGGTCACATCCTGGGCGGTCTGCGCGATCGCGGCCTCTGCCACGATGCGGATGTTCTTGCGACGGCACGCATTCCGGAGGTTCCGCAGGTAGGTCTCGCCGATCAGCGACTGTTCGATCAGCACGCCGACCTCGGTGTGACCGTCCTTGGCGAGAAGATCCGCCCAGAAGATGGGCTCGTCGGTCAGTGACCCCTGCGGAAAGGAGAAGGTCCACTCGCCGAGCCAGTCGTCGCTGCCGGTGACGCTGACCGCGGGCACCCGGAAGCGCTCCTCGATGGCCTCCCGGGTGGGGACCGCGTTGTCGGAGATGTTCGGCCCGAACACCACGAGGCACCCCTCGTCGACCAGATCGCCGAACGCGTCGATGACCTTCTTCACCGACCCCTTCGGCAACCCCTCGACCTCGCGGTAGACGATCTCGACCGGCCGATCGATGACCCCGGCCTCCAGCGCCTCGTTGAACAGCAATTCGAACGGCTGGGAAAAGTCCTCCTTCATCTCCTTCGGATAGCCGTCCGGGAGCCGGAAATCCATCAGGTAGCCGATCTTGATCGGCTCGGCGGAACTCTCGTAGGACATGCAACCTCCGTGGATTCCAGCTGCCGCCGGGGCGAGGTGGCAACGGATTGCGCGGCTGGTTAAACCTAATATTTGTTCAGACAGTAGCGAGCGGCGCGTGGCGGCGTCAACGGTCTGGGCGGGCACGTCGTCGAGATGGGCGTCGGTCCAGGACGGCTCCCCCTGCCGGCCCCGGGCGCGACGAGAACGGTGCGGCCGACCAACGGCGAGGCCGACAGACCCAGCCGAAGCTGCGGTCCGGCATCGACCTCGGGTCTGCGGTTCGGTCACGGCGCCCTCATCGCTGACCAAATATCTGCTCTACCGTAGAGTCCGCCTCTGCCTCCCGTCAACGAATCGGCGCGCCTCAGGAGTACTGGGCGCGCCGAACTGACCGGTCAGTCCCACACCACGTGCAGGTACGGCGGCGACCGGAAGTACATGCCTGCGACATACGGCGCCGCGGCGTCCGGATCCAGCCGCAGCCCCGGCAGTCGGTCGAGGAGGGTGTTGAAGATGACGGTGCTCTCCAGCCGGGCCAGATGCATGCCCAGACAGACATGCGCTCCGTGACCGAACCCGATGTGCGGTTTGCGCTCCCGGAAGATGTCGAACTCCTCGGGCCGTTCCCACCGGGTCTCATCGTGGTTGGCGCTGCCGAGGTTGACCGCGATGGTCGAGCCGGCCGGGATCTGCACACCGAAGAACTCGATGTCCTCGGTGACCTCCCGCATGAAGTTCAACAGTGGTGTCTCCCACCGGATACCCTCTTCGATCGCCTGTGGCAGCAGGTCCCGGTCGGCCTTGACCGCGGTCAGCTGGTCGGGATGGGTGAGCAGCCCGTAGGCGAGGCTGGCAGTGGATCTCGACGTGGTCTCCGCCCCGGCCGGCAGCAGGTTGCGCATGAAGCCGTAGATCTGTTCGTCGGACATCCGGACGCCGTCGACCTCGGCGTGCGCAAGCTTTGAGACCATGTCGTCGCGCGGCGACCGGCGACGCTCGGCGAGGATTCCCACGAAGTAGTCGCGCAGTTCGGCAGACGCCTTCAGCGCGGTGTCCATGTCCGCGTGGAACCCCAGCAGGTCGATGGCCAGCCGGTGGAACTCGGGCACATCCGCCTCCGGCAGACCGAGCAGTGCGGCGATCACCCGGACCGGGATCGGCATGAACACCTCTTCGACGAGGTCGGCCCGCCCGGCATCGCGGATCCTGTCCACGGTGCGCTCCACCAGCGGCCGGACCAACTCGGCCTCCCACCGCCGCATCGACGACCGGGCGAAGGCGAACTCGTGCAACCTGCGGTATGTCTGGTGTTCGGGTTCCTGCATCTCGAGGATCGTCGGGCCCTGCAACGGACGCACGATCGCCTCATAGCAGCGGGTGCTGAAGGTCCGGTTGTCGGTGAAAACCGCCTTGACGGCATCGAAGCTGTAGGCGGCGAAGGTCTGCGGGCCGTCCGGCGGGTTCTCGAAGATCGACATCTCCGGCCAGCCCGGGTGGACCGGCGCTTTCGACCGCAGTTCGGCCAGCATCGGGTACGGCGAGGCATCGCCGTCCGCGCCCATCCCGGCGTCGAACCGCGCCTGGGCCTCCTTGACGCCCGCTGTGATCACCGGGCCGGACCCCTCTGGGCTCGAATACTCCGGGCTGGACTGTTCTGGGCTGGACTGTTCTGGACTGGAGACGGGCTCCGGCATCACCCCTCCTCGGATCGCGACAGACCTGTTATAGCACCTGAAAACCTAATCTTTGTTCTGAATACGGTACGCTCCGGCCGGCCGGTCTCCGCATCGATTCGTGACCGGTTCGGCGGAAGACCTTCTGGTAGCGTTGAGCAAGCCTTTCGGATCGGTGATCGGCCAGGGTGGGAGGCAGAGCTTTGGAGGTGTGGTGGGGCGTCCGCAGCTGACTTCGGAGCAGCGCAACGTGCGGAAGAGTGCCCATACCCTCGCGTCGGTCGCCGGCAGAGCCTACGACGACGGCACTCGGCGCACCGAGATCCTGCAAACCGCTGCGCGGTTGATCGCCTCGTCGGGGCTGCGAACCTCGCTGCAGGAGATCGCCGACGCCGCTGGCATCCTGCCGGGCAGCCTCTACCACCACTTCGAGTCCAAAGAAGCGATCCTGGTGGAGTTGCTGCGCCGCTATCACACCGACCTCGACACCATCGCGGCACATGCCCAGGAGCGGCTCGACGACCCGGATCCCCGCTCCCCGTCCGACCGCATCACCGATCTGGGGGTGGCGATCGCACGATGCGCGGTCACCCACCGTGCCGCCCTGCAGATGACGTTCTACGAAGGCCCCACTTCACATCCCGAGGTGACCGCGCTGGCGCAGCAGCGCCCGACGGGCATCCTCGAGGCGATGCTGCAGACACTACGGGCCGCCCGCTGGAGCGGTTATCTACGGGCCGACATCGACCTGCCCATCCTGGCCGACCGGATCGTGCAGACGATGCTGCAGGTCGGCCTGGATGTCATCCGGCACAACGCGAGTCCGGACAAGGCGGCGACCCTGCTTTGCCGGATCCTGCTCGAAGGGCTCGCCACCGTTTTACCCACCGACGAGGAACTCGACGGTTCTGCGGCCTTCCGGGCCGCCGACGAGGTCGTGCAATCCTGGAGCCTCGAGGCCGAGGCGGAGGCCGACGACAAGGCCGCCCATGTGCGTGCGGTGGCGCGCGCCGAGTTCGGCCGCCGCGGGTACGAGGGCACCACGATCAGGGACATCGCCCGCGCCGCCGGACTCGGCACCGGGACGGTGTACCGGCTGATCGGGTCCAAGGAAGAACTGTTGGCCTCGATCATGCGGTCCTTCGGCGAGAAGATCGCGGTGGGCTGGACCGACGTGCTACGGACCGACGCGCCGGCGATCGCCAAGCTGGACGCACTCAGCTGGGTCAACACCAACGCACTGGACCGGTTCGGTGACGAGTTCCGGATCCAGCTGGCCTGGATGCGCCAGTCCCCGCCGGACACCCCCAATCCGGGCTGGCTGTTCGCCAAGCGGGTGCGGCAGGTCAAGTCGCTGCTGGCAGCCGCCATCCGCTCCGGTGAGATCAGCATCGACAGCCCGTCCAACGAGCTGTTGGCCCGCAGCGTCATCGGGGTCGGCTGGGTTCCGGAGAACATCCTGCGGCAGATCGGCACCCGTGCCGCGCAGATCCTCGTCCGCGACACCGTGCTGCGCGGCGCAGCCGACCGCGACGTGACCCGCTGATCGCTTCCCCCGTCCCGTCCCGCCCCGCCGGCCGCTCTGCTCGGCCTTGGCGTCGCCTCCTGCAGACTCTTGTAACCAAATATCTGTTCCGGATAGTGTGGCAGGCGATCATCCACCGCCACGCGAAGGGGACCAATGGCTGGTATCGAGCAATTCCGTTATGACGGCAGGCATGCACTGATTGTGGGGGGCGCGACCGGGATGGGTGCGGCGGCGGCCCGGATCGTCCGGGACCTCGGCGCGACGGTGACGGTCATGGACTACGCTCCCGTCACCTACGACACCGATCGGGTCATCGAGATGGATCTGCGCGATCCCGGATCCATCGACCACGCGGTCGACGAACTGTCCGGCCCGGTCGACGCCGTCTTCTCGGCCGCCGGCATCGCCGACGGTCCGGATCTGATGCGGACCAACTTCATCGGGCATCGCCATCTGCTCGACCGGTTGTTCGCCGACGGCCGGCTGGGACGCGGATCCGCGATCTGCTTCATCTCCTCGGTGGCCGGGATGGGCTGGGAGAACGATCTGGACCGGTTGCTGGATTTCCTGTCGACCACCGACTACCGGTCCGCGGACGCGTGGGTCAAGGAACATGAGGGCGACGGCTTCATCCACTACGGATTCAGCAAGCAGGTCGTCAACGCCTACGTCGCGACGCGGGCGTTCGAACTGCTCAAGCAGGGTGTGCGGATCAACGCGATCTGCCCCGGACCCACCGACACCCCGCTGGCGCGCGCCAATGCCGATCTGTGGCTGACCTTCGCCCAGGATTACCGGGACGCCACCGGCGTCGGAGTCCATCTGCCCGAGCAGATGGGCAGTGCGATGGCCTTTCTGAACTCGCCGGCGGCCAGTGGGATCAGCGGTATCACGCTGTTGGTGGACAGCGGGCATGCGATGTCCTCGCTGACGAACGCCTTCCCGCCCGGCAAGCCGATCATGGACCTGATCACCGGGCGGGCGAAGCTCTAGGGGCTCAGTCGAACGCGTGGCGCGGCAACGTGGTCGGCAGGTCCAGGGAGCTCAGCAGCCCGGCCGGCGCCGCCACCACGTACGGTATCGCGTTCACCACCCGCATCGCGGTGGCGGCCATCGCCGCGCGGCCGGCCCCGTGACCCTCGGCGGCGCCGAGGTTCATCGCACAGTGGATGTCGGGGTCACCCTCGATGTCGACCCGGTAAGTGGCATCGAACTCCGAGGTCAGCCACTCCGGGGCGACGTCGCGCGCCATCCGGATGATGTGCTCGATGACGATGGCCTCCCGCCCACCGACGATCCCGGCGACCCGGGTCCGCACCGCACCGCAGGTGCCCGCCTCGATCCGGCCGAACGCCACATCGATGTCCCGGTGGGTGACGCTCCGGTCGAACGTTCCGCGCAGTTCCTCGACCTCGACACCCAACCCGTCGGCGATGAGGTGAATCGGCGCGCGCCAAGCCATCTCGATGAACCCGGGGGTCTTGAGCCAGGGTTCGAAGTCGAGCGGACGGCCGAAGCCCATCCCGTCCATCATCACGTCGGCCACCGGATAGTGGTCGTTCAGCGCGATCTCGGTCGCGGTGATGCGCCGGATGTTCTTGGACTGGGTGGTCAGCAACAGCGCCAGCTCGTCGGAGCCGAAACCCGGGAAGATGCCCGACGCGTAGAACGACGCCGAGCCGGACTTCGCGGCCGCCTCGAGTTGGTCCCGCCACTCCTCGGAGTGATAGCTCGGCGGATACACCAGCATCGTGGAGGTCGTCGAGACGACGTTGATACCCGCCTCGAGCAGCCGCACATAGTCAGGCACCGCGCCGGCGTCCCGTTCCGGACCGCTGGCCGCGTAGACGACGCAGTCCGGTTGCAGGGCGATCAGCGCACCGGCGTCGTCGGTGGCCGAGACACCCAGCGGGCCGACGCCGGCGAGCTCACCGGCGTCCTTGCCGACCTTCTCCTCGGAATGCACCCACACACCGACGAGTTCGAGATCCGGGCGCCGGCTGATCGCGTCGATCGCGATCGAGCCGACACCACCCGTCGACCACACCACGGTTCGGATCGGTTTCGACAAACTGGCTCTCCTCTCCTGCGGCCACCCGGCGCGTGCCCCGGGGCCGACTCTAACCTAATATTTGTTCAGGTCGACCATCGACTTCATTGCCGAATTCACCGCTCAGAGTTGACGGTAAGGCAACCATATTCGACCTCGTCCACTCCTCCCGGCACCTGTTGCCCTGCCGGAGCAAACCTTAGTTCAATGGCTGGGAAGTCCGCGGTGATGTCCACAGTGATGTCCGTTCAGCGCAGGGCGGCTCGGCCGGTGACGGGGCTGGTGAGCGTCGCAGTGGTCATCGGTGTCATCCTGCTCGCCGCACAGCTGATCCGGGACGGTTTCGCCCGAACCGCCCCGGTGACGGTGCTCTCGCCCCGCGCCGGTCTGGTGACGACGCCGACGCCGAGGTGCAGTTCCACGGAGTGCAGGTCGGCAAGGTCCTCGCCGGTCGGCATCGCGCACCACGAGACCTAGGTGTTCTTCACGGGTAGGTTGTGAACGCGTAGGCGGTCGATAGGTGTCATTCCGCCGATGCCGGTGTGGGGTCGGTGGTGATTGTAGTGATGCAGCCAGTGCTGGTAGGTTCCGGCGCGTTCG
>Ga0310822_100195_pt1 | contig 44612 bp, 37 predicted proteins | sample P4_ome_2_FD_201313 | JGI IMG/M metagenome (GOLD analysis project Ga0310822, IMG submission 201313) | Sorghum-adapted microbial communities from Joint BioEnergy Institute, Emeryville, California, United States - P4_Day56_Rep2 | ecosystem: Engineered > Bioreactor > SSF (Solid state fermentation) >... | reverse complement strand
ATAGAGTTACGGCGGTCCATAGCGGCAGGGAAACGCCCGGTCCCATTCCGAACCCGGAAGCTAAGCCTGCCAGCGCCGATGATACTGCCCCGAACGGGCGGAAAAGTAGGACACCGCCGAACACACACAGAATTACCCCCCACAATCGCGTGGGGGGTAATTCTATTTTTCGGTCTTCTTTCGTGTGGATGATCGCGGTATTTCCGACGGAATGATCGGCGATTCGTCGGTGTTCCTCGGAAATTGTGGCGTTACGGACGCACCGCGTATCCTGCTGGTACGGCGTCGGAGACACCGACTGAAAAGAAGAAGGGTGACGTGGTCGACAGGCAAGGCGGCAACCACGATCGGCGGTCGAATGGCAGCCCGGACGCCGGTCGTTCGCGGCCGCACGGTTCGGCTCCCCGGTCCGCCGGGCCGCACCGGGGACCACGCACCCCATCGGGCACCCAGCCGGGACGGGCGGACGGCGGACGGCCCAGACGCGCGGACGACCGGCGTCCCGATCGCCGGCGTCCCGACGGGCGGCGGACGGATCAGGATCCTCGAAGCGCCGGGAAGGACGCGCGGAAGGACGGCGCGCGTGACCGGGACGGGCAGCCGCAATGGCCGCCGATACCGGAACATGTTGAGGCACGCCAACTTGCGCCGGAGATCCGCCGGGAGTTGGCCACCCTGGACCGGGTGACCGCGGACGCGGTGGCGCGCCGGCTGGTCGCCGCCGGTGAACTGCTCGACGAGGATCCCGAAACCGCGCTCGCCCATGCCCGCGCCGCCCGGGCCCGGTCCGGTCGCATCGCAGCGGTGCGGGAGGCCGTGGGTATCGCCGCGTACCACTGTGGGGACTGGGCGCAGGCGCTGTCGGAGTTCCGCGCCGCGCGGCGGATGGGCAGCAAGTCCCCGCTGCTGCCCCTGATCGCCGATTGCGAACGGGGAGTGGGCCGCCCGGAACGGGCGATCGAACTGGCCCGCAGCCCGGAGGCGGCCGAACTGACCGGTGACGATGCCGATGAGTTGCGGATTGTGGTCGCCGGCGCCCGCTCCGACCTCGGGCAGCATGAGCAGGCGCTGGCGGTGCTGGCCAGCCCGCCGCTCGATCCGAAACGCACCGGCACGACCGCTGCGCGGTTGTTCTACGCCTACGCGGACACCTTGCTGAAACTGGGCCGCCGCGACGAGGCGCTGCAGTGGTTTTTGCACGCAGCGGCCGCCGATGTGGCGGGCGCCACCGACGCCGAGGACCGGGTGACGGAGCTCAGCTGACGTGAATTCCGTTGCACAACACCATGACTGCCTGCTGCTCGACTTGGACGGCACGGTGTTCAGGGGACACGAGCCGACCCCCGGGGCGGTTGAGTCGCTGCGCACCGTGGCGGCCCGCACCCTGTATGTGACCAACAACGCGTCCCGGGCGCCCGGCGAGGTGGCGGAGCATCTGCGGTCGCTGGGTTTCGCCGCCGCCGCCGAGGACGTGGTCACCAGCGCGCAGAGCGCCGCGCGGCTGCTGGCGACCACACTGCCCGCCGGCGCACCGGTGCTGGTGCTCGGCACCGAGGCGCTGGCCGAGGAGGTCAGGGCCGTCGGACTCGAACCCGTCCGGCAGTTCGCCGATCGACCGGTGGCGGTGGTGCAGGGTATCTCGCAGCAGACCGGCTGGCCGGAACTGGCCGAGGCGGCACTGGCCATCCGGGCCGGCGCGTGGTGGGTCGCCACCAATGCCGACCGGACACTGCCGTCGGAACGAGGTCTGCTGCCCGGCAACGGCGCCATGATCGCCGCCCTGCGGGCGGCCACCGACCGGGAACCCGAGGTGGCCGGAAAACCCCAGGCGACCCTGATGCTCGATGCCCTGAGCCGCGGATCATTCGAACGGCCCCTGGTGGTCGGTGACCGGTTGGACACCGACATCGCCGGAGCGAACAACGCCGGGTTGCCCAGCCTGCTGGTGCTCACCGGAGTCAACGACGCCGCCGACGCGATCTGGGCGGTCCCGGGCGAACGCCCGGATCTCATCGCAGCGGATCTGCGGTCCCTGCACACCCCGGCCGAGGAGTTGCGGGTGGCGCCGCACCCGGCGTGGCGGGTCGATCTGAACGACGGCGGCACCATCCGGGTCACCTCGACCGGGGCGGATCCGGGTGATCCGCTGTCGGTGGTGCGCGCGGTCGCGCACGCGGTCTGGACCGCCGACCTGGTCACCACCGGGGACGGCGCCGGGGACATCGCCGGGCTGCCGATCATCGGCGCCGACGACGCCGCCCGCGCGGCGCTGCACCGGTGGGCGTTGTCGCCGTTCCGCATCGACTAGCGTGAACATCGCTATGACCACCGATCCCGAGCAGATCCGTGCCCAGATCTCCGAGTTGCTGGCCGATGTGCCGGACCCGGACTCCGCGGGCGCCGATTTCTCAGACCTCGCCGACGATCAGATCGACTTCATCGCGGCCCGGCTGGAGCAGGCGCACGACCTGTTGGTCCGCGCGCTGGAATCGGTGGAGAAGGGGTGAACGCAGGTGACGCGGCGCGCACGTGTTGACGCCGAGTTGGTGCGACGGGGGCTGGCCCGGTCCCGGCAGCAGGCCGCCGAGCTGATCAGCGCCGGCCGGGTGTGTGTCGACGGGATCCCGGCGCGTAAGCCCGCCACCGCGGTCGCGGTCACCGCCCACCTGACGGTGACCGGCGCGGACGAGCGCGAGTGGGTGTCGCGCGGGGCGCACAAGCTGATCGGCGCGCTGGACGCCTTCGACGTCGGCGTCGAAGGCCGGCGCTGCCTGGACGCCGGCGCCTCCACCGGCGGATTCACCGAGGTGCTGTTGGACCGCGGCGCCCGGGAGGTGGTCGCCGTGGACGTCGGGTACGGGCAGCTGGCCTGGTCGCTGCGCACCGATCCGCGGGTGACGGTGCTGGAACGCACCAATGTGCGGGACCTGACCCCGGACGCGATCGGCGGGCCTGCCGAGCTGATCGTGGCGGATCTGTCGTTCATCTCGTTGACCACGGTGCTGCCGGCGCTCACCCGCTGCGCCACCGCCGATGCCGATATGGTGCCCATGGTGAAACCACAGTTCGAGGTCGGCAAGGACCGGGTGGGCGCGGGCGGCGTGGTCTCCGATCCGGGGCTGCGGGTCACGGCGGTGCTGTCGGTGGCCCACCGCGCCGCGGATCTCGGCTGGTCCACCGTCGGGGTGGTGGCCAGCCCGCTGCCCGGGCCGGCCGGCAACGTCGAGTACTTCCTGCATCTGCGGCGCGACCGCGACGGGGCGCTGACCGGTGCCGCGTTGGACGCGGCGGTAGACCGGGCCGTCACGGAGGGACCACAGTGAACCGCGAACGCAACATCCTGCTGGTGGTGAACCCCGGCCGCGACGAGGTCACCGAGGTCGCCCGTCGGGTCGAGAAGATCCTGGGGGACAACGGAATCGGTCTGCGGATGTTGTCGGCCGCGGCAGTCGACCGCGGTTCGATGGGCCACGACTCCGACGGGATGCCCGACCTCGGCGACGAGGTCGACGTGGTCGACGCCGAGGAGCGCGCCGCCGAGGGCTGCGAGGTGGTCATCGTGCTGGGCGGCGACGGGACCTTCCTGCGGGCCGCCGAACTGGCGCGCAACGTCGACATCCCGGTGCTGGGCGTCAACCTCGGCCGGATCGGCTTCCTCGCCGAAGCGGAAGCCGACTCGATCGATCACGTGCTGGAGCGGGTGGTGGCCCGCGATTACCGGATCGAACACCGGATGACCCTCGACATCGCCGTGCGGGTCGACGGCCGGGTCGTCAACCGCGGGTGGGCGCTGAACGAGGCGAGCCTGGAGAAAGGACCCCGGCTCGGAGTGCTCGGCGCGCTGCTCGAGGTCGACGGGCGGCCGGTGTCCTCCTTCGGCTGCGACGGAGTGCTGGTGTCCACCCCGACGGGTTCCACCGCCTACGCGTTCTCGGCGGGCGGGCCGGTGGTGTGGCCGGATCTCGAGGTCATCCTGGTGGTGCCCAACAACGCCCACGCGCTGTTCGCCCGCCCGATGGTGACCAGCCCGGAATCCACGATCGCCGTCGAGGTGGAGGCCAACGGCCATGACGCGGTGGTGTTCTGCGACGGCCGCCGCAAGATGGTGGTACCGGCCGGGGGCCGGGTCGAGGTGACCCGCTCGGCCACCCCGGTGAAATGGGTGCGGCTGTACAGCGCGCCGTTCGCCGACCGGCTGGTGCGCAAGTTCCGGCTGCCGGTCACGGGATGGCGGGGGCAGTAGCGCACGGTGCTATCGGAAATCCGCATCGAGTCACTGGGGGCGATCAGCAGTGCCACCGCGGAGTTCGACCGTGGGCTGACGGTGCTGACCGGTGAGACCGGCACCGGGAAGACGATGGTGGTCACCGGACTGCATCTGCTCGGCGGCGGCCGGGCCGATCCCACCCGGGTGCGGTCCGGCGCACAGCGTGCCGTCGTCGAGGGCCGGTTCAGCACCGCCGAACTGCTCGACGAGGCAGCTGCCCGCGTCGATGACATCCTCGCGGCCTCGGGAGCCGAACGCGATGAGGACGGCACCGTCATCGCCGCGCGCACGGTCAGCCGGGACGGACCGTCACGGGCCTACCTCGGCGGCCGCAGCGTCCCGGCGAAGTCGCTGGGCAACTTCACCGGTGAACTGCTCACCGTGCACGGCCAGAACGATCAGCTGCGGTTGATGCGACCGGACGAACAACGCGCCGCGTTGGACCGGTTCGCCGACCTCGGCGGTCGGCTGCAGCGCTACCAACTGCTGCATCAGCAGTGGCTGGACGCCCGACGCGATCTGGCGGACCGCCGGGAACGCGCCCGTGAACTGGCCCAGGAGGCCGACCGGTTGACCTTCGCGCTCAACGAGATCGACGCGGTGGCACCCCAGCCCGGGGAGGACGACGCGCTCGCCGAGAACATCCGCCGGCTGTCCGAACTCGACGCGTTGCGGGAGGCGGCCCGTACCGCCCGCGCCCGGTTGTCCGGCGCGCTCGACGACGACGCGGCGGTCGACGCCACCTCGGCGCTCGACCAGGTCGGCCAGGCCAAGGCCGCGTTGGAGTCGACCGACGACACCGCCCTGCGCGCCCTGGGCGCCCGGCTGGACGAAGCGCTGCTGCTGATCGGTGATGTCGCCGACGAACTCGGCGGCTACCTGGAGGGGCTGCCCACCGACGCCAGCACGCTGGAGACCAGCCTCGCCCGGCAGAGCGAGTTGCGCACCCTGACCCGCAAGTACGCCGCCGACATCGACGGTGTGCTGCAGTGGGCGCAGCAGGCCCGCGACCGGCTGGCGCAGCTCGACGTGTCCGAGGAAGCGCTGGGTGAGCTGGAGCGGCGCGTCGACGAGCTGCAGGCCCAGGTGGTCTCGGCGGCGATGGACCTCACCAAGGCGCGGACCCGGGCCGCCGGCCGGCTGGCGAAGGCGGTGACCGCCGAGTTGGCGGGTCTGGCCATGGCCGACGCGGAGTTCACCGTCACGGTGGGCCCGCTGACCGCACGTCCCGATGACACCGCGCCGTTGACGATGCCGGACGGTCAGACCGTGCACGCCGGCCGGCACGGTGTGGACGGGGTGGAGTTCGGATTCACCGCACACCGCGGCACCGATGTGCTGCCGCTGGCCAAGAGCGCCTCCGGGGGTGAACTGTCGCGGGTGATGCTGGCGCTGGAGGTGGTGCTGGCCGCCTCCGCCGAAGGCACCACGATGGTGTTCGACGAGGTCGACGCCGGAGTGGGCGGCCGCGCCGCGGTGCAGATCGGCCGGCGGCTGGCCCGGCTGGCCCGCACCCACCAGGTCATCGTCGTCACCCACCTGCCACAGGTGGCCGCCTACGCCGACATCCATCTGGTCGTCGACAGCGGGGGGCGGGACGCCGACAACCGGGGAGCCAGCCGGGTGCAGCGGCTCGACGAGGAGGGCCGCGTCGCCGAACTGGCCCGCATGCTCGCCGGTCTCGGCGAGACCGACAGCGGCCGGGCGCACGCCCGCGAACTGCTGGAGGCCGCTCAGCGGGAACGGGCCGAGGTTTCGGTCTGAGTTCACCCGGCGGTCGCCCGCCGGTCACCTGACGAGGTCAGGATCTGGCGACCGGATCGGACACCTGCAGAGGGGACCGCGTGCAGATCTTCAGGCTGAGCCGCACGGGGCTGGCCGTGGCCGGGGCCGTCACCATGGCGCTGACCGCCTGTTCCACCGCCGACGATCACCCGCGCCCCGACGGCGACGGCGCCGACCGGGTTCGGGCCACGTCGACGATCGAGTGGGTGCCGCCGCCGGATCAGCGCTATCACCGGCTGGCCACCTTCCCGGTGTATCTGAACCGCCCCGACGGCGAAGCCGCCGACACCGAGACGGTCGCGGAGATCTCGACCGTCACCCCGGACGGCGGCACGGTCGTCTACACCGATGCGGCGGCCAAGCGCATCGGCTTCCTCGACATCCGCGATCCGGCCGCACCGGTCGGTGTGGGCACTCTGTCCCTGACCGACCTGGGGCCCCCGACCGACTCGGGGCCCTCGACCGGACCAGGCAGCGCCGACGATCAGCCCACCTCGGTGGCGGCCGTGGACGAGTACGTGCTGGTGGTGGTCGACACCACCGGCGGTGACTTCGCCGATCCGTCCGGCCGGGTCGACGTGGTGCGGCTGGCCGACCGCATCCGGGTGCACAGCATCGACCTCGGCGGTCAGCCAGACTCCGTCGCGGTGAGCCCGGACGGGACATTGGCCGCGGTCGCCATCGAGAACCAGCGCGACGAGGAGTTCACCCCGCCCGGCGGGCAGGAGGGCGATCTGCCGCAGCCGCCCACCGGGTTCGTCGCGCTGATCGATCTCACCGGGGAGCCGGCCGACTGGCGGGTGCGGCGGGTCGACTTCGACGTCGAGGCTGCCCGCGCCGCCGGACTGGACACCCCCGAAGACCTCGAACCCGAATACGTCGACATCAACTCCCGCGGGCAGGTCGCGGTGAGCCTGCAGGAGAACAACGGCTTCGCGGTCATCGACGGTGTCACCGGTGAGGTCACCGGGATCTTCAGCGCCGGAACGCAATCGGTCGCCGGCATCGACACCACCGAGGACGGCGTCATCGATCAGAGCGGGTCGATCGGCGACACCCCGCGCGAACCCGATGCCATCGGCTGGATCGGCGACGACCATCTGGCCACCGCCAACGAGGGCGACTGGAAGGGCGGCACCCGGGGCTGGTCGATCTTCGACGCGAACTCCGGCGAGCTGGTGTGGGACGCCGGGAACTCGTTCGCCCAACTCGCCGTCCGCGCTGGGCTGCACATCGAGAGCCGGGCGGAGGCCAAGGGCCCGGAACCCGAGGGTCTGACCGTCACCGAGCTGGCCGGCCGGCCCACCGTCCTGGTGGCCTCCGAGCGGAGCAACTTCGTCGCGGTCTACGACGTCACCGACGTCACCGCACCACAGTTCCGGCAGCTGCTGCCCACCACACCCGGCCCGGAGGGCGTCCTGGCGATCCCGGCGCGTGACCTGCTGGTGATCTCCTCGGAGACCGACGACGCCGACGCCCGGGTGCGCGCCTCGATCAGCGTCTACGGCTACGGCGGACAGCACGCCGCGGCCGGCGGAACGCCGCCGTTCCCGTCGATCGTCTCCGGGGACCTCGCCGACGTGCCGATCGGCTGGGGCGCCCTGGGCGCGCTGTCCGCCGACCCGGCCGACGAGAACCGGCTGTACACCGCCACCGACATCGCCTACGGCCCGGCCCGGCTGCTCGGGGTGGACGTGTCCCGCAGCCCGGCGGTGATCGACAGCGAGTTGGTGGTGACCGCCGACGGAGATCCGGTGACCCTCGACGTCGAGGGTGTCGCCGCCCGGCCCGACGGCGGCTTCGTGCTCGCGGTGGAGGGCGACCCCGATGAACCGGGACTCGACAACGAGGTGGTGTTCGTCGGCGCCGACGGCGGCATCGAACGGCGGGTCGCGCTCCCCGACGACATCGCCGCCGGACTCGGCGGTCAGGGGTTGGAGGGTGTCGCGCTGGACGGCGACGACGTGTGGGTGGCGGTGCAGCGGGAACTGACCGGCGATCCGCCGGGTGTGGTACGCATCGGCCGGTACCGGGCCGGCGGAGGCGGTCAGGACGTCTGGGAGTGGTTCGGCTACCCCCTGGAGCGCACCGACGCCGAGGGCGATTGGATCGGTCTGTCCGAGATCGCGGTGCACGACGGGAACCTGCTCGTGCTCGAACGCGACAAACTCAACGGCCCGGACGCCCGGATGAAGGCCGTCTACCGGGTGGCGATCCCGGCCGGGCCCGGGGTGCGCACCGCGGCCGAGGCTCCGCCGGTGCTGGCGAAGACGCCGGCGCGGGATCTGTTGCCGGATCTGCGGGCCACCAACGGGTTCACCCAGGAGAAGGTCGAGGGGCTCACCGTCGCCGGCAACGGGCGGCTCTATGTGGTGACCGACAACGACGGTCTGGACGACGCCAACGGGGAGACGGTGTTCCTCGATCTCGGACCGGCGACCGCCGCGCTGGGCGGATAGCCCGCCAGGCTGTGACGGCTGGGGCTGGAGAAACTTCTGGGGCAGGTGTTACGGCGCGCCTCCACCTCAACTTGAGGGTTAGCGTAAACAATCGCCGCATGAGGATGACTGCGCTGCTGTCCCGTAACGCCGCCGCACGCCCGGGGATCACCGGTACCGCCCGGGTGGACCGCGACATCAACCGGCTCCTGCGGCGGGTGGCCCCCGGCGACATCGTCGTCATCGACGCGCTCGACCTCGATCGGATCACCGCCGACGCGCTGGTGGAGGCCAATGTGGCCGGGGTGGTGAACGCGTCGCCGTCGATCTCCGGCCGGTACCCCAATCTGGGCCCGGAGGTGCTGGTCGCCAACGGCATCGCCCTGATCGACGAGACCGGCCCCGAGGTGTTCAAGAAGGTCAAGGACGGGGCGAAGATCCGGCTGCACAACGGCGGGATCTACTCCGGGGACCGGCGGCTGGCGCTCGGTGTGGAGCGCACCGACCATGACATCCACGAGTTGATGCACGAGGCCAAGAGCGGTCTGGTGGCCCACCTCGAGGCGTTCGCCGGCAACACCATCGAGTTCATCCGCAGCGAGAGCCCGCTGCTGATCGACGGCATCGGCATTCCGGACATCGACGTCGACCTGCACCGGCGGCACGTGGTGGTGGTCGCCGAGGAACCGGGCGCCGCCGACGACCTCAAGGCGCTCAAACCGTTCATCAAGGAGTATCAGCCGGTCCTGGTCGGGGTGGGCACCGGCGCCGACATCCTGCGCAAGGCCGGATACCGGCCGGCGTTGATCGTCGGCGACCCGGACAAGATGAGCGCCGAGGTGCTGCGCAGCGGGGCTCAGGTGATCCTGCCCGCCGACGCCGACGGGCACGCCGCGGGTCTGGAGCGCATCCAGGACCTCGGCGTGGGTGCGATGACGTTCCCCGCCGCCGGCTCGGCCGCCGACCTGGCCTTGCTCTTGTGCGATCACCACGGCGCCTCGCTGATCGTCACCTGCGGTCACACCGCCACCATCGAGGAGTTCTTCGACCGCTCGCGTCAGCAGAGCAACCCCTCGACGTTCCTGACCCGGCTCAAGGTGGGGGAGAAGCTGGTCGATGCCAAGGCGGTGGCCACGCTGTACCGCAGCCGGGTCTCCGCCGGCGCGATCGCCCTGCTGGTGCTGGCGATGCTCATCGCGGTCATCGTCGCGTTGTGGGTGGCCCGCGTCGACACCGTCGTCGTCGACTGGGTCATCGACTACTGGAACCGGTTCTCGCTCTGGGTCCAGGGCCTGGTGAGCTAGCCGCCCGTGATATCCCTACGCGCGCACGCGATCTCTCTCGCAGCGGTGTTCCTGGCGCTGGCCCTCGGGGTGGCGTTGGGCTCCGGCCTGCTGTCCAACACGGTGCTGTCCGGGCTGCGGTCGGACAAGGCGGAGCTGCAGAACGAGATCGACTCGCTGACCGACGAACGTAACGCGCTCAACGAGAAACTCCGTGCGGCAGGGGAATTCGATGCCCAGATGGCACACCGAATCCTGCGCGACACCCTCGCGGGCAAATCCGTGGTGCTGTTCCGCACCCCGGACGCCGCGGACGCCGACCTCGACGGCCTCACCCGGGTGCTCGGGCAGGCGGGCGGCACGGTCACCGGCACCATCGAGCTGACCGAGGAGTTCGTCGACGCCAACTCGGCGGAGAAACTACTGTCGGTGGTGAACTCCCCGATCCTGCCGGCGGGGCGGCAGCTCAGCACCCGGTCGGTGGATCAGGGCTCCCAGGCCGGCGACCTGCTGGGCATCTCGCTGTTGATTCCCCGCGACCCGGCGGTGCCCCCGGTCGCCGCCGCCGACCGGGAGACGGTGCTGGTCGCGCTGCGCGACACGGGGTTCATCAGGTACAGCGGCCCGGTCGAAGCCGCCGACACCGCGCTGATCGTCACCGGCGGACCGCTCGGCGAGGACGCCGGCAACCGGGGCGCCACCGTGGCGCGGTTCGCCGCCGGGTTGTCTCCCCACGGATCGGGCACCGTGCTCACCGGACGGGACGGGTCCGCGTCCGGTGTCGCGGCAGTGGCGGTGACCAGGGCCGACGCGGCCCTCTCCGACGCCGTGAGCACGGTCGACGACATCGACTCCGAAGCCGGGCGGATCACCAGCGTGCTGGCGCTGCGGCAACTGATCGACGGCTCCCGGCCCGGCCAGTACGGCACCGGCCGGGGAGCCACCTCGGTGACGGTTCCCCAGTGAATCCCCCAGTGAATCCCCCGGTGAACCGACCGGTGCCCTCCTGACGCTCTCCCGACCCGCCCGGGGCGGGCGTGCCGGGCGGGTCGGAGCCGGGTGCCGCTCGGCGCGTCAGCGCCGCACTGTTCCAGACGGTGTTAAGGTGGGGTTCCGTGGGTCGGCAGGCCCCAAGCTAGGCCAACCACACCCGTCCAGGCCTTGAAAAGTAAGACCTGCCCGTCGTCACGGAGGTTGCTCTTGCCATCGTTTCGCAAGCACCCGCTCACCACCACAAAGCACCTCTTCGTCAGTGGCGGCGTGGTCTCCTCGCTGGGCAAGGGGCTCACCGGCGCCAGCCTCGGTCAGTTGCTGACCGCGCGGGGTCTGTATGTGACCATGCAGAAGCTCGACCCCTATCTGAACGTCGACCCCGGGACCATGAACCCGTTCCAGCACGGTGAGGTGTTCGTCACCGAGGACGGCGCCGAAACCGATCTCGACATCGGGCACTACGAGCGGTTCCTGGACCGCGACCTGCCCGGGTCGGCGAATGTGACGACCGGTCAGGTCTATTCGACGGTGATCGCCAAGGAGCGCCGCGGGGAGTATCTCGGCGACACGGTGCAGGTCATCCCGCACATCACCGACGAGATCAAGCGGCGGATCATGGCGATGGCCGAACCGGACGCCGACGGCAACCGGCCGGACGTGATCATCACCGAGATCGGTGGCACGGTGGGCGACATCGAGTCGCTGCCGTTCCTGGAGGCCGCACGGCAGGTCCGCCACGAGGTGGGCCGGGAGAACTGCTTCTTCCTGCACGTGTCACTGGTGCCGTACCTGGCCCCGTCCGGTGAGCTGAAGACCAAACCCACCCAGCACTCGGTGGCGGCCCTGCGCAGCATCGGTATCACCCCCGACGCGTTGATCCTGCGCTGCGACCGGGATGTGCCCGACAGCCTGAAGAACAAGATCGCGCTGATGTGCGACGTCGATGTCGACGGTGTGATCTCCACCCCCGACGCACCGTCGATCTACGACATCCCCAAGGTCCTGCACCGCGAGGAACTCGACGCGTTCGTGGTGCGCAGACTCAATCTGCCCTTCCGCGACGTGGACTGGACGCAGTGGAACGATCTGCTCAGCCGTGTGCATGATCCGCGCGAGACGGTGCGAATCGCGTTGGTGGGCAAGTACATCGACCTGTCCGATGCCTACCTGTCGGTGGCGGAGGCGTTGCGTGCCGGTGGTTTCGCACACCACGCTCGGGTGGAGATGCGCTGGGTGGCCTCCGACGACTGCGACTCCGACAGCGGGGTGAAGGCCGCGCTCGAGGACGTGCACGGCGTCCTGATCCCGGGCGGGTTCGGGATCCGGGGGATCGAGGGCAAGATCGGCGCCGTCCGGTATGCGCGCAAACGTGGCCTCCCGGTGCTGGGGCTGTGTCTGGGGTTGCAGTGCATCGTGATCGAAGCGGCCCGTTCGGTCGGTCTGACCCAAGCCAACTCGACCGAGTTCGACCCGGACACCCCCGAACCGGTGATCTCGACGATGGCCGATCAACTCGATGCGGTCACCGGGGCGGCCGATCTGGGCGGCACCATGCGGTTGGGCGCCTACCCGGCCGTGCTCGAGCCGGGATCGATTGTCGCGGAGGCATATCAGGCGACCGAGGTGTCCGAGCGGCACCGGCATCGCTATGAGGTGAACAACGCCTACCGGGAGCGCATCGCAAAGAGCGGACTGCGGTTCTCCGGTACCAGCCCGGACGGCCACCTGGTGGAGTTCGTCGAATACCCGCGGGAGATCCACCCGTTCCTGGTCGGCACCCAGGCCCATCCGGAACTGAAGAGCCGGCCCACCCGGCCACATCCGTTGTTCACCGCGTTCGTCGGCGCCGCGCTGGAATTCAAGGCCGCGGAACGGCTTCCGGTGGAGATTCCTGAACACCACCGCGCCAACGGTGCGGAGCACGAGCCGGATGCGGCCGGCCCGGAGGTGGCCGATGCCGGGGTCGGTCCGTTGCTGCAAGAGCCCGTGCACCGTGGCTGAGCGCGGTACGCATCAATACGACATTGTTGACAGTGAAACCCGTTATGTCGGCAGCATTCTCGCGCTCCGTGTCGACGAGGTCCGGATGCCCGGTGGGGGCACCGCACCTCGGGAGGTTGTCGAGCATTTCGGTGCGGTAGCGATCGTCGCCATGGACGCGGACCGCAACGTGGCGCTCGTGCACCAGTACCGCCACCCGGTGCGCCGGCGGCTGTGGGAACTGCCCGCCGGTCTGCTCGATGAGCCCGGCGAACCGCCGCACCTCACCGCCGCCCGCGAACTCGAGGAGGAGGCCGGGTTGGCGGCGCGAGACTGGCGGGTGCTGGTGGATCTGGTCTCGAGCCCCGGGTTCAGCGATGAATGCGTGCGGGTGTATCTGGCCACCGGGCTGACGGAGGTGCCGCGGCCCGATGCACACCATGAGGAAGCCGATCTGACGCTGCGGTGGTTCCCGCTGGCCGAGGCGGTGCGCATGGTGCTCGCCGGTGAGATCGTCAACTCCATCGCGGTGGCGGGCCTGCTGGCGGCGCACGCGCACGCCGGTGCCCACCCGGGACCGACCGCCGAACTGCGATCGGTCGACGCGCCGTGGCCGGACCGGCCCACCGACTTCGCCGCCCGGAAGGCCCACCGGTGACCACCTCCGAGCAGGTGCCGCGATCGGACGAGCCGCCCCACCCGCACCGGGTGCTCGACGATCAGATCCAGGGCTACCTGGACCACCTGTCCATCGAACGCGGCGTTGCCGCCAACACCCTGAGTTCCTACCGGCGGGATCTGCGCCGCTACGCCGAACATCTGCTCGCTCGGGGGATCGACGATCTGGCCAAGGTGCACGAGTCAGATGTCGCCGACTTCCTGGTGGCCTTGCGCCGCGGTGATCCGGACACCGGGGCGGCCGGGCTGTCGGCGGTGTCGGCGGCCCGGGCGCTGATCGCGGTGCGGGGTCTGCACCGGTTCGCCGCCGCGGAGGGCGTCACCGAACTCGACGTCGCCCGGTCGGTGAAGCCCCCGACACCGAGCCGGCGGTTGCCCAAGAGCCTGACCGTGGACGAGGTGCTGGCACTGCTCGCCGGCGCCGGTGGCGACTCGGAGTCCGACGGTCCGCTGACACTGCGCAACCGGGCGCTGCTGGAGCTGCTCTACTCGACCGGCGCCCGGATCTCCGAGGCGGTGGGCCTCGACATCGACGATGTGGACACCGTGGCGCGGTCGGTGCTGCTACGCGGTAAGGGCGGAAAGCAGCGCCTGGTGCCGATCGGCCGGCCCGCGGTCAGCGCGCTGGACGCCTATCTGGTGCGGGGACGGCCGGAACTCGTCCGCCGCGGCCGCGGCACCCCGGCGATATTCCTCAACGCCCGCGGTGGGCGGTTGTCACGCCAGAGCGCGTGGCAGGTGCTGCAGGATGCCGCCGAACGCGCCGGCATCAAGGCCGGGGTGTCACCGCACACCCTGCGGCATTCGTTCGCCACCCATCTGCTCGACGGCGGCGCGGACGTGCGGGTGGTGCAGGAACTGCTCGGACATGCCTCGGTGACAACCACCCAGATCTACACCATGGTCACCGTGCACGCGTTGCGCGAAGTCTGGGCCGGCGCGCATCCCCGTGCGCGGTGAACGGGCGGCTTCCGCCAGCCGGCGGCGAAAACGACGTCCAGCTGCGCAGGTGCGACCGGGCGGGACGCGCCCAGCAATCCCGGCTTGACGCCCTGAACCGATCCGACGCAAATTCCGACAACCCCTTTTGATCATCACGGGGTGAACTCTAGGCTCGGCAGAGTCGCACCGTTTCGGGGGTGCTCGACCGGGGGAGCCCGGGGAATCGGGGGGATCACATGGTGAGCCGACACACCTTTGCCCGCACGACCACCACGCACAGTCCGACGATTCCGCCCCCGGCGCTGGTCCGTGCGGTGGAGACGGTACGCACCGGGCTGCAGCGGGTCCGGGCCCGCATGGCGCCCCCGTTCGCCGGGGTGCTCGACCTGGCGATGGGCTATGCGGTGAGCCATGCCGTGCAGGCCGCGGCGCGGCTGGCCATCGCGGACGTGTTCGACGACGGGCCGTTGAGCGTCGAGCGGATCGCCGAGCGCATCGACGCCGACGCTCACGCCGTGCGCAGGCTGTTGCGGGTGCTGGCCAGCCACCAGATCTTCCGGGAGCGCCGGGACGGCAGGTTCGAGATGACGCCGATGTCGCACGCATTGCGCAGCGATGCGCCGGTGTCGATCCGGCCGCTGCTGATGATGATCAGTCATCCGTTCTACACCGAGCATTTCGCCCGTCTGCCCGATGTGGTCCGGACGGGCCGCACGAGCGTCGAGTCAACGTATGGCGCAGGTCTTTTCGACTGCCTTGAGCAGGACCCTGACGCCGCCGCCGTGTTCAACGACGCGATGACCTGCGTGACCGCGATGGCGGTTCCGCCCGTTCTCGCCGCGTACGACTTCACCGACGCGGAGACGATCGTCGATGTGGGCGGTGGTGCCGGGCAATTGCTCGCCGCCGTGCTGAATGCGGCGCCGCAGGCCCGCGGGGTGCTGTTCGAGCAGTCGTCGTTGAAGGATCACGCGCAGCGGGTCTTCGAGTCCGCGGGAGTGGCCGACCGCGCCACGATCGAGACCGGTTCCTTCTTCGAGGCGGTGCCCGAAGGCGGGGACATCTACCTGCTCAAACACGTGGTGCACGACTGGGACGACCGGCAGGCGGCCGCCATCCTCGCCACGGTACGGGAGTCGATGAGCCCGAACGCCCGACTGCTGCTGGCGGAGACGGTGATCCCGTCGGGAAACAGGCCGCACTTCGGCAAGCTGCTGGACCTCGACATGCTGGTCTTCGCCGGAGGACGGGAACGCACCGCACCGGAGTTCACCGACCTGCTGACCGGTAGTGGTTTCACACCACCGCGAATCATTCCCACCGCGATCCACCTCTCGCTGCTCGAGGCTGTACCGAACTGACGGGCCGAACTGAACCGGCCGAACTGAACGGGTACCGGGTCAGCCGCCGAGATACACCGATTCCAGCACCAGGTCCGGCAGCTCGATGCCGTATTCGCCGTGCGTCTTGTGTTCGGTGGTCCGCCAGGTGATGCCCTGTTGCTCACGCATGTACGCGCGGTAGCGCGGGGAGCCGGGAAGGCGCACGTTGTCGGCGACCACGACCGCCCCCGGGCGCAACCAGCCCTGATCCATGATGGTGCGCAGGTCGGGCAGATACCTCTCCTTGTTGTGGTCGAGGAACACCAGACCCAGCGCCGCCGCGCTCACTTTGTGCTCGCGGTTCAGGGCCTCCAGGGTGCGTCCGCCGTCGTCGATGGTGCCGACCACGCAGCTGATGCGGTCGGAGACGCCGGCGTGTGCCCAGATGCGGCGGGCCACCTGCGCGTTGGCCTCGGCCAACTCCACCGAGATCACCCGCGCAGCGGGCGCCGCGCGGGCGATGCGCAACGCGCCGTAGCCGCAGTACGTTCCCAGTTCGAGAGCGAGTTCCGGGTCGGCCCGGCGAACCGCGGCGTCGAGCAGCAGCCCCTTCTCATCCCCGATGTTGACCAGGAAGGATTTCCGGTAGGCGTACTCGTCGATGGTGTCCAGCACATCGTCGATGTCGCCCGGCCGGGCGTGCCGTTCGACGTAATCGGCGGCGGCCGCCTCCCGCCCGTCACCGATCTGGCCCGTGGTGGTGAGCCGGTGCTGGGTCATCGTCATCCGCCAGAACGACCACCGCAGGAAGGGTGCTCTGCGCCGGCTCACAGCGCCCGGCTCCGGATGTCAGACCCGGCCCATCCACCCGTGGAAACGGCCGGCGGGATCGCGACGGGCACGGATCCCGTCGAGCCGGGCCATGTTGGCGTCGGTGGCGAACCGTGCCGGTCGCCGGCCGAGATTCTCGTCGGCCAGACCGACCCCCATGGCGAGGTGAGCCAGTGCCGCCATGTTGGTCCCCGGCCACGCACTGAAGCGCTCATCATCTTCCGGATCATTCCAGACCGCGTACAACGCGAGATTGAAATCGGCTTCCAGACCGTAGAACAGGTTGTCGCGAGTGCTGGTGGGGCTCCAGTTGAACATCAGGAAGTGCGACGGCGCCGGCGGCAGGGTCTCGATGATCCGATGGATCCCCGGGAGCAGAGCCTCGGGGGAGGCCGAGGTCCACATGTTGTCGGTGGCGTACCGGTGGCCGGTCGGGTAGTTGGTCATGATCGCCCCGTACCATCCAGCTAGATCCGTTGTGGCATAGGCGATTTTGATGGTAGCCCGGTCGACGGCCGGGCAGTCGCCCAGCACCGCCAGCGCCTGCGCGGCGGCGCTCTCAGATTCCGCGAAGACCGGTGAGGCCACCACGATGCTGGGTTGATTCAGCCCCAGCGCGGGCAGGTCCCGGGAGGCGATGATCTGCAACTCGACGCGATCGTCGACGTCTCGGCCGCTGGTGAGCGCCCAGGTGTAGACGTCGTCGATCGCCTCGGCGGGATAGATGTACAGACAACTGCCGCACACCGGCGGCCGCGGATGCAGCCGCAGATGAAACGACGTCACGACCGCGAAGAAACCGGGCCCCGACCCGCGTGCCGCCCAGAACAGATCCGCGTTCGTCTCGTCGTCGCAGTACAGCACCTCGCCGTCGGCGGTGACGACATCGACCCCGACGATGCTCTCGCAGGCGGGGCCGAGCACCCGGCTGTTCCAGCCGTAGCCGCCCTGCAGCAGATAACCTCCCAGACAGATGCCCTCGCAGTGGCCGGCGGGGAAGAACAGGTCCAGTTTGTCGAGCTCGCCGACCAGTTCACTGCCGATCTTGCCGGGACCGGCGACCGCGACCATGCGGTCGGCGTCGATGCCGCAGTGGTCCAGCCGGCTCACGTCCAACAACATCCCGCCGTCGCGGAGATGGCTGGCCGCCCAGCTGTGACCGCCCGAACACACCCCGATGCGGAGGTCGTTGTCCGCCGCGTACCGGACCGCGGTGACCACATCATCGACGGTGACAGCCTGCACGATCACGTCCGGGAAACGGTCCGGCAGCAGGCCGTTCCAGACGGTCGTGCGGCGGGCCTGTTCGTACCCCTGAGCGCCGCGCCGAAAACTGAGTGCCGGCAAAGCCGCCATGAAATCCCCCCTTTGTCGAAATACCTGTCCCCGCGCTACTTTTCGACGATCTCGAGCATGATGTCGCGGTTGGGCGCCACCGCGATTCCGCGCGCGCTGCTGCGGGGCGGGGGCCTGCGCCGCTCGGGTGTGGACATGCGCAGATCGACGAGCGACATGATGGTTCCGATGGCGACGGCCAACTCGGCGGCCGCGAACGGGGCGCCGATACAGCGGCGGTGCCCACCCCCGAACGGCGCGAACTCGAACGGCGAGGTGCGGCGTCGCAGGAACCGCTCATCGTCGAAGCGGTCGGGGTGGTCCCAGATCTCCGGGTTGTAGTGCAACGCGTACAGCGCGATGCCCACGATGTCGGACTCGGCGAACTCGATCCCATCGACACTGCGGCGAGCCGCCAGCTGGCGCAACACGATCGGCACCGGCGGGTGCATCCGCAGGGCCTCCTTGACCACCGCGTTGAGGTAGGGCAGCGCGATGATGTCCAGCGGCGAGGTGCAGGACGCCAACTCCGCGCGCACCCGCGTCCGGATCGCATCGTCGCGGTGGATGTGGTAGAGCGTCCAGGTCAGCGCCGTGGCGGTGGTCTCATGTCCGGCGGCGAGCAGGGTGCGCAGCTGATCGTGCAGTTCCTCGCTGTGCCGCCGTCCCTTCTCGTCGGTGGAGTCGAGCAACACGCTGAGCATGTCCTGGGTGGGTGGGCCGCTTTCCAGACGTGCGGCCATGTCACCGGAGAGCAGTTCGTCGAGCTGGTTCCGGAGCCGGATCAGCCGCGACCACGGACTCCACCGGCCGAGGTCGCGGCGCAGCGCCGGAACCAGCATCAGGGCGGCGTTGTTCGCCCGCAGCAGCGCCTGGACCGCGTCGGTGTACTCGAGGCGCCGGGAATCGTCGGTGACGCTGAAGATCACCCGGATCGCCACGTGCAGGGTGATCGCGATGCTCAACCGTTGCACCGCGATGATGCCGTCCGGGCGTGCCCTGGCGAGTTCGTCCGCGGTGGCGGACGCGATGACGTCGGCGTAACTCTTGACCCGTTCACCGTGAAATGCCGGGGTCAGCAGGGAACGTTCCCGCCGGTGCGCGTCTCCGGACAGCAGAATCAGCGATCCCGGGCCGACGACCGGTTCGATGGGATTGGGCACCGGGGCACGGCAGGCTTCGACCGGCAGGGTCAGGATGTCGCGCGCGGCCTGCTTCGTCCCGAAGAACGCCACGTGGCCCAACCCGGGGAAGTCCAGTGCGATCGGGCGGTTGTCGGCCGCGTGCCGACGGAAGAAGCCGACCGGGTCGGCCCCCGCGCCGACGGCGCGTATCAGGCCGAGCGGCGACCCGAGGGTGACCGTGCTCATCGACGGACGACCGTGCTTTGCCGGGATTCCGCGGCGGCCTGTGACGCGGAGCGGCGGCCGGTGATGCTGGCAAACATATCGTGATCCTGTCTGGGCTATTGCCCGGATTGGGCGCTGCGGTGCGCCCGGTCCCGGCGGTCGTCATCGACGCGGCGCGAGCCCGCATCGGGGCCGAGTGGTAGCGAGCATATGCCGTGGGGCGGCCCGCCGGATGCGTATCGCGCAGACTTTCGCGACGTGAGCAGATCAGATACGCCGAGGTGATGCGGCCCTGGCGAGGTGTGTCCGCGTCCGCGGGCGCCGCGTCGGGCCGGACGCCGTCCCGGAGCGGTCCCGCCCGGCGCCGGAGTGTCCACGTGGGTGACGCAGAGGTTGCTGTACCGGTGCAATCCACGCCGGTATGTCGATATCGCAACGATTTCGCATGCCGAGGCTACTGACCAGTTCTCAGCTTGCTGTCAGCATCACAGTTTCCTAACGACCGTCAAGTGCGCAGGTCGGAGGCTCGCCCGGGATTCCCTGCCGGATACGGGAAATTGCCATTTCAAGGAGTCGGATTCCAGCGGGAAAAATCCCCGGGGGCAAACGGGGTTTCCCGTTGTACGGTATTGCTGCCACGCAGGGGGAGCCGGTCGACGAGTTCGCGGCTTTGTGGCGCTCATGGTCCAAGGGGGGAGTGGAACATGGCTTTCAACGGAGCGGACACCCCGGGCGGTCCGCTGGGCCGGATGCGGGTGGTCGACTACATCCTGGACTACCTCGCCGCGGGCGCGGTCACCCACATCTTCGGGGTGGACGGGGCGAACATCGAAGACGTCTACGACGCCGCGTACTTCCACGACGGGATCACCGCGGTGCTGGCCAAACACGAGTTCTCGGCGGCGACCATGGCCGACGGCTACAGCCGCAGCGGGGCCGGCCTGGGTGTCGTCGCCGCGACCTCCGGGGGCGGATCGCTGAATCTGGTGGCCGCGCTCGGAGAGTCGTTCGCCAGCCGGGTTCCGGTGCTGGCCCTGGTGGGCCAACCCCCCACCACCCTGGACGGCCGGGGCAGCTTCCAGGACACCAGCGGACGCAACGGGGCGCTCGACGCCGAGGCGTTGTTCACGACGGTGTCGGTGTTGTGCGAACGGGTCTGTTCGGCGGCCGACATCGTCGCCGCGCTGCCCCGGGCGATCATGGCGGCGCTCACCGGTGGTCCCGCGGTCCTGTTGCTGCCCAAGGATGTTCAGCAGGCCCAGCTGAACCGGCAGCATCACGACGATCGGCAGGCCGAACACGCCGCGGGCCGGCCCCGGGTCCGGTTCTCCGATCCGCATCCGATCGCGCGGGCACTGCAACAGGCCCGCGGACCGGTCACCATCATCGCCGGCGAACAGGTTGCCCGCGACGACGCCCGCCGCGAACTGGAGATGCTGCGAGCCACGTTGCGCGCCCGGGTGGCATGTGTGCCCGATGCCAAGGATGTGGCCGGCATCCCGGGCCTCGGCTCGTCGTCGTCGCTGGGCGTCACCGGGGTGATGGGCCATCCCTCGGCCGCCGAGGCCGTGGCGGCGAGCGCGGTGTGCCTGCTGGTCGGGGCGCGGCTGCCGGTGACCGCCCGCGCCGGCCTGGACGAGGCGTTGGCCAGGGTGCGCACGTTGTCGGTGGGCGCGGTCGCACCGTATGTGCCCTGCACCCATGTGCACACCGAGGACCTGCGTACCACGTTGAGCCAGTTGACCAGTGCGTTGACCGGCCGGGGCCGGCCGCACGGTCTGCGGGTGCCCGAGATCTCCCGGCGCACCGAGTTGGCGCCGCCGCCCCATGACGGCCTCGGTGTGCGCTACCGCGACGCGATGGCGGCGCTGGACGCGGCACTTCCCGACGGGGCCGACATCGTCATCGATGCCGGGAACACCGGCGCCGCGGCCATCCACTACCTTCCGGTGCGTCGCGGCGGCAGGTTCGCCGTCGCCCTCGGCATGGGCGGGATGGGGTACAGCTTCGGCGCCGCGATCGGCATGGCGTTCGGCCGCCGGCAGCGCACCGTGGTGATCGCCGGCGACGGATCGTTCTTCATGCACGGACTGGAGATCCACACGGCCATCCAGTACCGGCTCCCGATCACCGTGGTGCTGTTCAACAACAACGCCCACGCCATGTGCCTGACCCGCGAACAGCTGTTCTACGACGACAGGTACAGCTACAACCGGTTCACCCGCAGCAATCTGGGGGCCGGTCTGGCCACCATGTTCCCGGGCCTTCCCGCCGTGGATGTGGCCGACGCGGAGTCGTTACCGCAGGCATTGGCCGGCGCGCTGGCGGCGGACGGTCCGGCGGTGGTGAGCATCGAATGTTCTGCTGACGAGATCCCGCCGTTCGCACCATTTCTCGCAGCCCCGTCGGCCGCCGCCGACACCCAGGCCACACCCACCACGCACGAGGAGAAGATCGATGTCGCTGCCAGCGCTTGAGGACATTGCCGTCCATCGGGGAAGCACCGAGCCGATCGACGGTGTGATCCGGATCGAGACGTCCCCCCGGGAGAAAGCCACCCCGATCATCATGGACATGATCAGGTCGGTGTACCCGCACGACGACGTCTACGGTCCGTTCTGCACCGTGCAGGACTACGTCGACTGCCCGCCGGACGAACTCTATGACTGGATGTCCGACACCCGGTGCCTGGAGGAGTGGACGTACAGTCTGCGTGGCTTCGAGGAGACCGACGAACCCGGACTGTGGCTGGCCTGGGACCGGCTCGGCTCGGAGACGAAGATCTACACCCGCACCGTCGCCAACCCGCAGGCCCGCATCGTCGACTACCACTGCGCCTGGGATCAGGGCAAACACCTCTGGATGATCTATCTGATGCGGGTCATCGACGCACAACTGGTGCTCGACAAACCGGGATCGGTGGTGTTGTGGACCAACTGCCACCACCCGTTCTACGACGAGAACCCCTATCCGGAGACCGCGCCGCCCGAACGGCCGGTGTGGGTGGGCGACTTCTGGGACATGTTCGGCGCCGGCCATGCGCTGGAACTGCGGAACCTCAAGAGGATCGCCGAATACCGGCACCACAACGGGTTGCCGGTCAAACCACTCTGGATGAGCTGAGCGGGTCATGACCTCGCTGATCGAGGCCCCGCCGGCCGAACGGTCGCTGCCGGGCCGGCGGCAACCGGACACCACTCCGGTTGTCCCATCCGCCGTCGATCCGATGGCGTTGTCCCTCAACGAGAGTCCGTTTCCACCGCTGCCCGCGGTCCGGGTGGCGCTGATCGAGGCCGTCAGCGCGGCGAACCGCTATCCGGAGTTCCTGCCCGAACGGTTGCGGAGCCTGATCGCCGAGCGCATCGGCGTGCCCCCCGACCAGGTGATCCTGGGCGGCGGCGCAACCGGCGTGATGCTGCAGGTGCTGCACGCGATCGCCGACGAGCACGACCGGATCGTCATGGCGACCCCCACCTTCGAGGGATATCCGATCGTGGCCCGGATGCGGCGGCTGGAACCCGTCGAGGTCCCGCTGGCTCCCGACGGCCGACACGACCTGACGGCGATGGCCGAGGCGGCGGAACACGCCCGGGTGGTCGCGTTGTGCCGGCCGCACAACCCGACCGGAACCGTGGAGCCGGCGGCCGCGATCGAAGGTTTCCTGAGCCGGCTGTCCGCCGACACGGTGGTCCTCATCGACGAGGCCTACGTCGAGTTCGTCGCCCCCGGACACCGCCTCGACGCCGTCGGCCTGATTCGCCGGTTCCCGAATGTCGTGGGGGTGCGCACCTTCTCGAAGGCATACGGGCTGGCCGGACTGCGCATCGGCTACGCCTTCGGTTCACCGCAACTGGCGGCGAGGTTGTGGGCGATGCAGTTGCCGTTCGGGATGAGCATCACCAGCCTGGCCGCGGTGGCGGCGTCCTACGGCGCCGATCGGCAACTGCGCCGGCGGATCCGGATGATCACCACGGAACGGCGCTACCTGCAGACACAACTGCGGGCGCTCGGAGTAGCGAGCACCGATGCCCACGCGAACTTCGTCTATCTGCCCGCCGACGGACGGTGCTGGCCGGAGGTGTTCGCCGGCACCGATCTGCGGGTGAAGCACTGTCCGGACGGCGGGGTGCGGATCACCGTCGGGGACCGGTCTTCGACCGGCGCGGTGCTGGCCGCCATCCGGGGTCAGCGGTAGGGCTGCCGAGGGGGACAGAGGGGGACAGATGAACGACCACCAGGTGGCGGTGATCGGGGCGGGACCGTCCGGTGTCGCGGCGGCGGTCAGCCTGCGCGACAGGGGGATCCGTCCGCTGCTGATCGACCGCGCGGAACACGTGGGTGCGTCCTGGCGGGCCCGCTACGACCGGCTGCGGCTCAACACCGGCAGGCTGACGTCGCATCTGCCCAATCGGCCCTATCCGGCCGGAACCGCGGTTTTCCCGACCCGCGATCAGGTGGTGGCCCATCTCGACCGGCACGCCCGCGAGGACGGCATCGACCTGCTGCTGGGCACCACGGTGGCACGGGTCGACCGGGACGGGGAGGGTTGGCGGCTGTGGACCTCCGGCGGGGATGTCTGCGCCCGCCACGTGGTGGTCGCCACCGGTTACGAGCACACCCCGAACATTCCGGACTGGCCCGGCGCCGACGGGTTCACCGGCCGGCTGCTGCATTCCTCGGCGTACCGCAATCCGATTCCGTTCTCCGGCCTGCGGGTGCTGGTGGTGGGGGCGGGGTCCTCGGCCATGGAGATCGTGCATGATGTCGCCACCGGGGGAGCGGCACAGGCATGGTTGGCCGTGCGGACCCCGCCCAACATCATGTTGCGTGCGCTGCCGGGCGGGTTCCCGTCCGATTATCTGGCCACACCACTGTTCGACGCACCGGTCGGCCTGGTGGACCGGATGGCGCGGTTGGCCCAGCGGGCCACCATCGGAGACCTCTCCGAATACGGTCTGCCCACCCCGCGGGAGGGTGTGTTCGCACGCGGCAAGCGGCTCGGACGGGCGCCGGTCATCGTCGACCGGGAGGTGGTCGATGCGATCAGGGCCCGGCGGTTCGAAGTCGTCCGCACCATCGGGCGTTTCGACGGTGGCACCGTGGTGTTGACCGACGGGCGCCGGCTGCAACCCGACGCGGTGATCTGCGCGACCGGTTACTCGTGGGGGCTCGAACCGCTGGTCGGCCATCTCGGTGTGCTCGACGATCGGGGGCTGCCGCGGTCGGCCGGGGAGGTGGCGGCCGCACCCGGTCTGTGGTTCATCGGGTTCCAGTCCCGGCCGGGACTGATCTCGTTCGCCGCCAAGCAATCCCAGCGGATCGCCAAACGCATCGCCGCCGAACTCGTCGCGGCGCCCGCGATCACGCCCGTCGCCGACGGCGGCTGAACCGGCCGGCAACATCACTCGCACGTCTCTCGGAAGTCGACATGCTCGAAACCCTGGCCCGGCGAATCGTGGCGGCGCCGCGCCGCGTCCTGGCGCTGGTGGTGCTGGTCATCGTCGGCGCCGCGATGTTCGGGCTGCCGGTCGCCGGCAGCCTGTCCGCGGGCGGATTCCGCGACCCGCACTCGGAGTCCGCGCAGGCGTCGGCGTTGCTGGCCGAACGGTTCGATCAGACCGACATGCAGTTGCTGGTGACCGTCAGTTCGTCCGCCGGGGTGTACGGCGAGGCCGCGCGGCGGGTGGGAACCGAGATCGTCGCCGCGCTCGAGGCCTCCCCGCAGGTGGCCGGCGTGCAGTCGCCGTGGACCGTCCCGCCGGGCGCCGGTGACCGGTTGGTCAGCGAGGACGCCACCGCGGGACTGATCGTCGCTCCGATCCGGGGCGATGAGACCGAATCCTCGGACATCGCAAGGCAACTGGCCGCGGCCGTGGGATCCGACCGGGACGGGGTGAACGTGCGTGCCGGTGGTCCGGCGCTGGTCAACGCGCAGATCGACACCCAGACCGAACACGATCTGCTGGTGATGGAGGCGATCGCGATCCCGCTCAGCTTCGTGGTGCTGGTCTGGGTGTTCGGCGGTCTGCTCGCCGCGGCGCTGCCGCTGGCGGTGGGGGTGCTGGCCATCGTCGGGTCGATGGCGGTGCTGCGCACCTTCACCATGTTCACCGAGGTGTCGGTCTTCGCGTTGAACCTCAGCATCGCGATGGGTTTGGCCCTGGCCATCGATTACACGCTGTTGCTGCTCAACCGGTACCGCGACGAACTCGCCGAGGGCTGCAGCCGGGAACAGGCGGTGATCCGCACCATGACGTCGGCGGGCCGCACCGTGATCTTCTCCGCGGTGATCGTCGCGACGTCGATGGTGCCGCTGGCGCTGTTCCCGATGTACTTTCTGCGTTCGTTCGCCTACGCCGGGGTCGGGGTGGTGGCGTTCGCGTTGTGCGCGGCGCTGGTGATCACCCCGGCGGCGATCACGGTGCTCGGCGCCCGGCTGGATTCGTGGGACATCCGCAGACTGATCCGCAGACTGATGCGCCGCACGCCGGCCGCGGCCGAACCGGCGCCGCGCGCGGTGTCCGGGTCGAAGTGGTACCGGTGGGCGAAGGCGGTCATGCGGCATTGGCTGGTCGCCGGCCTGGCGGTCACCGTCGTGCTGCTGCTCCTGGGGGCGCCGTTCCTGGGGGTGCGCTGGGGGTTCCCGGACGAACGGGTGCTGCCGCGGTCGGCGTCGGCACATCAGGTCGGCCACGAACTGCGCACCAACTTCGCCACCGACTCCGCGTCCGACGTCACCGTCGTCCTCCCGGACGCGCCCGGCCTCACCGCCGACGAACTCGCAGGCTACGCCGCCGGGCTGTCCGAGGCCACCGATGTGGCGTGGGTGTCGGCACCGGCGGGCACGTTCGTCCGGGGTCGATCGGTGGGACCGCCGTCGGCGCCCACCGGGATCGCCGACGGCAGCGCGTTCGTCACGGTGGGCAGCGTGGCGCCGTTGTTCTCCGACGACTCGCTGGAGCAGCTGAACGACATCCGCGCCGTCCCGGCGCCCGGCGGCACGGCGGTGCAGCTGACCGGCACCGCGCAGATCAACCACGACATCGTGGTCGCCGTCACCAGCAGGTTGCCGGTGGTGCTGACCGTGATCGCGCTGACCACGCTGGTCTGGTTGTTCCTGCTCACCGGCAGCATCGTGCTGCCGATCAAGGCCCTGGTGCTCAACGCCCTGTCGCTCACCGCGGCGTTCGGTGCGTTGGTGTGGATCTTCCAGGACGGCCACCTCGGGGCGCTCGGCACCACCCCCAGCGGCACCATGGCCGTCACCATGCCGGCGCTGCTGCTGTGCGTGGCGTTCGGCATCTCGATGGACTACGAGGTGTTCCTGATCGCCCGGATCCTCGAGCACTGGCTGGCCTCCTCCCGCACCGCCGCCGCCAACGACGAGGCGGTGGCGCTGGGGGTGGCCCGCACCGCCCGGGTGATCACCGCGGCCGCGCTGATCATGTCGATCTCGTTCGCCGCGCTGATCGGCGCGCAGGTGTCGTTCATGCGGATGATCGGGCTCGGGCTGATGGTGGCGGTGCTGGTGGACGCCACCCTGGTCCGGCTGATCCTGGTGCCGGCGTTCATGCACGTGATGGGCCGCGCCAATTGGTGGGCTCCGGCGCCGCTGGCCCGCTGGCACGACCGGTTCGGCATCCGCGAGGCGGCGGACGCCCCGGACCGGCCGCGGTCCGATCCCGCCCCGACACCGGTGGCCGCCGTTGCGGCCGGCGCGGGCGCGCCGGCGCCCGGGTGATCCGGCGGCCGCCCGGAAAGCCGCCCGGAAACCGGAACAGAACCGGCTGCCTCCGCGGGTCTGCGGTATCCGACCAGCTCATCCCGATAGACTCTGCACCGATGTTCGCGATGGGTGTGGGTCGGGCGACCGGCGCAGGTGGCGCGGGTTGGGCATGACCGACGACGCAGTCACCGCAGAAGTCGTCGGCCTGACCGGCCGGCCACCACGACCGATACCGGAACCGCCGCCGAAATCCACCCACGGACCGGCCAAGGTCATCGCGATGTGCAACCAGAAGGGCGGCGTCGGCAAGACCACCTCGACGATCAACCTCGGCGCCAGCCTGGCCGAATACGGGCGCCGGGTGCTGCTGGTGGACCTCGATCCGCAGGGCGCCCTGTCGGCCGGCCTCGGGGTGCCGCACTACGACCTCGACCACACCGTCTACAACCTGCTGGTCGAACCCCGGGTGTCGATCGACGAGGTGCTGGTCTCCACCCGGGTCCGCAACCTGGACCTGGTGCCCAGCAACATCGACCTGTCCGCCGCCGAGATCCAGCTGGTCACCGAGGTGGGCCGCGAGCAGGCCCTGGCCCGCGCCCTGCACCCGGTGCTGGACCGCTACGACTACGTGCTGATCGACTGCCAACCCTCGCTGGGGCTGCTCACCGTGAACGGGTTGGCCTGCTCCGACGGGGTCATCATCCCGACCGAATGCGAATACTTCTCGCTGCGCGGTCTGGCGCTGCTGACCGACACCGTCGACAAGGTCCGCGACCGGCTCAACCCGAAGCTGGAGATCAGCGGCATCCTGGTCACCCGCTACGATCCGCGCACCGTCAACTCCCGCGAGGTGATGGCCCGCGTGGTGGAGCGGTTCGACGATCTGGTGTTCGACACGGTCATCACCCGGACCGTGCGATTCCCGGAGACCAGCGTCGCCGGCGAACCGATCACCACCTGGGCGCCGAAGTCCACCGGCGCCGAGGCCTACCGGTCGCTGGCGCGTGAGGTGATTCACCGGTTCGGCGCGTGAGTGGGCAGCCCGACTCCGACACCGGACACCACGACGAGGCAGCCACCGGGTTCCAGGTCCGACTGGCCAATTTCGAGGGCCCGTTCGACCTGCTGCTGCAGCTGATCTTCGCGCACCGGCTGGACGTCACCGAGGTGGCGCTGCACCAGGTGACCGACGACTTCATCGCCTACACCCGCCAGATCGGCCGGGAGCTGTCGTTGGAGGAGACGACCGCGTTCCTGGTGGTGGCGGCCACGCTGCTGGATCTGAAGGCGGCTCGGTTGCTGCCGGACGGGTCGGTCCACGACGAAGAGGATCTGGCCCTGCTGGAGGTGCGGGACCTGCTGTTCGCGCGGCTGCTGCAGTACCGCGCGTTCAAGCACGTCGCCGAGATGTTCGCCGAGCTGGAGGCCGCCGCGCTGCGCAGCTATCCCCGGTCGGTGTCGCTCGAGGAGCGCTACACCCGGCTGCTGCCCGAGGTGATGCTGGGGGTGGACGCCGAGCGGTTCGCTGAGATCGCGGCGGCGGCGCTCACCCCGCGGCCGGTCCCGACGGTGGCCACCGAGCATCTGCACGCGCCCAAGGTGTCGGTGCCCGAACAGGCCAAACGGCTGCTGTCGCTGTTGGAGCGGCGCGGACCGGGCCAGTGGGCGTCGTTCGGTGAACTGGTCGCCGACTGCCAGACCGGGCTGGAGATCGTGGGACGGTTCCTGGCGCTGCTCGAACTGTACCGAGCCCGGACGGTAGCATTCGAGCAGTCAGAACCGCTTGGTGTGCTCCAGGTTTCGTGGACCGGGGAACGACCCACGGACGAACACCTGGCGACCGCTGAGAGCGAGGATGATGACTGACGACGTTTCCGGTGCCCGACTCGAGGATGTCGGCGGCCGGCAGGACGCCGAGCTGGGCGACGCCGAACTGGAGTCGGTGCTCGAGGCGCTGCTCCTCGTGGTCGACACGCCGGTGACGGTGGACACGCTCGCGGCCGTCACCGAGCAACCCGGCGCGCGGATCGAGGAGAAGCTGCGGTCGATGGCCGACGAGCTCACCGCCCGCGACAGCGGTATCGATCTGCGCGAGGCCGGCGGCGGCTGGCGGATGTACACCCGCACCCGGTACGCGCCGTACGTGGAGAGACTGCTGCTCGACGGCGCCCGGTCCAAGTTGACCCGGGCCGCGCTGGAGACGCTGGCGGTGGTGGCCTACCGGCAGCCGGTGACCCGCGCCCGGGTCAGCGCGGTGCGCGGGGTCAACTGCGATGCGGTGATGCGGACGCTGCTGGCCCGGGGCCTGATCACCGAAGCCGGAACCGATCCCGACACCGGGGCCACCACCTTCGCCACCACCGAGCTGTTCCTGGAGCGGCTGGGGTTGTCGTCGCTGGCCGAGCTGCCCGACATCGCTCCGCTGCTACCCGATGTGGACGTCATCGACGATCTGAGCGAATCATTGGATGAGGAACCACGATTCGCCAAGCTGCACGCTTCCGCGCCGGAGGAGCAGCCGGTGGCGTTCGAGATGGATCAGGATTGACATGGCCGACCAGGACGGAGTGCGGCTCCAGAAGGTGTTGTCGCAGGCCGGGGTGGCGTCCCGGCGGGTGGCCGAGCAGATGATCCGCGAGGGCCGGGTCGAGGTCGACGGGCGGATCGTCACCGAGTTGGGCACCCGGGTGGACCCGGACACCGCCGAGATCCGCGTCGACGGGATGCGGATCGTGCTCGACGACACCATGGTGTATCTGGCGATCAACAAGCCGCGCGGGATGCATTCGACGATGTCGGACGACCGGGGCCGGCCGTGCATCGGCGATCTGGTCGAGCACCGGGTGCGGGGCAACAAGAACCTGTTCCACGTGGGCCGGCTGGACGCCGACACCGAGGGCCTGATGCTGTTGACCAACGACGGTGAACTGGCCCACCGGTTGATGCATCCGTCTTTCGAGGTGCCCAAGACGTATGTGGCGACGGTGCACGGGTCGGTGCCCCGCAACCTGGGCCGCCGGCTGCGGGAAGGTGTCGAGTTGAAGGACGGGCCGGCCCGCGTCGACGACTTCGCCGTCGTCGCCGCGGTCCCGGGTAAGACGATGGTGCGGGTGACACTGCACGAGGGCCGCAAACGCATCGTGCGGCGGCTGCTGGCGGCGGTCGGCTTTCCGGTGCAGGATCTGGTCCGCACCGACATCGGCGCCGTGACGCTGGGCGATCAGCGCCCGGGCAGTATCCGGGCGTTGACCCGCAAGGAAGTTGGCGAACTGTACAAGGCGGTGGGTTTGTGAGGCCAGCGTTGGTGGTCGCCGTGGACGGCCCGGCCGGAACCGGGAAGTCCTCGGTGTCAAAGGGTTTGGCCCGTGCGCTGGGTGCGCGCTATCTCGACACCGGGGCGATGTACCGGATCGTGACGTTGGCAGTGCTGCGCGCCGGGGTGGACCCGGGGAATGCGGAGGCGGTCGCCGAGATCGCCGACACCGTGCAGCTGGACGTCGGGCAGAGCCCCGACGATCAACGCTTCTACCTTGGCGCCGAAGATGTCTCCGACGAGATCCGGGGCGACGCGGTCACCCGTGCGGTGTCGGCGGTGTCGGCGGTGCCGGAGGTCCGGGAGCGGCTGGTGGCGCTGCAGCGTCAGCTGGCGGCCGGTGAGGACAGCGTGGTGGTCGAGGGGCGGGACATCGGCACCGTGGTGTTTCCGGACGCCGATGTGAAGATCTTCCTGACCGCGACCGCCGAGGAGCGGGCCCGCAGGCGCAACGCGCAGAACGTGGCCAAGGGCCTCGACGACGACTACGCCGGGGTGCTGGCCGATGTGCAACGCCGGGACCGGCTGGACTCCAGCCGGGCGGTGTCGCCGCTGCGGGCCGCGGCCGATGCGGTGGTGGTCGACACCAGCGACATGACCGAACAACAGGTGGTGGAGCACCTCACCGCGCTGGTCGCCGAACAGGCGGGAGCACCGCGATGACCTCCGGGGACGGCACCTGGGTCGATGAGAGCGACTGGGAACTCGGCGCCGACGATGTGGCCGCGGCCGTCGAGGACGCCGCGGCGGTGCCACCGGTGGTGGCCGTGGTGGGGCGGCCCAACGTCGGCAAGTCCACGCTGGTCAACCGGATCCTGGGGCGGCGCGAGGCGGTCGTGCAGGACGTCCCGGGAGTGACCCGCGACCGGGTGTCCTACGACGCGCTGTGGGGCGGACGCAGATTCGTGATCCAGGACACCGGGGGATGGGAACCCGATGCCAGGGGGCTGCAACAGCTCGTCGCGGATCAGGCCATGGTGGCCATGCGCACCGCCGATGTGATCATCCTGGTGGTCGATGCGGTGGTCGGGGCGACCACCGCAGACGAGGCCGCCGCACGGATGCTGCGCCGTTCCGGCAAACCGGTGTTCCTGGCCGCCAACAAGGTCGACAACGAGCGCGGGGAGGCCGACGCCGCGGCGCTGTGGTCGTTGGGACTCGGTGAACCGCATCCGATCAGCGCCATGCACGGCAGGGGAGTGGCCGACCTGCTCGACCATGTCCTGGCAGCGCTGCCGGAGATCTCGCAGGCGGCCGCCGCCGGCGGCGGACTGCGTCGGGTGGCGTTGGTGGGCAAACCGAATGTGGGTAAGAGTTCGCTGCTCAACCGGTTGGCCGGCGATCAGCGGGCGGTGGTGCACGACGTCGCCGGCACCACCGTGGACCCCGTCGATTCGCTGATCGAATTAGGCGGGAAGACATGGCGATTCATCGACACCGCCGGGTTGCGCCGCAAGGTCGGTCAGGCCAGCGGACACGAGTACTACGCCTCGGTGCGCACCCACGGCGCGATCGACGCCGCAGAGGTGGTGATCGTGCTGATCGATGCCTCCCAACCGGTGACCGAACAGGATCAACGGATCCTGTCGATGGTCACCGACGCCGGCCGGGCGCTGGTGCTGGCGTTCAACAAATGGGATCTGGTCGACGAGGAGCGGCGCCACCTGTTGGAACGCGAGATCGACATGGACCTGTCCCATGTGCACTGGGCGCCCCGGGTCAACGTGTCGGCGAAAACCGGGCGTGCCGTGCAGAAACTGGTACCGGCGCTGGAGAGAGCCCTTGCGTCGTGGGACAACCGGATCACCACCGGGCAGCTGAACACCTTCCTCAAAGAGGTGCTGGCCGCCACCCCGCCGCCGGTGCGCGGCGGTCGACAACCACGGGTGCTGTTCGCCACCCAGGCCGCGATCCGGCCGCCCACCTTTGTGTTATTCACCACAGGTTTTCTGGAAGCCGGTTACCGGCGGTTCCTGGAGCGGCGGCTGCGTGAGGAGTTCGGATTCGAGGGCAGTCCCCTCCGGATCAACGTGCGGGTGCGGGAGAAGCGCGCCAAGAAGTGATTTCGGCCGCTCTCGACGGCGGTGAGAGCGCTCGACACCCGGGGCTACAGTTGCCGGGTGTCTGTCGTCGACATGGTCCTGATCGCACTGGCGGGGATCGGGGCCGGAGCGATCAACGCCCTGGTCGGCTCCGGCACGTTGATCACCTTCCCGACCCTGGTGACGCTCGGTGTCCCACCGGTGACCGCCACGATGTCCAACGCGGTCGGTCTGGTGGCCGGGGGTGTCTCCGGGGCGTGGGGCTACCGGCGTGAACTGCGGGGCCAGTGGCATCGGTTGCGCTGGCAGATCCCGATGTCGCTGATCGGGGCCGGGTTGGGCGCTTTTCTGCTGCTGCGACTGCCGGAGCGGGTGTTCGTCCAGGTGGTTCCGGTGCTGCTGGTCGCGGCGTTGATCCTGGTGGTGTGCGGGCCGCGGATCCAGGCGTGGGCGCGGCGGCGGGCCGAGGCCGCCGGGCGGGCCGCCGACCACGTGTCGGTGGTGCAGCTGGTGGCGTTGGTGTTCGGCACCTTCGCGATCGCGGTGTACGGCGGCTACTTCACCGCGGCGCAGGGCATCCTGTTCATGGCGCTGATGGGGGCGCTGCTGCCCGAGGACATCCAGCGGATGAACGCGGTCAAGAACCTGCTGTCGCTGTTCATCAACATGGTGGCGGCGGCCGGGTTCATGCTGGTCGCGTTCGACCGGATCAGCTGGACGGCCGCGGCGCTGATCGCGGTGGGGTCGCTGATCGGCGGGTATCTGGGTGCCCACTACGGCCGGCGGCTGTCGCCCAACGCCCTGCGGGCGGCGATCGTGGTGGTCGGGTTGATCGGGCTGTACCGGCTGTTGACGCTGTAGCGGTTAACCGCTGTGCGGCGCGGTGGGGTAGCCTGGGCGGGTCCGATTTCTGCGAGTACAGGGGGCGACTGTGGCCGAGCGTGGGTTTGACACCTCGCCGTCGTCCCTGGCCGCCTTGGAGCCGTTCTGGCCGTCGCGTCGGATCATCGCTTTCGACGAGTGGTGTTGTTCGCGTCCTTAGTTCACGCGTCCCCATAAACCACAGGGTCGCCGCCGAGGCGGCCTTCTCGTTGAAAGCAGCCGGAACAAGTGCGTGCTCTTCTGATCTTCACGCTCGTGGGCGTGGGCGCCCAGCTCGTCGACGGCGCTCTCGGAATGGCCTTCGGTGTCACCGCCACCACGTTGCTGGTGCTCAGCGGCCTGGGCGCCGCGCAGGCCAGCGCAGCGGTCCACCTCGCCGAACTCGGCACCACGCTGGCGGCGGGCCTGTCGCACTGGAAGTTCAAGAACATCGACTGGCCGATGGTCGTCAAGCTCGGTGGGCCCGGTGCGGTCGGGGCTTTCCTCGGCGCCACCGTGCTGTCGTCGCTGTCGACCGAGAAGGCGGCGCCGCTGATGGCGGCGATCCTGGTCGCGATCGGCGCCTATGTGTTGTTGCGGTTCTCGTTGCGCAACCCGCCGGTGCTGCGCCGCGGCTCCACCCCGCACTCGGCGAGGTTCCTCAGCCCACTGGGGTTGTTCGGCGGTTTCATCGACGCGTCCGGCGGCGGGGGCTGGGGGCCGATCACCACCAGCACGCTGCTGTCCCGCGGCAAGACCGCGCCGCGCACGGTGATCGGATCGGTCAGCGCATCGGAGTTCCTGGTCGCCGCGTCGGCGTCGCTCGGGTTCGTCGTGGGGCTGCGCGAGGAATTCATCCACAATCTGCCGGTGGTGGCCGGTCTGGCGATCGGCGGCATCATCGTCGCCCCGTTCGCCGCCTGGCTGGTCAGCCGGGTGAACCCGGCGCTGCTCGGCACCGCGGTGGGCGGATTGATCGTGCTGCTCAACAGCCAGCGGCTGGTCACCTTCTTCGGGGTGACGTGGCCGTGGTCGTCCGCCCTGTACGCGCTGATCGTGATGGTCTGGGCGGCGCTGATGCTCCACGCCTGGCGGTTGTCCCGCCTGCCGCAACCGGCGGCGGAGGAGCAGCCGGCCGAGCCGGCGGGCGCCGAGGTGGCCGTGGTGGAGCCGACCCGCTGACCCGGATCCGCCGGCGACCCGAAAACAACAGCGCCGCACGGCCAACATGACCGTGCGGCGCTCTCGTGCGGTCGGGCTGACAGGATTTGAACCTGCGACCCCTACACCCCCAGTGTAGTGCGCTACCAAGCTGCGCCACAGCCCGCCGGCCCGTCGCCGCGGTGAGCGACGGACGCGTGAAAACCATACCGTAGCCGCCCGCAGCGCTCACATTCGCTCCCCGCGTTCCCCCGGGGCGGGCTCCGCGAGACCCACGTTCTGCAGAAACGGTCGGGTGGCGGCCTGCGAAACGTGAATCGCGACACCGGAATCCGGCAGGGTGCTGCCGGTGCCGGCTCAGTTGCCGGCGCGTTCCATCGACCCGATGTAGTAGGTCTCGCTTCCGGTGGGATAACCGCCGCCGGTGGTGGCGATGTGGACGTGGTCGTAGTGGTTGGCGGTCGGTGAGCCGTAGTCGGCGGTCCACGTCGCGGTGCCGACCCCCGGGTAGAAGCCCTGCCGCCAGATCACGTGCAGCACGCCCCAGCGCTTGGCGTTGGCCAGCGCCAACCCGGCGATCTGGTTACCCAGCGCGATGCCTTCGGGGGTGTTCCAGTTCGGGATCATCACGTCGATCGCCAGCCCCTCGGGATGCCACCGCAGGGGATCCTGCCGGTAGCCGCCGATGGTGGTGATCTCCGGGAACAGGACGCTGATGGCCCGCGCCACCCAGATGGTGTTGACCTGGAGCCCGCCCTCCGGCGCCACCCCCGCGGGCAACGCGAACCGGAACTCCTGGGCGCCCGACGGAGCGCTGGCGGCCAGTAGTTCGGTCTCCTCGGGCGTGGCGACGCGCAGCGGCGGCTCGGTCACCGCGCCCGGTGCTGCCCCGGGGTCCGCGGGTGAGGCAGCGGGCTGATCTTCGCAGCACGGCGGTTCGGGCCCGCTTCCGGCGTACACGATCATCCCGGCGGAGAGGCCGACCGAGGCCGCGAGCGCCAACCAACGGCCCCACCCGCGGGTCGACGCGCGCTTCTCCACGGTCAGCACTCTAGTGTCTGCTGGGGCGGGAGTGGCGATGATCCCGCATTACCGCACGCCGCACCCCGTACACCCCTCTCCCGACATTTGCGAACCCAACGAATTTCCGGAGATTTACGCAGTTGAGCGCGATCTGATTCGCCGACTCTGCATTTGCTAAACGCTGGTGTCTCGGACCGCCGGGGCGGTACAGTTCGGGGGCCGGATGTCATTGCGGCACGGGGGGATCACACACGGGGGGATCACATATGAGCGGAATCGACACGGGCCGGGCGGTGTTCTACGACCGCACACTCTTCGAACCGGAGCACGAGATGTTCCGCGATTCGTACCGCACATTTCTCAAACGCTCCGTCGCGCCGTACCACCAGCAGTGGGAGATCGACGGAATCGTCGACCGCGGCGTCTGGCTGGAGGCCGGTAAGCAGGGCTTTCTGGGAATGGGCGTGCCCGAGGAGCACGGCGGCGGGGGCGTCGCCGACTTCCGCTACAACGCGATCGTCACCGAGGAGACCACCGCGGCCGGGTTCAGCGGACTCGGCTTCGCGTTGCACAACGACATGGTCGCGCCGTATCTGTTGCGGCTCGCCACCGCCGAACAGAAGCAACGCTGGCTGCCGAGGTTCTGCAGCGGCGAGTGCATCACCGCGCTCGCCATGACCGAACCCGGCGCCGGAAGCGACCTGCAGGGCATCAGGACCCGCGCGGTGCGCGACGGTGACGGTTGGGTGCTCAACGGGTCGAAGACGTTCATCACCAACGGGATCAATGCCGACCTGGTGATCGTGTTCGCCCAGACCGACCCGGACAAGGGTTCGATGGGCTATTCACTGCTCGTCGTCGAGCGCGGGATGGCGGGTTTCGAACGTGGCCGCAGACTGGACAAGATCGGGATGACGGGCCAGGACACCGCGGAGTTGTCGTTCACCGATGTGCGGGTGCCGGCGGAGAACCTACTCGGCAAGGTGGGCAAGGGGCTGCTGTACCTGATGCAGAACCTGCCGCAGGAGCGGCTGTCGATCGCGGTGATGTCGGCGGCGGCGATGGCGGCGACGCTGGAGTCGACGCTGGAATACGTGCAGCAGCGGAAGGCCTTCGGCCGGCCGATCGGGAGTTTCCAGAACAGCCGGTTCGTGCTCGCCGAACTGGCCACCGAGGCCACCGCGATCCGCATCATGGTCGACGAGTTCATCCGTCTGCACGACGCCGGGAAGCTCACCGCCGAGCAGGCGGCGATGGCCAAGTGGTTCGCCACCGAGGCGTTCGTCCGACTGGCCGACCGGTGCCTGCAACTGCACGGCGGCTACGGCTACATGCGGGAGTATCCGATCGCCAAGTCCTATCTCGACGCCCGGGTGCAGACCATCTACGGCGGCACGACCGAGATCATGAAAGAGATCATCGGCCGCCGGCTGTGCACGTGACCCCGGGGCACCCGAGCTTCGGTGAGAGAGCTCCGGTATCGGCGCTCAGGGCACCTGGGTCCGGGGCGCCGGTTCGACCGCGCCCCTGCTCGCCGTGAACCGCGAATAGGCGGCGCGGGCGTGCGACAGTTGTCCCCGCGCCGCATGCAGCATCAACCGCACCGCCGACACCTTCGCCGGTGGCCGCAGTCTGCCGGCCTGCCACAGCATCCGCGCCTCGCTGCGGCGCATCTTCCCGCTCGAGGTTCGTGGCAGCGTGCCCGGCGCCAGCAGTTCCACATGGTTCACCGCGATCCCCGTGCGCTCGAGCACCCGGGTGGCCACATCGTCGGCCAGGGTGGCCGGCGCATCGGAGGTGGTCTCGACCAGCAGTGCCAGCGCCTCCTCCTCGTCACCGTCGGGGACAAAGCCCACCGCCACCGCACATCCGGTGCGCACCCCGGGCAGCCCCTCCAGTGCCGCCTCGAAATCCTGCGGCGCGTGGTTGGCGCCCCGGATGATGACGGTGTCCTTACCCCGACCGCAGATGAAGAGCTCACCGGCGAAGACGAATCCGAGATCCCCGGTGTCCAGCCAGCCGTCGTGCACGCTCTGCTCGGTCAGGTCGGGACGCCCGAAGTATCCGCTCATCACGCTCGGTCCCCGGACGAAGATCCGCCCGGCCTGCCCCTCGGGCAGCGCCCGCCCGTCCTCGTCGCGGACCTCCACCTCGACCCCGGCCAGCGGACGCCCGACGCTCACCAGTTCCTTGCCGCCCGGTTCCACCAGACCGGTGGCCGCCAGCCGGTCCGCGGCCACCCGGAGTGTGGCGAACGACGTGCGGGCGGGTTTGAGCGTCACCGCCAGGGAGGCCTCGGCCATGCCGTAACACGGCGTCAGCGCCGACGCGGCGAAACCCCACCGCGCGAAGCGTTCGGCGAACCTGCGCTGGATGTCGGCGTTCACCGCCTCCGCGCCGTTGAGGCACAACCGCCATGACGACAGATTCACACCGTCCAGCTCGTCATCTCGAATCCTGCTGTGGCACAAGCTGAACGCGAAGTTTGGCGCCGCGGAGACGGTGCCCCGGTGGCGGGAGATCGCCCGCAGCCACGCGGCCGGCCTGGCGGCGAACAACTCCGGCGGGAGCAGGGTCAGCGGCACCGCATGGTAGAACGCCGACAACAGATTCCCGATCAACCCCATGTCGTGGTACATCGGCAACCAGGTGACGCCGACGATCTCCGGCAGCTGCTCCTCGTCGAAGTACCGGCCGATGGCGGCCAGGTTGTACAGCAGATTCGTGTGGGTGAGCGCCACCGGTTTCGGGTCATGCGTTGTGCCCGAGGAGAATTGGATGAGGGCGATGTCGCCTGACCCCGGTTCCGGTGCCGGCCGGGCGCCCGGATCGGCGACCCCGCCGCCGAGATCGGAGGCGACCACACAGCCCAGGCGGGGGCCGGCGGCGTGCACGGCCACCCCCAGGAAGCGGCGGATGCGCTGGTCGGACACCACCAGCGCGGCGTCGGCGGCACGGAGCATCGCCGCGGTGCGGCGGTGGTACTCGTCGAGCCTGCCCAACCGCACCGGTGGATACAGCGGCACCGGGATGGCGCCGGCAGACAGCACCCCGAAGAAGCTCTCGACGAACTCCGGACAGGTGGGCAGCACCAGCGCCACCCGGTCGCCGCGGCGGATCCCGCTCGCCGACAGATCGGCGGCGATCGCCAGCGCCCGGTGCCGGATGTCGGCCATCGGAACGTGGCGTTCGGTCTCGTCGACCGCCACGAACGACAACTCCGCCGACGTCTGCGCCGCCGCGGCGAGGGCTTCGGTGAGGGTCGAGAACGGCGGCCGGACCGCCGGTGCGGTTCTCATGGCTGACCGTCGACGCGGCGCAGGACCAGCTGGGCCAGATCGCGCACGGTGCGGAGGTCGCCGCCGTCGTCGGCGTCCAGCTCGATGTCGTAGCGCGCCTCGATCCGCAGCACCAGCGACATCACCCGCAGCGAGTCCATGCCGCCCTCCTGCAGGGCCGACTCTGCGGTCAGATTCGCCGCGGGCACCTCGGATCTGATCATCTCGATGATCTCCCGGGTGACCATTTCCACCCGGTCGGATTGATCGGTGTGGGTCATGACGAAGCCTCCCCGGAGCGGGTGTCCGCAGATTGGGTCTGCACCGATCGGGGCCGGCCGCCCCACTGAATGGCGGCGGCGCCGGCGAAGTCCCCGGCGTTGGCGAACCCCGCCAGCATCACGACGTCGCCGGCGGCGATCCGCCCGTCCTCGATCGCGGTCTGCAGGTTGTGCGGCATCGCCACCGCGAACAGGTTGCCGGCTTCGTGGAAGGTGTCGCAGTGGCGTTCGCGGGGCAGTTCGAGCGCTTCGTCCCAGTTGCGCAGCAGCAGCCGGTTCGGTTGATTCGTGATCAGCAGGTCGAGGTCGACCGGTTTCACCCCGATGCGGTCGCACACCGCGCGCACCACCTGCGGCACCATCCGGTTGCCGCGGGCGAGCACCTTCATGATCTTGCCCTCGTTGAACCCGACGTGCCCCTCTCCGGGCCCGGCCTGCCACCATCGTCGCGGCGGGTCGGTCTCCAGGGTCATGTCGACCGCGTTCTGACCGAAGTAGCGGCACTCGACGTCGAGCACCGGAGAGCGGTCAGAGACTTCGAGCAGCCCGACCGCCGCACCGTCGCCGGGCACCGAGGACTGGGCGAGTTTGCGCACCTCGGGCTGTTCGAACACCTTCCCCGCGGCGCCGGCGGAACACGCGATCAGGGCCTTGCGTCCGCTTCCGGACGACAGCAACCGGCGCGCCAGCTTGATCATCTGCACGAACGACGCACAGCCGCTGTTGTGCACGTCGATGATCCATTCCGGATTCATCCCGAGCCGGTGCGCCACCTCACCGCCCGCGCCGACGATCGGCAGATCGGGCATCTGGGAGTGGGTGAGCAGCACGTCCACATCCCGCAGCACGTCCGGCCCGTAACGGCCGAGCAGACCTGCGGCGGCCCGTTCGATCATGTCGACATTGGATTCGTCGATCGCCGAGTGGTGTCGGTACTCCGGTGGCGCGAACATCGGGTTGTCGCGCAGATCGTCGGACTCCGCGTGTTCGGCGTACCACGACGCCGGCATCCGGTTCTCCGGCAGATAGCTGGCCACGTCGACCAGGCTGACGGTCGGTGACGGTGTTTTCCTCATCGTTGCCCCCCTGGAGAGGCATTCTGTACGACGACGGACCCGGCGCGGCGGGTATTAGCCAGAAATGAACGAACCCGGTCGATTTGATGCCCGGTGATCCTCGGCCCCGACCCGTTGAATCGGCCGTGACCGGCTGTTTCCTCCCGCCGGACCGCCGCCGGTCTTGTGGCTATCGCAAACAGATTTCAGCGTCTGAACCGTGGTTGTCCCAGCCATTGGCAAACGTCGACGTGGGACCGTGCCGGCCGGCTCGGTGCGTGGTGGGCCGGATCTGCGCGGATGTGCCCGGCCGTTCCACCGACCGGTGGGCGACCGGTGCCGATATCGGCGCAAAATTTGCCCAGGCGTCGGGACCTGCGCCAATCAGCGCAGGAAGGTCCGGCCGGACGGGTAGCCGCCACCGGTGGTGGCGATGTGTACATGGTTGTAGTGATTGGCGTTGTCCGAACCGCGGTCGGCCATCGGCCGAGGTGTGCCGTTGCGGGGGTAGTAGGTCTGCCGCCAGATGATGTGGTCGAGGCCGAACCGGTCACCGTTGGCCAGCACGAATTCGACGATCTCATCACCGAGCGCCCTGCCCTCGGGGGAGGCGTAATCCGGGATCATCACGTCGATCGCCAGCCCGTTGGGGTGCCAGCGCATCGAGTCCGGCCGCACCCCGCCGATCTGCATGATCTCGGGGAACAACGCGCTGACGGCGCGCGCGGCCAGGATCGTCTTCACCTGCAGGCCGGCCTCCGGGGCGACCCCGGGCGGTAGTGACTCCGGATCGATACGGTGTGCGGCCCGCGACGCCGGGAGGGGCGGGGGATCCGCCGCGGGGATCCGGTAGTGCGTTCCGCTCGGACCGTTCGGTGCGGTCGCCACGAGTTCGGTGTTCCACCCGGTGGCGTCGCGGGAGTCGGGGAAGGGATCGAGATGCGCGTGACCACCTGCCGCGGCGCTGAGCAGGCCGGCGAGCGGAACGGCCATGGCCGCCGCCGGCCACCAGGTGCGGCGCCGAGTCCGCGCCAGCCGGTGCTTACCCACGGGGAGGCACCATAGCAGGCACTTCCGAAGAACTGTTATCGAAGTGTTATCGAACCGTGTCCCGGCCATGCCTGCACGGGAGATCGGGAAGAAGTCGGGTAGTCCTACTCATCCCTCGCGGCACCCGGCCGGGGCACCCTGCACGGGTGCCGAACATCGCCCGCGTGACCGGCCGGGACCGTGCCGTCGACGCCGCCCGGATCGCCGCGCTTTCGTCGTCGTCTTCGGCCACTGCGCGCTGTTGCCGGCGACCATCGACCGCGGCGGGGTGCGCATCGCCAACATCCTGGGTGCGCTGCCCGCATTGGCGCCGGTGACCTGGGCGGTGCAGGTCATGCCGTTGTTCTTCCTGGCCGGCGGTGCGGCCGGGGCCTATGGCTGGTGCGCGGCGAACCGGCGCGACCAGGCCCCGACGTGGGGTGGGTGGCTGATGGTCCGGGCGCAGCGGCTGTGCCGGCCGTTGTTCTGCTACCTCGGGATGTGGGCGGTGGCGCTGCTGACCCTGCGGCTCACGGTCGGCGGCGCGGACGCCGATCGAATCGGTCGCGAGGTGGTCGCGCTGCTGTGGTTCCTCGGCGTCTACCTCATCGTTCTGGCCCTCGTTCCCGCAATGACCCGGCTGCGCACCGCGGCCGCGCCGATGGTGCTGGTCGTCGCGTTCTGCGGCCAGCTGATCCTGGCCGCGACCGGTCGCTACGAGGTGGCGCTGGTGGTCACCGGCATCGAACGGGTGTCCAACGTCTCACCTCCCACACTGGTGCTCGCGCTGCAGTGCACCTGGATGTCCTGCGCCTTCGTGGTGGCCGCGCCGGCGGTGCGCCGGCTCGCGGAGCGGCCGTGGACAGGGCGGGCGGTGCTGCTGGTGCTCGCCAAGTCCGGCCTCGGCGGCGCTGTCGGGTGGACGGCCCTGGGGGTGTTCCTGGCCACGGCGGCCGCGGCCCGGATCACGGCGGGATCGCCGACCCGCCCCGCCGCGACACACCCGTCGGCGGGCGATGAGGCTGTCGGGGCCATTCGGTAGGGTCCTCGCGTGACCGGAACCGTGACCCTGAAGTCCGTAAACGCCCGTCTCGCTGAGGAACTGGAGGTCGGCGAGGCGCAAGTAGCCGCCGCGGTCCGGCTGCTCGACGAGGGCGCGACCGTCCCGTTCATCGCCCGCTACCGCAAGGAGGCGACCGGCAGTCTCGACGACGGGCAGCTGCGGATGCTCGAGGAGCGCCTGCGCTACCTGCGTGAACTCGACGAACGCCGCGCCGCGGTGCTGAGCGCTATCGAGGAACAGGGCAAACTCACCGACGACCTCAGGGCAGCGCTGCTGGCGGCGGACACCAAGGCCCGCGTCGAGGACATCTACCTGCCGTTCAAGCCCAAGCGACGCACCAAGGCGCAGATCGCCCGGGAGGCCGGGCTGGAACCGCTCGCCGACCGGTTGCTCGCCGATCCGACGCTGGTTCCCGACCAGGTGGCCGGGGAGTACGTGGGGGAGTCCGTCGCCGACCCGGCCGCGGCGCTCGACGGTGCGCGGCACATCCTCACCGAGCGGGCCGCCGAGGACGCCGAGCTGGTGGGCGCCATCCGGGAGAAGTTCTGGGTCCAGGGAACCCTGCGAACCGCACCGTGGTCCGACGAGGTCGCCACAAGCGCTGCCGCGCAGAAGTTCCGGGACTACTTCGAGTTCGCCGAGCCGCTGGAGGAGATGCCCTCGCACCGGGTGCTGGCGGTGTTGCGTGGGGAGAAGGAGGAGGTGCTGGCGCTCACCTTCGACGGCGGTGACGAGGCCGGCTACCACGCCATGATCGCCGACACCCTGGGTATCGACCTGACCGCCGCCGCGGCGGCGACCCCGTGGCTGACGGGCACCGTCGAATGGGCGTGGCGCACCAAGCTCAGCGTGTCGGCGAAGGTCGACGCCCGCATCAGGCTGCGGCAGCGCGCCGAGGAGGAGGCGGTGGCGGTGTTCGCCCGCAACCTCAGGGACCTGCTGCTGGCAGCCCCGGCGGGGAGCCGGGTCACGCTGGGGCTCGACCCCGGTTACCGCACCGGGGTCAAGGTTGCCGTCGTCGACGGCACCGGCAAGGTGCTCGACACCGCCACCATCTACCCGCATCAGCCGCAGAAGCAGTGGGACGCCGCCAAGGCCACGCTCGCCGCGCTGGTGGCGCGGCACGGCGTGGAGTTGATCGCGGTCGGCAACGGTACCGCCTCCCGCGAAACCGATGCCCTGGCCGCGGAAGTGATCGCCGACATCCGTGCGGCCGGTGCGACTCCGCCGGTCAAGGCGATGGTCAGCGAGGCCGGCGCGTCGGTGTACTCCGCATCGTCCTATGCGGCCCGTGAACTGCCCGATCTCGACGTGACCCTGCGCGGTGCGGTGTCGATCGCGCGGCGGTTGCAGGATCCGCTGGCCGAACTGGTGAAGATCGAGCCGAAGTCGATCGGGGTCGGCCAGTATCAACACGACGTGACGCCCGGATACCTCGCGCGCAGCCTGGACGCGGTGGTCGAGGACGCGGTGAACGCGGTCGGCGTGGACCTCAACACCGCCTCGGTGCCGTTGCTGTCCCGGGTGTCGGGGATCAGCGAGTCGTTGGCGGAGTCGATCGTCGCCCATCGGGAGAAGACCGGACCGTTCCGCAACCGCAAGGCGTTGTTGGATGTTCCGCGCCTGGGCCCCAAGGCTTTCGAACAGTGCGCGGGCTTCCTGCGGATCCGCGACGGTGACGACCCGCTGGACGCCTCCGGTGTGCATCCCGAGGCGTACCCGGTGGTGCGGCGGATCCTGGACCGCGCGGGTGTCACCCTGGCCGAACTGATCGGCAACGAGAAGACGCTGCGGGCACTACGTCCGGCCGATTTCGCCGATGACCAGTTCGGCATCCCCACGGTGACCGACATTCTCGCCGAACTCGAGAAGCCCGGCCGTGACCCGCGGCCCGCGTTCGCCACCGCCACCTTCGCCGACGGGGTGGAGACGATCGCCGACCTCAAGGTGGGCATGGTGCTCGAGGGGGTGGTCACCAATGTGGCGGCCTTCGGCGCGTTCGTCGACATCGGTGTGCACCAGGACGGTCTCGTGCACGTGTCGGCGATGGCCGACCGGTTCGTCTCGGATCCGCACGACATCGTCCGATCCGGTCAGGTGGTTCGGGTCAAGGTGGTCGATGTCGATGTGGAACGGCAGCGCATCGGGCTGAGCCTGCGCCTCGACGACGACCCGCACCAGTCCGGAAAGCGCTCCGGCAACCGGGGCGCGAAGGGCGAGGCCCCGAAGGGCGGGAACGGCCGCAGACCCGACCGCGGCGACCGGCGAAACCAGAACCGGTCCCGCGGCGGCAACCAGCCGAACGGTGCGATGGCTCAGGCGTTGCGGGACGCTGGATTCGGTCGCTAGCGCCCGGGCGAGCGGGGGCGGGCAGGAGTCGGCGGCTTCTGATCGGCCACCCGGACCGTAGCTGTACCCGGTCATCGCACTGCCGCCGTGACGAGGTCCTTCCTAGGTGTAACTCCCAGACAGGTTGTGAACGGCGTGGTGAGCGGAAGTAGGTGAGGACCTCCGGTATCGGTGTGGTTACCAAACACGCACATCCGATTACCGAGAGGTCCTCATGGTCCACGCTAA
>Ga0310822_100193_pt1 | contig 45643 bp, 39 predicted proteins | sample P4_ome_2_FD_201313 | JGI IMG/M metagenome (GOLD analysis project Ga0310822, IMG submission 201313) | Sorghum-adapted microbial communities from Joint BioEnergy Institute, Emeryville, California, United States - P4_Day56_Rep2 | ecosystem: Engineered > Bioreactor > SSF (Solid state fermentation) >... | reverse complement strand
CTGCTGTTCCCTGTAAATCTCGATGAATCCGCCCACGTCCCGCACCGTCACTTCCCGGCCGCTGTGCGGCCAGGGAACCCCATACCGCACACCATCATAACTTACAAATCCGTCCCGGCTGACTTTCTGCACCTCAAACCGGTATTTGGCCAGACGGTCCGCTGGCGGAAGGCGCTGCCTGATCCACGCGTTGGAGTACTTTGGCGGGGTTCCGCAGACCATGCTGACAGACCGGATGAAAACGGTCATATACGTTCTGCCATTCCACTGTATATCTCTAGGCGTATGGACTTGGAAATCACAACGGTAGAAGTGAGCACCTTTATCCATTGTGTTACCTCCATAAACCAACAAGTGTTCGTAAATCAAACGTCTGTCGATCTGCCTTACCTATCTAAATAATAAGCATTTATGAACCGTAAATCAGATGCACCCCCAAAAGTCGATTTACCTCTACAATTAGGGAACGATATCATCTTGTATCGAATTATGTAGAATATTTTTCCACTCACCATAAATCTCCTGCTAAACCGTACCGTAATTTATTTCAACAGTGAGTCTCATATTCATTGCGGTTCCAGCATGCACACCATCAGAAATTTTTCGTATTCGTACTCAGAAGCGGCAAAAATCCAGTAACTACACGGGTTTTCTAACCGCAATGCATACCGAAAAAAACAAAAAAGACACCTGCTACGGTGTCTTTTCTGATAGGTTTTATGGAGGCGACGGGATTTGAACCCGTGTCCGAAGATAACGCCACACAAGTTTCTACGGGTATAGTTACGGTTTTGTTGTCACCCTCGGGGCCCCCCGTAACCGGGTCCCCTTCGGGTCAGCCTGGTTGTCCTCTTCCGTCAGCCGCAGGCGGAGGCTGAACGGCGCAGCCCGCTAAGGTTGAGCCCCTGTTTCAGCACGCGGACGATGCCGAAAAGGAGCACGCCGGCAGGTGATTAGGCTGCCAGAGCGTAGGAGTTTTGTTTGTTGCCAGTTATTTTGGCCCAGCGTTGTTGAAGCGGACGCGTCCCCGCTACCCGCTGCTTGTGCTCGAACTATCCCCGTCGAATCCAAAACGCCCCCGCGTTCAAAAAGATGCAAACAGCACGCCGTCCGTGACGGGCCTTGTGCCGCATTGATTATTATAGCATAAAAGATCGGCAGCATGCGTGCAAAACGGTGGAAACGATGCTGGTCGCCCGCAAAATCCAACGGAACCGGAAGTCGCCAATGGCGGATGTTGGCCGCCCCGAAAAAGTAACGGAACCGGTGACACTGTTTTGGCAAAAGGGGCTGCTTTTCGGGCAAAAGGAGGCAAATAACGCTCCCCGGTTCCGTTGGATGTTCAAAATCGCCGATTTTGGCGAAACAGCATCTCTCTGTTCCGTCAGTCCGGACCTTCTGCGTCCTTTGCAACTTCCTGCAGCCGTTCGTCTCAACGTTTCCGGCTGCTGCCATCCCGAGCCCGTGCGCCATGCATCCGAAGAAGGGCGGGCCATTGGCGGGTCACTGCATGCAAGCATCAGTCAGTGCGGCCTGGCGTCCATGCGCCCGCCTGCGTGCACCCCTTTTGTCCCGTGCCGCCGCCGTCCCGGCCCCCGGCGCCCATGCGTCCGTCAGCGCGGCGTCCGCTGCCGCTCCTTCAGCGCCCGCTGGATCTGCCGCTCGGCGTCCCGCTTCGCCATCGTCTCCCGCTTGTCGTACAGCTTCTTGCCCTTGGCGACGCCGAGCAGCAGCTTGGCGAATCCGTTGCGCAAATAAATTTTGAGCGGCACCAGCGTGTACCCCTGCTGCTTCACGACGCCGACCAGCTTGTCGATCTCGCGGCGTTTCAAGAGCAGCTTGCGGGCCCGGGTCGGGTCGCTCGGGTTGTACCGGTTCCCCTGGGCATACGGGCTGATGTGCATGTTGTGCACGAACGCCTCGCCGTTGCGGATGGTGGCGAACGCGTCGTTGATGTTCACCTTCCCCGCCCGCACGCTCTTGATCTCCGTGCCCGTCAGCACCATGCCCGCTTCGTACGTTTCCTCGATGAAATAGTCATGGGACGCCCGCCGGTTGACCGCCAGCTCCTTGCCGTCGCTCTGTTTGCCCATGACCATTCACCCTCTCCCATTGGAAAGTCCGGCTTTCCATTTTAGCAGAATCCCGCCGCGGATACAAGGAAGAAAACGGCGGGAAAAGCGGCGGGAACTTTGCCGCTTCACCTTGCCGCCGGACTGCGCATTTTCTTGCCGACTGGCGGTGTTTTCCTTGCTGTTTGGCGGTGCTTTATTCTTGCCGCTCGACGGTATTTCTACCGCTTGACGGCGCTTTTTCGGCTCTTTCCGCTTTTCCCGCTCTTCCCGCTTTTGCGTTTCCCGTCCTGCTTGCTTCCGCCGTTGACGCTCTTGCCGCTTTTGCCGCCATTGCCGTTCATTTCGGTTTTCGCCCGCTTGCCGCTCTTTCCCTTCCGGCCGGTTCCGACGGCGGCGCCGGTGCCGGTCCAGACGGTGAAGAAAGAGGCCGCCGCCGGCGACTTCACCGACGCTTCCGACGACGAGATCGCCAGGCTCGCGCCGGCCGTGCCGTTTGCGCCGAAGCCGTCGCGCGCGTTGCCGCCCGCATGCCCGCCGCCTTTGGACCGCTCGCCGGACCGCCCGTTCCGGCCGTTGCCGCCTGCGCCGGACCGGCCTTCCTTGCCCTTCTTCCTCTTCGGCCGGGCGCCCACGAGGCTGACGGACCGCTCCCGCCGGCGCGTTTCCACCAGCTCGAAGTCGACGGTCCGCTCCGCCACGCTCACCCGCGCCACGCGCACCCGCACTTCGTCGCCGATGCGGTACACCTTGCTCGTCCGCTCGCCGATCAGAGCGTGCTGCATCTCGTCATAGTGATAATAATCGTCTTCCAAATCGCTGAGACGGATGAGGCCCTCCACCGTGTTGGGCAGCGCCACGAACATGCCGAAGTTGGTGACGCCGCTGATGATGCCCGTGAATTCCTCGCCGATTTTGTCCAGCATGAATTCCGCTTTCTTGAGGTCGTCGGTGGCCCGTTCCGCTTCCTGCGCCGCCCGCTCCCGCTCCGACGACTGCCGCGCGATGTCCGGCATGCGGGACGCCAGCTGTTCGATCCGCTTCTCGCTCAGCCGGCCGCCGCCCGCCAGCACTTCCCGGATCACCCGGTGGATGACCAGGTCCGGATAACGCCGGATCGGCGACGTGAAGTGGGTGTAGAATTCCGCCGCCAGCCCGAAGTGGCCGAGGCTTTCGGCGTCGTACCGCGCCTGCTTCATCGAGCGGAGCAGCACGGTGCTGATGACGTACTCCTCCGGCGTGCCCTTGATCTCCTCCAGCAGCGCCTGCAGGGCGCGGGGATGCACCTTGTTGCCGCGGCCCTTCACCACGTAGCCGAAGTTGGCGGCAAACTGGATGAAATGCAGCATTTTCTCGCCGTCCGGATCCTCGTGCACCCGGAAAAGGAACGGCACCTTCAGCCAGTGAAAATGTTCCGCCACCGTCTCGTTGGCCGCCAGCATGAACTCCTCGATGATCTGTTCGGCGATGGTGCGGTCCCGCCGGACGATGTCCACCGGCTTGCCGTTTTCATCGACGATGATTTTCGCCTCGGGGAAGTCGAAGTCGATGGCGCCCCGCTGCATCCGCCGCTTCCGGAGCTTGAGGGCGAGTTCCTCCATCAGCTCGAAATCCGGCACCAGCTCCCGGTAGCGGGCGATCGTCTCCTCGTCGCGGTCCACCAGGATTTTGCGCACGGCGGTGTACGTCATCCGCTCCACCGTGCGGATGACGCTCGGATAGATCTCGTGCCGCACGAGGCGGGCGTTCTCGTCGAATTCCATCTCGCAGGTGAGGGTGAGCCGGTCGACCCGCGGGTTCAGGCTGCAGATGCCGTTGGAAAGCCGCCGCGGCAGCATCGGGATGACCCGGTCCACCAGGTACACGCTGCACCCGCGATTGTACGCCTCCCGGTCGAGGGCCGACCCTTCCTTGACGTAATGGCCGACGTCGGCGATGGACACCCGGAGCCGGTAGTTGCCGTTCGCAAGCCGGGCCACTTCCACCGCGTCGTCCAGGTCTTTGGCGTCTTCGCCGTCGATGGTGACGGTGCGGGTATCGCGCAGGTCGACGCGCCCTTCCAGATCCTTTTCGGAAACGGTGTCGGGCACCTGCTCCGCCTCGGCCATCACGTCCTCCGGAAACGCCTCCGGCAGCCCGTGCATGCGGATGATGGACAGGATGTCCACCCCGGGGTCGTCCTTGTGGCCGAGAATCTCGACCACTTCGCCTTCCGCCGCCGTGCGGGCCCTCTCCGGAAACTTGACGAGCCGGACGACCACCTTCTGTCCGCTGACGGCGCCCTTCATGCCTTCCTTCGGGATGAAAATGTCCTTGTTGATCCGTTTGTCATCCGGGATGACGAACGCAAAATGCTCATGGCTCTCCAGCACGCCGACGACCGTTTCGTTGGCCCGTTTGACGATTTTGATGATCTCGCCTTCCGGTTTGCCGGCGTGGTTTTTGCCGGTGATGCGGCCGAGGACCAGATCGTTGTGCATCGCCCCCTTCATGTCGTTGGCGTGGATGTGGATGTCGGGCTGGTCCCGGTCGTCCGGGATGAGGAAGCCGAATCCTTTCGGATGGGCCTGCAGCCGGCCCCGGATCAGGTTCATCCGCTCCGGGATGCCGTACCGGTCGTGCCGGTTGCGGTAGATGCCGCCCTCGTCCTCCAGCCGGTTGAGAAGGCGGACCAGGTCCTTGAACCCTTCCGCATCCTGCACGTCGAACGCCTGGGCCAGTTCCCGGACGGTCATCGGTTTGTACGCGGTTTCCCGCATGAAATCCAGCAATTCCAGTTCATTCAGCATGGTTGCACCTCGAGTCCGATTCGCTTGCTCCTTATTATGGACAAAAAGCAGCAGGAACCATGAATTCCTGCTGCTCTTTCCGCTTTCCATTTCCGTATATGAAAATGCGCCGCAAAAAGCAAAGGTCCATTCAGGGCTTTCGTTCCGTCGTCTTTCCGCCTCGCGCGCCCGCCGGGCGTCCGCCCTTCGCCGTCATTCCTTGACGATGTAGGAAACGACAAGGGACAGGATGATGAACGCGACGGCCAGTCCCGTGGTCAGCCGGGACAAGAACAGGTCGAGACCGCGCGCCTTCTGTTTCCCGAACAGGTGCTCGGCGCCGCCGGTAATCGCGCCCGACAGCCCGGCGCTCTTGCCCTTCTGCAGCAGAACGACCGCGATCAGTCCCAAGGAGACGATGATCAGCAGCACGTGAAACAAAATTCGCATTGCCCACACCTCCCGTCGCCGCTCGCGCAGGCCCAAACATTCGGACAGACAACACAAGCATTTTAGCATAACGGCGGGCAATTGGCAACCGTTCCTTTTTCCTTGTGCTCCAAGCGGCCGGTCTCTTATAATGGGGCCAGAAGCGGACGGGCATGTGCCAAACGGCACGTGCCGGCGAAACATTCGACAAGTTCAAGGGAGGGAACGGACGTGCAAAACGCGCGGCGCATTGCGGTCAACCAGATCGGATACCCGGCGGGAAGCGAAAAGAAGGCGGTGTTTTGGGACGAAGGCGAATTCGAGGTGATCGACGCGGCATCCGGCGCCGTCGTCCATTGCGGCGCGACGTCGGCGCTCCGGCGGGACGAGGCGAGCGGCGAGGCGGTGGCGTTCGGCGACTTCACCCCGCTCGACGCGCCCGGCCGCTACTTCATCCGGCATGTCCGGACCGGGGAGCGGTCGGCCACGTTCGGCATCGGACCGTCGCTTTACGACGATGTTCATCGCGGCGCGCTGAAAGCGTTTTATTTCTTCCGCTGCGGCATGGAGCTGTCCGAACCGTTCGCCGGACCGTGGACGCACAAGGCGTGCCATCTGTCCGACGGCATCGTCTACGGGGAGCCGGACCGGCGGCTTGCCGGACGCGGCGGCTGGCACGACGCCGGCGATTACGGCAAGTACACGGTGCCCGCCGCGAAGGCGGCGGCCGACCTGCTGCTCGCCTGCGAGTGCTATCCCGGCGCCTTCCGCAAGCCGGTGCCGCTGCCGGAAACGGACGGCCGCACGCCCGACGTGCTCCACGAAGTGCGCTGGGAACTGGAATTCCTGTTCCGCATGCAGGATCCGGCAACCGGCGGCGCGTTCCACAAGCTGACCACGAAGCAGTTCCCGCCGCTCGACCTGAAGCCGGAAGACGACCTCGGCGATCTGTATTTTCTCCCCGTCTCCCCGACGGCGACGGCGGACTTCGCCGCCATCATGGCGATGGCGTCCCGCGTGTACCGGCCGTTCGATGCCGCGTTCGCGGACCGGTGCCTCGCGGCGGCCCTTCGCGCCTGGGCGTGGCTGGAAGCCCACCCGGACGCGCCGCATTTCAAAAACCCGGCGGACGTCCTCACCGGCGAATACGGGGACGATTGCGGCGACGACGAGCGGTTCTGGGCGGCGGCCGAATTGTACCGGGCCACCGGGGAAGCCCGCTTCCACGATGAAGTGAAACGGCTGGCCGGGCTGCCGTTTTCCAAAACGGAACTCGGCTGGGCCGACGTGGGCGGCTACGGCTCGATCGCCTATCTGCTGATGGACGAAAGCGCCGCGGATCCGGCGCTCAGAAGCGCCCTCGCCGCCGAATGGAAAGCGCGGGCGGACCGGCTGGCGGCCGCGGCGGGCGAAAGCGGCTTCGCCGTCGCCCTCGCGCCGGGCGACTACGTCTGGGGCAGCAACATGCTGGTCATGAACCGCGCCATGCACCTGTTGATCGCCCATCGCCTGTTTGGCGACCCCGCCCATGAAAAGGCCGCCCTCGACCAGGTGCACTACCTGCTCGGCCGCAACGCGCTGGACATCAGCTTCGTGACCGGCTTTGGCGACCGTCATGTGCGGCATCCCCACTACCGGCCAGGCGTGGCCGACGGCGTGGAGGAGCCGGTGCCGGGATTCGTCTCCGGCGGCCCGAATGCCGGGCTGCAGGACGAGAAGGCCCGCGAGGCGCTGGCGGGCATGCCGCCGGCGCGCTGCTTCATCGACCACCAGGACAGCTATTCGACCAACGAAGTGGCGATTTACTGGAATTCGCCGGCCGTTTTCGTGCTTTCCCACTGGGTCCGGTGAGCCCGGGCCGCAGGACCTTCTTTTGACGGAATCGACTGTCGATTTGTCGGATGCGCCGCATGCCCGGCGTCCCGCCGGGCGGCGGATGGAGGAATTTGGGCCCATGACCGCGAAATAATTGGATTCAATCCTTTTTTCTTCGGACCGGAACATCGCATGCCGCTCCGGCAACCTCTCACGAATGGCCGGACGCCAAGGGGGACTGGCTCGAATGATGGACGGACGGCGTCGAACGGTGGGTCTGATCGTCGACCAGATCTCGAGTCTGGTGGACCAGGACTTTTTCCAGAACATCATCATTTCCGGCGTGGCGGACGTGATGCGGGAACGGGACATGAATCTCGTCGTGCTCATCGTCGGGAAGCTCCATTCGCCCCACGGGTGGGAAAACAGCCGCAACATTTTGATGGAATATGTCAAAAACGGGCTGGTGGACGGGCTGATCGTGCTGTCCACGTCCATCGCCGGCTATGTGGACAAGCAGTCCATCGGCCGCATGCTCCAGGACATCCGGGTGCCGGTCGTGAGCATCGGGGAGACGTACGACTCGCATCCGTCCGTCATTTCGGGCTGCTACGGCGCCATGCGGACGATGATCGACCATTTGATCGAAGTGCACGGCAAGCGGAAACTGGCGTTCATCAAGGGGCCGGAGGGCGGGCACGAGTCCGAAATCCGGTTCGCCGCCTATCTGGATTCCCTGGCCGCCCACGGCATCCCGTTCGAGGTGGACCGGACGTTCACCGGCAACTATTTGTACGCGTCGGGGCAGGCGGCCGTCCGGCATTTCCATGAACGAGGCGTCGTCTACGACGCCCTGATCGCATCCAACGACAACATGGCGCTCGGCGCCATCAGCGAACTGAAGCGCCTGTACCGGGTGGTGCCGCCGGATCTGTCCATCGTCGGGTTCGACGACGCCGTGTTCGCCGGCCCGCTCGGGCTGACCACGGTGCGGCAAAATTTCCGCCTCCAGGCGAAAACCGCCGCCGAAATTCTGTGCAGGATGATGGACGGCGAAAACATCGACGTCCGTCTGGAACTGGGCAGCGAACTGGTCGTGCGCTCGTCGTGCGGCTGCGTGCCCAACGTCGTGATCAACGCGTTCCGCCGGCCGGAGGACGAACCGGACCGGACGCATCGCGCCGCCGGACCGGACGGTCTCAAGAAAGCGCTTCTCGGCGTCATCCGCGACGGAGAACCCGTCGGGCGAAACGGCGCCGGCAAGGCGCCGGGGGAAGAGGAGTTCGTCTGCTTCCTGTACGAACGGCTGGCCGCGGCCCTGGCCGAAAGCGTGTTCAACGGCCATGGCCTCGCCTTCTACCAGGCGCTGGACCAGTACCTGAACTATTTGCGGGACACGGACAAACCGCTGGACGGGCTGCAGGACTGGCTGTCCGGGCTGCGCGCGAACACCCTTCGCCTGCTGCCTTCGCCGGACCTGGCGCCTTTCACGGAAGATCTGTTCCATGCCGCCAGGGTGCACATCTCCGAATGGCAGATCAAGCAGTCGTCCACCCGCTATTTCCTGTCTTCCCTGCAAACCGCGCAGCTGGACCAGTTCAGCGAGGAACTGTTCTCGGCGCTGCACTACCGGGAGCAAATGAAGCGGACCGAGGAACTGCTGGCCAAATACGGCATCCGGTACGCCTTCGTCGCCCTGTACGAAGATCCGGACAAGCCGCTGGACATGGCCCGCCTCATCCTGGAGGTGCGGGACGGCCAATGGATCGAACATGGCGAGGGCGTCGTGTTCCCCACGCTGGAGCTGCTGCCGGAATCGGTGAGGCGGCAGCTTTCGGACCGGCGGCTCGATCTCGTGGTGCAGGTGCTGTACCATGGCGACACCCGGCTCGGCTACACCGTGTTCAGCTTCGACGACCGGGTGACCCGCTACTATGATGTGATCAACAGCCGGCTGTCCATCGCCCTGAAGAACGCCAAGCACATCATGGAAGAAAAAACGTACTCGCAGAAGCTGGAGCAGCAGGTGGCCGAGCGCACGAAGGAATTGACCCGGACGAACGCCCAGCTGCGGGAGGAAATCATCAAGCGGCAGGAAGCGGAGGACAAGCTGCGCAAGGCGCTGGAAGACCTGGCCGCCCTGAACGCGGAGCTGCGCGCCATTTCGATCCGGGACGAGCTGACCGGGCTGCTCAACCGCCGCGGCTTCATGGAGCAGAGCCGGGACGCCATCCGCCGGTTCGCGATGAACGGGCAGGGGTGCATTCTCATGTTCGCCGACCTGGACAACTTGAAGGGCATCAACGACCGCTACGGCCACGGGGAAGGCGACATCGCCATCATCCGGGCCGCCGGCCTGCTGCGCGACGCCCTGCCGGAAGACAGCGTCCTCGCCCGCCTCGGCGGCGACGAATTCACCGCCGTCATTCCGGTGCCGCCGAACTGCCGGGACGAATGCGTCCGCATCCGGGAACGGATCGAGACGGCGTTTGCGTCGTACAACCGGACCAGCGCCAGCCAGTACAACCTGTCCATCAGCCTCGGGTTCGCCTGCCGCGAACCGGACGGCACCGCCACCTTCGAGGAGATGATGATTCGGGCGGACAACCGGCTGTACGAGCAGAAGAAAGCAAGACGCGCCATGTAGATTTTGGGCGATCGGCTGCAGAACCGCAATCAAATGATCCGCTGCAGAACAAAATCGCCGGTCCGCATATGCGGAACCGGCGATTGTTCATTCCGGCCGGGAACATCCGGCGGCAGATTTGCGGCCGGACATCCCGTCAGCCCTCACTTGAAGTTTTTCAGGTTGTAGAACGCGGCCTTGCCCGGGTAGATCGCGATGCCGCCCAGCTGGTCTTCGATGCGCAGCAGCTGGTTGTACTTCGCCACCCGGTCGGTGCGGCTCGGCGCGCCGGTCTTGATCTGGCCGGCGTTGGTCGCCACGGCGATGTCGGCGATGGTGCTGTCTTCGCTCTCCCCGGAGCGGTGGGACACGACGGCGGTGTAGCCGGCGCGCTTGGCCATTTCGATGGCGTCGAACGTTTCCGTCAGCGTGCCGATCTGGTTCACCTTGATCAGGATGGAGTTGGCGACGCCTTTTTCGATGCCGCTGGCCAGACGCTGGGTGTTGGTGACGAACAGGTCGTCGCCGACCAGCTGCACGCGGCCGCCGAGGCGTTCCGTCAGCAGCTTCCAGCCGTCCCAGTCGTCTTCCGCGCAGCCGTCCTCGATGGTGAGGATCGGGTAGTTGTTCACCCAGTTTTCAAGGAAATCGACGAATTCGGCCGACGTGAACGACTTGCCTTCGCCTTCCAGATGGTATTTGCCGTCCTTGAAAAACTCCGTCGAAGCCACGTCGAGGCCGAGAAACACGTCCACGCCCGGCTTGTACCCGGCTTTCTCGATGGCCGCGATGATCGTCTGCAGCGCCTCTTCGTTGGAGCCGAGGTTCGGCGCGAAGCCGCCTTCGTCGCCGACGGCGGTGTTCAGGCCTTTCGACTTCAGGACGGCCTTCAGGTTGTGGAAGATTTCCACGCCCATCCGGAGCGCTTCCTTGAAGCTTTCGGCGCCCACCGGCAGCACCATGAATTCCTGCACGTCCACGTTGTTGTCGGCGTGGGCGCCGCCGTTCAGAATGTTCATCATCGGCACCGGCAGCTGCTTCGCGTTGAAGCCGCCGAGATAGGTGTACAGCGGCACGCCGAGGGCGTCGGCCGCCGCGCGGGCCACGGCCAGGGAGACGGCCAGGATGGCGTTGGCGCCGAGCTTGCCCTTGTTCGGGGTGCCGTCCAGCTCGATCATCGTCCGGTCGATGGCCACTTGATCCAGCGCGTCGAGGCCGATGATTTCCGGCGCGATCACGTCGTTGACGTTGGCGACGGCGTGCTGCACGCCTTTGCCCAGATAACGGTTCTTGTCGCCGTCGCGCAGTTCGACGGCTTCATAGGCGCCCGTGGAGGCGCCGGAGGGCACGATGGCCCGGCCCTTGCCGCCGGATTCCAGCTCCACTTCCACCTCGACGGTCGGGTTGCCGCGGGAATCCAGCACCTCGCGGGCGTAGACGTCCTGAATGATCGACATGTCGTTCCACACTCCTTGCCAAACTGGGATTCATCAGTGTTCGATCAGGGACCGGCCGGTCATTTCCGGCGGCTGCGGCAGGCCGAGCAGTTCCAGGAGCGTCGGCGCCACGTCGGCCAGAATGCCGCCTTCCCGGAGCTTCACGCCCGGGTCGGTGACGATGCACGGCACCGGACTGGTCGTGTGCGCCGTGTTGCGCGAGCCGTCCGGGTTGACGATGATGTCCGCGTTGCCGTGGTCGGCGATGATCATGGCCAGACCGCCTTTGGCCAGCACCGCGTCCACCACCTTGCCGAGGCATTCGTCCGTCGCTTCCACCGCCCGGATGGTCGGTTCCAGGAGGCCGCTGTGGCCGACCATGTCCGGATTGGCGAAGTTCAGGATGATGACGTCGTGCTTGTCGGCCTCGATTTCCTTCACCGTCGATTCCGCCACTTCGTAGGCGCTCATCTCCGGCTTCAGGTCATAGGTGGGCACTTTCGGCGAATTGATGAGGATGCGGGTTTCGCCCGGCAGCGCGATGTCCCGCCCGCCGCTGAAAAAGAACGTCACGTGCGGGTACTTCTCCGTCTCCGCCGTACGGAGCTGCTTGAGACCGTGCTGCGCCACCACTTCGCCGAACGTGTTGTCCAGGTCCTTCGGTTTGTAGGCCACATAGCCGTTGATGGTTTCATTGAAAAGGGTCATGCACACGAAGTACAGATCCTTCGGCCGCTTCTCGCCGCGGTCGAACCCGCGGAAATCCTCGTTGGTGAACACCTGCGACAGCTGGATCGCCCGGTCCGGCCGGAAGTTGAAGAAGATGACCGCGTCGCCGGATTCCACGAGGCCGACCGGTTCGCCGTTTTCATCGACGATGACCGTCGGCACGACGAATTCGTCGTACACGGACTGGGCGTAGGAGTCGGCGATGGCCTGCAGCGGGTCGCGGGATTTCGGGCCTTCGCCGTACACCATGGCCCGGTACGATTTTTCCACCCGTTCCCACCGCTTGTCGCGGTCCATCGCATAATACCGGCCCTGCACGGTGGCGATGCGGCCGACGCCGGTTTCCTTTATTTTCTCCAGCAGCTGCTCCACATAGCCTTTCGCGCTGTCCGGCGGCACGTCGCGGCCGTCGAGGAAGGCGTGGATGTACACGTCCCGGAAGTTTTCCCGTTTTGCCATCTCCAGCAGCGCGAACAGGTGGTCGATGTGGCTGTGCACGCCGCCGTCGGACACGAGGCCGTACAGGTGGAGCTTCCTGCCGCTTTGCTTCGCGTGCCGGACGGCGCCGAGCAGCGTTTCGTTTTCGAAAAAGTCGCCGTCGCGGATCGACTTGGTGATGCGGGTCAGATCCTGGTAGACGATCCGGCCGGCGCCGATGTTCAGGTGGCCGACTTCCGAATTGCCCATCTGCCCGTCCGGCAGCCCGACCGCTTCGCCGCAGGCGGTCAGGGTCGTATGGGGATACGTGTTCCAGTACCGGTCGAAGTTCGGTTTTTTGGCCAGGGCGACGGCGTTGCCGAACGTCTCTTCGCGCAGGCCGAAACCGTCCAGGATGATGAGCGCGACCGGCTTGCGTCTGTTGGTCATGTCACCGGGCCCCTTCCACGAGCTGGATGTAGGAAGCGGGGTCGAGGCTGGCGCCGCCGACCAGCGCGCCGTCGATTTCCGGCCGCTGCATGAATTCGCGGATGTTGTCCGGCTTCACGCTGCCGCCGTACTGGACGCGCACCCGCTCCGCCACGTCCCGGTCGTAAAGGCCGGCGATGACGTCCCGGATGCAGCGGATCACTTCCGCGGCATCTTCCGCCGTGGACGACTTGCCCGTGCCGATGGCCCACACCGGTTCGTAGGCCACGACGACCGTCGCCGCCTGTTCGGCGGAAAGCCCGGCGAACGCCGCTTCCGTCTGCACGCGGCAGACGTCCTTCGTCCGGCCGGCTTCCCGCTCTTCCAGCTTCTCGCCGACGCAGACGATCGGCACAAGGCCGTGCCGGAACGCGGCGTGCATTTTCTTGTTGACGATGTCGTCCGTCTCCGCGAAGTAGGCCCGGCGTTCCGAGTGGCCGATGATGACGTATTCGACGCCGAGATCCTTCAGCATTGCCCCGCTGACTTCGCCGGTATACGCGCCGCTGTCGGCGAAGTGCAGATTTTGCGCGCCGACTTTGAGCGTCGTGCCCCGCACCGCTTCCACCAGCGCCGGCAGGGCGGTGAAGGGCGCGCAGATGACGCTTTCGACGCCCCCGATTTCCGCCTTCCCCTTCACCGCTTCCACGAAGGCGGCGGCTTCCCGCGCCGTTTTGTGCATTTTCCAGTTGCCCGCGATGATCGGTGTCCGTTTCAAAACGAACCCGCCTCCTTTGCTGTGCCACGCAAATTGCCGGTTTGACGGCGGCCGGCCCGCGAGAAGGCCGGTCACTTGTCGTTCAGGGCCACCACGCCCGGGAGCGCCTTGCCTTCCATGAATTCGAGGGAGGCGCCGCCGCCCGTCGAGATGTGGTCCATCTTGTCCGCCAGGTTGAATTTCTCCACGGCCGCCGCCGAATCGCCGCCGCCGATGACCGTATACGCTTCGGTTTCGGCGCACGCCTGGGCCACCGCCCGGGTGCCGTGGGAGAACGGTTCCATCTCGAACACGCCCATCGGGCCGTTCCAGACGACCAGTTTCGATTTTTTGATCACGTCGGCGTACAATTCGCGGGTTTTCGGCCCGATGTCCACGCCTTCCCAGCCCGCCGGAATGGCGTCGATGCCGACGACCTTGGTATTGGCGTCCGCGGCGAATTTGTCGGCGACCACCACGTCGACCGGCAGCAGGAAGTTGACGCCCTTCTCTTTCGCCTTGTTGATGAAGCCGAGGGCCAGGTCGATCTTCTCTTCGTCCAGAAGGGAATTGCCGATGTCATGCCCCAGCGCCTTGATGAACGTGTAGGCGAGGCCGCCGCCGATGATGACGTTGTCGGCCAGGTTCAGCAGATTTTCGATGACGCCGATCTTGTCCTTGACCTTGGCGCCGCCGATGATGGCCGTGAACGGACGTTCCGGATTCGACAGCACCTTGCCCAGCACGCTGATTTCCTTCTCCATCAGGAAGCCGGACACCGCCGGCAAATAGTGGGCGATGCCTTCCGTGGAAGCGTGGGCCCGGTGGGCGGAGCCGAAGGCGTCGTTGACGTAGATGTCGGCCAGTTCGGCAAACTGCTTCGCCAGTTCCGGATCGTTCTTCTCTTCGCCGGGATAGAAGCGCACGTTCTCCAGCACGAGCACGTCGCCGTCCTTCATGGCGTCGACCATCGCCTTCACGGCCGGTCCGACGGCTTCGTCGGCCTTCGCCACCGGTTTGCCGAGCAGTTCGGACAGCCGCTTCGCCGCCGGGGTGAGGCGCATCTCTTCCACGACCTTCCCCTTCGGACGGCCCAGGTGGCTCGCCAGGATCACTTTGGCGCCCTTTTCGATCAGGTAGCGGATCGTCGGCAACGTTTCCCGGATGCGGGTGTCGTCGGTGATGACGCCGTTTTCCAGGGGCACGTTGAAGTCCACGCGGACGAATACCCTTTTGCCCGACACGTCGATGTCGCGCACGCTTTTTTTGTTCAAGGCACTCATGGCTGCCTCCCTCTTTCGCAAACATGATGGAAGAGGAGAATGGTCTTCTCCTCTCCCCCCGGAATGCGGATTATCGGATTACAGGCCTTTCTTGGCGATGTAGACGGCCAGGTCCACGACGCGGTTCGAATAGCCCCACTCGTTGTCGTACCAGGACACGACCTTCACCAGGTTGCCGTCCACGACCATCGTGGAGAGGGCGTCGATGGTGGAGGAGGCCGGGTTGCCGTTGTAGTCGCTGGAGACGAGCGGCTCTTCGCTGTAGGCGAGGATGCCCTTCATCGGACCTTCGGCGGCCGCCTTCAGCGCGGCGTTCACTTCTTCCACGGTGACGTTGCGGGACACGAGGGCCACCAGGTCGGTGACGGAGACGTTCGCCGTCGGGACGCGGATGGCGAAGCCGTTCAGCTTGCCCTTCAGTTCCGGCAGCACCAGGCCGACGGCCTTGGCGGCGCCCGTCGTCGTCGGGATCATGTTTTGCGCGGCGGCGCGGGCCCGGCGCAGGTCCTTGTGCGGCAGATCCAGCACCCGCTGGTCGTTCGTGTAGGAGTGGACCGTCGTCATCATGCCCTTGACGATGCCGAAGTTTTCATGCAGCACCTTGGCAAACGGCGCCAGGCAGTTCGTCGTGCAGGACGCGTTGGAGATGACGTGGTGGTTGGCCGGATCGTACTTGTCTTCGTTGACGCCCATGACGATGGTGATGTCTTCATCGGTGGCCGGCGCGGAAATGATGACCTTCTTCGCGCCCGCCTGCAGGTGCGCGGCGGCTTTCTCCCGCTTCGTGAACAGGCCGGTGGATTCCACGACGATGTCCACGCCGAGATCCTTCCACGGCAGGTTGCCCGGGTCGCGCTCGGCGAACACCTTGACTTCCTTGCCGTTGACGATCAGCGCGTCGTCCTTGAAGCTCACGTCGGCGTTGATCTTGCCGTGGGTCGTGTCGTACTTCAAGAGGTGCGCCAGCGTCTGGACATCCGTCAGGTCGTTGACGGCCACGATTTCGATGTCCGGGTTGTTCAGCGCGGCGCGGTACACGTTGCGGCCGATGCGGCCAAAACCGTTGATGCCCACTTTCACCATGGGAACTCCTCCTTCGGAATTGGATGGATTATGTCAAGACTGCCGCGTCTTGCGGCGCGGCGGTCATGATCACGCCGGGTCGCCCCAACATCCTTCGGGCAAAAAGATCATGCCAATTCGTCCAGGATCACCCGGGCGGCGGCTTCGTCGGTGACGAGCACGTCTTCGTGGCCGAAGCGCAGCACCGCGGCGATGGCCCGTCCCTTGCTGGCGCCGCCCGCCACGGCGATCACCGTCTCGGTCTGCTGGATGTCCTCCAGCCTGAGCCCGAGCGTCGGCATTTTGTGCACCACCTGGCCGTCCCGATTGAAATAGTAGCCGAACGCCTCGGCCAGGGCGCCGTCGGTGACGAGGGCGGCGATGGCCGCCTCGTCCATGTTGCGCCTTCTCGCCATACGTACAGCATCCCCGATGCCGTGGATGACGATGCGCGCCCGCCGCACCTCGGCGACCACCTCGCGGATGTTCGGTTCCTGCATCAGGGACTGGTAGGCTTCTTCGCCCAGGTGGTCCGGCACGTGGAGCAAGCGGTAGGTGGCGCCGGTGTTTTTGGCCATCGTGGAGGCGATGGTGTTGGCCTGCAGCTCCACGCTTTCGCCCAGCCCGCCCCGGGCCGGCACGAAACAGACGCCCCGGAACGGGACGGCGGGATTGAGCCAGCCCGCCACTTCCGCCATCGTCGAACCGCCGGTGACGGCCACGATGTCGCTCTGCGGCGAGACGAAGCGGATCAGCGCGGCCGCGCCGGCCCGGCCCAGATCCTTCTTGGCCGCCGGCGACAGATCGGAGTCGCCCGGAACGACGGTGACGGCCTTGAGGGAAAACCGCCTGCGCAGCTCGTCTTCCATTTCGCTCAGCCCGAACAGGCTGCCGATCATCGGCTCCATCTCCCGGAGCAGTTCGCGGCCGGCTTCGGAAACTTCCATGCCGCGCGCGTCGATCCGGACCAGTCCCTGCTCCCGCAGGAAATCCGTTTCCGCCCGGAGCACCCGCTCGCCGATCGCCAGCGAATGGGCCAGCGTGCGCCGGCCCGCCGTGCCCAGAAGCGCCAGGTGGCGAAGAATCATGTGCCGGCGGCGCAGCACGTCGATCAAGTCCGGGACCAGCCGCTGTTGCATGCGAAGAATCTCTCTCATGCCCGACCACCCCAGGGTGTTGTCACGCCGGATCGACCCGTATGCGGGACGGCTTATGTCCCACGGATGCAGAATCTGTCCCGCATGGGGGATAAAAAAAAGGATGGTGTTCCTGCCAGCCAAGTCCATTTTCATTTTACCCCATTCCCCCGACGGATGCAAGGTCAGGGGGCCGCTTTTTCCGGGAAGCCGTTTCCAGCCGGTTTTTCATCCGGCACCCTTGCATTTTGCCGCCGGCTGTCTTATAATAACCTTTGCTCTCACCAGTTATCCTTTCTTCATCATGCACGCGCTCGTGGTCCAATGGATATGACGTAGGCCTCCGGAGCCTAAGATCTAGGTTCGATTCCTAGCGAGCGCGCCATTTTTTTTGCCCTTTGTTTGACCTTTCTTGACCTTCGGGGCGCAACCTGCTATGATGGAAGTACGGCGGCATGGTTGGCACGCCGCTTGACGCGCGCCGGATCATGCACCACACCGGATTGCAAGGAGGATGCCCATGAGTTTGGTCCCCATCGTCGTCGAACAGACCAACCGCGGCGAGCGCGCCTACGATATTTACTCCCGGCTGCTGAAGGACCGGATCATTTTCCTCGGCACGCCCATCAACGACGTCGTCGCCAACACGGTCATCGCCCAGCTTTTGTTCCTGGCGGCGGAAGACCCGAACAAGGACATTCATCTGTACATCAACAGCCCGGGCGGTTCCATCACGGCCGGCATGGCCATTTATGACACGATGCAGTACATCAAGCCGGACGTGTGCACGATCTGCATCGGCATGGCCGCTTCGATGGGCGCATTCCTGCTCGCGTCCGGCGCGAAGGGCAAGCGCTACGCGCTGCCGAACAGCGAAGTGATGATCCACCAGCCCCTCGGCGGCGCCGAAGGGCAGGCGAGCGACATCGAAATCCGCGCCAAGCGGATTTTGCGCATGCGCGACAAGCTGAACCAGATTTTGTCCGAACGGACGGGGCAGCCGCTCAAGCGGATCGAGAAGGACACCGACCGGGACTACTTCATGACGGCCCAGGAGGCGCTGGAATACGGCATCGTGGACAAGGTGATCACCCACGCGTGACCCGCGCCGCCAGGCGCCGGCCGCCGGGCGGCCAGCTTGCGTCCCGGCAGCCGGAAGGCCGCACCGGAACGCCAAAAAAACGCTTCGGCACAAGCCGAAGCGTTTTTTTTCCGTAATGGGCTTCCACCCGGAAACAGGCACAAAAAACATCCGTCGGCGGACGGATGGCAACAGGTCGGCGAGTGCGGCGGTCTTGGCGAACCGCCGGATGCGGGATGCCGTCGGCGGCCGCCGGCACGAGGCCTCGCGGCCGCGGGTCCCCGGGCGGGCAGGCCGCGGCCTTACTGGTTTTCCAGCTCTTCTTTGCTGACGAGCGCCACTAAAGCGTTTACAGCTTGCTCCTCGTCGGAACCTTCCGCGCTTATATGGATCTCGGTGTTCGAGCTGATGGCCAGACTCATGATGCCCATGATGCTCTTTGCGTTGACCTTCTTGTCGCCCTTCTCCACATAGATGTCGGACGAGAATTTATTGGCTTCCTGCACGAACAGTGCGGCCGGCCGGGCGTGCAAACCGGTTTTCAGCCTGACGACTACGGGTCGCCTCGTCATCCTTGATCATACCCCCGATCGCTGTTGCTGACATTGTCAAAAAGCATGGTCCGTCAGCGTTTCAATTTCCATTTTCATTATTATAGCATTCTTGCTGTCCGCTCTCCAACAACTGCTCCCGGATTTTTTCCGCCATTTCGTCAATTTTGCGGAGCCGGTGGTTGACGCCGGATTTGCTCACTTTTCCCTTCAGGAGCTCGCCGACTTCCTTCAGGTTCATGTCCGGGTGGGCCAGGCGCACTTCCGCCACTTCCCGCAGCTTCTCGGGCAGGTTCTGAAGGCCGATCTCCCGCTCCAGGAGGCGGATGTTCTCGATCTGCCGCATGGCCGCGCCGATCGTCTTGTTCAGGTTGGCCGTTTCGCAGTTGACGATCCGGTTGACCGAATTGCGCATGTCGCGCATGATGCGGACGTCCTCGAATTTGAACAGGGCCTGGTGGGCGCCGATGATGTTGAGGAATTCGATGATTTTCTCGCCTTCCTTGATATAGAGCACGTGGCCCTTCTTCCGGTCGATGTACCGGGCGTTCAGCCGGTACCGGTTGGCCAGGGCCGTCAGGTCCCGGCAATGGTCTTCATCCATCGAAAAGATCTCCAGGTGGTAGCTGGATCCTTCCGGATTGTTCACCGATCCGCCGGCCAGAAACGCGCCCCGCAAATACGCCCGCCGGCAGCACGGCTTCTTGACCAGCTCCTGATCGATGCCGGGGGTGAACTGGAAGCCCCCGGACACGATGCGCAGGTCGCCGAGCACCTCCTCCACCCGGTCCGGAATGCGCACGATGTAGACGTTGTTTTTCTTCAGCCGCATTTTTTTGCGAACGAGCAGCTCCCCGCTGATGCCGAACCGGTTTTTGGCCAGGGTGTAGATGCGGCGGGCGATGGCCGCGTTTTCGGTGGAAACGTCGAGCACCATGCGCCGGTGCGACAGCTGCACCGTCCCGTTCATGCGGATGAGGGCGGACAGCTCGGCCAGCTGGCAGCATTCGTCGGCCTCGATCATGGTCAGTTCCTTCTTCGTATCGGCGGCAAACGACACGCCGCATCACCTGCCTTCGCTGCATCGTTCGGGCCGCGCGGGGCCTGACCCGGCCGAAGCGGCCCGGCTGTTCCGGTGCGGAGGAGCGGAAGCGGCGCTCCCCGGCCGGGTTTCCGGCACGGCGCCCGGAGCCGGCCATCACGGGAACGGGCCGGCCGGGCTTGGCCATCGCCGGTCCGGCGCGGCCCGTCAGGCCCCGGCCGGCTTCCGGCCTTCCCGGATGAGGTCGAAAATCCGGTCGGACAGCCGTTCGGCGTCATGCCGCAGGTACAGGTTCTGCCTGACCAGCCGGTCGGCCACCACCCGGTACCCGGCCGCCTCCAGCCGGGCCCGGTCCGGCTCCACCGGCGCGGCGCCCATCTCCGCATAGCGCTGCAGCGCCTCGCGCGGGATCTCGCCGTCGTTGACCACCACCGCGTCGATGAACCGGGCGCCGGCATGGGCCTCGAGGGCGGCCAGATGGTCCCAGGCGGTGTACCCGTCCGTTTCGCCGGGCTGGGTCATGACGTTGCAGACGTAGATTTTCAGGGCGGGCGATTCGATGACCGCCCGGGCCATGCCCGGCACGAGCAGGTTCGGAATGATGCTGGTGTACAGGCTGCCCGGCCCGAGGATGATGGCGTCGGCTTCGCGGATCGCGTCCAGCGCCTCCCCGAGCGGCTTGGCCTGCGGCGGTTCCAGGAACACGCGGCGGATGCGCTTGCCCGCCAGCGGGATTTTGGACTCGCCGCTGACCACCGTGCCGTCTTCCATCTCCGCCTTCAGCACGACCTGGTCCGCCGATGACGGCAGCACGCGCCCGCGCACGGCGAGCACCTTGCTCAGCTGCTTGACGCCGGTGACGAAATCCCCCGCAATCTCCTTCATCGCCACGAGAATCAGGTTGCCCAGGCTGTGGCCGGCCAATCCGTTGCCGCTTTTGAAGCGGTGTTGCAGCACTTTGGAAAGCAGCTGCTCCTCGTCGGCCAGCGCGATCATCACGTTGCGGATGTCGCCCGGCGGCGGCACGTCCATCTCGGAGCGGAGAATGCCCGAACTGCCGCCGTCGTCGGCCACGGTCACGATCGCCGTGATGTCGATCGGCTTCGCCTTCAGCCCGCGCAGCATCGTGGACAGCCCGGTGCCGCCGCCGATGACGACCACTTTGGGCAGGCGGCCGTTCGCCCGTTTCCCCATGGTTTCACCCCGTTTGCGCTCTCTCCTCCCGATCCGTCCGGACGGTCAGCCGCGTTCCGCATCCCGGTGGCTGACCCGCACTTTGCCCGCCACCTCGGCGAGCTCCTTCCCCAGATATTCCGCGATGGCGACGGAGCGGTGCTTGCCGCCGGTGCATCCGATGCCGATCACGACCTGGCTCTTGCCCTCCAGGGCATAATGGGGAATCAGAAACTTGAGCAGGTCCGTCAGCTTTTCCAGAAACACGCGGGTGTCGTCCCATTTCATGACGTATTCGTACACGTCCTCGTCCAGCCCCGTCTTCGGCCTGAGGTGTTCGATGTAGTGCGGGTTGGGCAGAAACCGGACGTCGAACACGAGGTCCGCGTCGATCGGAATGCCGTACTTGAAGCCGAAGGACAGGATGTTCACCGTCAGTTCGCCCGCGCTTTGCATCTGGAACCGTTCGGTGATGAGCGCTTTCAGCCTCGCCGGCTTCATGTCGCTCGTGTCGATCACCTGGGTCGCCAGCCCCTTCAGCTCCTCCAGCAGCCGGCGCTCCAGGCGGATGCCTTCAAGCGGCGGCCCTTCCGGCGCCAGCGGGTGGCGTCTGCGGCTTTCCTTGTAGCGGGTGACCAGCACCTGGTCCCTCGCGTCGAGAAACAAAATTTCGTATCTTACCGTATGCCGGGTTTTCAGAAAGTTTAACGCTTCCGTCAGCGCGGTGAAAAATTCCCGTCCCCTCAGGTCGATGACGAGGGCCACGCGGCCGATCTTCCCGCTCGACTGTTCAATCAGCTCGGCGAATTTCGGGATCAGGACGGGGGGAAGGTTGTCGACGCAAAAAAAGCCGAGATCCTCCAGGCTCTGGACGGCGATCGTTTTCCCCGCGCCGGACATCCCCGTGATGATCACCAGTTCGGCGATTCCGTTCGATTCGTGCATCCGTTTGTTCCTCCAACCGCCTAATGCCCGCGTCGGCATCCGCATGCCCGCGACGGCATCCGTCTGCCGGCCGTGCCGGCCGGATCGCGGCCGCCGCCGGCCGCGGACGGACCGCCGCGCGCTTCAACCGGTCTCGCGTCAGCGCATCCGGCACAGCGCCGCGGCGCCGATCATGCCCGCGTCGTTGCCGAGGGCGGCGGCCACGATGTCGACGCCTTCCTGCGCCCGCTCCTGCGCCAGTTTCCGGAATTCCTCGCGCACCGGATCGAGCAGCAGGTCGCCGGCCCGGGACACGCCGCCGCCGATGACGAAGCGGTTCGGGTTGACGACGAGGGCGACGGCGGCCATCGATTTGGCCAGATAATGGGCGGCGCGCCGGATGATGCGAAGGGCCGTCTCGTCCCCGGCCCGCGCCGCGTCGAACACGTCCTTGGCGGTGATTTTTTTCAGGTCCGCCAGCATCGTCTTGTCGCCGCGCTTCACGGCGTCTTCGGCCATGCGGACGATGCCGGTGGCCGACGACACCGTCTCCAGGCAACCCATCTTGCCGCAGCCGCAATGGATCGCCTCCAGATCCGGCACCACGGTCATGTGGCCGAGCTCGCCGGCCATGCCGGTGGCGCCGACCAGCACCTTGCCGTCGATGACGATGCCGCCGCCGACGCCGGTGCCCAGGGTGTACATGACGCTGACCGGAACGCCTTTGGCCGCCCCGCTCCACGCTTCGCCGAGGGCGGCCGCGTTGGCGTCGTTGCCGATGGCCACCGGCTTGCCCAGCTTCTCTTCCAGCAGGCCGCGGAGCGGCACGCCCGCGAGCGGCAGGTTCGCCGAATGGTAGACGTACCCGGTCTCCGCGTCCATGAATCCGGGGATGCCGGCGCCGATGCCCGCCACCTGGTCCCATTCGTAGGGGGATTCCTGAACCAGCTTGCGCACGTACGCGACGATGTTGCCGATGACCCGTTCCGTGCCGAGTTCCGTTTCCGTCGGGCCTTCCGACGATGCGACGAGACGCCCTTCTTCATCGCAGAGGCCCGTCTTGATGGCGGTGCCCCCGAGATCCACGCCCACGTAAATGTTCATGGCCAAGCTCCACCCCAACCCACGCTCAATTATGCTCTTCCTCGAGGAACCGCTCGCAGTCCAGCGCCGCCATGCAGCCGCTGCCCGCGGCGGTGATGGCCTGGCGGTACCGGCGGTCCTGCACGTCGCCGCAGGCGAACACGCCGGGAACGCTCGTCTCCGTCGTGCCCGGCTTGACGATCAGGTAGCCGAGTTCGTCCATGTCCAGCTGGCCCCGGAGAAAATCGGTGTTCGGCTTGTGCCCGATGGCCACGAAAATGCCGTCCGTCTCGAGCACTTCCTCTTCGCCGGTTTCGTTGTTCCGGACTTTCAGCCCCTTCACGCCGGTTTCGTCGGCGATGACCGAAAGCGGCGTCCGGTTCATGCTCCAGACGATTTTCTCGTTGGCCCGCGCGCGTTCCTGCATGATCTTGGACGCCCGGAGCGCGTCGCGCCGGTGGACGACCCGCACCTCGCTGGCAAACCGCGTCAGGAAGATCGCTTCTTCCATGGCCGAGTCGCCGCCGCCGACGACGATGATTTTCTTGTTCCGGAAGAAAAAGCCGTCGCAGGTGGCGCAGGTGCTGACGCCGCGGCCGATGCTTTCCTTCTCGTTTTCGATGCCGAGCAGCTTGGCCGACGCCCCCGTGGCGATGATGAGCGCCCGGGCCGAAAGCTCCCCGCGGCCTTCCACTTCCAGCCGGAACGGCCGGTTTTCAAGATGCACGGCATTCACCCAGCCGCGGATGAATCGGGCGCCGAACCGCTCGGCCTGTTTGCGCATGTTGTCCATCAATTGAGGGCCGAGAATGCCCTCGGGAAACCCGGGGAAGTTCTCCACTTCCGTCGTCGTCGTGAGCTGGCCCCCCGGTTCCGGCCCTTCGATGACCAGCGGATTCAGGTTGGCGCGGGCCAGATAGATGGCCGCCGTGAGACCCGCCGGTCCGGTGCCGACGATGATGACTTGCTCCATCCGTTCATTCCTCCCGAAGCTGATATGGAGCGGCGGAATCCGGCGCTTCATCCGCCGGTCCCTGGTCCGCCGGCGCCCGGTGCCGGAATGGGTCTTCCAGCCGGTCCAGGCGCCGCATCTTTTCCTTCAGTCCGCACGTCCGGTCGATCGCCCGCGCGTGCCGGCCGACTGTCCGGGCCGACACGCCGTAGCGGCGGGACACTTCCCGCAGCGTGACCGCCCGCCGGTGCATCTTGGCCGTCAGGTAGACGAGCGCCGCCGCCCATCCTTCCACCTTGGTGATGCGCGGCACGTCGGGATACGTCCGGTTCAGGAAATGGATCCACAGCGCCTGCAGGTCGTGGCGCTGGATCAGGCTTCCCCGATCCATCCCGGCCAGGGCCGCGTCCATCACCGCCTGCCACCGGCGGTCCCAGCGGGGCAGTCCGCCCGCCTCCGATGCCGGCGGGCCGTTCAGCGCGCGCCGGGCCAGCAGGCGCACGTCCCGGCGCTCCGACGGATTGGCGGCCACGGCCGCCAGCGCCCGTTCCACGTCCGCCGGACCGGGCCGATCGGGCCGGTCTCCCGTTGCGCCGGCCGTGCTTTCGTCGGCCGCTTCTTCGGCCGGCGCCGGCAAAGCGCCGCCTTTCGCCTCAAGCTGCCTGCGGAAGAAGCCCTCTTCCGCCAGCCGGCCGGCCGCCAGGACGGCCTTGCGTTTTTCCTCCGCATTGCCCCGCTCCAGCGCCCAAACGAGCGAGGCGGCGATCTGCGGATCCCGATCGGCCGCGCCGGCAAACGATTCGCCCGCCAGCTCGGCGATGCGGAGCTGCTCTTCAAACGGCAGCAAATAATAGTAGCTCGGCATTCGATCCCATTCGCCTTGGCCGCCGCCTTCACCGCTTCTTCCGGTTTTCCCGCTTCCGCCGTCTTCGCCGGATGCGCCTCCGCCGGCGGTCCGCTCCGCCCGGCTCCATTGCTCCAGCCAGAACGCGGCGACGGATCCCCGCCCGTCCAGCTTGGCCGCCCGCCGCCACCAGCGGAGGGCCTCCGCCCGCCGGCCGCTGCCGGCCGCCGCCGCCGCGGCATAATGGCAAAAAGCGGGATCCCCCGCGCCGATGCCTTCCTTGAGCAGCCGGACGAACAGGCGGTACGCCGCCTCGTGTTCCTCCAGCATGCCGAGGGTGGCCGCCACCTTGAAGACGTGCTCCGGATGGTAGGGCACGAGCTTTTTCAGCCCCTCCACCAGCGTGTCCAGCTCCGCCTTGTACCCGAAATGGCGGCAAAAAATCGCCAGGTTGCACCGCGCGTGCAGGTTTCCGGGATCGTTCCGCAGCACGGTGCGGATTTGCCCCAGCGATTTCTCGTACTCGCCCATGTAGAAATAGGCCAGCGCCAGATTGTTTCGCGCGGCGAGCAGGTCCGGGCGCTTCCCGACGATCCGTTCCAGCATCTCCGCCGCTTCGGCGAACCGGCCCGATTCCAGCAACGCGCGCGCCTGGTCGTGCTCGAACCAGACGTCCGCGCCCTCCGGCGCCCCGGCGCGCGCCGGCCGGTTCAGTTCGAACCCGAGCAGTTCCATCATTTCTTCCGCTTCCGCGATGTACGTCCCCTCGGGATCCTTCTCCATGTATTGCGCCAGCGCCGTTTCCGCCGCTTCGTAATTTTCCATGTTGGCGTAATTGTTGGCCATGTAGAAATAGCATTCCGTCATTCCGGGGTCGATTTCCGTCACGATCTTGAGCAGGATGGCGTTCGACTGTTCGAACTCGCCCATTTCGGACAGGATGCCCGCCATGTTGCAATGGTTCGCCGGATTGTCGGGTTCCAGCTCCGTCGCCCGGCGGAAATACCGGAGCGCCTTTTCGTAGCGGAATCGGTCCAGCGACCGCAGCGCCCGTTCGGAATAGAACGCCGCGTCGAGGTGCAGCGGAATGACGTTTTGCTTTCCCGCCCTGGACTTCGTCTTGCCCATCGGCCTTGCGGGCACCTCCTTCCCCGGGGTTCCGGTCCCCTGTTTCATGCATGCCGCCGGTGTCCGGCGGCGCCTGCCCAGAGCGCCGGCCGGCATCCGTCCCGGTGCCGCTCAGACGCCGCCGTACTTGAACAGGGTGCTGATCGATCCTCCGCTCGTGATGATGCTGATGGCGTCCGACAGCAGCCGGGCCATGGAAATGACCCGGAACTTGGCCGGAATTTCCGGCGGCAGGGCGATCGAATCGGTGATCACCACTTCCCGGATGTTCGGGTGGTTGAGCCGCTCGATGGCCGGGCCGGAGAACACCCCGTGCGTCGCGCAGATGTAGGCGTCGTTCGCGGCCCGCTCTTTCAGCCCTTCCACCACGTTGACGATGGTCGAGCCGGTATCGATCAAATCTTCGATGATGATCGGCGTGCGGCCTTCCACATCCCCGATGATGTGGGTGATGACCGACTCGTTGTGGGCCGGCCGCTTCTTGATCATGATGGCGAACGGCGCGTCCAGCATGCCGGCCAGCCGTTCCGCCGTCGTCGCGCGGCCCGCGTCGGGGGACACGACGATCGGGTTGGGAATGTTTTTCTTCCGGATGTAGTCGCTGATCAGGTCGAGCGCCGTCAGATGGTCCACCGGAATGTTGAAAAAGCCCTGGATCGCCGGCGCATGGAGGTCGATCGTGATGACCCGGTGCGCGCCGGCCACCGTCAGGAGGTCCGCCACCAGCTTGGCCGAAATCGGCTCGCGGGGAGCGGTTTTCCGTTCCTGCCGGGAGTAGCCGTAATACGGAACCACCAGATTGATCGTCCGCGCGCTGGCCCGCTTGGCCGCATCGATCATGATCAGGAGTTCCATCAGGTGCTCGTTGATCGGATGCGAAAACGTCTGCACCAGGAACACGTCGCAATTGCGGATCGTTTCCTGGTAAAGGCAATAAATTTCCCCGCTCTTGAAGCGGGACAGCTTGATTTTGCCGAGCGGCTGCCCGAGCTCCTCGCAGATCCGCCGGGCCAGCTCCGGATTCGAAGAACCGGCGAAAATGCGCAAACGGTCGCTCGCCACCATGTCCGGCCCTCCCGTTCGATTGATCACTTCCATTATACATAATGGGACGGGTTTTCCCAAATGCAAAAAGCCCCCTCCCGGGGGCAAAGGGCTTATCGCCCGCGGCCTTCCGGCCGCCGCGGACGCCGGCCGCGACAACGATCGGTCGCTGGTGCCGCTGTGTTCCGTTCCATTTTCAAAATGCCCAAAAACCCGCGAATCGCGTCATCCGGTTCCGTTCGAAACGGCGGATGTTGTCCGTCACGCTCCGATCGGCCGCATGATCCGCCGCCGCTCCCGGAAGGTGGCCAGCTCCCGGCAGCCGATGTCCGCAAGCAGCGCCACCGCCCGGTCCAGGTTGAGGGCGACCCGCTCCGGCTTGTGGGCGTCCGATCCGACGGTGACGGGAATGCCAAGCTCGAAGGCGGTCTCCAGCATCCGCCGCTTCGGGAACATGTCCGCGCACGGCATCACGAGGCCCGACGCGTTCAGCTCGATGGCCACGCCCTGCGCCCGGATCACCTCCAGCGTCCGCCGCTCCAGCTCCCGCTCCGCCTCCTCGTCCTCCGGCCGGTGCCCGAACCGCTTGATCACGTCCAGATGCCCGAGGAAATCGTAAAACCCGGTCTTCGCCGCCTTCTGCACCGCATCGTAATACCGCTCGTAGACGTCGAGCACCCGCTTCCCTTCCCAGCCGTGCAGCTGGCGGGAATCCGAGATGTCCCATTCCCCGAGAAAATGCACCGAACCGATCACGTAATCCCACGGGTACCCGGTGACGATCCGCTCGATCGCTTCCTCGTACCCTTCGATGTAATCCCCCTCGAGGCCGACCCGGACGTCGATCTGCCCCCGGTACTTCTCCTTCAGCCGCAGCGCTTCTTCCACGTAGCGGGGCAGCTCCTCCATCGGCATCGCCATGCCGGGGTAGTAATTGGCCGGATCGACGTGCAGCAGGGGCATGTGGTCGGACAGCCCGATTTCGTCGAGGCCGATCTCGATCGCCCGGCGCACGTAATCCTCCAGCCGGCCTTCCGCGTGCCCGCACCGCTCGTGGTGGGTGTGGTAGTCAATCCTGACGGTTGCCGGCAAGGCTCGGATACTCCCCTTTCGTTTTCAGATGGCGGCTTGCCAGCTCCTCCAGCACCTCGTCCAGCCGCATCCCCTGCTCCCGCAGCAGCACCAGCAGATGGTACAGCAGATCCGCCGCTTCGTACCGGAGTTCGTGCCGGCTGCGGTTTTTCGCCGCGATGAGGACTTCGGACGCCTCTTCGCCGACTTTTTTCAGGATTTTGTCCAATCCCTTTTCAAAAAGGTACGTCGTATACGACCCTTCCGGCCGCTTTCGCTCCCGCTCGGCGATCAGCGCCTCCAGCTTGTCCAGGATCGCCTTCGGGTCTTCCTTTTCTTCGTGAAAAAGGTCTTCGCAAAAACGGGACTGCCCCCGCTCCATGTCCAGTTCCCGGTAAAAGCAGCCCGTCCGCCCGGTGTGGCACGCCGCGCCCGCCGGCGCCGCCTCGACGAGGAGCGCGTCGGCGTCGCAGTCGTAGCGGAGGCGCCGCACTTTCTGCACGTTCCCGCTCGTTTCGCCCTTGTGCCACAGCTTGCCGCGGGACCGGCTCCAGAACCAGGTTTCCCCGGTTTCCAGCGTGCGGGCCAGCGCCTCGCGGTTCATCCAGGCGAGCATGAGCACTTCGCGGGTCTTGGCATCCTGCACGATGGCCGGCACGAGCCCCGCCTCGTTCCAGCGGATCGCCGCCGCCAGCTCCTCCGCGCCGTACAGCTTCTCTTCATTCGCGGTGTTCGCGCCCGCGGCGCCGCCCTCGCTGATGTTCGTTTCCGCACCGTTCGCGTTGTCCGCGCCGTTCATTGCTCACGCACCTTCTTTTCGCTCCGGGTTCCGTTTCGGGATCCGTCTTCAGATTGCGACCGTGCCGCCCAGCATACATGGCCGCCTACAGCCGGACCGGCACGTTTCGTTCATGCAGATGATCTTTCACCTGGCGAATGGTCAATTCCTTGAAGTGAAAGATGGACGCCGCCAGCGCCGCATCCGCCTTCCCTTCCGTCAGCACTTCGTGAAAATGCTCCAGCTTCCCGGCGCCGCCGGAGGCGATCACCGGAATGGACACCGCCTCGGCCACCGCCCGGGTGAGCGGCAGATCGAAGCCGTCCTTCGTGCCGTCGCGGTCCATGCTCGTCAGAAGCAGTTCCCCCGCGCCCAGCTCCTCGGCCCGCTTCGCCCATTCCAGCGCCTTCAGGCCCGTCGGCCGCGTGCCGCCGTGGGTGACCACTTCCCAGTCGTTCCACGCCTCGTTCCAGCGGGCGTCGATGGCCACCACGATGCACTGCGCCCCGAAGCGGCGCGAGCCGTCGGCGATGAGCTGCGGATTGAGCACCGCCGACGTGTTGATGCCGACCTTGTCGGCCCCGGCCCGAAGCAGCCGGGTCATGTCGTCGACGGACGAGACGCCGCCGGCCACCGTGAACGGAATCGTCACGTTTTCCGCCGTCCGGCGCACCACGTCCACCATCGTGCCGCGGCCTTCCACCGACGCCGAAATGTCGAGGAACACCAGCTCGTCGGCGCCTTCCCGGCTGTACAGCGCGGCCAGCTCCACCGGGTCGCCGGCGTCCCGCAGGTTGACGAAATTGACGCCCTTCACCACCCGGCCGTCTTTCACGTCCAGGCACGGAATGATCCGTTTGGTCAGCATGAAGCTCCCTCCCGCTTCATCATGGCGTTGTTTGCGCGATCCGCGCTACGGCCTCGGCATCGCGCGATCCGCATGCCGCGCCAGCCGCAGGAAATTGCCGAGCAGCCGCATGCCGAGATCGCCGCTTTTTTCCGGATGGAATTGCATGCCGAACACGTTTCCCCGGCCGACGATGGCCGCCACCGGTCCGTGGTAGTCCGTCTCGGCCAGCAGGTCGCCGTCGTTGTCCGGCAGCACGTGATAGGAATGGACGAAATAGGCGTACCCTTCGGACAACCCGCTAAACAGCGGCGACGGCCGGCGGAAGGCGAGCCGGTTCCAGCCCATGTGGGGCACCTTGAGGGTCCCCGAAAACCGCACCACCCGCCCCGGCAGCACGTTCAGCCCCGCGTGCAGGCCGTGTTCCGCGCTTTCCGTGAACAAGAGCTGCATCCCCAGGCAAATGCCGAGCAGCGGCTTGCCGGATGCCGCGAAGCGGCGGACGGCGTCGTCCAGCCCGGACGCCGACAGGTTCGCCATCGCGTCCCCGAAGGCACCGACGCCGGGCAGGATGGCGCCATCCGCCGCCAGGACGGCCGCGCCGTCCGACGTCACCGCCGCCTCGTGCCCGAGCCGCCGGACGGCGGTCTGCACGCTGTGCAGATTGCCCATGCCGTAGTCGATGACCGCGATCACGGATCAGAGAACCCCTTTCGTGGAGGGCACGCCTTTGACGCGCGGATCACGGGACGTCGCTTCGTCGAGCGCCCGCCCGAGCGCCTTGAACACCGCCTCGATCATGTGGTGCGTGTTGCGGCCGTAGTGGACGATCACGTGCAGCGTGATTCTCGCCTCCAGAGCGAATTTCCACAAAAATTCATGCACCAGTTCCACCGGGAAATCGCCGACGGTCTGCGACGGATAGTCCGCCCGGTACTCCAGGTGGGGCCGGTTGCTGACGTCGATCACGACCTGCGCCAGCGCCTCGTCCATCGGCACGAAGGCGTTGCCGTACCGGCGGATGCCGGCCTTGTCGCCCAGCGCCTTGTTCAGCGCCCGGCCGAGACAGATGCCGATGTCCTCCACCGTATGGTGGAAATCGACTTCCGTGTCGCCTTCGGCCTGCAGCGTCAGGTCGAACCGGCCGTGCTGCGTGAACAGATCCAGCATGTGGTTGAGAAACGGCACCGGCGTGTCGATGGCGCTCGACCCTGATCCGTCCACGGTGAATGACAGCTTGACGTCCGTCTCTCCCGTCCTGCGCATCTCCGAACCCTGCCGCGGCAGGTCGGTCAGCGGTTTGTCAGCCTTGTTGTCAGCCATTGGCGTTCCCCTCTTTCCCCGGCTTGCTCGCCGGTCCGGTTTCGAGCCGCATTTCCACGGCCCGCGCGTGGGCCTCCAGCCCTTCGGCGCGGGCAAGGGCCGCGATGTGGCGGGCACTGTCCTGCAATGCGCGTCTGCTGTAGAAAATCAAGCTCGTCTTCTTCACGAAATCGTCCACCGACAGCGGCGAGGCGAACCGCGCCGTCCCGTTGGTCGGCAGAATGTGGTTCGGCCCGGCGAAATAGTCGCCCACCGGCTCCGAACTCCACGGGCCAAGGAACACGGCGCCCGCGTTTTCGATCAGCCCGGCGTCTTCCAGCGGCGTTCCGGTGATGATCTCCAGGTGCTCCGGCGCCAGCCGGTTCACCGTGTCGATCGCCTCCTGCCGGCTGGCGGCGAGGAGGATCGCGCCGTGATCGGCGAGGGAGCGTGCCGCGATGTCCCGCCGCGGGAGGCCGGCGAGCTGCTTCGCCAGCTCGTCCCGCACCGCCTCCGCCAGCTTCCGCGACGCGGTGACGAGCACCGCCGACGCCATCGCGTCGTGCTCCGCCTGGGACAGCATGTCGGCGGCCACGTGGCGCGGATCGGCGGTGTCGTCGGCCAGCACGACGATTTCGCTCGGCCCGGCGATGCTGTCGATGTCGACGACGCCGTACACGAGACGCTTCGCCAGCGCCACGTAAATGTTGCCCGGCCCGACGATCTTGTCCACCGGCCGGACCGTCTCCGTGCCGAAGGCGAGCGCGGCCACCGCCTGGGCGCCGCCGATGCGGTAGATTTCCTTCACGCCCGCTTCCGCCGCGGCCACGAGAATTTCCGGCGCGATGCCTTCCTTCCCGCCCGTCGCCGGCGGCGTCACCATCACGATTTCCTCCACGCCGGCCACCTTCGCCGGGATGACGTTCATCAGCACCGACGACGGATAGGCGGCGCTGCCGCCGGGCACGTAGACGCCGACCCGCTTCAGCGGACGGATGTTCATCCCGACCATCGTGCCGTCCGGCCGGAGATCAAACCAGCTTTGCCGCTTCTGGCGCTCGTGGAAGTCGCGGATGTTCGCCGCCGCCTTCCGCAGCGCCTCGAGGAACGCCGCATCCACCCGCTCATAGGCCGCCTCCAGCTCCCGCTCGCCGACTTTGAGCATCCCCTTGAGCCGTTCGGCGCTCACGCCGTCGAATGTTTCGGAATAGCGGAGCACCGCCGCGTCCCCTTCCCGCCGCACGTCTTCCACGATGCGACGGGCCGATTCGTTCTGCTCCGGCGTCCCGTAGTCCATCGGCCGCTCGAGCCGGAACCCGGCCGCCTCCCTGATCTCGATCATCGTCCACGCCTCCTTGCCCTCGCCCGCTGTCTCTTTTTCAACCATCGTCTCAAACGCCCGGCCGCCTCAGGGCACCCGCGCCTCGCGCCGGTCGATGGCCGCCTGCAGCCGGTCGCAAACCTCGTCGACGAACCCGCTCTTCATCCGGTAGCTGGCGCGGTTGGCGATCAGCCGGCTCGTGATGTCGAACATCCGCTCCAGCTCCACCAGCCCGTTCTCGCGGATCGTCTGGCCCGATTCCACCAGGTCCACGATCCGGTCGGCCAGCCCGACGAGGGGCGCCAGCTCGATGGAGCCGTTCAGCTTGATCACTTCCACCTGCTGCCCCCGCTCCCGGAAGTAGCGCGACGCGATGTTCGGATACTTCGTGGCGACCCGCGGATGGATGGCCGGCTTCCAGTCGGGCAGCCCGATCACCGACATGCGGCAGCGGGCGATGCCGAGATCGAGCAGCTCGTACACGCTCCGGTTTTCTTCCATGAGGACGTCCTTGCCCACCACGCCGATGTCCGCGGCCCCGTATTCCACGTAGGTCGGCACGTCGGCCGGCTTCGCCAGGATCACCTCGATCCCCGCTTCCTCCAGCGTCACCAGCAGCTTGCGGGTATCGTCCACGTCGTCCGGCACGGGAATGCCCGCTTCCCGGAAAAGGGCCGCCGCCTTCTTGTAGATTCTCCCTTTCGGAATGGCCGCTTTCAAGCGAATCCGCGATTGTTCCGCCATCGTTTTCTTTCCGTCCTTCCCGACTTCCCGATCCAAAACCGCAACCTTCGCATCACTCGTCGAAACGGAACACCATGTCGTACCGCCGGCCCTTGAACCGCCACTTGCCTTCGCCGTCGGCTTCCGGACCGATTTCCGTCCCCTCCGGCACGAACACCGTTTCCACCGCCGCGTCCTTCTCCCGCCGGAGCGCCATCGCATGAAGGATCGCCTCTTCCCGCCGGTGCTTCCGGTACAGCACCAGCATGCGCCGGCCGTCTTCCGGCGGGTCGTCGGCCACCAGCACGATGCGGTTCGTCTCCAGGGCGAACCCCGTCGCCGGCGCCGGCCGCCCGAAGGACGCCAGCAGGTTGTCGTAGCGGCCCCCGCTGCACAGCGGAAACCCGAGGCCCGCGGCATATCCTTCAAAAATGAGACCGGTATAATAGGAAAAATTGCCGACCATCGTCAAATCGATCGACACGTGGCCGCCAACCCCGTACACCTGCAGCGCATCCCACACGTCCCGCAGATGGCCGAGGGCCGCCCGGGACGCGTCGTCGCGGACGACGGACAGCGCGTCGTCGCACGCCTCCCGGCCGCCGCGCAGCCGCAGGATCCGCTCCAGATCGGCCCGGGCGCCGGGCGCCAGATCCATTCCCTTCAACGCCGCCCGGTAGCCGACGTAGTTGCGGTGGAGCAGGCATTCCCGGAGCGTCTGCCGCTTGTCCGGCCTCTCCGGCAGGGCGGCCTCGAGCAAGCCGCTCAGCACGCCGATGTGGCCGAGGGCGATCTTGAATTCCCGCACCCCCGCCGCCTTCAGGCATTCGGCCATCAGGGCGATCACTTCCGCGTCCGCCTCCGGCGACCCGTCGCCGACGAGCTCCACGCCGGTCTGGAAAAACTCCCACTCCCGGCCGGCCTCCTCTTCGATGGCCCGGAACACGTTGGAATGATGGGACAGCCGAAGCGGCAGCGCCTCGTCCTTGAGCAGCGAAGCCACCACCCGGGCGATCGGCGCGGTCATTTCGGAACGGAGCACCAGCGTCGTGCCCTTGTTGTCCAGCAGCTTGAACAGCCGCTCGTTCGCCGTGGAACTGGCCAGACCGACCGTGTCGTAATATTCCAGCGTCGGCGTGATGATCTGCCGGTAGCCCCAGCGGGCCATCGTCTCCAGCACCCGCCATTCGATGCGGCGCAGCTTGGCCGCCAGATCCGGCAAGTAGTCCTTCACGCCCCGCGGCTTTTCAAACATTTTCGGCTTTGGCATCGTCATCCCTTCGTTCATCCCGTTGATGATCAAGGCCGTCAAACAAATGGGTCGGCCCGCAAACGGGCCTGGTGACAACCGCTGCTTTATCACATTAACGCGTTAATTTGTTATCTATCTACCATGCTACCAAAATAAAGAATACCCGTATCGTACCACAGGACCGCAAGATCGTCAAGAAAAGGCCCCGGAACCCGCAACGTCTTCCCGTTCCCCGCCGCTTCCGGTCCGGACCGGCCGCTGCAAAAAAACGAAACACCGGGCCGCGCCGGTCCGGCGTCACGATCCGGTGTCCTCCGATTCCGTCCCTTCTTTTCCCGCGGCCGGATGATCCGCTTCCGCGCCCGGCCGGATGATGATGAGCGGGTTGCCGGCCGCGAACGCCCCGGGGGGCACGTCTTTGTGCACCACGGAACCCGCACCGACGACGGCGTTGTCCCCGATCGTCACGCCGGGCAAAATGGTGGTGTTGGCGCCGATCATGACGTTCGAGCCGATGACGACGTCCCCGAGCCGGTACTCATCCACCAGATACTCATGGGCCAGGATCGTCGTGTTGTACCCGATTACCGTGTTGTCGCCGATGCGGATGCGCTCCGGAAAAAACACGTCCACCATCGCCATCAGCCCGAAGGCCGTATGCCGCCCCACCCGCATGCCGAGCACGCGGCGGTAGATCCAGTTTTTCAGGGGAAGGGAAGGACAGTAGCGGCAGAACTGGATGAAAATGAAGTTGCGAATGCCCTTCCACGGGCTGACCGTCCGGTAAATCTGCCAAAGGGAATTGGCGCCCCGCACCGGATACCGTTCCGTCCTTCTCACGTCCGCATCCCTCTCCGCCTCATCCTTCGGGACCTCTAGTTTCGCGCGCCCGCCACGCCGCAAAGGTCCGGCAGTTCTTCCATCGACTCGATGATCCGCCAGGCGCCGGCGGCCAGGAGCTCCTCCCGGGGCTTCAGCGACCATCCGACGGCGATGGCCGTGGCGCCCGCCGCCCGGGCGGCCAGGATGTCGTGCGGGCTGTCGCCCACCATCGCCGTTTCTTCCGGCCGGGCCGACAGCAGGCGCATGGCCTTCAAAACCGGCTCCGGATGGGGTTTCGGATGCTCCACGTCCCCGACCGTCACCAACGCGTCCACGTACCGGCGAAGGCCGAGCATGTCCAGCGTGCGGATTGACGTTTCGCGGGATTTGTTGGTCACGACGCCGATCTTGAGCCCCGCCCCGGACAGCCGCCGGATCGTCTCGAGCACGCCGGGGAACAGCTTGACCCGGTCGTCGTACCGTTCATATTGGTACGCCCGGTACGCCGCCGCCAAGCCGGATACGTCTTCCCGCCCGGAAAAATGCCGCAGCTGGTCGGCGAGCGTCCCGCCCATGCGGGGGATGATCGCCTCCCGCGACGGCATCTGGCCGCAATGCGCCAGGATGACGTGCTGCAGCGACTCGATGATGAGCTCGTTCGTGTCGATGGTCGTGCCGTCCAGGTCGAACAGGACGCAGCGGATCATAGCAGCGGATTCCCCGGCTCGTAGCGGGGCGGCGTGTACGATCCGCCGGAATGGCCGGCATCGCCGGCGCCCGCGCCGTCCCGCTCCGCGGCGGCGGCATGTTCCGCGGCAGCGTCGCGCCCCGCGGACGCGCCGGACGAATCCCGCATGTGCCGGTCATCCGCGCCGGCAGCGCCTCCCGCCGCGGCGCCGTTTTCGGCGCCCGCTCCCGCGGCGTCGCGTTCGCCGTCCGTCGCGCGGCGTTTCCGGTTGGTCAACCATCCGAACATGGCGTTTTTGCTCCCTTCGGCTTTCCGTTCTTTGCGGGGTCCGTCTTTGGCTGCATCCGCGCCGCCGGCACCCGCACCGTCATGGCCAGCGCCGCCGGTCGCTCCGCCGCCGGCCGATCCGTCCGCGCCGCCGGCACCGCTGCCGCCGTCGTCCGGCTTGTCCGCGCCGCCGGCACCGCTGCCGCCGTCGTCCGGCTTGTCCGCGCCGCCCGCCGCGCCGGCAACCGCCCCGATCACGATCGGATCCAGATATCGCTGCCGCGCGAAGCCGCCGTACCGGCGCACCGCCATCGCGATGAGCGATGCCAGGATGAGCAGCAGGCTGATGAACTGGGCGGTGCGCACGTTGCCGCCGCCCGGCGCCAGGTCGCCCGCTTCGAACAGGAGCTTCATCGGCGACCAGAGGCCGGCCAGCAACTGCTCCAGCCAATACGGCCCGTGGAACGTCAGGCTGTCCGTCCGGAGGCCTTCGATGAAAAACCGTCCCGCCGAATAGAGGGCGAAATAGCTGAAGAACAGTTCCCCTTCCCGGAGCCACGGCCGCCGGCGCAGCCACAGCAAGAGGAGCAGCACAAGCAAATTCCACACGGATTCATACAGAAACGTCGGATGATAGTAGGTATCGCCGATCTGCATCTGGTTGACGATCCAGTCGGGCAGATGCAGCGTGTCGCTCAAAAATTCCTTCGGCACCGGTCCGCCGTGGGCTTCCTGGTTGACGAAGTTGCCCCAGCGGCCGACCATCTGGCCGGCAATCAGGGAAGGGGCGCAAATGTCCGCGATGCGCCAGAACGGCGCCTTCTTCACCCGCGTGTAGATGATGCCGGCCAGCACCGCGCCGATAAGCGCGCCGTGGATGGCCAGCCCGCCGTGCCAGACGGCGATGGTTTCGTACCAGCCCCCTTTGTAATTCTCCCATTCAAAGGCGACGTAATACGTCCTGGCCCCGATGATGGCCATGGGCACGCCGATCAGCAGCAGATCCATGAAGAAATCCGGCGATATGTGAAACCGCTTGCCTTCCCGGATGGCAAGAAGAAGCCCGAGCACCGCCCCAAGGCCGAGAATCATGCCGTACCAGGTCAGCCGGACCGGACCCAACTGCAGGGCGACCGGGTCAATCGCAAGTGGGAACGTGTTCACGGGAACCCTCCGTCTTCGTTCGTCGGTCGAGTGTGTCCGTCATTCCAGATCGTCGAGATCTTCGGCGATCGATTCCGTCAGCTTGTTCGTAAACTGCAGGGCCGCGTTGTAGCCCATCCGTTTCAGCCGGAAATTCATGGCCGCCACCTCGATGATGACCGCCAGGTTCCGCCCGGGGCGGACCGGGATCGTGACCAGGGGCAGCTCCGTGTCGAGGATGCGCGTCGTTTCTTCATCCAGGCCGAGCCGGTCGTACTGTTTGTCCTCCTGCCAGTTTTCCAGCCGGACGACGATGGTGATCTTCTTCTCGTTGCGGATGGCGCCGGCGCCGAACAGCGTCATCACGTTGATGATGCCGACGCCGCGGATCTCCAGCAGATGCCGGATCAGTTCCGGCGCCTTGCCGTACAGGACGTTGTCCGGCGTCTGGATGATTTCCACCGCGTCGTCGGCGATGAGCCGGTGGCCGCGCTTGACCAGTTCCAGCGCCGTTTCGCTTTTGCCGATGCCGCTGGCGCCGGTGATCAGCATGCCGACGCCGTACACGTCCACCAGCACGCCGTGGATCGTCGTCGTCGGCGCCAGCCGGTTTTCCAGAAACCCCGTCAGCCGGCTGGACAACATCGTCGTCGGCCAATTGCTGCGCAGCACCGCCGTCCCCGTCGCCTCCGACGCCTCGATCAGCTCCGGCGGCACGTCAAGGCCGCGGGAGACGCAGATGCAGGGGGTTTTCGGATCGCAGAGCCGGATCATGCGATCCTTTCGGTCCTCCGGCGACAGCCCTTCAAAAAAACTCAGCTCCGTGCGCCCGAGAATTTGCACGCGTTCCTTCGGGTGGTGGGCGAAATATCCCGCCATCTCCAGACCGGGGCGGTACAGCTCCGCCACGGTGATCGGCCGCTTGAGGCCTTCTTCGCCGCTGATCACTTCCAGGTTGAAGCGATTGACAATTTCCGACACTTTCACCTTGTTCATCGCCAACTGTTCCTCCCGACCGGGCGCGCAACGGAAATGGAAGCCGCAAACCCGCCGATGGCCGGCGGCCGGCCGCGCCGGCCCAACATATATCGGCCCATCATGTACGGATAGTAAAATCGTAAAGGAAAATGCCTCATAAATCAACCGAGGACGCCGTCCTCAACGCAAACCGCCCGCAACGGGCGTTCCCGTCGCGGGCGGTTTCTTTCCGGCGGATGCCGCCGGCGCATCTTCTCAGTACGGCTTCGGCTCCTGATAGAACACGGCTTCTTCCGTGTCCTTGTCGAAGATGTGGAACTTGTTCATGTCCATGGCCATCCGGATGTTGGTGCCTTCCGACACCGGCGTGCGGCCGTCGATCCGGGCGACGACCGTCGTGTCGCCGAGGCCTTCGAGATACAGGATTTGCTCGTGGCCCAGGTGCTCGGCCACTTCGATGCCGGCGTTCACGATGCTGTTCGGCGAAGCTTCCAGGAAGATCGGCTCGATGTGCATGTCTTCCGGACGGATGCCGAAGATGACTTCCCGGCCGACATACCCCTTCTCGCGCAGAATCTTGGCGCGGCCTTCCGGAATGACGATGTTGATGTTTTTCGACTTGAAGACGACGTTGCCGTTCTCTTCATCAATGAAACCGTTGATGAAGTTCATCGACGGCGAGCCGATGAAGCCGGCCACGAACAGGTTCTTCGGATTGTTGTACACTTCCGTCGGCGGCGCGGCCTGCTGGATGATGCCTTCGTTCATGATGACGATGCGCTCGCCCATCGTCATGGCTTCCGTCTGGTCGTGGGTAACGTAGATGATCGTCGTTTCAAGGCGCTTGTGCAGCTTGGAGATCTCGGAACGCATCGCCACGCGGAGCTTGGCGTCCAGGTTGGACAGCGGTTCGTCCATCAGGAACACTTGCGGTTCGCGGACGATGGCGCGGCCGAGGGCGACCCGTTGGCGCTGGCCGCCGGACAGCTGCTTCGGCTTGCGGTCCAGCAGGTGCTCGATGTCGAGGATGCGGGCCGCTTCATGCACGCGGGCGTCGATGTCCGCCTTCTTGAATTTGCGCAGCTTCAGGCCGAAGGCCATGTTCTGGTACACGTTCATGTGCGGGTACAGCGCGTAGGACTGGAACACCATCGCGATGTCGCGATCCTTCGGCGCCACGTCGTTGACCAGGCGGTCGCCGATGTACAGTTCCCCCTCGGTAATCTCTTCCAGACCGGCGATCATCCGCAGCGTCGTGGATTTGCCGCAACCGGAAGGACCGACCAGGACGACGAATTCCTTGTCCTTGATCTCCAGGTTCAGGTCCTTCACCGTCGGTTCCTTCGCACCGGGATACGTTTTGTAAATATGGCTCAAACGAACGCCTGCCATCTTCTCGTCCCCTTTTCGAAAGGTTGATGAATTCCCGTGCTATCATCATAACCCGGCCCGCCGCTTCTGACCATGCACAGAATCTACAAAATCCTCAATCTCTTTTCGTCACTTTGTACAATTGCAGGGCGATTTTCACGTGCACGGCCTGGTTGAAATTGCGCACGTCGAGCCCCGATTCCTGGCGGAATTTGTCCAGCCGGTACAGCAGCGTGTTGCGGTGGATGTACAGCTTCTTCGCCGTTTCGCTGACGTTGCAGTTCAGCTCGAAAAACGTCTCCAGCGTCTGGATCGTCTCGTCGTCGAGCATCGGCTCCTTGCGCTTGAACACCTGCTCGATGAAACGGATCTTGTCCGCGCGGGACAGCGGGCTGAGCAGCTGGTCCAGGTACAGCTCCCAGGGCAGGTGGACGTACCGGTTGGCCCGGTTCGACCGGCCGATGGCGACGGCTTCCCGCATCCGGGCCACCGTCACCGGCAGCGACTTGGCCGGCACGATCGGATAATGGACGGTGACGTGGAACTCCCCTTCCCCTTCGTTCAGCATCACCGAATGAAGGCCCTCGCAAAGGGAAGCGAGCCGTTCCTCCAGGCTTTCCTCCCCGTCCGCCTCGTCGCCCGGTTCCAGCAGCGAGCGGCCGGCAAGCACGAGCCATTCCTTGTCATGGAGGGGCACGAGCAGCACGTCGCCGTCAAAAAACGACTCCAGCAGCTTCTGCAGCCCGCCGCCGGCAAATTCCCCGTCGTGGACAGGGTCGCCGACGATGAGAAACGGCACTTTCTCCTGGAACAGGACGGGGTGCGACGCAAGATGGGCCGGCGGGTCCCCGTCCTCCGGCTCTCCGCCGGCGATGTGCTCTTCAATCCAGTCCCGGATGCCGGCCTTGAGCGCGTCGTGGCCGGTTTTCCGTCCCGGAAGCGACTGGCGCGCCGTCTCCAGCATCATGTCCACGAGGCGCCGCTCCGTCTCCGTCATTCCCGCGGGCGAAGCCGCCAGCACGTCGACGCGGTCCCCGGAAAGCCGGATCGGAAACAGCAGCTCCCCGTCCCGCTCGCGGCTGGCCGTCGGCGGCAGGTCCCGCGCTTCTCCCCAGCGGTTCCATTCGCTTCTTGCGACCTGCTTCAGGCGGAATTCCGTTTTCAGAATGTGCTCCAGCTGCCGTATGAGCCGGTCCCAGTCCATGGCCGTTCCTCCGTATTTCGCGCCTTCCCGTTCCGCGCCTTTCCGGCCTTCCACGTTGCCGAACCTCCGCGTGAAGCGTTTTTTCGCGAAAAATGCCGGTTCCATTCTATCACAAACCGCCCGCTTCGTGCATGAAGCGCCGGATGCATAAATCCGCGCCGCCGCGGGAACGTTCTAGGTAGCGCATCGCACAACCGGAAAAAGGGAGGGCAGCCAGCGGTGGCGCAAAACCGAAAGAAACCGCCCGGAAAAAAGCCGCCCGGACGCGGCGTCAGCCTGTCGCCGGAAGAGTACCGGACCCTTGCGAAACAGGCCGAGCCGAAGCGCAACGCGTTCGCCAACGCCGTGCGGGCGTTCCTCGTCGGCGGCCTTATTTGCGTGATCGGCCAGCTGGTGCAGACGGTCTACATCGAATGGTTCGGATTTGAAAAGAAGGAAGCCGGCAATCCGACGGTGGCCACCATGATCCTGCTGTCGGTGCTGCTGACCGGGTTCGGCGTGTACGACAAAATCGCCCAGTGGGCCGGCGCGGGCACGGCGGTGCCGGTGACGGGTTTTGCCAACTCCATGGCCTCCGCCGCCATCGAACACCGGAGCGAAGGATTCGTGCTGGGCGTCGGCGGCAAAATGTTCAAGGTGGCCGGCCCGGTCATCGTCTTCGGCACCGTCGCCGCCTTCCTCGTGGCCATCGTCTACATGATGTTCCATCCCGAGCTGATCAAAGGGGGGAAATGACGCCATGCAGCTCATGGGCCGGCAAAGCTGGCTGTTCGACCGCCGCCCCGTCATCCTCGCCACCGGCACGGTGGTCGGCCCGTTCGAAGGCCAGGGACCGCTGGCCGCCGATTTCGACCACGTCCACGACGAGCTGTCCATCGGCCAGGACAGCTGGGAGAAGGCCGAGCGGGCCCTGTTCGAGGAAGCGGCGCAGCTCGCCGCGAAGAAGGCCGGGATCGCCATGGACCAGGTCCGGTTTCTCGTCGGCGGCGATCTGATGAACCAGATCATTTCCTCCACCTTCGCGGCGCGCACGCTGGCGGTGCCGTTCATCGGCGTGTTCGGCGCCTGCTCCACCTCCATGCTGTCGCTGGCCACGGCCGCCATGCTGGTGGACGCCGGCGGGGCGCCCTACGCCATGGCCGTCACCTGCAGCCACAACGCCACGGCGGAGAAGCAGTTCCGCTATCCGACGGAATACGGCTCGCAGAAACCGCCCACCGCCCAGTTCACCGTGACGGGCGCGGGCGCCGCGCTTCTCGGCAGATCCGGCAGCGGGCCGGTGATCACCGCCGCCACCATCGGCAAAATCGTCGATTTCGGCGTCAAGGACCCGTTCAACATGGGCGCCGCCATGGCGCCCGCGGCCGTTGACACGATCCTGGCGCACATGAACGATCTGAACCGCTCCCCCGACGACTACGACCTGATCGTCACCGGCGACCTGTCCAAAGTCGGCCACCGGCTGGCGCTCGAACTTTTTGCCCGGGAAGGCTTCCCGATCGACAAAACCGTCTATTCGGACTGCGGCATGATGATCTACGACTACGAAAAGCAGAACGTGCAGGCCGGCGCCAGCGGCTGCGCCTGCTCCGCGGTGGTCACGTACGGGCACCTGCTGAACCGGATGAAAAAAGGAGAGCTGAAGCGCATCCTGGTCGTCGCCACCGGCGCGCTGCTCTCCACCATTTCGTACCAGCAGGGCGAAAGCATCCCGTGCATCGCCCATGCCGTCGCCATCGAAAGCGGGGTGAACTGATTGGACATGATCATGGATCTGGTCCGGGCTTTTCTCGTGGGCGGCGCCATCTGCCTGGTCGGCCAGCTGCTCATGGACGTGTTCAAAATGACGGCGCCCTACGCGATGACCGCCCTCGTCGTGTCGGGGGCCGTGCTGGACGGCCTCGGCTGGTACGACCCGCTGATCGACTTCGCCGGCGCCGGCGCCACGGTGCCGATCACCAGCTTCGGCAACGCCCTGTTCCACGGCGCCCTGCAGGAGCTGGAGCGGTACGGCTGGATCGGCATCATCACCGGCATGTTCGAAGTGACGAGCGCCGGCATTTCGGCCGCAATCATCTTCTCCTTCCTCGCCGCCCTCGTGTTCCGGCCGAAAGGATAAGGCGCGCCCGGGGCGCGCCTTTTTTGCCGTTTTCGCTGTTTTCGCCGTTCGCGTCGCTGGCGCCGGATGCGGCGGCTGTTCCGGATGCGGCCATTACCGGGCCGGCGACAGCTTGCCGTCCTCCATCCGGTACACCTTGTCGCAGTAGCCGAGCAGCCGCTCGTCGTGGGTCACCATGACCGCCGCCTTGCCGCGCGCCTTGACCTCCTGGGCGATCAGCGAAACGACTTCATGGGCGCGCCGCGTGTCCAGGCTGGCCGTCGGTTCATCCGCCAGGATGACGCCGGGATCGTTGACCAGCGCCCGGGCAATGGCGACGCGCTGCTTCTCGCCGCCGGACAGCTCCTCCGGAAAGCGGTCCGTCTTGCCGCCAAGCCCCAGCTCCTCCAGCAGCTGGACGGCGAACGCCCGGTCCTCCGCCCGGACCTTCCCCGCCATGCGCCGGACGACCAGCAGCTGATCAAGGACGTTCAAATACGGCACGAGGTTCGAAGCCTGGAAGATGAAGCCGACTTCGCGCAGCCGGATGTCGGAAAGCTTCCGGTCCTCCAACGCGTATCAAGATTGAACGGCATGCCTTCGGGCATGACGGCCGCCGTTCCGTACGTCAGCAGAAGGCCCGCGCCGATGCCGGCCGCCGACAGCATGAACACCTGGGAGACGACGGATTTGGCCAGATAGCCGTTTTTCGCCCCGATCGCCTTCATGATCCCGAATTGGTTCGTTGTGTCAAATAAGGCGCACGTATTTTATTTTCCCGCCCCTTCCAGAAACAGCCGGAACAGCATGCCGCTCCACTTCGAAGCGGGGAGATTCAGCCAATTGGCGGCGTTGATCAGGTTGAAAAACACGGCGATCATGACCGGCAGGGGAATGTCCTCCCTCAGGCGCCCTTCTTCCAGAGCCCGCGCAAACAGCCGTTCCAGCTGCTGCTGCAGCGCCATGTGCGCCTGTTCGACGAACCGGAGATCCGCCTCCGCGGCGGCGGACCTGGAAGCGTCGATTTTGAGGGCATCCGCGAGCAGCTGGTGAAACCCGTGCTCCCGCAAATAAAGCTCGTGCAGCTGGCGAATGGCGTCCATGCAGTCCGTTTCGTCGACCGCGGAAGCCCGCCGGAGCATGTCTTCCATGACGTGCCGCATGCAGGCGGCGACGATTTCCTCCTTGTTGGAAAAATACTGATAGATCGTGCTGCGCGCTCCCGCCAGCCGCTTCGACAGTTTCTTGATGTGGAACCCTTCATATCCGTGCTCCAGCAGCAGCTGTTTGGTATGGTCGAGCAGTTCCGTCCGCGAAAAGACCTGCTTCCTCCCCATGCCGTTCACCGTCCCGTCTGCCCTTTGCACCCGCAAAAGGGATGGTTCCGTTTTCATTGTAGCACAAACCGGCGAAAAAAAGCCCGGGACCCGCCGGCCCGGATGTTCCCCGCCAACAACATTCGCCTTCACGCCAGCGGGCGTTTCTTCATTTTTTCCGCGATGGCCGCCCGCCGCGGCCGTTCCGGCAGCCGGTGCCATCCCATGCCGAGGATAGCCGTCGCCGCGGATGTCGCCAACAGTTCCACCATGCCGAAAGGCCAATTCATCACGTCGGCGATGAACCACAGGAACGCAAAGGCCAGCGCGCCGTCGCAAAGGACGGCGGCGGATGGGCCGGCAAGACACCGGATGAGCCGGTCAACGATCAGCCAGGACAGAACGCCGAGGGCCAGCGCGGCGGCCAGCGCCGCCCATGGGCCCGCCTCCGCGAAAACCGCGACGAGCGGCGCCGCCGCGGCCGCTTGAACGGCCGGTTTCGCGATCAGCTTGCGCAAGCCGTCCGCCTCCTTGCCGTTCGGGTGTCCGAATGCACCATCATTGTTTGTGAAAACGGACGCCGCTATGCGCCCGCGAAAGCCAAAAGCCGGAACCCCGCTCGCAGGGATTCCGGCTCGTCATGCGCGTGGAGGGACTTGAACCCCCATGGTTGCCCGCCAGAACCTAAATCTGGTGCGTCTGCCAATTCCGCCACACGCGCATCTGCATGGTTTTGGGGATGGTGGAGGGCGATGGATTCGAACCACCGAACCCGACAGGGAGCTGATTTACAGTCAGCCGCGTTTGGCCACTTCGCTAGCCCTCCACGTTCAGGCGCCATTTGCATGGCGGAAAAAGATGGTGGCTCGGGACGGAATCGAACCGCCGACACGAGGATTTTCAGTCCTCTGCTCTACCAACTGAGCTACCGAGCCGCGTCGTGATGCCGCATCCTGCCGCAATTCGGAAGCCGCGGGCGGCACGGCGTTGGATGGGCCATGCGCCGTCCGGCGTTCGCAGCGGCAATCGGCCGATTATAAAAAAAATGGCGGAGCTGACGGGATTCGAACCCGCGATCTCCTGCGTGACAGGCAGGCATGTTAGGCCTCTACACCACAGCTCCACAAAAGAAATGGTGCCGTTAAAGGGACTCGAACCCCTGACCCGCGCATTACGAATGCGCTGCTCTACCAACTGAGCTATAACGGCACGTTGCAAACCATGTATGCCATTGTGGGGCGTCTTCCGCCGACGTTTATAATACCACAAACCGGCGGCCCAAATCAACGGCATTTCATGGCGGTTCAAGCAAAGGAAGATGGTAGCGGCGGAGGGCCTCGAACCCCCGACCTCACGGGTATGAACCGTACGCTCTAGCCAGCTGAGCTACGCCGCCAGGAAATGAAGACGGAGAGAGAGGGATTCGAACCCTCGCGGCTGTTACACCCTAGCGCTTTAGCAAAGCGCCCCCTTCGGCCTCTTGGGTACCTCTCCGGGTCCGGTTTGACCGGAAAATCGGGATGCTTGAACAACCCGGGGAAGATTCGCTTGAACCTTCAAAACCGGATGCGAAACGTTTCTGCGCTTTCATCAGCCTCTGCGGCGAACCGCAGCCTCATGGCCTGCGTCCAAGGATAAGCCCTCGACCGATTAGTATTCGTCAGCTCCACGCGTTGCCGCG
>Ga0310822_100192_pt1 | contig 45775 bp, 45 predicted proteins | sample P4_ome_2_FD_201313 | JGI IMG/M metagenome (GOLD analysis project Ga0310822, IMG submission 201313) | Sorghum-adapted microbial communities from Joint BioEnergy Institute, Emeryville, California, United States - P4_Day56_Rep2 | ecosystem: Engineered > Bioreactor > SSF (Solid state fermentation) >... | reverse complement strand
ACACCGACAATCCGATCCTCGGCATCAACGGCCACAAGCACCAGTTCACAGTCCCACGACAACTGACGGGCAAAAGCCTCCATCGTTTCTTCAAAACATGCCTCGGACAACACTTCCATCAACAACTGTGTTACGGCGACATAATCAGACAGTTTAAATGAACGAATCCGCATGCTGGCCTCCCGTGCCTGGAATCTGATTTTCTTTTGTACCTGTAACAAATTCGACAAAAACCGAGATAATCCTGCTTCAGGATGAAAAAAAACGAAAAAAACCTCATAAAGGATGAATAATTCCTTGAAAGCGTTTGTTTTGAAGCGTTTTCAAGGTTTGGGGATCCGTAGATATTTCTAGATATATTTCTGTCTCTGCAAATCTTTCCGCCGGAATGCAATTTTTCCGGGGAATGACTTAAGATACATACGTGTTGATTTATTATAAAAAATAAGGGATAATAAAAAAGAAATTTCATAAATATGGGAGGTAATCCACAATGGCACATCAACTGCCTGCACTGCCTTACGCCAACAACGCGCTTGAGCCTCACATCGACGAACAAACCATGATGATTCACCATGACCGTCACCATGCGACTTATGTGAACAACCTGAACGCCGCATTGGAAGGCCATGCCGATCTGCAAAGCAAGAGCGTTGAAGACCTGATCTCCAATCTCGACGCTGTGCCGGAAAGCATTCGTACCGCAGTCCGCAACAACGGCGGTGGACATGCCAACCACTCCCTGTTCTGGCAAGTGATCGGGCCGAACGGCGGCGGCCAGCCGGGCGGAGCTCTCGCTGATGCCATTAACAGCGAGCTGGGCGGCTTTGACAAGTTCAAGGAAGACTTCAGCAAGGCGGCTGCGACCCGATTCGGCAGCGGCTGGGCCTGGCTGAGTGTGGACAAGAACGGCAAGCTGGTGATTCACAGCACCGCCAACCAGGACAACCCGATCATGGAAGGCTTGACTCCGATTCTGGGCCTGGATGTATGGGAGCATGCTTATTACCTGAAATACCAAAACAAGCGTCCGGACTATATTGCCGCGTTCTTTAACGTGATTAACTGGCCGGAAGTGGAGAAGCGCTACGCCGCGGCGAAGTAATGCCTGGCCGAAGCGGTGCCGGAACCATAGAGGAGGCTGTCCCGAGGGACGGCCTCTTTATTTATGCTTCCCCCCGGAATGAAAAGCTGATCGGCCTGCGGGACAAGAATCCCCGGAAACGTCCGCAAAACCGGAAGGGACGGTCCGCAGCGGCTGTCGATGTTCCCCGGAATAGCAGCGTCCGGCCTGCCCGCCGTCCCCGGGAAGCGTAAGCCGGGGAATCAACGGTCCCCGGCTTCAAGGGTTTCAGCCAGCCAGTCGAACGACCGTTCCCCGCACACTTCATGGCGCCCTTCGAACAGGTGGCTGTCGAACCGGTCCGGACACCCCATGCTTTCGTAAATTCCGCTCACCGTATTGATCGCTTCGCGGGCGGTTGCCGCCGGAAAAATGGGATCGTGCAGGCCCGCCTCGATAAACAATGCCCGGGGAGCGATCAGTCCCAGCAGGTCGGGCATTTCCGCGTGGTTCAGAATGCCGGGGATATAATTGCACAGGCAATGCCGCATAGCCAGGATGCTTCCCCTGTATGTGTTCGGATAAATTCCCACCACCGAAGCCTTCACCCGGGGATCGAGCGCCGCCGACAGCGATGCGACCGTCCCTCCTCCGGAATGGCCCATATTGCCGATCCGTTCCGCATCCACTTCGTCCCGGCCCGCCAAATAATCGGCCGCCCGGATCGCTTCGTACACCCGCAGCCCGGCGGTCGTCCTCCCGGTCATCAACAGGGAAACCGAAAGATTGTAGCAGGAATTGGCTATCCCGGGATCCTGCACAAGGTCCCTTTCCAGCTTGCGGTCCCCGAAGCCCGCCACCTCCGGAGCCATGACGACAAGTCCCCGGCGGGCCAGCTCCAGAGCGATATTGTCCGCCGGCCGGCCGCTGTCCGGCTTCGGCGTCCCGTCCTCCCGCAGGCCGACGAGCGAACGGCTGCCGTAGCCGTGCCCGTGCCAGAGCAGCACTGCCGGCCGCTTCCCGCCGGGCCCCAAATCCTTCGGGAACACGAGATAAGCGGGCATGCGCAGGCCGCCCAAGGTGGAAAATTCCACCCGCTCGCGAATAAAGCCGCCGCCCAGGTCGACCCGCTCGAGCAGGACCGGTTCCGGCCGGGCCGCTTCGCCTTCCGGCAGGCGGAAGGGACCGAGCGCTTCCTTCAGCCTGGCCAGCAGGCGAATCCTCTTCTCCTCTACGGTTTCCGCCGCCCGCTCCCGGGCTTCCTGCAATGCATCGTACAGCCGGTTCAAAAACGCATCCGGATGCCGCATAGGGTTCTCCCCTTTCCCTTCCTGGAACCTGGCTGGTTCCCATCATGTCCTTTCCTTCTACAACAATAACATAGAAACATGGAGAAATGTCGAGCGAAATGGTCCGGTTCTTTCAATTTTTTGTCCGGTTTCACGCTGCATCCGCTAACCGGGGACGGCCGGACCGCATGAAAAAAACGGAGAAAACCGGTACAATAGAGGATAGTAGATAACTCCGGAAAGCTGGCGAAAGGAAGCGAAAAAAAATATGCGCGTTCTCATCTTCAGCGGAGGGCATTTGGGGGATTGGGCCCTTCAGGAGCTGCGTCCGGACGACCGGATCATCGGCGCCGACCGCGGGGCCCTGTTTCTCGTCCGCCGCGGAATCAGGCCGGATCTCTCCCTGGGCGATTTCGACTCGGTCACGCCGGAAGAGAAGGAGGACATCCGTCTTCACAGTGCGCGCTTTACCGACTGTGATCCGATCCGCAAGGATTGGACCGATACGGAAATGGCGTACCGGGAAGCGGCGACCTGGAAGCCGCGGGAAATCGTGCTGTTCGGCGCGCTCGGCACGCGTCTGGATCATTCCCTGGCCAATGTGCATCTGCTGTGGAAGGCCCGGCGGGACGGGATCGGCTGCCGGATTATCGGGGAATACAACGAGGTTTTTCTGGCGGATGGCAATGCCGAGGTGGAACGCGGGCGGTTCAACCAGGTATCGCTCCTTCCCCTCAGCATGGAGGTGACCGGCATCACTTTGCGGGGGTTTCGGTACCCTCTGCGCAATGCCACCCTGTCCCTGGGGGAATCGCTCGGCGTTAGCAACGTGCTGGTCGAACCGAAAGGCCGGATCGAGGTCGCCGCCGGGCAGCTACTGGTTATCCGCAGCATTGCGGATTGAGCGAAGCGTTGTCCCCGGCATATCCCTCCCTGTCCGCTGAATATACTGTAGATGGATGAAAGGATCCGCCAAATGATACGGGGGCGAAGGGGGCCGTAGACTGGGCGACCGTATCTCATCGGTCTGCCGGCCTGCAACGAGGCGGCCGTGCCGCCGGAGCTGTTCGATCCAATGGCCAGTGCCGCATTCCCGGCCGGGCGGTCGGATGGAGCTGCTGATCATCGATGTCGGCGGCACAGATGATACGCCCGCCGTCATCTCGCGCGGCTGCGAGCGGTATCCGTTCATTCGCGTGATCCGGCCCCCGGAAACCGGGGCCCCGGCGAAGCGCTGAATCAGGGATTAAGCCAGAAAAGAGGGAGCGCCGTGAACCAAATGCTGCTGCTTCTGCTGTCCGTGTTTATGGGGTCCTGGGGCCAGATTCTGCTCAAGTTCGGCGCCGACCGGCTGGGCGGGGTATCGCTCCGCCTGTCCCTCATTCCCCACGAAGTGCTGCGAATGCTGCGCATTCCGGAAATTGTCATGGGGCTTTTTTTCTTCGGCGCCAGCTTCCTGCTGTGGATGAAGGTGCTGACCGGATCGCAGCTGAGCCTCGCCTATCCCCTGGTCGGCCTGGGCTACGTCAATGTGCTCCTCTTCTCCTCCATTTTCTTTCACGAATCGCTCACTCCCCAGAAGCTGCTCGGTTCTCTGCTGATCGTCGCGGGAGTGATGATCCTTCACAGGTAGGCGGATCGGTTTGAACGGTGGATCGGCGCGTCCGCAACCCTGGGTTGCCCGGCAGGGAGCGGAAGTATTTCTCCCCCTTCCCGGGCGGATCAACGGGGACGGAAACGGGTCGGCACGGCCCATCTTGAAGCGCATTATACAAAAATCGAGCCGGTAGAGGGCTATCCCGTCTACCGGCTCGATGGAGGACCGGCGGCTTACGGCGACAGATGAGACGGCGCCGGATCGTTGTCGTATTCCGGAGCGGACGCCATGGCGGTCCCGGCTCCGGCATTCTCCCGCCGCTGCAGCAGGTCATGCTCGATGGAGCCGCTCCATTCGCGCAGCTCGCTGTTCATTTTGTTCACATTCTCCTGAAGCTTCACGGCGCTGCGGTAATCGATCTTGTCGTGGTAGGCTTCCGCATTTTCCTGCTGCAGGCCGATATCCATCCTTTCGTACTCCTGACGGTTATGCCCGGCCGATTGGTTGTAATCCTCCAGCAAATCCCCGCTCAGGTCGTTCAGCAGGGTGCTGATCTCCTCCAGCCGCTGGCGCATCGCCGCCATGTCCTGACGGCTGCTTTCGTTCCCGGGTCCGTTCAGCAGCCCGGACAGCTTCCGGCTTTCCTCGTTCAACATCGTCTTGATGGTTTGCAGACGGTCCGCCTTCTGCGGATCGACTTCCATATGGGCAAGAATTTGCAGGGAAGAATCCATGATTTCCTGCAAACGGCGAGCGGATTGCTGCATGAACTAACCACCTTTACCTGAAGTTTGCAAGCTTATTGTACCCGCGCCGCCCTGGAAGTATGCGCCGTTTTCCATATCTCCCCCGGGTTCCAACCGCCGCCGGTCTGGCACGCCCGCAACCGATGCTGCTCATCGTTTGCGGCCGGCTGTGCGTATTCGATCTGCTTCCGGCCGATCTCCCGCACGGAGCCTCCGGATACCCGGTTACTTCACGAGCAGAATGAAAACCGGCAGAACGGCGAAGGATGCCAGCGTCGTCCATAAAATGCATCGGGACACCAGCCGTGGCGAAGCCTCGAACCGTTCGGCCAGCACGACGGCGTTCACGGCTACGGGCATGGAAGCCAGAATAAACAGCACCGAAAACAGGATTCCCCGGATGTGCATGATATACAGGAGCAGGCAGGCGGCAAGAGGCGACACCAGCATTCGCATTGCCAGCCCCGCCCAAAAACCCCTCCGCACTTCCCGCTCCAGTCCGGCATTTTTTACGCCGGCCATTTGCGCTCCCAACAAAGCGAGCACAACGGGGGAGTAAGCTGCTGATATCATGGACACCCCTTTCCCGATCTCAGCCGGCAACTGCAAGTTCAACAGCCGGAGAAGGCATGCCAGCAGCGCCATATAAATGGCGGGCAGGGAAAATACCGATTGGACGGCATTTTTTACGGAAAACCGGGAACGCGCCGCAAAATAGATGCCGATCGTGTTGACAATAATCATCTGGCCGATGACGTAGACGGAGGCTTTATCAAGGCCGGGCTTGCCGAATGCGAGCAGCACGAGCGGCAGCCCGTAATTCACGCTGTTCGTAAATGTCGAAACCAGGGTCAAGCCTGCGGTTTCGGGGGCCGGCAGCTTCAGGAGTTTGCCGGTGATTTGGGCAAGCGCCCACATCAGGAGCAGGTTGCCGATGGAAAAAGCCGCTGTCTGATAGATGTCGCCAAACGAGATTTGTGCCGTCATCAGCGCATCGAGAATCAGGGCCGGGCTCAGGAAATAGAGATAAAGCGTCAGGAGAGGCCTGGTGTCAAGATTCCTGAAGCGCTTGAGAACCGCCCCCATTCCCACCGGAATACTGAGTGGAACAATGACTTCGATCAAGGTGGCAAGAACCGATTGGATCATGGCATTCGACCTCCCCCGGATAGGTTTTCCTCCACTATCACCTTTTGTAAATTTGCAAGTGTACTATCCGTTAACAATGAGCGTCATTCATCTTTCCCATGATTAAAGAATATAGGGGAGATGTTTCCCCGGGTGGGCGCTCGAAGCTTTGCCGGAAAAAAAGGACGCCCCGGCAAGCTTCCGGGATCCGTCCCTTTCCCTTTCGTGACGTATAAAATCTCGCGGCAAACCAAAGGCGGACCTAGCGCAGCATTCCCCGGTAAATCCCCGGGGACGAGCCCTCGATGACGGTCGCCCCTGCCGTGCGGGCATAAAATTCCTGGGGGCCGGCCCCCCCGATAATCGCGTAGGCGTAGCCTTCGGCATACATTGCCTGAAGACTGGCGAGGAGCAAGGCCTTTCCCACTCCTTGGCCTCTCCAGTCGGGATGGACCCCCGTCGGGCCGAAAAACGCTTTGCAGGTGGCGTCATAGCAGGAAAAGCCGGCAATCCGGCCGTCCTTTACCGCCAAATAGCAGGAGATCGGACGGCCCGCGAACGACGCTTCGCACTCGCTGGCCCAGTGGGCGCTGAAGTTCTCCTTCACCCACCCGGATACGAGGTGCTTCTCCGGGGCGAGCGCGCGGCGGATGTCAAATCCCGCTTGTTTCACGGCATCGCATACCGGCTTGGCATCCGGCAAATCGTACAGCTTGACCAGCATATCCGGCATAGTGATTCCCCCTTCGTCTCCTTAAGTCCGGGACCCGGAAAGCCTATCCGGGCCGCAAGCGTCTTCTTTATCCAGCTTTACCGATTCGGCCAGCAGGTCGACCAGATGAACGGCCCGCATCGCTTCCGTCCGCCCGGCCTGCAGAATCCCCCACTGCATCTGCAGGAGGCAGCCGGGATTCGAGGTGACAATGACCTCCGCCCGCGCCGCTTCGGCCTGCTCCATCTTGTGGTCGAGGATGCCGGCGGACATCTCCGGCTGGGTGATATTGTATATCCCCGCCGATCCGCAGCAGCGGTCCGCGCCTTCCATCTCGCGCAGCTCCACTCCCGGCAGCGAGCAGAGCAGCTGCCGCGGCTCCTTGGCCACGCGCATGACGTTGCGGAGGTGGCAGGAATCCTGGTACGTGACCGCGCGTTTGCGGGCTGCCGGCAGCGGCTGCAGCGGGCGCGGACTGGAAACCAGCAGCTCGGTCACGTCCTTGACCCGACCGGCGAAGCGCGCCGCTGCTTCCCGCTCCGGGCCGCCATCGAGAAGGTGGTCATATTCCTTCAGCATGGCCCCGCAGCCCCCGGCATTCGTGGCGATGAAATCCGCTCCGGAGTCCCGGAAGGCGAGGATATTGGACAGCGCCAGCCGCCGGGCCGTGCCGGTATCGCCGGCGTGCGAATGCAGCGCACCGCAGCAGGTTTGTCCGTCGGGGATGACCACCTCATAGCCGGCCTGGCGCAGCAATCGCACCGTGTTCAGATTGGTCGCGGTGAACAGGACATCCATCACGCAGCCGCGGAACAGGCCGGCGCGTCCGATCGGCGGGCCTGCTGCCGGTACGACCAGCTGCCTTCCTCCGTCCGGCAGGGTTTCCCGGCGTGCGGGCAGGCCCTCCCTGAGCCAGCGGCGGATGATGCCGTCTCCCGACGCCTCCGGCAGGACGGCCTCCATCTCCCGCAGATGGCGGGGCAAGCGCTTCATCGCGCCGACCGCGCGGGCTGCCCGCCGCAGCCCCAAACGGCGGTAAACGCGCAGCAGTTTTCCCAACGCACGCATTCGCTTCGGATGGGGGAAAACCCCCTTCAGGAATATCCGGCGCAGCATCCGCTGTTTCCGCGGCAGCGGCGCCGCTTCCGCGATCGCCTCCCGGGCCTGTTCGATCAATTGCCCGTATTTGACGCCGGAAGGACAGGCCGGCTCGCAGGCGCGGCAGCCCAGGCACAAATCCATCTGCCGCACGAAGGCGCTGTCCGGCTCCATCAGCCCGTCCTGCACCGCCTTCATCAGGGCGATCCGGCCGCGCGGCGAAGCCGCTTCCCGTCCGGTTTCGCGGAAGGTCGGGCAGGCGGTCTGGCAGAACCCGCAGCGCATGCAGTTCGTAAGCTGGTCGGAATCGAGCGTCAGACGCAGTTTTTCAGCCAGCTTCGTATGCCCCCCGTCCGTCATGGCGTCTCCTCCTCCCTTTCCGCCTGCTTCGTCCCGCCGAAGACGAGCCGGCGCCGGGGCTCGGCGAACATCTTCCCGGGGTTGAGCAGGTGATCCGGATCGAATACCTCCTTCAGCCCTTTCATGAGGCGGATTCCGGACGCGCCGACCTTCCATTCCAGGAAAGGGGCTTTGACCAGCCCGACGCCGTGCTCTCCGGTAATCGTTCCGCCAAGCCGGACCGCCGCTTCAAAAATGTCTTCAAACGCCTGCTCTACCCGGCGGATTTCCTCTGCGTCGCGGGCGTCCGTCATGGCCGTCGGGTGCAGGTTTCCGTCCCCGGCATGGCCGAACGTGCAGATTTGCACGCCGTATTGGGCGGCGATCCGCTGCACCGCGAGCACCATGTCCGCGATCCTCGAGCGCGGCACGGTCGCATCCTCGAGGATTGTCGTCGGACGAAGCCGGGACAGGGCGGAGAGCGCGCTGCGGCGGGCCTCCATCACACGGGCGCCCTCCTCCGGCGTAGCGGCGACGCGCACCTCGATCGCACCCTGTGCCCGGCAGATCCGCTCGATCTCGGCGAGATCCCGCTCCACGGCGGCTTCGTCGCCGTCCTGCTCGATCGCTAGCAGCGCCTCGGCGTGTAGCGGCAGGCCGACCCGGGCGTAATCCTCGACGACGCGGATGGTCGCGCGGTCCATGAATTCGAGCGTGCAGGGGACCAGCCGGGCGGCGACGATCTGCGAAACGGTGCGGGCGGCGGACGGCAGGTCGGCGTAAACAGCGAGCAGCGCCCGGCGGTAGGCCGGCTTCGGCACGAGCTTCACCGTAGCTTCCGTGAGGATGGCGAGTGTGCCGGCCGAGCCGACCAGAAGCCGGGTCAGGTCGTAGCCGGCGACATCCTTCATCAGCTTGCCTCCTGTCCTCAGCACTTCCCCATCGGCCAGCACAGCCTCCAGCCCCAGCACGTAATCCCTGGTCGTGCCGTACTTCAGGCCGCGAAGCCCCCCCGCCCCGAGCGCGATGTTGCCGCCCATGGTGCAAATAATCATGCTGCTCGGATCAGGCGGGTAAAACAGCCCTTTCGCCTCGACCTTCTGATGAAATTCGCGGGTGTTCAGCCCGGGCTGCACGGTCGCCGTCAAATTCTCCTCGTCCAGCTCCAGGAGGGCGTTCATGCGGGTCGTCACCATCACCAGCCCCCCCTGGACGGGAACGGTTCCGCCGCACAGATTGCTGCCGGCTCCCCGGCCGGTCACCGGGATCTTGTACCGCGAGCAAACCTTCATGATTGCGGAGATTTCTTCCGTCGACGCCGGAAAGATTACCCCTTCCGGCAGCGATTGAACGAGCGGGGTGGCATCGTAGCTGTAGGAAACCAGCGCTTCGGCGTCGTCTTGAAACCAGGAGCTTCCGACAATAGATGCCAGTTCCGCCCGGGCGGCTTGAGTCAGCATGCTTCCTCCTCCTTGTCGCGGCCGCTGGCTGCAGCGCCGCTGTTTTTGGAATCGTCCGGGACTTTCGGAAGATTCATGAATCATTCCCGTTCGGGGATGGATTAAGTTGGGCGGGAACAGCATGATTGCGGGAATCAGGGCCGGACAGAAGCCGGTTAGTTCGATTATAGGCGATGGAAGCCTTTTCGGGAAGGGGCGTTCCGTCCGGTGAAACGGTTTCAAAAAGCCGGGCACAAGCTGTCCGGATGGGGTATAATAGGTATGCGGCAGCTGCAAGTGCAACCGTAGAACTTGAGGTGACAGAATGAACCACAAACCGCAGACGGATAAAGGGGAATCATCCGAAAGCGAATCGGCTCCCCAAACCAAGCTGTGTGTTTATTGCCATGAAGAAAAGCCGCTGAAGGACTTTCTCCGCAGGACCGGCCGGAAGGCGGGAAAGACCGGCCGGCGCGGGGCCTGCAAGGAATGCCGCAAGCAAAGAAAGCTTGCGCGGTCCGCGGAGCCTATCCGGGAACACGGGCGGGCGCCGGCGCCCGCCGTGCCGCAGCCGGAACTTCCGCCGCCGGTCCAAACGGCGGAATCCGCCGCAGGCCCGCATGCCGACGAACCGGAGATCCCGCAGCCAAAGGAGCGGGCCCGGCCGTCCCAGCATTCTTCCGCGAAGGCCGCGCCGCGGAAAACGCCGGGAAAAACCAGCCCCGCGACCAAGCGCCCTTCTCTTCCCGTTCTCCCCGAAAGTACCGATCCCTCGGTTTTGAGGCCTACCCGCAAGGGCATTATCCGGATGCGGGGCAAAACGGACAAGGGCCGCCGCTGGCTGCAGGAGACGGACCTGGAGACCGCGGTTACGCTCGTGCGGGAACGGGCGGCGGTCGTCGTCAACCGCCATACGATCCGGCGGCTGTACAGCAACCGGGCCTTCCGCCGCTACATTTTGACCAGAGACCGGTACACCTGCTATTACTGCGGAGGCTATGGCGACACGATCGACCACCTGCTTCCCCGCGCCAAAGGCGGACACACCACCCCCGTCAACTGCGTATGCTGCTGCAGTCTGTGCAACCAGAGCAAGGCAGACCGGGATCTGGAAGAATTCCTCGATTCCCGGAATTAGGTGGCCGGCAGGCCGTCCCGTCCAGCCGCAGATGCCGGGCATCGCGATTCTCCGGCAAATCATGGAGGCGGAAAGAACCTGCGGGGTTTCCTTCATCTCCGCAAGATACGCCGGATGCAGGCGTCTCTATGGCAATTGGCCGCCATTACCGGGACCTGTCCGGATTTCAGGCTTGCCCCGGCCCGGACGGCCGCCACAGTCCCAGCCCTAATATTCGCCTTTTATGACGAAAAACGAGCCCCGAACGGTTCCAGCCAGCTTGGACTTCTGCGTGGCAAACTTGAACTTCCCTTGCAGCTCCCGGGGCACCTCCATCCCTTCCGAAAGTTTGAAGCCAACGGCCCGTTTCCTGGGATCATCAAGGGTATACATGACGTTGACCACAAGGCCGTCCTCATAAAAAACATAGGCCATTTTGATATTCTCCACCTGAAAGCTTGACGTTTCCAAAGGTTTGGCCGCAAACTCGAGACCGCGTTCTTCCTTCAAAATCCGGTTCACGTAATCGAGGGTTTCCCGGCTGTCACCGGCCGGGACCACGGTAAATGCATGCCCGTATTTGTTCATAAAGTAACGGGCTTCATTCGCGCGCAAACCGGCAAGCGCTTCGGCTACCGGGGAAGACTCCAGACCTGTTGCGGATACATGTTTAAAATCGACGACATAGGACATTTCCATCCCTCCGCTTGTCTCTTTATTTCCTCACTCGTCAAATTCATTTCCATATTCCTTCTTTTTATGTTTAAAATCCTTAAAAAAATCTTGTCGGTAGTGTGCGCATTTAAAATCAGACAAGTATTGATGATGGGGTTTGTTGTAGCTATTCATATCTTTCAGCCAGCCCTTGAACACATTCCCGCTCATCGAATACTTGTATTCTTCCAAAAAGCCCCGGTTTTCATCAAGATCAAGTACCTCGATGACGGATAGTTTTTCAGACGGGTTATCACTGTAATTTATTAAAAATAACCTGGCACTGAAAAACTGTTTTGCTTTCCAAAAGGATATATATTTCTGTTTATTGTCGTTATATTTTCCCGTCCAGCTATATCGCATCGGGTGAGCCTGCAAATTTGTAATATGTTTATTTTCTCTCTTTAAAAATTCATAAATAATAAATTCGTTCGTAGAGGGGATGTACTGAAACAGGTCGAAATCATAGCCTTTTGTGCTTTCTCCATTTAATAATGCCTTGGTCAGTTCCAGTCCATTGTCATCGTAAAAAATATCCAGGTTGTGAATTTCCCGTATCATATCATTAACATAAACATCTTCATCGCTGGTTCTGGCCGCGCCCAGGTTTTTTGAATTTGAATTCCCGTCAATGTTGTTGAGCGCCTGGAACCATGTTTGCATCTGTGGAAAATTGTAAATGCAATAGGTCCATTTTGCCCTTTCATCGCCATTCTTTCTCAATACGATATAATGATCTGCACCTTGTTGATATACGATTAGGATGATCTCTATCTTATTTCTGTGTATACTGTTGAGAAAATGAATTTTTTTCCAGAAATAGGGTTCGATGGAGTCCTGAAGCTTCTGGAAAAAGTCACTTCCAATCTGGTTTCCCGAAATGAAGTATTGGATATTCGCGACTTTTAAAAATTCAAAAAGAAAGAATCGGTTTAATTTTTGGGAATGCTGGACCCGATCAATTGAAAACAGCATTGAAACTCCGTCCTTTTCTCCTGAGATACGCTCCCCGTTAGTGGAATCACCTTGTCATCAACTCAAAAAATGTTCCGGTCGAAGAATCGGATTTCAAATCTTCAAGCCTGACATCTGTTATTTTATTATCGTTGGTTGCGTAAACGGTTATATAAGGAGAAGGGTACCCCTGCTCTTCCCTTGCGAGAGTGTTTTCTATCACGTACCGGCAAGAACGGATCATCCTCTGCAGGACATGATTGGCAACTTCCTGTCCCTTTTCATTCATGGCCAAAGAGGACAAAACCGATTCTTCAACCAATTTATAGCTATTCAACGTCTCGTCCGAAAACCCTTTCCCGCTGCTTTCCGTAAGGAGAATTTGTCTTAAACATATCATCGGTTTAAACCTTTTTTTAATCAACAAGATGCCAAGTTTGTCATTATGAAAGTCAGATCAGCAGCATGAGTCCCGCGATGACCGGCATAAGAATCATCGCTGTCCTGAGCACGATGGAGGGGACCCGCCGGGTAAATTTGGCGCCGATATACGAACCAAGCATCGTCCCGACCACAACTTCGATCAGCAGATGGATATCGAGGAATCCCGAACTGGTGTAGCTGATTCCGCCGGAGAGGGCAATCGGCAAAATGACCAGCATGGTCGTTCCCGCCGCCTGCAGCAGAGGCATGCCGAGCACCATCATAAGCCCGATCTGGATGAAGGGGGTGGAGCCGATCCCGAACGTCCCGGACAATCCCCCGGTCACGATGCCGATGATGCAGGCCGCCAGCAGGTAACGGGGGCTCAGTTTCTCCGAGAAAACCGGACCGGCCTTGCCGCGGGAGGTCAGAAACAGGCGGATCCCGAGAACCGCCGCCGACAGGAACTGCATGCCCGCTGTCATCCAGTGCAGGTCCGCCGCCGGAATGAAGACGGCGAGCCGCGAGCCGATCCAGGCTCCGGCGGCTCCGAATAATCCGACGATGATCCCGCTTTTGAGCACCATGTTCCCTTCCCGGTAATGACTGAACGCGCCGGACAGCGTGGTAAACACCATGGCCGCCAGCGCCGTGGCCAGGGCCGTATGGATCGGATAGCCGAATACAGCGGTCAGTACGGCAATGATGAAGCCCGAGCCTCCCGCGCCGACAAAGCCAAGCAGCAGGCCAAGAGCCAGCATGGACAACCCGATTTCCAGAAATAACATAGGCCGGTTCTCCTGTTTGATGGATGGGGAATCTTGCTGCATCAGCAGCCGCCGCTAACGACAAAAAGCTTTCCCGGAAGACCCGCGCGGCTGGCGGAGGCTTCCCGGGAAGAGCTTTTTCATTTTGTCGGCAGCCTATTCATTTTACTGAAAAACTTACGCTCCGTCACGTCTCCGAACGGAACTTCGCCCTGATGCGGGGGAATACCTTGAAGGCGTTGCGGCAGAAAACCTCTACATGATGGGCTTCCGGCACGAGGCGGCGCACACTTCGGGATAGGTTCGAGCCGGTGATTGCCCGCTTCTGCGCTGAACCGATCATCGTCGGTCCCGATCAGCCGAAGACCCCGTCCGGTTTTCTCAAATTCGACGCGCAGGTTCGCGGAATTTTCATGCTCGCGCCGGACGCTTTCCCCATGCGAATCTGATTGTCTCCGCCCCGGTGGATGGTGCCAACCGGGGCGATTCGTCCCAGGGGGATCCATGACCTTATACCGCATAAACGGCGTCAAACAAATCCTCGGCCAGACTGTCCGGAGCCGCAAACCGCTCATCCCCGCTCCGGTATTTCCCGGTCCGCAGCAGCAGGGTTTTCAACCCGGCCTTCTTCGCGCCCTGAATATCCGTCTGTACGTCATCGCCGATCGCGATCGCCTGGGATGGGCGCAACCCCAGCTGCCGCAGGGCGGTTTGGTAAATCCGCACCGAAGGTTTGCCCATCACGATTGCCTGCTGTCCCGAAGCGCATTCGAACAGCCTGCAGAAGGCGCCGGTATCGAGCCTGGGTCCTTCCTGGCTCGTGTAATAGGGAGAGCTGCTCAGGGTAATCAGTCTGGCCCCGTTTTGCAGGAACCGGAAGATCCGGTTGAACTCCTCATAACCGGGGAAGACCTGTTCAAAATCGCCCAGCACCACATATTCGGGGGCGGTCTCCCCGCTGCCGGGCCGGGCGGACAAGCGCTCCCGGATGGAATCGGGCCCGACGAACCAAAACTGCGGGTTCCGCCGCTCGGTCAGAAACTGGTCCAGCACGTGAACAGGGGTGATGATCTGCGAAGGAAGAATCGGGATTCCCGATGACTGCAAAATGGCGGACAATTCTCCGGGGGTACGGCTGACAATGTTCGTGACAATCCGGCAGGGGATTCCCTGACGGTTCAGATGGTGCACAAAATCAGCCGCGCCCGGCAGCGCTTCGCCGTTCTGAACCAGTGTGCCTTCCAGATCCAGGACTGCCCCTTGAATGGCCATGGCGGTTCTCGCCTCCTCTATTTTCGCATAAATATTCAATGTATGGTATTAATATACATTGTATTTCCGCTTGCTTGTCTTGTCAATAGAGGGGCCCGGGACGTTATGCGCCTACCGCTTGTAATAAGCGTGCCGAATATGCCTGGACATCCTCCGAATTTGCCCAAACCGCGTACGGTCTTTATGGTGCCGGAACAGGTTGTACCCGGGATCCGTATTGGGCTCCAGAATCCAGATCCGCAAACGGCGGTCCAGCGCCACGTCGATTCCCAATTTGCGCACGTGTCTGTACCTGCCGGAGAATGCCTTCGCCACCTGGTGGCCGATCCTGATCAATTTCCTCTCGATGTGCCGTATGCGGGAATGGCTCAAGCCTCTGCTGGCCTTCAGCGCTCCGGAAAGGGAAAGCGCCTTCCCGCCCGCGGAATAATTGGTCACTACCCGCCCCGGTGCGGCCCAACGCCCCATAATGCCCATGCATACCCACTTGTGCCCGGGCTTGAGCATGAAAATGCGGAAGTCGATTGGCCGCCCGCCGAGAGTCAGCAGCCTGATCCCCCTTTGAACCAGATACGGTTTGCCGCGGGTCAGTTTTTTTACCTCCCCCGCCACGCGGCGCTTGCTGCGAAACATCCTCGCGCGGCTACCCTTTTGCAGCCGGTAGCTTCGAGCCCCCCGCTTGCTGACCTTGATGATTCCCCTGCCCCCCCTGCCGTAAACCGGCTTCACAAAAACCGTCTTGTAGCGTTTTAAATATTTGCGCAGCCGGAGCCGGCCGAACTTTCCGGTTTTGATCAGATACGGCCTGAGCGCGCGTTTTCGGGCCATGATCCGCTGCCTTTCCAGTTTGCTGGCTATATGCCATCCCGCCATGACGAGTCCGTCCTCTCCCTTCAAGAAGTGTCGGCATATTGTATTCGTGATTGGGACGAGAGGTATGGGCAGGGACGGATGAACGCGGAAACAACAAGCATCCGATGCGGAAATTGCAAAGGAATCGTCACCCGTCCAACCCCGGGACACGGATTCATCATAAAGTAAATGGCATGTCGCTTTTCCATAAGTTTACAAATGGGGAAGGAAGGATTATTCCGTTGAAAAAAACACTCAGGCTCAAACAATTAATCCGTTCCCGAGATTTGAAGTTTCTTATGGAAGCCCATAACGGGCTTTCGGCAAAAATTGCCGAAGAAGCCGGATTCCCCGGAATATGGGCAAGCGGTTTGTCGATTTCCGCCGCGCTCGGCGTAAGGGACAACAATGAAGCGTCGTGGACGCAGGTTCTCGAGGTACTGGAATTTATGAGCGACGCCACATCCATCCCGATCCTGCTCGACGGGGATACGGGATACGGAAACTTCAACAATGCCAGGCGGCTTGTCGGGAAGCTGGAACAGCGGGGAATCGCCGGCATCTGCGTCGAAGACAAACTGTTCCCGAAGACCAATTCGTTCATCAACGGCCGGGCCCAGCCTTTGGCCGATCCCGCCGAGTTCAGCGGCAAGATCCGGGCGATGAAGGATGCCCAATCGGATGACGATTTTGTGGTCGTGGCCCGGGTGGAAGCGCTGATTGCGGGCCGGGGGCTTCAGGAGGCGATCAACCGCGCGGAAGCTTACCGGAAGGCGGGCGCGGATGCCGTACTCATCCACAGCAAAAAGCCGGATGCATCGGAAATCGAGGCGTTCATGAAGGAATGGGGAGACCGGCTTCCGGTCGTGATCGTTCCGACCAAGTACTACCAAACGCCGACGGAGCGGTTCCGGGAGCTGGGCATCCGTCTTGTCATCTGGGCTAACCACAATCTGCGGGCTTCCGCGGCCGCCATGCAGGCCGTATCCGCCCAAATCTTCCGCGAGCAGAGCCTGGCCGGCGTCGAGGGCGGGATTGTCCCGGTCGAGGAAATTTTCCGGCTGCAGCGGGCCGACGAGCTGGAAGAGGCGGAGCGCAAATATTTGCCGCCGCGGAGTGATCCTTCATGATTGCGGCGAAAGCGTTCGGCGATCGGCTGCACCGGCTCGGGTTTTCCCTTTTTACCGGTGTCCCCTGCTCGTTCCTGCAAAGCCTGATCAACTACGCCGTCAACGACTGCGAATATATCGGGGCGGCCAATGAGGGAGATGCGGTGGCGATTGCCGCCGGAGCCTGGATCGGCGGACGAAAGCCGGTGGTGCTCATGCAAAATTCGGGCCTGACGAACGCGGTCTCTCCGCTTGTCTCCCTGAATTTCCCGTTTCGCATTCCGGTCCTCGGCTTTGTCAGCCTGCGGGGGGAACCGGGCCTGAAGGACGAACCCCAGCATGAGCTGATGGGGCAGATGACGACACAACTGCTCGATCTCATGCGGGTCGAATGGCAGTATTTGTCGGCCGACCCGGCTCAGGCGGACAATCAGCTTGGGGAGGCCGCGGCGGCCATTGACGCCGACCGGCCGTTTTTCTTCGTTGTCCGCAAAGGCACATTCGCCGATGAGCCGCTGCGCGAAGTGAAGCGCCGCTATACTTGCAACGAGCGGAAAATGCCGAAGCAGGGCGAGGATGAGCGGCCTTCCCGCCGGGAGGCACTCGCCGTGATCAACAGCCTGAAGGACAGCCGCACGATCCTGCTTGCCACCACCGGCAAAACCGGCCGCGAGCTTTACGAGCTGGAAGACGGGGACGGCAACCTGTATATGGTCGGCTCGATGGGCTGCGCCGCTTCCATGGGATTCGGCCTCGCTCTGGCGCGGCCTGACAAGGCGGTCGTCGTGATCGACGGGGACGGCTCCCTGCTAATGCGGATGGGCAGTCTGGCGACGGTCGGCTGCTTCGGTCCGCCCAACCTGCTGCATATTTTGCTGGATAATCAATCCCACGATTCCACGGGCGGGCAGAGTACTGTCTCCCACAATGTCGATTTCGTGGAAATTGCCGCCTCCTGCGGATACCGCCGCTCCATCTACGCGCATAGCCGGAAGGAACTGGAGCAGGCGATCCGCAGCTGGCAGCAGGGTCAAACCCTGACCTTCCTTCATCTGAAAATCTCCGGAGGCTCCAAAGACCGGCTCGGCCGACCCCAAATCAGGCCGCATGAAGTAAAGGAGCGGCTGATCGGGTATTTGAACAGGCGGCGGGAGCAAGGAAGTGGTACCGAATCATGCGAGCCGTAAAACGCAGAGTGTTGCTGAATCCGGGGCCGGCCACAACAACGGACAGTGTCAAATACGCCCAGGTCGTCCCCGATATTTGCCCGCGCGAGGCGGAATTCGGCCGGCTGATGAAATCGGCCGGCGAGGACCTGGCGGCATTCGTGGCCGATCCGCAGGAATACGTGACCGTCCTGTTCGGCGGCTCCGGCACCGCCGCGGTGGAGGCGATTCTCAGCTCGGCCATTGGCGGGGACTGCGTCGTGATTGTCAACAACGGCGCTTACGGCAAGCGGATGTGCCAAATCGCCGAAGTGTACGGCCTGCGTGCGCTGGAATTCCATAGCGCCCCGGACCGGCCGGTCGATCTGGATTTGCTGGAGCGGCAGATCGCGGAAGCCCCTGGCAGGGTTTCCCATCTTGCCGTAGTCCACAGCGAAACGACAACCGGGCTGCTGAATGATATCCGGGCCATCGGGGAGCTGTGCCGGCGTCATCGGATCGAGATGATCGTCGATGCGATGAGCTCGTACGGGGCCGTCCCCATCCGCATGCAGGAGATGAATATCGCGTTCCTTGCGGCAAGCGCCAACAAAAATTTGCAGGGAATGCCCGGCGTTTCGTTCGTCATCGCCCGCAGGGACAGTCTGGAACGGCTTAAGCCGATCAAGCCGAGAAGCTTTTACCTGAATCTTTACGGGCAGTACGCCTGCTTTGCCGAGACCCGCCAGATGAGGTTCACCCCTCCCGTGCAAACCCTCTACGCCCTCAGGCAGGCGATCGAAGAGCTGAAACGGGAAGGAATCGAAGCGCGGTACGCGAGATACTGCCGGTCCTGGGAAACGCTGGTCCGCGGACTCCGGCGGCTCGGTTTGACCCATCTCGTGGCGGAGGAACACCATTCGAAAATCGTCACCTCCATCGTCGAGCCCGACTGCGGCCGCTATAATTTTCAGGAGATGCACGACTATTTTTCCGAAAAGGGCTTCACGATTTACCCGGGTAAGCTGGAGAATCTCCCGACGTTTCGCGTGGCCAATATCGGGGACATCACCTGCAAGGACATCGAGGCCTTCCTCAGACTGCTGGAGCGGTATCTCAAGGGAATCGGCTGGCTGCCCCGAAAGGCGGAGGAGAAATGAACAAACGTGCGAGCAAGTGGTTAAAATATGGTTTCATGAAAAAATCGGGGCGAATAGCCGCCCATCTTCCGGAGACGAAGCTGTTTTCCAGAATCGCGTTCCTGCAAATGCTCGACAAATACGGCCAGATCATCGTCAAACCGGTCCTTGGCAGCCGGGGAGCGCGGGTCAAAATGATCACGGCGCTGGGCCGCGATGTCTACGAATTCCATTTGGAAAACCACAAAACCGTCATTCGCGGAAAAGACGCCATCTACGAGCATGTGAAGCGGCACGTCCAGGAGAGCGGCCGCCGGCACCTGGTCCAGCGCCGGATCAAGCTGGCCACCGTCCGCCGCCGGCCCTTCGACATGCGTGTCGTCGTTCAGCGCAGGACGGCATCCGGCCGCTGGAGGGTAACCGGCAAGCTGGCGAAGATAGCCGGCGAGGGCTACATCGTCACCAATATCACCCGCAGCGGCGGCGAAGTGATGCGCCTGACCGAGGCCATTCGCCGCTCGTCGCTGGGCGGCAGGCCCGCAGGGACCCTGACCCGGGAAGTGAAGCGCGTGGCGCTGCTGTCGGCGCAACGGCTCGGCAAATTGTATCGCGGCCACCGCATTTTCGGTTTGGACATGGGCTTCGACAAACGCGGCAAAGTCTGGGTGATCGAAGCCAATTTGCGGCCGATGATGTCCCACTTCAAAAAATTGGGAGACCCAAAAATGTACCGCCGCATTCGGTCTTATCAATGAAACCTGGCCTCGTCGGCCCGGCCGAAAGTGAAAAACCCGGTTCCGCTGGCGGACCGGGTTGGTTTTTGGGCCTCCCTCCGCGGGGCGGAGAATGGCGGAAGGCTTACTCTTTCGCTTTCGGGCGCAGCGCCGGATGCCCCTTCAGCGCGGCCAGATGCGGTGCACCGATTCCGAAAATGGCGGCGCGAAGCTCCCACTCCACCCGCTCCATCTGCCGCCCGAGCTGTTCCGGCGCGCCGGCCGCCGCGGCCAGCAGCGAACGGCCGAAGCCGGCAAGGTCCGCGCCGAGGGCGATCGCCTTGGCCGCATCGACGCCGGTGGTAAGGCCCCCGCTCGCCAGAAGGACGACCTCGGGCAAGGCGGCGCGGCATTCGCGGATGCAGTCGGCGGTCGGCAGGCCCCAGTCGGCGAACGCTTCCGCCGCTTCGCGCTTCACCGGGTCGCAGAGGCGGTGTTTCTCGACCTGGGTCCAGGAGGTGCCGCCGGCGCCGGCCACGTCGATGAAAGCGGCGCCGACATCGGCGAGGCGCTTCGCCAGCGCGCCGTGAATACCCCAGCCGACCTCCTTCACGCCGACCGGGACCTCGAGGCTTGCGCACAGCCGTTCGATCCGGGCGAGCAGTCCGCCAAAGCGCGTATTGCCCCCGGGCTGGAACACCTCCTGCAAGCTGTTCAGGTGCAGCACCAGCCCGTCCGCGCCGACGATCTCCACGGCCCGCCTGGCCTCGTCGGGCCCGTAGCCGTAGTTGAGCTGGACGGCGCCGAGATTGGCGAAGATGGGGATCGTCGGGGCGTAACGGCGGATCTGGAAGGTCGGCGCAAGAGCCGGGTTTTCCACGGCGGCGCGCACGGAACCGACTCCCATCGCCCAGCCCCGTTCCTCAGCCCATTCGGCCAGACGGCGGTTAATCTCCTGCGCGCGCCGGGTTCCGCCGGTCATGGAGCTGACCACGAACGGCGTCTTCATCGGGCGGCCCAGGAAGGACGTACCGAGATCGATCCCGGCAAAATCGATTTCCGGCAGGGCTTCATGCCGGAATTCGTAGCGCTCAAGGCCGGTGGTTTTTCCCCGGCCGCGCACATCCTCGTTCAGACAGATGTCGATATGCTCGGATTTCCTCCGCTCCGTTCCCGTCCGCTCGTCCGCTTCCATGTTCCACATCCTCCTTCCTCCCGGTCAGGGCCGCTGTTATCATTATTGCCGTTCGGAGCCTGCCGATTCGCCAAATGGACAAGAACCCGGCCCGTCAAAGATCCGGCAGCCGCCAATCGATTTCCTCCAGTCCCCGGCTGCGCAGAAAGCGGTTCGCCGCGGAAAAGGGCCGGCTTCCGAAGAAGCCCCGGTGCGCCGACAGCGGGCTCGGATGGGGGGATCTGAGAATGCCGTGATGTCCGGCGATCAGCGGCGCCTTGGCCTGCGCGTGGCTGCCCCAGAGGATGAACACGACCGGCTGCTCCTTGCCGTTCAAAGTCTCTATGACCCGGTCCGTGAACGTCTCCCAGCCGATTCCCCGGTGAGATGCCGGTTCCCCCGCGCGCACGGTCAGCACCGTATTCAGCAGAAGCACGCCCTGCCCGGCCCAATGAGCCAAATGTCCGTGATTCGGAATCGGACAGCCCAAATCGCTCTGCAGCTCCTTGAAAATATTTTGCAGCGACGGCGGGGCCGGCACGCCGGGCTTTACCGAGAAGCTGAGGCCGTGGGCTTGTCCGGGGCCGTGATAGGGATCCTGTCCGAGGATGACCACCTTCGTCCGCTCATAAGGGGTGAGATGAAGCGCGGTATAAATCTCGTACATATCGGGGTAAATGGTGCGGGTGCGGTATTCGGCCGCCAGAAAGCTCCGCAGCCTCTTGTAATACGGCTGTTCGAATTCCCGCTCCAGCAAAGGAGACCAGTCGTTTTTCAAAATTGCCATCCTGCATAACCTGCCTGTTAGGTTGTTCGAAAAAGCTTCCCTTTTTATGATAGCGGAAATTGCCACGCAGGGGAACAATCAGGAAAGGGAGCCCCTGCCGGCAAAGCAGGGAATCCCCGAAAGTTACGGCCGTTTTGCCCGCAGATACGCTTCGATGCGCCCGTCCTCGTAGCCTTGGGCGAACCCCTCGCGCAGCCCTCGCCGGTAGGCCCTTTTAAATCCCTTCTTGTACGCCCTGCGTGCGGAGCCTCGCAGCCGGGAATGATGTCCGTGTTTTTTGCGGCGGAGGGACCCGAGCGTTTGCCGGAGCGCCTGTTCGAGCTCGAGCTTCTGCTGTCTGTTCATACCGAATCCCCTCTTCCCTTGATTTTTCGTTCCCGCCTTTAGAGAACGGTCGAGCGGAGCACAGGCGGTGCAATCAGCGGCGGGCCTTGGGGGTATCCGGAAAATTCATCATCCCCGATCTCGTGCACCGGCCGGTCTGCCAGCTGCCACATCTGCATGGCCCACTCGCCGGCCAGCTGATGCAGGCGCCGCCCCTTGCATTGGTAGACGAAACCGTCCGGAGATCGGTACAAATTTCCGCTGATGAGATATCCCCCCGCGTCCTTCGCGATCGCAAAAAGTGCCCGCTTTCGCTGCAGGTCCTCCGGCTGCAGCGGCTCCCCCGGCAAATAAAGCCGCAGATCGTTCCGGGAGAGACGCACGGGAAACGGTACATACTCCGGAGCAACCGGGCAGAGACTGCCGTCCTCGATCCAGTACCGCCGTCCGTCCGGCCCTTGAACCGCTGTGCAGGTCGGATACAAGTCTACTGCGGGTATCGGCCGTTTCCCGGCGCCGGCCTGCCCGGCCAGGGCAAGCAGCCGCTGCTTATCCGGCCACTTCCGGGAATAAAACGTGCTGTTTTGGGTCAGCACCTCCGAAACAGCAGCGGATCCCAATTCCTTCATGGTCAGGTTGCCGTAATGATGAATGAACGTATCGCGGGCGATGACCAGCTCCATTCCGGAGAGAAGGACGCGGAACGCGTAGTCGTCGTCCTCGTAGTTGCCGATCTCGTAGCCTTCGTCGAAATACCCGACCGCTTCGAACACTTCCCTGCGCATAAGCAGGCAAAAACCGATCAGCCGCTCTGTCCGCTCCCATTTCCGCGGATCGGAAAGGTTATGTCCGGCGGCGAACCGCTGCATGTCCTCCAGGGAGCGGTAGCGCACCTCCAGCAGCTGATCGCCGCTGACAAAATTGCTCACCGGCCCGACCAGGCCGATGCGGGGGCTGCTCCGCAGGCAGGCCAGCATATTGGAAAGCCAGCGGGGGGTGACGACGGTATCGTTATTGAGCAGCGCGATCGTCGTGCCCCGCGCCATCATCATGCCCTGGTTGACGGCCGGCGCGAAACCGGTATTGACGCGGTTGATCCGGTAGCGCAGCCGGGAATGCCGCTGCTTCTTCAGATACTCCGCGGTACCGTCGCGGGAAGCATTGTCGATCACGATGATTTCATGCGGCACCTCGGTATGCTCCCGGAGGCTTTCGATGCATTCAACCAGGTACTGAACTTTGTTATAAGTGGGGATGATAATGCTGGTCCCTTCGAAACGTTCTCCGAAGCCAAGCGTTCCCGCCTCCCGGCCGCGGGCGTATCCGGACGGATAGGCGATTTCGTATCCGCGGCGGGCCCCCCGGCGGTAAGCATTTTTCAAGGAACGGGATTTTGCCATGCTCAGCCCTCCTCCGGCTCCATCGCCGGGACATAGCCGCCCCGCTGCAAATATTCCGCCATTCTCGCTTCCTGCAAATCGCCGGCGACCATCTCCCTGACAAGCGCGGCCAGATCGTATCTCGGTGTCCAGCCGAGCTTCGCCTTCGCCTTGGAAGGATCGCCGAGCAGCAGCTCCACCTCGGAAGGCCGGTAATACCGGGGATCGACCGCGACAACCACCTTGCCTTCCGGCAGCGAATATTCGGGATGGCGGCACTTCGCCACCCTGCCTTTCTCCTCTGCGCCCTCCCCTTCAAATTCAAGATCAATTCCAAGCTCGGCAAAAGCCATCCGCACAAATTCCCGGACTTCGGTCGTCACCCCCGAAGCGATGACATAATCCTCCGGACGCTCCTGCTGCAGGATCCGCCACATCGCATCCACATAATCCGCGGCGTGTCCCCAGTCCCGCCTGGCGTTCAAATTGCCCAGTTCCAGCCGGTCCTGAAGACCCAGCGCAATCCGCGCCGCCGCCCGGGTAATCTTCCGAGTGACGAACGTTTCCCCGCGGACGGGGCTTTCGTGGTTAAAGAGGATTCCGTTGCAGGCGTACAGCCCGTAAGCCTCCCGGTAATTGACGGTGATCCAGTACGCATATAATTTCGCCGCCGCATATGGGCTGCGCGGATAGAACGGGGTGGTCTCCGTCTGCGGAACGGCTTGAACGAGGCCGTAGAGCTCGGAGGTAGAGGCCTGGTAAAATTTGGTTTTCCCGTTCAATCCAAGAATGCGGATGGCTTCCAGAAGGCGAAGCGTCCCGAGACCATCCACGTTGGCCGTGTACTCCGGCAGATCGAAGCTGACGTGCACGTGGCTCATCGCCCCCAGGTTATAGATTTCATCCGGTTCCAGGCTCTGGATCAGCCGGATCAGGTGGGTGGAATCGGTCAGATCGGAATAATGCAGGTGAAAGTCCGCCCGGCCTTCCCGGGCGGACTTGATCAGCCGCTGGATCCGGCCGGTATTGCCGAAAGAGCTTCGGCGCCGCAGCCCATGTACGGAGTAGCCTTTGTCCAGCAGCAGCTCGGCAAGATAAGCCCCGTCCTGCCCGGTAATTCCGGTGATCAGTGCGACTTTGCCCATGCGCTCTTCCCCCTCTTCTCACAACAGTTTCAATCTTTTCAGTCGTTTTTTGATCATTCGTCCGACTACGGCGGGCGAATACTCTTCGCGAATCGTCCGCTGCCCGCGGAGGGCGATCCCGCTGCGCCAGCTTTCATCATTTACCAGCTTGCGCATGTACCAGACGGCATGCTCGATGTCCGGGTCGGCCCACAGCTGATCCGCCCGGTACGGACCCAGATCCCGGCCGACGCGGATCAGCCGGTAACCGACCGGGCAGGAATTGTCGGCATTCATGAAATCCGCATTGCCGGACCAGCCTGTGCCGAGCGCCGGTTTTCCCAGGTACATCGCCTCCGCCAGGCCCAGCCCGAAGCCCTCCGAACGGTGCAGCGACACGAAGCAGTCGGCGGCATTCATGAGCGCGTTGGCCGCGGGCCGGTCGAAAATCGCGTCCAGAAGGTAAATTCCCGGATGACCGTCGATTTTTTCCTGAAGCTTGACGATTTCCTCCGGGTTCACCCGGCTGTTGCTCACCTTCACCACAAGGCCGACCCGCGCATCCTCCCGGCCGAACGCCCGCTGGAAGGCTTCGATCGCCGCCAGCGGATTTTTCCGTTCCTGAAAGCTTAACGTGTCGTACATCGATAGAAACAGGAACCGGTCTTCCGGCAATCCGAAGGCGGAACGGCTCATTCCCGTGGGGACCCGGACTTCGATTCCGTGGGGGATCCGGACAAGCGGCACCGGCGATTTGGGAGCCAGACTGTCGAGAATGAACCGGGTCGGCGCCCAAACCTCATCGACATATTGGAAGCTGCGGACAAATTCGTCCGGGAAGACGGGAAGCTCCCAGTGCCAAACCCCGATATTATAGCGATGCCTGAACAGCTCCCGGCCGTAATGCTTTCTCACCGTCTTCATGGAATCCGCATTGACATGGAGTATATTGACAGCGAATTTCGGACGCCTGATTTCCTTGTGCGCCCAGGACAGGTCGTCCGCCCGGCCGGGATTGCCGAGCTCGGTATGCATAATGCCGAACGGGAGCCCCGCGGCCTCGACCGCCCGCGCCGCCAGCCGGCACGATTCCCCGACCCCGTTCTCCAGGCGGGGAAAACCGATCAGATGAATCCCCTTCCGGCCCCTTCGTTTCCGCCGGCGTGCCTGCCTTACCTTACCGGATCTTCGATTTGTCCGTTTTGCCCCGATTCGCCTGCTTGCGGAAATGACTGCCCTCATGGGCCCTCCCCCCCTTGCCGGCGGCCGGATTTCCGGATCTGGCCGCCCCGTTGTGCCCGGAGCGGCTTCCCCCCCTCTTCCGGCGTCCGCTCCTCCGCCCTTTCCTTCTTCGCTTGCGGATCCAGCCCGGGGAGAAGCCGTACCGCTCCGCCAGATATCCCCGGGCCCAGCGCAGCAGCCTCCGCTCATCCCTGCCGAAGGGATCGGGGTATCGGGCCTGCAGCTGCGGCATGATCCGGTACAGCTCGTATACCAGCAGCGGAACGGCTGTTTTTTTGCGGGCCGGGGCCATGACCCAGGCGAAGAAGGAGCCGCCCCCGGTTTGAAACGGATTCCCGAAGACGGCGGCCTCCTTCCCCAGGGAGTGGTAGATGCGCCGGGCGAGACCGGGAATGACTGCCCCGTTGTCGAAATAGCCGAAGGAGTAGGTCCAGCCCTTCGCCTCCCGGTCGCCGTTTGCCAGCACCATCTCCTTATAGCGGTCGAACAGAGGCCGCAAATCGGGCATGTCGCCCCAGTTGATGCGGTTCTGGTGCCTCGAGATGACGCCGGTCTCCATCCCGAAGCCGCTGAAATGGTAGAACGCGATCGGCTGATCGGCCGCATAAAAGACACCATCTTGAAGGGTCACCGGCCGTTCATGCAAATTCCAGTAAGCGGCATTGTACCGGGGCTCCCGGATGATGTGCGTCCCTTCGAACATGCCGGGAACCAGATCGATCCACTTCTGGTCGACGAACAATCCCCGGTCGACCTGATTGAAGCAATATTTCGTCAGCCGGTCCTTCCACCATTCCAGAAAGCGGTCCGTCGCCGCGCCGGCCGCAAGGCCGATAAACCCCAGGTTGTAGGCGCCCGCTTTCAGCATGTCGATTTCCGATGGGCGCTTCCCGTCGTCCGGAATCGGGGACAGACAGTGGGGGGTCAGCAGAATGGAGGCTTCGTCCAGCAGGCGGTACAGCTCATCCAGCGGCTGAAGGACCAGAATGTCCGGGTCGAAATACAAAATTTTCTCCAGTTCCTTCACACGCAGAAGGTAATCCAGAAAGAACGGTTTGACCGCCGTATTCAGCTCCATAATGTCGTAGCGGAAAAAGAAAGCGTCCGGCTCCGGAATCCCGATCTCCCCCACCTCAACAAGTTCGAAGGATTCCCGGGCGGATGTGATGTGCCCGTTATTCCTGTCGACCAGCAGCACGAATGCCCGTCCTTCCGGATGCAGTGCCAGAAACGATTGAACCAGGGTCCTTGCCAGCGCCAGATAATTCTTTGAAATAATCGTGCACATGGAGAAGGCCAAACCTTTTCTCCCCTTTCTTCCCTTGCCCGGGATATTTTTCGGCGTATATCCGTCTTCCTAAATGGTATGCATTTGCCGCCGTCCAGCTTGGACGCATCGCCAGATTCCGCGGCAAATTGGCTCCCGTCTATTTCTTGCGGTTTGGTCCATTCGTTGATGGCTGGAAAATGGGACACCTCATACTATATAGAAATCCAAGCTTATGCCGGGATCCCGCTCCGCGAAGAAAGGGGGAAAGCCTGTGAAACGAATTCGCAAAGCGATCATTCCCGCGGCGGGTCTGGGCACCCGTTTTCTCCCGGCAACCAAAGCCATGCCGAAGGAAATGCTGCCGATTGTCGACAAGCCGGCCATCCAGTTCATTGTCGAGGAAGCCGTCGCCTCGGGCATAGAGGATGTCATTATTGTGACAGGCCGAAGCAAAAGAGCGATTGAGGATCACTTCGACCGGAATTACGAATTGGAGGCCAACCTGCTGGAGCACGGCAAGCACCGTCTCCTCGAGCTTGTCGATCATATCGCCAATCTTGCCGACGTCCATTATGTGCGGCAAAAAAGGGCCCTGGGCCTGGGAGATGCGGTCCGCTGCGCCCGCAAGTTTATCGGCGACGAGCCCTTTGCCGTTCTGCTCGCGGATATGATCATCCGCAGCGGAAAGCCCTGCCTCCGGCAGATGATGGACATCTATGAAGAGACCCAGGCTTCCGTCCTGGCCGTGAACCCCGTTCCCTGGCAGGATACCCGCCTGTACGGGGTGATTGACGGAACAAAAATCCGGGAAGGCCTGTACGCCATCGCCGATCTTGTGGAGAAGCCGGCGGAGCGGCCGCCGTCCAATCTGGCCATCTCCGGAAGATATATCCTGGAACCGCAAATTTTCCGCATTCTGCAGAGCATCGGGCCGGGAGTGGCCGGCGAAATCCAGCTCACCGACGCCCTGCGGGAGCTGGCGCGGCAGCAACCGATGTATGCCTGCACTTACGAGGGAACCTTGTACGATACCGGGGATAAACTCGGGTTTCTCAAGGCTACCGTGGAATACGCCTATGAATCCGAATTGAAGGAACCGTTTGACCGGTTTTTGAAAGATTGGCTTGCCAAGAAGAACGGAGGCGGTTGAGCTTGAACAAAGTGATTGTCACCGGCTGCGCCGGATTTCTCGGATCCCACCTGTCAGGCCGGCTGCTGGCGCAGGGCGATCTTGTGATCGGCCTCGATAACCTGTATTCCGGAAGGACGCAAAATCTGGAGCCGCTGCTGGCCCGGGGAAATTTCCGTTTCATTCAGGCGGACGTTTCTTCCCCGGAGGTTCTGGGCCTCCCGGATCTTGAGGGAGTGCAGCGGATCTACCACCTGGCCTCCCCCGCCTCTCCCCGGTTCTATCAGGCGGCGGCTCTCGACACGATCGCCGTCAATACGCTCGGCACCCGGAACATGCTGGAGCTGGCCAGGAGGCAGGGCGCCCGGCTGGTCTATACCAGCACCAGCGAGGCCTACGGCGATCCGCTCGTCCACCCGCAGCCGGAGGATTACCGCGGGAACGTGAATACCTGGGGGCCGCGGGCCTGTTACGACGAGGCGAAGCGGCTGGGTGAGGTCTATTGCTATGAATATTGGCGCTCGTTCGGCGTGCAGGTGAAGGTGGCCCGCATTTTCAACACGTACTCGGCGGGACTGCGCAACGACGATGGACGGGTCATTTCCAACTTCGTCACCCAGGCCTTGAGCGGGAAGGATATCACGGTATACGGCGACGGCTCCCAGACCCGTTCATTCTGCTATGTCGACGATACGATCCGCGGGCTCATGCTGATGATGGAAAAGGATGCCGCTACGGGCGAAATCATCAATATCGGGAATCCGCAGGAGTACCCGATTCTCGAAATCGCCCATAAGGTCAAGGCGCTGACCGGATCGGACAGCCGGATCACCTTCCATCCGCTGCCCAAGGACGATCCGAAGGTGCGGCGGCCGGTTATCGGGAAGGCCCGGCGGATTCTCGGCTGGGAGCCGGAGATCGATCTGGACGAAGGACTGCGCCGGACCATCCGGGCTTTCCGGGAAAAGGGGGTGCCGTCATGAAGGTCGTCTGCATCGGCGCCGGATACGTCGGCTGCGTCACGGCCGCCGCCTGTGCGGCCTGGGGCTATCCGACAACGGTCATCGACGTCGATTCGGCCCGGATTGCCGCCCTGAAGGCGGGACGCAGCCCGATCTACGAACCGGGCCTGGAAGGGCTTGTCGCCGGAACGGCAGGAGGCCTTCTGCAGGCCAGCGAGTCCTACGAGGCCGTATCCGAAGCCGATGTCGTCTTCATCTGCGTCGGCACCCCGTCCGGGGAGGACGGAACCGCCGACCTGTCCTGCGTGGACTCGGCCGCCGGCCGCATCGCCGGGCATCTGAACCCGAACCGGTTCACCGTCGTGGTGAACAAATCGACGGTTCCGGCCGGAACCGCCGACCGGGTCCGCTCGCGCCTGGCGAAGGCTTCCGGGCTCGAGCCGGAGCGGCACTTTACCGTTGTAAGCAACCCCGAGTTTCTGCGCGAGGGGTTCGCGCTCGAGGACGTCTTCTTCCCCGACCGCATCGTGATTGGCGCGGAGAACGGCCAGGCCCGAAGCCGGATGAGGGAGCTGTACCGGCCCCTGCTTGAGCGGAGCGGCTACAGCGGGCTGTCCGGCCTGCTGCCTCTCGGGAGACTGATGAACAAACCCGGGGCTGTCTACATGGAGACCGATACGAAAAGCGCGGAGCTGATCAAATATGCATCGAACGCATTCCTTGCGGTCAAGATCAGCTTCATCAACGAGATCGCGAGGCTGTGCGATGCGCTGGGCGCTCATGTGCCGGACGTGGCCCGGGGGATGGGGCTGGACGGACGGATCGGCCCGAAATTTCTGCAGGTTTCCAGCGGCTGGAGCGGAAGCTGCTTTCCGAAGGATACGGCGGAAATTCTCGCTGCCAGCGAGAAGTACGGGCAGCCGCTGACCATCGTCCGGGCGGCGGTGGAATCCAACCGGCGGATGCACGATTACTGCGTGGAGAAGCTGCTTCGCCGCTGCCGGACATTGAACGGGAAAACGATAGCGGTGCTGGGGCTGACCTTCAAGCCGGATACCGACGATGCCCGGCTCACCCAGGCCTCCTACATGATCGGCAGGCTGCTGAAGCTGGGAGCGTCCGTCCAGGTCCACGATCCGAAGGGAATGGAGATGTTCCGGAAATTGAACGGCTCCTTGACCGTACAGTATTGCGGGCACGCCGAAGAAGCCGCCGCCGGCGCCGATGCCCTGATGCTGCTTACGCACTGGAAGGAATATCTGGAGCTGGACTGGGGCCGCCTGCTGCTTGCCATGCGCACCCCTTACGTTCTCGATACCCGGAATGTGCTGGCGGATGTGCTGCGCGGGCTTCCCTGCCAATATGAAGGACTTGGATTGAACCGGACCGGCGCGGCTGATGAAATGGAGGAAGGACATGAATCCCAAGCAAATCGATGATTTGTACAACAAGGTGGCCCCGGTCGAAGGCTGGCTGTGGAATTTCGAGCCGGTGGCGCTCATTCAGCTTCCCCTGCTCGTCGATCATGTACCCGGCGCGATCGTGGAAATCGGGTCGTACTGCGGAAAAAGCACCATTGCTCTCGGGAGCGGAAGCATCCATTTAAGCCAGAGCAAAAGGCCGATTTACTGCATCGATCCGTTCATCCCCGACAACCGGGTCTATGTCGGCGATTACTTCCAGGTGTTCTGGAACCATATTGCGGAGGCCGGGCTGACCCAGGCGGTCGTCCCGATCCGGAAATACAGCCGGGATGCCGTGCACGACTGTCCCGGCTCCATCGCTCTGCTTTTTATCGACGGGGACCATGCTTACGAGGCAGTCAAGGAGGATATTGCGAACTATACGCCCCGGGTGGTTCCCGGGGGGATCGTCGCCTTCCACGACTACAGCCTTCCCTGGTGCCCCGGCGTGACCCGGGCGGTCGATGAATTTCTGCAGGATCCGGCTTACGTGCACCTTTGCGATTATTACTCGTTGAGAATAATCCGCAAAATCAGATGAGAGGAAGGGATGCCGCTATGAGAATCTGCAGGATCATTCAGCACCTTTTCCAGCTTGAGGGACCCGATTTCGTCGCCGAAGCGTACCGCGAATTTCTGAAACGCGAGCCCGATCCGGGAGCGGAATATCATGTCCGGCTGCTGGCTGACGGCACTCCAAAAATTCAGGTGCTGCTTGGCATTATCCAGAGCGAAGAGGCGGTTCTCCTGTACCGTGGACTGCTTCAGCGATAGCCGAACTTCTTAGCCGGGGGTGAAGTCCATGTATCAAGCGATGTACCGGTCGACCTGGGAATGGGCCTGCACGCTGGATCCCGCGGTCCGGGAGCGTTCATACCTCGGCTTCGACTTCGGGGACACTGTCTTCCGCGGCAATCCGGTCGGACCAGGGCCGGAGCTTCACCCGATGTTTCTCTATGCCCGGGAGTGGAGCAAGCCGGCACCGCAATTCATCGCAAAGCTGAACGGGGGGCGCATTGTCGGGACGAACGGATATTTGGTTCCGAACGGCGCCGTGATCAGTCCGGACGGCAGGCTCCTTTGGGATGTATCCGTGGATTATTTGGAGCCGGATCGGCATTCCGTCTTCTCTTTGAAGCAGGTCCCCCCGCTGCTTCATGCCCGCGAGTCGATTGCGGTTCTGACGGCGGCGGCAAGCTACAATTATTACCATTGGATGTTCGATGTGATCGTCCGCATGGGTCTGCTTCGCCTGGCCGGGATCGAGCCGGATCAATATCTGTTCAACCGAAGAACGACCCGCTTTCAGCAGGAGACCCTTCAGGTACTGGGGATTCCGGAGGAGAAGATCATGGAGTGCGGAGAAGAAACCCACCTGCAATCGGACCGGCTCATCGTCCCTTCCCTGTCAGGGTGTACGATGCATCCGCCGAAGTGGGCCTGCGAGACACTGCGCGGGTACTTCCTGACGGAACGGGGAATCCGGCCCGCAAGCGGCTATGAACGCATCTATGTCAGCCGCTACCGCACGCCAATGCGGCGGGTGGACAACGAGCCCGAGGTCGCCGAATTGCTGGAAGCCTGCGGCTTCCGGCGCGTATCGCCGGAGTCGCTCACCGTGGCGGAGCAGGCCGCAATCTTTGCCGCCGCCCGGATTGTCGTCGCCCCGCACGGTGCGGGCTTGACCAATCTGGTTTTTTGCAGCCCGGGAACGAAAGTCATCGAATTTTTTTCTCCCGATCACCCGAACGCCTGCTATTGGATCATCAGCCAGCATATGAACCTGGATTATGCTTATTTTTTCTGCCGTCCCGGAGAAAGGCGCGGCGACGTGATCGTCGATTTGGCGGTACTGCGAGTCATGCTGGAAAAGGCCGGGGTCGCAAGCACGCCGGAGACCGCCGCCACCCTGCGGCGGATTTATGCCCGCAGAAGGATGAGGGCCGCCTCCATCCTGCAGCGGATGTTTCAGGTGGAGGAAGCTTACGCCTTTGTAGCGGAGGTTTACCGGGAGCTTCTGCACCGGGAACCTGAACCCGCGGGACTGGAGTACCATGTCAACCGGCTCCGCCATGGGACTTCGAAAATCGGGATTGTCTCGGACATTCTGCAGAGTGAAGAGGCTTTGCGGTTTTACGGTAAAGATGGATAAACGGTTCCTGGAGGTGGAAGAGGGAAGCGGTTCTGCTTTACAACAGTGTGTCCACCATTTCTTCGGAGGAGATGGCGCAAGTGTACAGCGAGTTCTATCGTTCAACCCGGGAGTGGGCGTCGACTCTGGATCCTGCGGCCCGGGAACACGCCTATCGAAGCTTCAGCTTCGGGCTCCCGTCCTTCCCCGGCGATCCGCCCGGGCAGAAGCCGAAGCCTCACCCGGCGATTCCTCCTTTTCGCGAGGGGAACAAGCCAACGCCCCAGTTTGTCGCCATTCTATCCGGCGGGCGCGTTGTCGGGACCGATTACTTCGACAATATACATGCCGCCGTCATCAGTCCGGACGGCAAACTGCTCTGGGACGTATCCGTGGAGTTTACGCAGCCTGAGGGGCATTCGTTGTTCTCGCTCCCGTCGCTGCCGCCTCTGACCCGGATCCCCGGGACCGCCGCCGTCTTGACCTCTTCGGTAAGCTACAATTATTACCACTGGATGTTCGATGTCATCGTCCGCTTCGGGCTGCTGCGCCTGACCGGCATAGAGCCGGATTGCTATATCCTCAACCGGAGGATCAGCCCTTTTCAGCGGGAGACGCTTCAGGGCCTGGGAATACCGCCGGAGAAGATCGTGGAATGCAGGCACGACACTCACCTGGAAGCGGAACGGCTGGTCGTCCCCTCTATGACGGGGTATGCCATGCAGCCGTCAAAGTGGGCTTGCGAGACGCTGCGGCGCTATTTCCTGACCGGACCCGGAATCGAGCCGGCAGGCGGCTATGAGCGCATCTATATCAGCCGACGCCACGCGTCCAACCGCCGGGTCGCCAATGAAGACGAGGTCGCCGAATTGCTGAAAGCCTACGGGTTCCGCTGCGTAACGCTGGAATCGTTCCCGGTATCCCGGCAGGCCGGCATTTTCGCCGCAGCACAAGTTATCGTGGCTCCCCACGGCGCGGGATTGACGAACCTGGTCTTCTGCGGCCACGGGACGAAAGTCATCGAGCTTTTTTCTCCGGATCATCCCAATGACTGCTACTGGAATATCTGCCGCCAAATGAACCTGGATTACCGTTATTGCATCGAGCTGTCTGCCGAAAACCGGACCAGGGACATTCTCGTCAATCCGGCGAGACTGCAGATCATGCTTGAGAAGGATTTACCCGGAGAATCCCGGGACACCGCCGGGAGTTTTGGCGGGATTCCTTTCCGGAGGGAGACAACGGCCGCTGCCATTCTGCAGCGTTTATTCCAAATTGAAGATATCTATGCCTTTGCCACGGAGATTTACCGGGAGTTTCTCCATCGGGAGCCCGACCCGGAGGGACTGGAGTACCATATCGCCCGATTTCGCCGGGGAGCTTCGAAAATCGAGCTGATCGCAGCCATTCTCCGGAGTGAAGAAGCTCTTCGGCTTTATCATTGCGAATAACCGAAGGAGGTCGTTGGAATGGTTCAAGTATGGCCGATCGCCGATGGAACGCTGCAGGCCCGCTGCAGCCAAATCCGCCGGCTTGCGGCCCCCATTCAGGGATGGATGGCGGACGAAGCGGGGAGTATTTTGTACCAACTGGCGCGCTTTCATGCCCCGAACGGCAATGTGGCCGAGATTGGCTCCTGGAAGGGACGCTCGACCGTCTGGCTGGGTCAGGCGGTTAAAGACCGGGGGGAAGGCGTTGTCTATTCCGTCGATACCTGGAAAGGCAGCCCGACGGAAGAACTGCACCGCTCCCTCCTGCGGGGATACAGAGAAAACCAGTTGTTTGAGGAATTTTGGGAAAATATGCAAAGGACCGGGGTTTCCGGGCTTGTCCGGCCCATCCGCGGGGAAAGTTGCCTGGTCTATCGCTTCCTGCCGGCTGGGGTGACCTTGGGTCTTCTGTTTATCGACGGAAACCACGAATATCCGGCTGTGCTGGAGGATCTCCGGCTTTGGGGCTCCAAAGTGGCGGACGGCGGATACGTTGTGTTCGACGATGTCCCGACCTGGGCGGGGCCGACACGCGTAGTCTCGGAAATCGAGGAAGGGTACCGGCAGGTCTTCGTCGGATATAACATCTGCGTCCTGCAGAAAGCACCGGGCAAAAGAAGGGCGGCCGAGCACCTGCAGGTCGTATTTCTGCTGGACGATGAGGCCTTCGTGGCCGAGCTGTACCGGCAGTTCCTGAACCGGGAGCCGGATCCGGACGGTCTCATGCACCATGTTCATCAGCTGCGTTCCGGAGCTTCGAAAATGGAAATCGCCGCGGCGATTCTGTCCAGCCGGGAGGCGAATTTTCTTTATAACTATTAAGGGGCGGCACAGGAACCCCGGAGACCATTCCGGGGTTCCTTCACTTTCCTTCGTCAAGGGGACAAATAGGGATTCATCTCGCCGGAGCCACCCGCGGCCAGTTGCCTGAAGCGGAGCCGGTCTTCTTCCGAGATGGGCTTCCCGTTCCGGAAGAAATTATAGCTCCATGGGACAGCGGCCAGCTCGCTCTTTCCCATCTCCTCCAATTCCGCAAGATAGGGATCGAGCAGACGCCGAAGCACTTCATCGGGATCCGGGTACGTATACTGTATGGCCGTCTGGAGAAACCCGTCCAGACAGGTAAAATGAAACAGGCAAAGCGGATGTCCGTCCCTGAGCCGGATTCCGTCAGTCCAGCTGACGATTCTGCGGCCCGCCTCCGCCACATTCCAGGCCGCCATGTTGTAACCGGGATGCTTCAGAATATGCGCATCGAACAATACCGGCGCCAGATTCAGCCACCTCTGGTCCAGAAAAAATCGGGAATCGAAATAACAGTACCGGTACAAGCGTTCCTTCCACCAATCCAGAAACGCCTTCGCGCGGGAGGAACGGGCTACAGCTACCGCCCCGGCGTTGTATGGACCGTAAAACAGATAGCTCGGAGTATTCCCCAGCATTTCCAATTGGTGCGGAGTCAGGATCACCGCATGGCGGTCCAGCCTTTCCTCTATCTCGTCCAAACGATGGTACAGCCTCATATCCGTATCCAGGTAAAGAAAGTGATGCCCGTCCCCATACTTGGTCATGGCATATTCCAGGATAAACGGTTTCATCGCGCAGGAGCCTTCATATACATTGTATTTGAACAGAAAAGGGTAAAATCGGTCGATCCCCAGATCCCTGGCCAGTACCACCTCGTCAAAGCCTTCATAGCAAGCAGCCGGGTGCAGCCCTTCTTCGAGCAAACACACCACCGTCCGCGCCTCCGGGTGGAATTGCTTCACGGACCGGGCCATGACCTTCGCCCGGTGCAGGTTGTTGCTGCAGGTAACCGTGCAGACGATCATGCTTTTCCCTCCGCGGAATCATCCCGGCCCGCGAGCAGCAACTTGTTGGAAGCGGCATACGGGCGCGGGTAGGCGATTGCCAGCTCCGGCCGTCGTCTCAACGCTTGCCGGCTCTGCGGCTCGATGCTTTCTCCGCTGTCAAAATAAGCATAGCTCCAGGGGATTTCCGCAAGTCCGGACTGCCCCGAGCCAAAAAGGCGGCCGCGGTATTCTTCCACCAGACGGTAAATCGCGCTTTGGCGATCCGGTATCGCCGCTTCCATAAAAGAAGGAAGATAGCTGTCCAGGCATGAAAAATGGAAGAAGCACAGCGGATCTTTGCCTCCGTTCACGCAGTACCGGCCGGAATCCAGGCGGGTCAATTGCCTGACCTTCTCGTGAAGATTCCAGAAGGCGACGTTATACCCCGGATGCTTGAATACACAGACGTCAAAATACATCGGGAGAAGGTCGATCCATTTCTGGTCAACGAACAGCGGAGGCTCGTAGAAGCAGTGGTCGTACAATCGTTCCGACCACCAATCGAGGAACCGCTCCGCTACTCCCGAACGGGTAACGCCGAGAAACCCCAGGTTATATAAACCATTGAGGTGCTGACTCGGCCAAAACCCTGCGGTTTCCAATTGGTGGGGGGTCAGTACAATGCTGTTCACCTTCATCGCTTCGGTCAGCGTGTCAAAGGAATGAAACACTTCCGTATCGGGATCCAGATAGACAAAGTAAGACTCTGCACCGTATCTCTTCAGCAGAAACTTCAGGAAATCCGCTTTGACCGCGGTTGCCCCCTCAATCACATTGTATTTAAACAGGAACCGGTCAAAGTGGCGGATGCCCAAATCTTTGGCCAATACCACCTCATCGAAGCAGGGAATTTTCCGGATCCACTCCGGACAATCCTTTTCCAGCAGACAGACCGTCATTCCCGCATCCGGGAGCCAATCCTTCACCGATTTGGCCAGCACTTTGACTTTATGCAAATAGCTTGCCGTTGCAATGGTACAGATGATCATGTCCCTGTCCCCCCGGCCCATGCGGCAAAATAGGCGTTGGAGAGAGCAAACGGGTTGACCTCGCGGCCGATTTTGTCCGCATGCTCACGGAAGGCCGCCCGGGAGGACTCTTCAATCGGCTCCCCGCTCTGGAAGCAATCGTAGCTCCAGCCGTTCCGGGTCATTCCCTCCAGCCAGGCGCACCATACCCGGTATTCGGCGAGCATAGCCTGCACGGCATTCCCGGATTCCGGGATCAATGCACGGAGCAGCGTTTCCGGCAGCCTGCCTTCTTCCGGAAAAGAAAAGCAGCGGAGCGGCCGGTCACCCGCGTATATGCTGCCGTCGGGCGACTTCCGGACTTGCCGTTTCGTTTCATGCAAATTCCAGACCCCGACGTCATAGGACGGGCATTTCAAGTACCGGACACCCTCGAAGAAGGACGGAACGAAATCGAGCCATTTCTGATCCACCGTCATACTGCCAAGCGGATCGTGAACATGGGCCGCGGTCGTGTCCGCCCACCAGCGGACAAACCGCTCCGCCTCCTCCGTTCTGCGGATTCCGAGCAGTCCGGAGTGAAAGGTTCCGTCTTTCATGCACCCGATTTCCCTCAGGCAGCTTTCGATCGGCGCCGGCTCCAGGTAATACGGAGTGAGCACAATGGCACTGTCCTCCAGCAGGCGGACCAGCTCGTCAAAGGGGCCATAGGCAAACAAGTCCGGATCGGCGTAAAGAAACAGGAACTGTTCCGGAAAGCTGCGAAGCAGATATTGCAGAAACGCCGCCCTTAGGCCGTTTGCGCACCGGGCGGCGGAATACGGAAACAGGGCCCTCTCCAAATTCGGCAGGCCGATCTGCCCGGCCAAAACAACGTGGTCCAAATCCCCCCAGATGTCCCCAAATCCAATCGTCCAAACCGGTTTCGACCACACAGGCCGCCACGCGGATATCCGGCATATGGTCCTTCAGCGATTTGGCAAGCAGAACGGCTCTATGCAGATTGCCTGCCCGGGCAATGGTAGCGACGATCATGATGCTCCCCCTTCCTTGTTCTTACCGATTGCTTATGCCCTTAATATTTCTGCAGCATAATCTTGAAGCCGTCCACGGCAAGCTCCTCCAGCCGGTACTTGCCCGTCAGCTTCCGCAGGATTTCTTCGGTCAATTCCGAGGCATCATTGCCATAGTAATGATAGCGGGAGAACGACGGGTACTCGACCAATTCGCGAATCCACATCCCGGATTGCTTCAGCAGGTCATAGAATTCGTCCCGGCCGACCCGGTTGATCATCTCCCCGTGATAAATGAACTGGCACGCTTCCTCCGCTTTCCCGCTTCCGACCTTGCCTGCAAGGTAGATGCGCATCTCGTCTTCCGTCATCCACAGATGCCCCCATGGAGGGATCAGATCGACCTCTTCATAAACCCAGAAATTATAGTGATGGCCGATAATGGAAGTCCAGATGGGAGCAAACTCCGTCAGGAAGACGCCCCCGGGCTTCAGGACGCGTTTGATCTCGGCGAGCGTTTCCCGCAGACGGGTAATATGCTCGAACGTGGCGACCGAAATCACGGCATCGAAGGAATTGTCCGGAAATTCCATTTGGGAGGCATCTCCCTGCTTCACTTCCCAATTCGGCCCCGCCGATGCCGTTGCCGACCACCAGCTGTCGAGGTACAAATCAATTCCCGTAATGAACGCGGGATGGCAGTTTTCCGCGATTTTGCGCAGCATTTCCCCGTTGCCGCAGCCAATCTCCAGTACGTGCTTGCCGGGAAAGTAAATCCGCTGGATCGCGGTTTCGATAAACCGGTCTATATGAGACATCGAACTACCCCTTATTCGAATTTTTCTGATTCCATTCCGCCGCTATCCGGTAGAAATCAAAGTTTTCTCCTTCAATCAGCCCATCCATGGCATGCCCGTAGTCAATGGCGATCCGCCCGCTTTCCCGGGCCAGCCGGGGAGCTAGAACGGTGGCGGGAATCCCGGCGGCAATCAGGGCAATCCGCCAATGAGGGTCGGCGCACAGCTCGCTGCAGACCTGCGCTACGTTCCGGACCCCTTCCAACACCCGAGTACCGGCAACGGCCACTCCTTCCCGCTCAAAGATCCATGCAGCCTCCGGCGCCCGTCTTCCCACCAGAAACACCGGATACTGCCTGAGTAAATTCCAGAAGGCCGGCATGCCGTTGAACGCATGAGTGGTCCACGGCGAGCATACGACCCGGGGCCGAATACCCAACCGATTCAGCAGTTCCTTGCTGGTTGCGCAAAATTGATGATCCACTTCATAGGGGGAAGTGGAGAGGTGAAGACCGGTAATATCGGCCGCGGCCAATGCTTCGATCAGCAATTTCTGTAGTTCTTCCGGCTCGGCCGTAGCCCCCTGGTACCGGGTATATTCCCAGGAGCGAATCCAGTCCGGATCGGAAAAGCTCGCGGTCAGGATGGCGATCTCCGCATGGCTGAACCGTGCAAGGCTCAGGGGTCGTCCTTCCCTTGCGGCCTCCGCCAATCGATCCAACACCTGCGATTCGCTGATAGCGCGCTCCTCATAATTGTCCATGATGTCCTCCTCCGCAAATAATTTATCCAAGCTTCCACCATGGCGTTAGAAGCCGGTCCAACTCGTCTTCGGAATCCGGAGGCCGTGCATTTTCCCGGAACGGTTCTGCAAACTTGATCATGGCTTCCTGGCTTCGCAGGAAAAAATACAGAACGTCCAGCTTCGATTTCCCGGAACGGAGCTCTTCAAGGTGGGCGGCGTATCCCGCTTCATCGGGAAGTCGCCCCAGGATCCCCCAATACAGCCGGGAAATGAATGCTTCCCCCTCCAGTTCAAGCATTTGCCGCAGCATCTCGATCACCCGCGGCCGGCTCTCGCCATAATCGGCATAGCTTGGCGAATAAGAAGGGGAGACAAGCAAATATTGGCATTCCTCGCTGTCCAGGAAAGTGCGCAGCAATTCTGTCTTGGACGATTGGCCGAGTGAATCCAGATGTGCGCGAAATCCCGCGGGATCCGGGGGCCGGTTCAGGATCTGCCTGTATAATTCGATAACAAGCGGAGGTCCCTCAAGTTGAAGCAGACGCCTCATTTCATCAACCAGCTTCATGCGGATCCCCTCCTTCCAGCAACAAACGGATTCGCCGGTCGTACCGCTCCGCCAGCACATCCCAATTCAATTCCCCGGAAACGAGACGATAAGCGTTCGTGCTTAATTTGATTCTCCAGTCGGGGTTCCACACCAAAAACAGAATGTAATCCTGAAGCTTTTCCCGGCCGCAGATCAATACGTGCTCCCCATTTACAAGCGGATAGCCCCGCGCCCCGACCGGGGTGCTGATCGTCGGGATTTTCCGGGCAAAATAGTCAAGAATTTTGACATTGGAACCGGAACCGTAAATAACCGGATTAATCGCAATGTCGGCGATGTCCATCAATGCGTACTTGAAGCTTTCATCGACGGTATGAAACAGCAGGACATTGGGCGAGCGGGGATCCGTAAGCTCCTTGCATACCGAACCGATGATCAGAAAGAGATAATCGGGAAGCCGCGGCGCCAGTTCATTGTTTATGAAGCGGAGCGCCTCGACATTGGGCGGATGAAGGCTTCCTACAAACAATATAACCGGAGCCGGGGAGTACAGCATTTTCAGCTCGGATGACCGGTATAGGGGATTGCTTTCTGCCAACCGGCAGCCGTTCGGTATCGTGAGGAATTTGTCCGCACGCTCTCCGGTTAGCGCCCGCAGGGCCTCCCGATCTTCATCCGACACGGTAACAATCAAATCCGCTTTGGCGCAAACGTACTTTTCTATCACTTCCACATAATGGGACAGCAGAGTATGATAGGGATGCCCATTCAGCAGTGTTCGCTTGAGTTCGGTTTCGCAATTGAGGCTTTCGTAAATTACCGGCTTTCCCTGCGCGCCCTCCAGCAGACCGCACATGTAAGGATGGGAAAGGACGATCGCATCGGCGAGACGGAACAAATTTTGCGCGGTTTCCGCAAGCAGGCGATTCCGGGGGGCCATATACGAATTGACAATATCCGACGTTCCGATCGGATACAGAGACTTCATTCGGCCGTCTTCCTGCAGGTGTTCCGCTGTTTTGGGAATCAGGATCTCGGTGAATTCCGGAGCAATCCGGGTTCTTTCGATCGCTTCCGTGCTGCTGAAGCCGAGCAGAATATACCGGTATTGCTCGGACAGACGGCTGCCGATCCGGCAGATCCGTTCCGCGCCTCCCGCCGTCGGGTTGGACACGGGAAAATCGTTCAGAACGACGATTGTTTTGCGGGTTTTCCCAGCCTTTCCCTTAAGCAGCTCCTCGATCCGGCTGCCTGCCTTCCAGGCAATGCGGCTCCAGGCATAATGTTTATTTACGAATGCCTGCCCTTTGACCGCGATTGCATTCATTAGACCCGGGTCGCCGGCCAACTGTTTCAGCTTTTGCGCAAACGTATGAGCGTCGGCTTCTACATAATGGAAGCCTGCTTTGAGTCCCAGTCCCCGGGCGCCGGTTGCCGTTGACAGCAGGGGGATTCCCGCGGACAAATATTCCAGCGTCTTCAGATTGGTGCCCGTCCCAAGAAACATCGGATTCAGCGCGATGTCGGCCTGGGAAAACCAGTGAAGCTTGGCTGCTTCGTCGATAATGCCCAGCAGCTGCACATTGGGTTTCTGGATTCCTTGAAACGGGTTGCAGCAATCGCCCGCAATGATAAAATCGATCTCCGGACATTGATCGGCAAGAGTGTGGACAATAAAATCCACAGCATTGTGGTTGGGCGGATGCTTGCTTCCGATGAAGAAGGCGGACGGGCGGCCGCTGTTCGGGTAAGGTTTGCGGGGCTTCCACTGCCCGGGAACAATGCCGTTGGGAGCGAGAATGATCTTCCCGCCGTCGGCCTGGTACACCTGAATAAAGCTGTCCTTCTCCTCTTCGGAAACGGCCATAACCAGATCCGCCTGCCGGATAAGCCTTTCTTCCAACTCCTTCACATATTTCACGAATTTTTCCGTCCCCGGAGCGGTCCACAGCTGCCGGGCCAATTCCGCCTCGTAATTGTAGCTGTTATACACTCTCGGCTTGTTATCCAGACCGAAATACAGATCGAAGTTCAGCATGTAGGGATGGTCGTGAACGATCAGGTCTGCTTCCGCATACAGGGCATTGAATTGATGAAGGAGCTCTGTCGGATAATGGGCCGCCAAAGCATACGTTATCCCTGTATAATCAACCCCGGCATTGCGATGCAGCCTGTACAATTGATCATGCACGGACTGGTCCGCCACCCGGATTTCCCTGAAAGTGTCCGAGTAGTCGAATTTCTCCTGCTTCTCGTTAGGACATAGCAATGTCACGTCAAAAAACCGGCTTAATTCCCTGTAAAAATGAAAGTAACGGAGCTCCCCTCCCGTGCGGGGGGGATAATGGGTCATATGGAAATTGAGTGCAAGAATTTTGTACATGGAAGAATGGGCACCCCTCTCCTGACTAGCCCCTGAATCTGATTCAGTATATGTGTCTCCTGTCGGTTCGACCCATAACAAGCGCCCGACGCCAGGATGCGGTTCCCGCCCAAATCGATGTTTCTTACAGGCCGGACTGGTTCAGCCATTCCTTCAGCTGCCCGGAATCGACGGTGAAATCGGCCGCCCCGTCCCAGGGGAGATCGGGCTGGTCGGGCATTTCGCCGACCAGATAGGAATAATCCAAATGGACATGGTTGCTGATAAGCCAGTAATGGATCCGGACATAATTGGGGGGGAACAATTCAATCACTTTCGTCCCCGGCCGGCAGAACACCAGGTTCGCCAGGCCGGCCCCGTGAGGAGCGACGACGGCTTCGGCGCCAGCAAACAATTGAATTTGCCTTTCCAGCGGCAGGTCCTCCAGAACGACGCTTCGGAATCCGCACCCGGCCAGCATCCCGACGAGCTCCGGTTCGTTCAGGATTCTTCTCTGGCCGGCTTTGGCGCGGCTGATATAGATGCGGTCCCCCGCCTGGTCCGGGGTAAGGCTCCGGTTCGCCAGCAGTTCCCTGCGCAGGAAATCGCAGGCCCATTTCGGATAGACGGAGGACATAACCAGGGAAGGAACAATCAGTCTTCGGGCCTGCAGATAAAGTCCGTCGTGAGCCTGGATGAGCTTGTCTTCGGGAATACCCAGCAGGGCGAGCGTTTCCGACTGATAGGGGGCAACGATCCGGTTCACGATATACCGGTCGATCGGCCGGCCGCTTCTCCTGAGCAGGTCAATGCGCGGCAGGACATCAAACATCCAATGGAAATAGTTCCCGCTTCCGCAAAAGGTGAGAACGCCCAAGGTTTCCGAGCTGCGGGACAAGGGAAGCGGCGTCCACGCGCGAAACAAGGGATGCTCCGCTCCGGTCAGCAAACGGCCGTCAAATTCCACCGAAACATCGGACAACAGCCGATGATCGCGGGTGAACACGGCGCCGCTCCCGCCCCGGATGCGGCCGTACGGCACGGCGGCCGCAAAGGCGGACGGCAGCCTGGCATCATGCCCGCGGAATTCGTCGCGAATCGGGCCAATGCTTTTCGCATCCTGGAAACGGGTGATTTCATCCGCATACAGCTCCGCATAATGCCTCCGAAACCGCCCGGGATCGGGGTAGGCCGCCTGCGCCCATTCACGCGTCGAGGAGTAAATTCCGGCGGGCGGCTTCATGGCCCGTCTTTGCTCCCTTCTTCTTCGGCGCAATCTGCGCTTGCGCCGTCGATGCCAGGCTTCCGGATGGCTTCGTCCGGAGGTGCTCCGTCTGCGTAATGGCCGGGGTCTTCTCCGCCGGCCCTCCGGGGAACCGGCGGCACGCGGCTTTCGGTCATGATTCCGCTTGCGGTCTGTGCGCAATTCCAGTCCACTCCTTCCGGGTACCTACACTTTGCCGCGCCAATCATTCAACAGGTCTTCCATTGTCCTTTCCAGCGGAATGGCCGGAACCCATCCTGTCGCCCGGCGGAATTTGGAGGCATCCCCGGCGATGATTTCCACGTCGGCGGGACGCATGCGTTGCGGATCTTCTTCCACCGCAATCGGCACGGGGCTGAGCGACAAAAGAATCTGCAGAAGCTCTCCAATCGGACGGGCGGCACCGGAAGCCACATTATACACTTCCCCGGGCTCCCCCTTATCCAGCGCCAGCCAATACGCGCGGACCATGTCGCGCACATCGGTGAAATCCCGCCGGGCCTTCAGATTGCCCACCCGGATCACCGGCGGATGCAGCCCTTTCTCGATTAAAGAAATCTGCTTGGCGAAGCCGGAGGCCGCGAAGTCCTCCCGCTGCCCGGGGCCCGTATGATTGAACGAACGGGTGGCAATGACCGGAATCCCCCAGTGTTTGTGGTACAGTACTCCCATGTATTCCTGGGCCATCTTGCTGACGGCGTAGGGGTTTTGCGGGCAGAGCGGGTGCGTTTCCTTGACGGGGACCTCCTCCGGCTTCACCTGCCCGTATTCCTCGCTGGAGCAGGCCAGATGGATCCTGCACCCGAGCCCGTGCCGGCGAACCGCCTCCAGCAGATGGCTTTGCGAAGCGATGTTGTTATGCAAGGTATCCGCGGGGGAAAGCCAGGAGGCGCGCACATGACTTTGGCCGGCAAGATGAAAGATCAGATCCGGCTTCGTTCTCCCGATCAGAGCGTCTACCGCCCGGCTGTCGCAGAGCTCGCATTCCGCCAATTGGATATCCGGCAGGAGGCGGCGGAGCGAATCCAGACGGCTGGTGCCGCGGACGGTACCGATTACCTCGACATTTTGCCGCAGCAAATATTCCGCCAGATGACTGCCGGCGAATCCGGAGATTCCGGTAACAAGCGCCTTCATCGTTCCGGTCCGCCCCCGGTGCCCGGGGCCCGCAGAAGCCTCTTGATCTGCTGCTCCATCGATTTGTGGCAGACGAGAAGGCCTTCGGCGGTGGAGACGATAATCAGGTTGTCAACCCCGAGGACCAGCGCCTTCCGGCTGTCCGAGAACACAATATTGTTCCGGGAAAGCAACGAATGGACCTCCCCCATGATCACGCTCCCGTTTTCGTCCTTTCCGAAAATACGCTCAAGCGATGTCCAGCTGCCCACATCGTCCCACTCGAAGGAAACGGGAATGGTCAAGATCCGGTCGGCTTTTTCGACCACCGCGTAATCTACCGACAAATTCGGCAATCGGGAGTAAACCGTCTCCAGCGGTTCTCCGGCCTCCCGGATCGCCCGCCACAGATCCGGCTGTTCCCGCTTCATGTAATAGGCGATGGTGGACGGCTTCCAGACATAGATGCCGCTGTTCCAGTAAACGTTCGGCTGCTGCAGCAGAACGGCGGCTCTGTGCGGTTCCGGCTTCTCGATGAAAGACCGTACCCGCCGGACCGGTCCGGCGTCTTCCCCGTCCGCCAGAATATAGCCGTACCCTGTCTCCGGCCGGGTGGGCGGAATGCCCAGGGTAACGATCGTCCTGTCCTGGACGGCGAGCCGTTCCGCTTCCCGCAGGGCGTCCAATAAGGCGTCCCCGTCCGGAATGTGCTGGTCCGAAGGAATCGTGACCAGCACATCGTCCGCTTCCGCGGTCAGAAAATAATGGGCGGCCAGCGCTATGCACGGCCCTGTATCCTTCTGCTCCGGCTCGACGATGAGCTGTTCCTCTCCGAGCTCCTCCAGCTGCTGCAGGACAAGCGGCTTGTACCTGGCGACAGTGGCCACATACAAACTTTCCCGGGGCAGCCGGCTGCGAAAGAGATCGTATGTGATCTGCAGCATCGTTTTCCGGGAGGTCAGGGGGAGAAATTGCTTGGGCCGCGCTTCCGTGCTGCGCGGCCAGAACCGGTTGCC
>Ga0310822_100191_pt1 | contig 46645 bp, 44 predicted proteins | sample P4_ome_2_FD_201313 | JGI IMG/M metagenome (GOLD analysis project Ga0310822, IMG submission 201313) | Sorghum-adapted microbial communities from Joint BioEnergy Institute, Emeryville, California, United States - P4_Day56_Rep2 | ecosystem: Engineered > Bioreactor > SSF (Solid state fermentation) >... | reverse complement strand
CTAAGATGGGAGTAGCTCATGAATGGATCCTCCTGTACGAATGGGTGTTGTGGTGACTTCCATTTTACACGAATCCATCCATGGGCTCCTTTATTTTTATCTGTCGCACTTCATATTACAATTCGTCCTATGGAATGCATCCCGGAACCAGCGTAGTTTTTCGTAGAGCCGGAATGGCACGGTTTCTTCGGCCGTATTCCCGCAGCCGCCGCGCACTGGACGCGGGTCCGGCCCCGAACCGGACCCGCGGTCGGTGCGTCTCCGGAATGATTCGGTTTAGATTGAAGCTGAATGTTCCATGACAGGAGGTATGTCTATGGCGCAACAACCGTCCGGAAACAGGAGGCTTCAATGGCCGGACCGGTTCGGCGCGCTCGTCTGGCTGGCGGGGGTCGCGCTGTTTTTCGCCCTGCATCTCTATGCGGAGGCCGCGTGGAAGAATCCGGGCTACAGCTGGGCGGCCAACAACATCAGCGACCTGGGCAACGTCTATTGCCAGCCCTGGGGCGATGACCGGCGCTTCGTCTGCTCGCCGCGGCACGATGCGATGAACGCGGGCTTCGTCATCCAGGGCGCGGCCATGCTCATCGGGCTCGCCGCGGTTTCCCTCCGGCGGGCGGGATCGGCGCGGACCTGGACGGCGGGCGCGCTGCTGCTCGCGGCCGGCGCGGGCTGGATTCTCGCGGGAGTCTGGCCGGCCGACGTGAACGAGAACCGGCATGTGCTCGGCGCGCTGCTCATCATGATCCTGGGGAATATCGGGCTGGCGCTCGGTCCGGCCATGCCCGCGGAGCCGCGGCGGCTTCGGTGGACGGCGCCGGTTCTCGGCGCGGTCGGCATTGCCGGGGCGGCGCTCTTCTTCACCGGCAACGATCCCGGATTGGGCCTCGGCGGCATGGAGCGGGTCGCCGCTTACCCGATGCTGGCCTGGATGCTGATATCCGGCCTCGTGATATTGCTCGGGCGCCGGGCACATTGAAAAAACATCGCAAAACTTGCATTTCCGCCCTATTCCAAAGCCGCAAGATCGTTTATTCTGAATAGAAAGGCCAGATAAACGGGAGGTTGCCCCGGGGAAGTCCGGGCAGCCTCTTTTCACCTTCCCGGAGCAAGCGACGACGGACGGTGGGGGATGTCATGCCGAAGCACAACCTCTTCAAGAAGATCGCGCTGATTCTTTTTGCCCTGCTGGTGCCGATCGTGGCCCTGTACGTGCTGTCCAACCGGATCAGCACCGACGTGTTGCGGGACGAACTGAACGACTCGAACGCGATCCGTCTCGCGTTCTTCCAGCATCAGGCCGACACGACGATCCAGTCGATCGCGATGTGGCCGAACCTGCTCATGCACGACCCCGACATCACGGAACTCCGACACACCTTCGAAAGCCCGGGCCCCGCGCTCGGGCTTGACCAGATCATGCTGGTAAAGCGCATTCAACGCAAGCTGAGCATCCAGGAGAACTCCTCCAACTGGAGCAGCACGCTGTCCATTTACTCGCCCGTGCTCGGCCGCGTGCTGACGAGCAGCAATGCGGCGCCCTACGATCCCGACGAACTGACCCGGCGGCTGAAGCCGGGTTGGCATGTGGAGCCGGCGGAGGGCGGGCGGTATCTTTTCTCGCTGTTCACCATTTCCCCGTACGTCACCGAGGACCGTCTGCACAACGTCAACCTCGTCATCGAAGTGCAATTCGACAGCTCCAATCTCGTCCACATGCTCGACCAGTTCAAAATCGGCGACCGCCGCGATCCGTTCTACTACATGCCGGGCGTCGGCGCCGTCTACAACAGCACGGCGGACAACGCCGCTGCGGACAGGCTGGTGGAACTGCTCGAAGAAGAGGGAGAACTGTCCACGGGCAGCCGGACCGTCACCCTGGACGGCCAGCCGTACCTCGTCTATCTGCAGAAATCCGGCATCGCGGAATGGTATCTGATCGACTATATTCCGCTGGCGGAGGTCATGCAGCCGATCAAGCGGACAAACCTGCTGTTCTACGTGTCCGTCGGCTCCCTGCAGCTGATGGGTTGCGTCATGGCTTACGTCCTCTACGCCCAGGTGCAGTCGCCGCTGAAGCAGCTCGTGACGAGCTTCCAGCGGCTGAAGCTCGAAGACTACACCGTGCGCCTGAAACCGCGCGGCAACAACGAATTCGGCTTCGTCTTCCAGCGCTTCAACTCCATGGTGGAGCAGATCCAGGAGTTGTTTAACCGGGTGTACCTGGAGAGGCTGCGCGTCCAGGAAGCACGTCTGAAGCAGCTCCAGTCGCAGATCAACCCGCATTTTTTCCATAACAGCATCTCCTTCATCAGCAGCATGGCGAAAATGAAAAACCACCAGGCGATCATCGCGATGGCCGAGAACTTGTCGAGCTACTTCCGTTACGCGACGCGCCAGGAGCGGGATTTCGTCACGCTGGAGGAGGAGCTGCAGTTCGTCGGCAGCTATCTGGAGATTTACAAGCTGCGCCGCAGCCGACTGACGTTCACGATCGAACTGCCGTCCCGGCTCCGCCATCTGCACGTGCCGCCGCTGCTCATCCAGCCGCTCGCCGAGAACGCGGTGCAGCACGGCATTGAAGCGAACGGCGGCGCCGGGCTGATCCGCATCGCGGTCAGCGAGGCGAACGGCGTATGCCGGGTGACCGTGGACGACAACGGCAAGGGGCTGAATGAGGAGGCGCGCGGCCATCTGATGCGCCGGCTGGCCGAACCGATGGACGAGCGGGCCGGCTGCGGCCTCTGGAACGTGAACCAGCGGCTATATCTCCGTTATGGCCCGGACGCCGGAATGCGGATGGAGCCTTCCCCGCTCGGCGGGCTGCGGATCGTGCTGGAGTGGCGGCTCGCGGGCCATGCCGCCTCCGGCGCGCCCGATGCGGTGACCGCCGCCGCCACCGACGCCGCGGCCAGCGCGGAGACCCCCGCGGCCGAATCTGCCGCGGACGAGGATGCATACGGCGAAGCCGCGCGCCCGATCTCCCATGTCCATGCGAAAGCGAGGGAACTGCCTTGATCGAACTGCTTCTGGTCGACGACGAGCCCTATATCATCGACAGCTTGAACGCGACGATTCCCTGGGAATCGCTCGGCATCAGCGAAGTGTGCGCCGCTTCCTCCGGGATCGAAGCGCTCCGCCTGCTCGAGGAGCGACCGATTGACATCCTCGTCACCGACATCCGGATGCCGGAGATGGACGGCCTCGAGCTGATTGAACAGGTGAACGCGCGCTGGCCGAACGTGCGCTGCCTGCTGCTCACCGGCTATTCCGACTTCGAATACGCGAAGCGGGCGATCCGTCTGCAGGCGTTCGACTATATCCTGAAGCCGGTGAACGACGAGGAGTTCATGCGCAGCATCGCGAGCGCCGTCGATTCGCTGCGCGACGAATGGGCCGAGGCCGAGCAGCTCCATCGGATGCGCTACCGCCTCAATTCGGACCGCTCGATCATCAGCGGCGATCTGATCCGCGGGCTGGCGCTCGGCAGGCCGTGGCCGCGGCGCCGGTTGGAGGACCGGCTCCGCGAGTACGGCATCCCGCTCGAGCCGGGCGGCATGGCGCTGCTCATGCTGGTGACGCTCGGCCGCCCGTTCGCCGATTACGATGCGGAATCGCTGTCCCTGATCGAGTACGCCGTCGGCAACATCGCCGAGGAAGTGTTCGCCCCGGGGTTCCGCGTCTGGCACGGCAAGGCGCCGCACGACGGCGTCATGCTGCTCGCCGCTCCGCGGGACGGGACGGCGGCCGGCGAGGCCGGGCTGCCGGTCAAGGCGCAGCTTGAGCCGCTCGCCCGCGAGTTCCACCGGCAGGTGCGCCATTATCTCAAGGGCGACATCTCCATCGTCATCTCGCCTTGGTTCGTGTTCCCCGACGAGCTGGCGGGCGCCTACCGCGCGGCGCTCACCGAGCTGTTCCGGCACCGGGAAGACGGCGGCGGACAGATCCTGTTTCAGGAGGAGGCGCCGCACGACCCGGCCGCCGTGACGACGCTCGAGAGCCTGTACCGGCCGCCGACGCTCATCCAATTGCTCGAGTCGCGGAACTGGCGGGCGGCCGCGGACAAAATCGGCGAGGTGTTCGACTCGCTGGAGCGGATGCCCGCCACCCGCGAGCACCTGTACGAAGCGTTTCTGTCGATCGCGAGCGCCTACCTTTATATCGCGCACAAGCGGGGCGTGCTGTTCCACCGGATTGACCGGTCGGGCCTCGATCCGCTGCTCGATCCCCCGCTGCTGCTTGCGGCGGACAAAGTGCGGGCCTGGGCGCTTGATACGCTGGACAGTCTGCGGCGGCAGCTTACGGAGAACGAGCGCGACATCAAGAGCCGCATCGTCCGGCAAGTGCAGGAACTGGTCATGTCCGAAACCGGCGAGATCACGGTTCGCGGGATCGCGGAGCGGGTGTACCTGCATCCCGTTTACTTGTCCAAGCTGTTCAAGAGCGAGACCGGCGAGAGTCTCGGCGACTACATTATCCGGGTCAAAATGGAGCGTGCCCGCTATCTGCTGCGGCACACCAATCGTAAGATCTACGAGATTACGGCCGAGCTCGGCTACCAGAATCCGCAATATTTCAGCAAGATGTTCAAGAAATATTTCGGCATGACGCCGCTCGAGTACCGCGAGCGGTAGGCGGGCCGCAAGTGATTGCCAAAGGTGCGGAAATGTTGAAATCGCGCCATGGGTTCGCCAACGTACCCTTCCTATAATTGAAATTGCAGACACCGGCATGGTGCATCATTCCTATGGCGATTGGGGGAGGGAAACATGAGATTGGGCATGCGGAAATGGTGGTCCGCCGCGCTGGTCATCATGCTCGCGGCAGCGCTACTCTCCGCTTGCGGCGGCTCGGGCGGCAAAGGCGGTTCATCAGGCAACGAAGGGTCACAATCTTCGACATCGTCTTCGTCCTCGGGCTCGAGTTCAAATTCCGGTTCATCAGAAGGGCAGCAACAGACGGAAGTCCCTTACAAGGACAAATACGATCCGCCGGTCACGATTACGACGGTGTGGGGCGTGGATCCGTCGCTGCAGTTCAAGAACGGTGAGACGATCGAAAACAACGTCGCGACCCGGTGGGCGCTGGAGACGCTCGGCATCAAGGTCGAGACGCTCTGGTCGGTTACCGACACGAACAACGCGTTCGTCACGAAGATGCGTCTGGCGCTGGCGTCCGGCCAGCGGATGCCCGACGTCGTCACGATCGGCGACGAGCAGCTCGCCCACGACCTGATCGACTCCGGCCTGTTCCGCGAAGTCGGGTCGCTGTTCGACGAATACGCGAACGAGAAATGGAAACAGGCGATGGCGCTCGACCCGCACGTCTGGGATCCGTATATCCGCGACGGCAAGCGGATGGGCATCCCGGTGCTGGATTACGCCTACAACCACGACTACCTGCTCTGGATCCGGCAGGACTGGATGGACAAGCTGAACCTTGAGGCGCCGAAGACGCTGGACGACCTCGAGGCAATCATGGACGCGTTCAAGAACCGGAATCCGGACGGCCTGTCTCCGGATCAGGTGACGCCGCTGTCCATCGGCTTCAAGAACACGTTCAACACGTGGATGGGCGATCCGTCCTGGGTGTTCGGCGCGTTCGGCACGATTCCGGAGCAATGGAATCTCGCGGCGGATGGCACGCTGGAATGGGGTTCGATCCATCCCGGCGCGAAGCAGGCGCTCGAGACGCTGAAGCGTTGGCGCGACAAAGGCTACATCCCGGCCGAAGCGGCGCTGTGGGATGAGAACAAGACGGCCGAACCGGCAGTCGCGGGCACGGCGGGCATCATTCCCGGCCCGTACTGGATGAGCGGCTGGCCGCTGCAGGATACGGAGAAGAACGTGCCGCACGCGGTATGGAAGCCGTACCCGATTCCGGCCGGTCCGGACGGCAAGGCGGGCCGCCACGGCACCCGCTTCACGAACGGCGTGACGCTCATCAGCAAGGACGCGAAACATCCGGAAGCGCTGTTCACGTACCAGAACTACCTGTTCGAGCAGCTGGCCGATCCGGAGCCGGGCAGCCAGTGGGACATCGGGGTGTTCAAAGGGTACGATTACGACCTCGACGCAAACGGCAACCCGGTCTACGGGGACGACATTCCGGGCGGCCCGGTCAACATCAACCGCTACTGGCTCGTGCGGGACGGCGCGCGGATTCCGGACGCGCAGATGAAGGCGCTGCTCGCGCTGGCGGACGGCAAGGAGCCGGAGACCCGGCTTGAAAAAGAAGTGAAGAACAACTACGGTCCGGAGACGCCGGCCGCCGCCAAGGTGCTCATGACCCAGCCCGACATCTCGTACACGAACCTGTTCAGCGGTCCGCCGACGCCGACGATGACGTCGAAACTCGACTACCTGAAGAAGATCGAGCTCCAGACGTTCAGCGAGATCATCTACGGACAGAAGAGCCTCGACGAGTTCGACAAGTTCGTCCAGACGTGGAAAAGCTCCGGCGGCGACCAGATGACGAAAGAAGTCAACGATTGGTACAACCAGACGAAGTAAGGACCGCAAGACAGACAGTCCGCGGCCGGTCCGATCGGGCGCGGCCGCGGATGAGCGCGGGAACCGGAGGCCTTAAACCTCCGGTTCCCCGTCTTTCGCGATTCAAGCGGTGCGCTCCGGGGCGCACCGCATCGGGGAGGCAGAAGGGATGAGACCCACCTTGAGGCGAACCTGGCCGCTGCACTTCATGCTGCTGCCTGCGCTGGCGGGGCTGATCGTGTTCAACTACGTGCCGCTCGGCGGCATCGTCATGGCGTTCATGGACTATAAGCCGTGGCTCGGCTTCGACAATTCGCCGTGGATCGGACTGGACCACTTCCGGGCCCTGTTCGAGCGGGAGGACAGCCTGCAGGTCATCTGGAACACGCTGATCATTTCCGTGTTCAAAATCATCTTCAATCTGCTCGTGCCGTTCTTCTTCGCGATTCTGCTGAACGAAGTGCGCATCCGGCTGCTGACCCGCACAATCCAGACGATGGTGTATCTGCCGCATTTTCTGTCCTGGGTCATTCTGGGCGGCATTCTGGTCAACTTCCTGTCGACGGACGGAGGGTTCGTGAACCGGGTGCTCGGGGCAATCGGAATCGGTCCGATTCCGTTCCTGATGCACGGCGACTGGTTCCGGTTCACGGTCATCGTCTCCGACGTCTGGAAGGAGTTCGGCTACGGCACGATCGTCTTCATCGCGGCGCTTGCGAACATCGACCCGTCCCTGTACGAGGCGGCGGAGGTGGACGGCGCGAGCCGGTGGAAGCAGACGCTGCACATTACGATCCCGTCGCTGCTGCCGATGGCGATCGTCGTCGGGACGCTGTCGCTCGGGAACATTTTGAACGCCGGATTCGACCAGATCTTCAACCTGTACAACAGCATGGTGATGAACAAGGGCGACATCATCGACACGTTCGTCTACCGGACGGCGATTCTCGAAGGCAACTTCGGCTTCGCCACCGCCGTCGGTCTGTTCAAGTCGGTCGTCAGCATGGTGCTCATCATCGGCGCGTACCGGCTCGCTTACCAATACGCCAACTACAGGGTGTTCTGAGGAGGGAGCGCCATGTACCACAAAACGTTGCCGTACCGCATCTTCAACGTTTTCAATACCGCGTTCCTGTCGTCGCTCGCCGTCATCTGCGTCATTCCGCTCCTGCACGTGCTGGCCGTCTCGCTCAGTTCGAAGGCGGCGGCGGACGGCAATCTGGTCGGGCTGTGGCCGGTCGACTTTTCGCTCGAGGCGTACAAGGCGACGGTGAGCAACCCCTATTTCCTCGGCTCGGTCTGGATTTCCGTGATGCGGACCGTGCTCGGCACGGCGCTCATCCTGCTCGTCACCGTGCTCGCGGCCTATCCGCTGTCGAAGGAGACCCGCGAATTCCGCGGCCGGCCGGTGTACGCCTGGATGTTCGTGTTCACGATGATTTTCAACGGCGGGCTGGTGCCGTTTTACATACTGATCATGAAGCTCGGGCTGATCGACAAGTTCGCGGTGCTCATCATTCCGGCGATGGTGAATGTCTGGCTGATCGTGCTCATGATGAATTTCTTCCGCGGCGTGCCGCGGGCGCTCGAGGAAGCGGCGTTCATCGACGGCGCCAGCCACTTCGGCGTCCTGTTCCGCATCTACCTGCCGCTGTCGCTGCCCGCGCTGGCGACGCTGGGGCTGTTCGCCGGCGTCTGGCACTGGAACTCGTGGTTCGACGGGCTGCTCTACTTGAGTCGGAAGGAAGATTACCCGCTGGCGACCTACCTGCAGACGGTCATCGTCTCGCGGGACATGAGTTCGATGAATTTCACGATCGAGGAAATGCAGCTGCTCTCGCAGAAAACAATCAACGCGGCGCAAATTTTCATCGGGGCGCTGCCGGTGCTGCTCGTGTACCCGTTCCTGCAGCGGTATTTCATCAAAGGGCTGGTGCTCGGCTCGGTGAAGGAGTGATCAAGGACCGATGTTCATCAAAGGCATGGACCTGTCGTTCGTCGACGAGGTGGAGGCGGCGGGCGGGGCGTATTTTGAAGGAGACATCCGGAGGGATCCGATTGATCTGATGGCCGATCTCGGCATGAATTCCGTGCGGCTGCGCATCTGGAACGATCCGCCGGGCGGCTTCTGCAATCTGGAGCGGACGCTCGCCATGGCCCGGCGCATCAAGGAGCGGGGGCTGCATTTTCTGCTGGACTTCCACTATTCCGACCGGTGGGCCGATCCGTCCAACCAGTGGAAGCCGCGGGCGTGGGAAGGGCTGGACGCGGCCGGGCTTCGGGAGGCGGTGCGCCGGTACACGGCGGATGTGCTGTCCGCGCTGGCCATGCAGGGGACGGCGCCGGACATGGTGCAGATCGGCAACGAGGTGACGCCGGGGATGCTGTGGCCGGACGGGCGCGTTGACGGGAAGCATGACACGGACGAACAGTGGTGTACGTTCGCTGGCCTGCTCCAGGCGGGCGCTTCCGCGGTGCGAGCCGTTTGTCCCGATGCCCGGGTGATGATTCACATCGACCGCGGAGGGGATTGGGAGGCAACGCAAAAATTTTTCGGCCGGATGGAACAACTGGGTGTCGATTACGATGTGATCGGTCAGTCATTCTATATGTGGTGGCACGGAGAGCTGGATGACTTGCGGCGCAATCTGGCGTTGACAGCGGAGACGTTCGGCAAGCCGATCGTCGTCGTGGAAACCGCCTGGCCGTGGACGTTGAAGAAGTATGACGATTCGGGCCTTGTTCTGGAACGGGAAGATCAGCTCGTGTCGGGCTATCCGGCCGATGTCGGGGGGCAGTCGGCATATTTGCGCGATCTTATTCATATTGTGCGCGAGACACCCCGGGGACTTGGTGCCGGATTTTATTGGTGGGAACCGGCCTGGATTCCTACGAAGGCGATGTGGTCGGTCGGCCACCACAACAACTGGGCGAACCTGACGTTGTTTGATTATGAAGGACGCAGGCTGGCGACATGGGATGTCCTCGGAGAGGAATGAGACTGAGCAGAGTCGAACATGTTTTATAAGCGATGCAATGGCGTCAATTGCTGCCTGGCGCCGGAACGTGCGGCTGAGACAGCGGCTGGTGAATGATGAGGACGAAGGAGAGATGACCGTGACGGATCGCTTCAAACGATACCCGCCGATCAGTGCCAAGCTGCCGGTGCTCATGCACGGGGCGGATTACAATCCGGACCAATGGTTGCATGATCCGAAGATACTGGAGGAAGATGTACGGCTGATGAAGCTGGCCGGCTGCAATGTGATGTCGGTCGGGATTTTTGCATGGGCGGCGCTGGAGCCGGAGGAGGGACGCTTCGAATTCGGCTGGCTGGATGAGGTGCTGGAGCGATTGTATCGCGAAGGCATTCATGTCTGGTTGGCAACACCGAGCGGAGCACGGCCGGCGTGGATGTCGCTGAAGTATCCGGAAGTGCTGCGGGCAGGACCGAACCGGGTTCGGAATCTGCATGGATTCCGCCATAACCATTGCTACACGTCGCCGGTGTACCGGGAGAAGACGAGGATCATGAACGCGAAGCTGGCGGAGCGGTATGCGCATCACCCGGCGGTCGTCGGCTGGCACGTGTCGAACGAATACGGCGGCGAATGCCATTGCCCGCTTTGCCAGGACGCGTTCCGCGAGTGGCTCAAGGCGAAGTACGGCACGCTGGAAGCGCTCAATCATGCCTGGTGGACGGCATTCTGGTCGCACACCTACACCGACTGGTCGCAGATCGAATCGCCCGCGCCGCACGGTGAAAACCAGGTGCACGGTCACAACCTTGATTGGCGGCGGTTTGTGACCGACCGGACGGCCGACTTTATGCGCCATGAGATCCAGCCGCTCAAGGCGGTCAATCCGGAGCTGCCGGTGACAGCGAATTTGATGGAACTGTACGACGGACTGGATTACCGAAAGCTGGCGCGGGATATCGACGTCGTCTCATGGGACGCATATCCGCTCTGGCACAAGCCCGGAGCAGACGGCGACGCGGACATCGCGTCGTGGTTCGCATTGAACCACGACCTGTTCCGTTCTCTCAAGGGTGGACAACCGTTCCTGCTCATGGAGAGCACGCCGAGCCTGACGAATTGGCAGCCGATAAGCAAACTGAAGCGGCCGGGCATGCATCGGTTGTCCTCACTGCAGGCGGTCGCGCACGGTTCGGATTCGGTGCAATATTTCCAATGGCGGAAGAGCCGGGGATCGAGTGAGAATTCCACGGCGCTGTCGTCGACCACGCCGGACACGAGCATACCCGCGTGTTCCGGGATGTCTCGGAATTGGGCGAGACATTGAAGCGGCTCGTCGATGTGCGCGGCTGCGCGGTGCCGGCGGAAACGGCCATCGTGTTCGACTGGGACAATCGCTGGGCGATCCGGGATGCACAGGGGCCGCGGAATGCCGGCATGGGTTACGAAGAGACGGTGCATGCGCATTACCGTGCGTTGTGGGAACTTGGCGTGCCGACGGATGTGATCGGCTCCGGGGATCCGTTCGATCCGGAGCGGTACAAGCTGATCATCGCGCCGATGTTATACATGGTGAAGCCGGGGGTTGGCGAGAAGGTAGAAGCGTTTGTTGCGCAGGGAGGCACATTCGTCGCGACGTATTGGTCGGGTGTTGTCGACGAGAACGATCTTTGCTATCTTGGCGGGTTTCCGGGGCCGCTCCGCCATGTGCTCGGCATATGGGCGGAGGAGATCGAGGGGTTGTATGACGAGGACCGCAACGGTCTCCGGGTGAACGCGGCCGGTGCTGCCGAGATTGGCCTCCCGGACGGTCGGGCGTACGAGATCCGTGAATTGTGTGAGCTCGTACATGCGGAGTCCGCCGAGGTATTGGCGGAGTATGTTGATGATTTCTACGCCGGGCGTCCGGTTCTGACCGTGCGCCGGCTCGGTACGGGGCGCGCTTACTATCTGGCCGGACGGGCGCAGCCGCCGTTCTATGATGATTTCTACGGCGGCCTGATCCGCCGGCTGGGCGTCCGGCGAGCACTGGACGCGGATCTGCCGCGGGGCGTGACCGCAGGCGTCCGCACCGACGGAGAGCACGACTACGTGTTCGTGCAGAACTTCTCCGGCCGACCGGTGAAGCTGGCGCTCGATTCACGTGAGTATGTCGATGTAGAGAGCGGTGCGGCGTTCACGCCCGGCAGCTCGCTGGAGCTGCCGGTGCACGGCGTGCGCGTACTGCGGCGCCGGGCGTGAGCGGGCCCCGAAATCACACAATCGTATTCGTCAGCGAACCGAGCCCTTCGATTTCCACCGTCACCGTGTCTTTCGCCCGCAGGTACGGCGTTCCGGGCATGCCCATCGCCACGCCTGCGGGCGTTCCCGTCAGGATGATGTCGCCCGGCTCGAGCGTGAAATGGCGCGAAATGTACGCGATCAGTTCGGCGCAACTGAAGATCATGTCGCCTGTATTGGACTGCTGGCGCACCTGACCGTTCACGATCGAACGGATGGCAAGCCGTTGCGGGTCGGCGATCTCGTCCGCGGTGACCAGATACGGCCCGAGCGGGCAGAAGCCGTCGCCGGTCTTGCCCAGCAGCCACTGGGACGTCCGGTTTTGCAGATCGCGCGCGGAAATATCGTTCGCGCAGCAGTAGCCGAATACACAATCCAGCGCGTCGGCCTCCGATACCCCGCTCGTCCGCTTGCCGATCACGACGCACAGTTCCGCTTCGTAATCAAGCTGATCCGTCAAATGCGTTCCGCGAACCGGTTGCAAATGGGCGTTCAGGGCGTTGGCATATTTGCTGAACAGTACGGGCGTCTCAGGCGGCGTTTTGCCTGTCTCTTCGGCATGTGCGCGGTAATTGAGGCCGACACAGATGATTTTGCCCGGTGCAGGTACACACGGTCCCCATGCCGCCTGATCCTCCGGCACGAGGAACGGCGCGTCGGCCGTCGCGGGGTATTCATCCAGCAGCCGCCCGAGCGCGGCCATGCCGGCTTCTCCCATGCGAATCGCGTCCATCGGATCGATCGGTACGCCATCCCGGCTGCTGCCAGGCACTTCAATTGCATGCGCAACATCGATGATGCCACCCTCGACCTTCACCCCGAGACGGGGTGTCCCGTCTCGCATCAATGTTACCAGTTTCAACCGACATCTTCTCCTTTCGATGGCAGCAGGCTGCAATGCGCCTCACCGCCGCCATGTCTCCCGTTTCCCATTGTACACCAGATTGTCAAAGTGTTGCCCATGATAAAACATCAGACCATTATGAAGCGAGGAAGCAAGAACACCTTACACAGATACCTTGTTCCTGGCCACATAAACATCAGGAAATGTAAACAAATCTAACACAAAGCCTTTACATTCATCTGAACGCTCTCTATAATAAATCAAATAAGAAATAAAAAGAAATTATACGATCATAAATGATCATGTCGGTAAGGGAAGGCGATGAACCACATGCAACTGCATGAACTGCGGGAGAAGCTGAAAACGTATATGACGACCATCCGGCCTTCCGGGTACGAGTCGCGCATGGCGTATCAATTCAGGGCGGACCTGGAGCAATACACGGACCGGGTCGTCATCGACAAAATGGGCAACGTCATCGCCACTTTCGAGGGCACCGATCCGGAGGCGCCGAGCCTGATGGTGTTTGCGCATATGGACGTGATCGGGTTCGTCATCAGCCGGATCGAGCCAGACGGATACTTGAGATTCGAGCGGGTCGGCGGCATCTCCGAGAAGATCGTGCAGGGATGCGCCGTCATGGTCGGCAGCGAGGACGGACAATATTATCCGGGCATTATCGGCGCAAAATCGTATCATATCCAGTCAAACGAGGACAAACTGAAGGTCGATCCGTTCCATACGCTGTTTATCGACATCGGCGCGAAGAGTGCGGAGGAAGTTCGCACGCTGGGCATCGAGGTTGGCTGTCCGGTCACGTTCATGCCGCGTGTTGTGGAACTGCTCAACGACCGGATCGGCGGCACCTACATCGATGACGCGGCCGGACTCGTCAATCTGCTGCAAATCGCGGAGGCGCTCAACGCGAAGCCGGCGAAATGCACCGTCCATCTCGTCGGTACCGTCATGGAGGAGTACAACGCGCGCGGCGCGATGATCGCGGCCCGTACTGCCAGGACGGACATGGCCATTTGCCTCCTCAGCCCGGGAGCCGGGGATACGCCGGACCAGAAGACGGTGAACAACGTCGTGTTAGGCGGCGGTCCCGCGGTAACGATGTTCAATTTCCACGGCAAAGGAACGCTGAATGGCAACATCGTCCACAAGGGGATGTACGAACTGCTCAAGAAAGCGGCGAAGTCGACCGGCATTCCGCTTCAGCGCGCTGCGTACAGAGGAGCACTGTCCGATACGGCTTACTTGCAGCTCGAAGGCGGCTACATTCCCTGCCTCGACATGGGCATGCCGGACCGGTACAGCCATTCGCCCATGGAATGCTGCGATTTGAACGATCTGATGCTGACCGGCCGGCTGGTTACAGAATTTGTCTACCAGGTCGACCGTGATTTCATGCTTCACCGGTATTGATGACAGATAATGAAGGAGTGAGCGAAGCGTGAACAGGGATGTGCTGGTTGGCATAGACGGCGGCACGGGGAGCCTCAGGGTCGGGCTTTACAGTCTGGACGGCCGTCAGCTCGGGTTTGCCTCCACGGATTACAAAACGCGTCATGAGCAGCCCGGATGGGCGGAACAATCGCCCGAGGACTGGTGGGGCGCATTGGTTACGAGTCTGCGCGCGGCCATGGCGAAAACCGGCATTCCGAAGGAACGTATCCTTGCGTTGGCGACGGGAACGACGAGTTGCAGCGTGGTGCTGTGCAAGCGCGACGGCACGCCGGTCAGGGATTGCCTCATCTGGATGGACGTCAGGGCGTCGCAAGAAGTCGTCGACATCGCAGAACGTACCGGCGAGAAGTTGTCTGCCGAATGGATGCCGGGCAAGTTGCTTTGGCTGAAGCGGCATGAGCGTGAAAACTATGAGGCGGCGGACGTGTTTTGCGAATACCAGGATTGGCTCACGTACCGGTTGACCGGCAAGTGGTCGATCAACATCAACAACTCCGTGAATTGGGGTTACAACGCCCGGGAAGGACGCTTCGCCGAATCGTTCTATGAGAAGATCGGTCTGGAAGATGCCGTCGCGAAATTTCCTGCCGAGCGGGTGTACGCCGTCGGTGATCTGATCGGCACGCTCACCCCGGAAGCGGCGGAAGCGCTCGGTCTCGATCAGGAGACGCTCGTCGCGCAAGGCGGAATCGATTCCTCCATCGGTGTTCTCGGGATGGGCGTCTGCGAGCCCGGTACCGTTGCGCTGATAACCGGCTCCTCGAACCTCGCGATGCTGCTGGTCGAAGAGCCATTGTTCCATGAAGCCACAATCAACCTCGGACCGGATAATTTGCTCAAAGGTTATTACACGTCTTACCGGGGACAGGTGTCTTCCGGTTCCATAATGCGATGGTTCCGCCAGGAATTTTGCCGCGATCTTGAAGGCGGTGCCGAAAGTCCGTTCGACGTGCTGAACCGCGAAGCTGCCGGATTGCCGATCGGTTCGGAAGGGCTGGTCGTGCTGGATTACTGGCAGGGGAATCGCCATCCCCACCTGGATTTCAATGTGCGCGGCATGATTTACGGCCTGTCGCTGAACCATTCCCGTGCTCATATGTACCGTGCTTTGATGGAAGGAATCGCGTACGGCACGGAGAATTTATTCAGACAGTTCCGGGAAAATGGTGTTCCGGTTCGCGAGGTGAACGTCGCGGGCGGCACGGCGAACTCAGATTTGTTCCTGCAAATTCACGCGGACGTGAGCAACACGGTGTTCAACGTGCCCGCCGACCATCAGGCGGTATGCCTTGGTGCGGTCATCTGCGCCGCTAAGGCAGCCGGTATTTATTCGTCCCTGCAGGAAGGTACGCGGGCGATGGTCAAGATCGCGAGACGGTACGAACCGATACCCGGCAACCACGAGGTTTACCGGTCCATTTTCGACCAGTACCGGCGGATCTATCCGGAATTCGGACATTGGATGCGGGAGACGACCGATCTGTACATGCGTTCTCAGGCCGGACACTGACGGGAAGTACGACCGTGCGCATGAAAAATGTAACGGGGAGATACCGAATGATGTTTCCGCTCGAAAGACAGGAGAAGCTGCTGCAATATATCAACAAGAAGAAAAAGGCGAACGTTCAGGAATTGAGCCGTTTATTCAAAGTGTCCAAGGTGACGATCCGGCGCGATCTCGACGAACTTGCGAGTAAAGGACTCGTTGTCAAGACGCACGGCGGCGTCCTCTCGGCCGAAAACAACCTGTCGCTGGAAATTCCCTCATCAAGCAAATTTGAAGCAAACAGCGAGGCGAAGCGATCCATCGGCGCCGCCGCCGCCGACATGATTGACGATGGAGACATTGTCATTCTTGACGCCGGCTCCACAACGTTGGAGATTGCCCGGCGTCTGGAACGCAAAGCTGTCACCGTGCTGACCAATGACATCAAGATTGCGGTGGAGACGGCGCGCAAGCCGAACGTGCGGCTGCTCGTCTCCGGCGGCGAGTTGCTGAACGGTTCTGTCTACACGCTGGTCGGCAGCCAGGCTTCGGATTTTTTCAAGCGGGTGCATGTCAACAAAACATTCATCGGCTGCGATGCGATTGACCTGGACTTCGGCGTGTCCAACCGGACCATGCAGGAAGTCGAAGTGAAGCGTGCGATGATCGCCGCTGCCGACGAAGTCATCATGGTTACGGACAGCAGCAAGCTGAACAAGAAAGTGTTCAGTTTCCTGTGCGACGTTTCGGCTATCCATAAACTGATCATCAATGAGATAGAAGACGCTTTCAGGCAGGAGTTGGAGAAACGGGGAGTGGAAGTTGTAATCAGTAACTGATTCAATCTATGTCAAAAAACATGACCTTGCAAAGGCGCGAGGTCATGTTTTTTGTTGAAAACAATCGAAAAAGATCAAAAAAATAATCAAAATAACTCAAAAGATCTTGTTTAATAAGAAACCAGGCGCTATAATAGCAGCAATAAATTATTTAGTGTTATATAAAATGACATGATATGGAGATGTTCAATAACATGAGTTGGGTCAAAGAATGGTTTGGAACGGAAAAACCGATTATCGCAATGTGTCATCTGCGCGCGTTGCCGGGAGATCCGATGTTCGATCGGGATGGCGGGATGGAACGGGTCGTCGAACTGGCCCGCCACGATCTGTTGAAGCTGCAGAACGGCGGGGTCGACGCCGTCATGTTCTCCAATGAATTCAGCCTTCCCTATCTGACCCAGGTCAAGCCGGTGACGGTTGCTTCCATGGCACGGGTGATCGGGGAACTGAAGAGCGAGATACGCGTTCCGTTCGGTGTCAACGTGCTGTGGGATCCGATTGCGTCTCTCGACCTGGCTGCGGCGACCGGCGCGCGCTTCATTCGCGAGATCATAACGGGGGTATACGCCAGCGACTTCGGGTTGTGGAACACAAACGTGGGTGAGACGGTTCGACACAAGCAGAAAGTCGGAGCCGAAGATGTCCGGATGTTGTTCAACATCGTGCCGGAAGCGGCCCAATATCTGGCGAACCGGGATATCACAGATATTGCGAAATCGACCGTATTCAACAATCGTCCCGATGCTATCTGCGTATCCGGGCTCACCGCGGGAACGCCGACGGATCATCAACTGCTGGTCAAAGTGAAATCTGCCGTGCCGGATACCATCGTGTTCTGCAACACGGGTTGCACTTCGGAAACGATCGCACATCAGCTGACTGTTGCGGATGGCGCTATCGTCGGCACGACCTTCAAGAAGGATGGCGTGTTTGACAACCTGGTCGACGAACGGCGGGTGAGCGAGTTCATGGCCGAAGTAAGGAAATTCAGAAGTTCATTGGGAGCTTGAACACCGGCCCGGGGCCGGGGGTTTCAAGATCACATAAATTTCAAATCTACAAGAAAGAAAGGGAATGCTCGTGAAGAAAATGTTGGCGGTTCTTGCAGTTCTGGTGCTCGTTCTCAGTGCTTGTTCGTCCAACTCGGGCAACGGAGATTCATCGTCCGGCGGCAATTCCTCCAATTCGTCGGGCGGAGCGTCGGCCGGGAATACTGGCGAAAATGCGGGCGACTCCGGCGATGCAGATGATCCGCTTAAGGTCGTGCTGCTCATTCCCGGCAACCTCGGGGACAAGTCTTTCCTTGATTCCGCTAACCGCGGACTGGAGTTGATCAAATCCGAGCTGGGCGCGGAAACGAAGGTAATCGAGATGGGCACAGACCAAACGAAATGGCAGCCGATCTACGAGGACGTCGCCAATCAGGATTGGGACATCATCATTGGCGGCAACACGACTTCGGCCGAATATTTCTACGCCGTGGCCGAACAGCATCCGGACAAACGGTTCATTGATTTCGATACGGAATTCACGGAAATTCCGGACAACGTATATGCGCTGAGCTACAAGATCAATGATGCGACCTTCCTTGCTGGGGCGGCAGCGGCACTGGTCAGCGTCTCCGATCTGCCGGGAGCAGATGAAGATCCGGTCATTGGTTTCATCGGCGGGCTTGACGTGCCGGGAATCAACACCTTCCTGGTCGGCTACATCGAAGGCGCGCAGTATGTGGTGCCGGATGTCAAAGTCATCACCTCCTATGCCGGCACGTTTACCGACCCGGCAAAAGGCAAGGAGCTTGCGCTTGTTCAATACAACGCCGGCGCGGACGTTATCTTCGGCGCTGCGGGCGGCACGGGCCTCGGCATCTTCGACGCGGCGAAAGAGAAAGGTAAATACGCGATTGGTGTTGACTCGGACCAGGCCGTCATCCTGAACGAAACGGATCCGGACAAAGCTGCGCTGGTCATCACGTCGGCCATGAAAAATGTCGATCAGGCGATCCTCCAGGCGGTCAGACGATTCGGGGAAGGGACGTTGCCATTTGGCACGGTGGAACAGCTCGGTTTTGCGGAAGGCGGCGTTGGCATCGCCAAGAACGAATTCTATGATGCCCTGATGACTGATGAGATGAAGGCAAAAATGGATGAAATCGAGGGCAAGTTGATGTCGGGTGAAATTGTGGTCAGCAACGCGATGGGGATGGAAACATCGGAAGTGGAAGCCATCCGCAACGCTGTAGCGCCGTAATCGGCTTTAGTGGCCCGAAAGGAAATTCCCTCGCGAAATTTCCTTTCCTTGTATAAAAGGAATGGACGGGCGGCGGAGCGGGAAGGAGTCGGGATATGACGGAAGCTGTACTGGAGATGCGAAACATAACCAAAGTGTATCCCAACGGCGTCGTCGCCAACCGCGATGTGAACTTCTCCCTCGTCGAGGGGGAGATTCACGCGCTTGCCGGGGAGAACGGCGCAGGTAAGTCGACGCTGATGAAAATTTTGTTCGGCATGGAAGATCCGAGTGAAGGCGAAATCTATCTGCGCGGCGAAAAAATCCGGTTCCACAGTCCCCAGAATGCGATCGCCGCAGGAATCGGCATGGTGCATCAGCATTTCATGCTTGTTCCTTCCTTCACTGTGGCGGAGAACATGATTCTCGGTATGGAGCCGAAGAAAGGTGTCATGCTGAACTTGCGCGAAGCGGTCCGGATTACCGAGGAATGCGCGAAAAAATATAATCTTCATGTCGATCCGCTGGCGAAAGTGGAACATTTGTCTGTCGGGATGAAGCAGAAAGTTGAAATTTTGAAGGCGCTCGTGCGCGGCGCCAGGATTCTCGTGCTCGACGAGCCGACGGCGGTGCTGACGCCGCAGGAGACGGCGGAGCTGTTCGAGGAACTGAAGATGTTGAAGCAAAACGGCCATACAATTGTCTTTATTTCGCACAAGTTGAAAGAAGTCAAGGCGATCTGCGATCGGATCACGATCATGCGGTCCGGACGAACGGAAGGTGTGTTCGCGATTGATGAAGTGTCCGAACAGGACATTACTCGTCTGATGGTCGGTCGGGATGTCGTACTGAAGTATGAGAAGGACGAGCGGACGTACGGAAGGCCCGTGCTGCGTGTGAATGGACTGACCGTGACAGGTGCGCAGAGCAAACCCGATCTGAACAATGTACGGTTCTCTGTTCGTGAAGGTGAGATTCTGGGCGTCGCGGGAGTAGAGGGGAACGGCCAGTCGCAACTGGTGGAGGCGATCATGGGCCGTACCGCAGGCGTGTCCGGCGCCGTGGAAGTGGACGGAATGGAGATTACCCGGCTGGATATCGAGCGGATCCGGTCCCGGGGCGTCGCCTACATTCCGGAAGACCGCATGCGGCAAGGGGCAGCCGGCAGTGCCAGCATCCTCGACAACCTGGTCTCCACGCGTTACAAGCAAAACGATTGGAATGTCGGGCCGCTGCTCAACCGGAAGAAAATGTGGAAACTGTCAGAGTCGCTGATCGAGGCGTTCAAAGTCAAGGCTTCAGGTCCCGCGCAGCCGATCGGTATGCTGTCGGGCGGGAATATGCAGAAGGTCGTCGTGGCCCGGGAGAGCGACGCCAATCCCAGGGTGCTCATCGCGGAGCAGCCGACCCGGGGGGTCGATGTCGGCGCCGCACAAATTATCCACCGCAAGATGCTGGACTTGCGCCGGGATGGCTGCGCTATCCTGCTCCTGTCGGCAGATCTGAATGAAGTCCTGGAACTGAGCGACACCCTGATCGTCATGTACGAGGGCGAGATCGTTGCATACTTCGAAAACCCTTCGGAACTGTCCGAACAGCAACTTGGGCTCTACATGCTGGGAATGAAGCGGCAGGACGCGGAACAGATCGGGAGGGCGTACCATGTTTAAGTTGAAATATTTCGAGCTGTTCCGGACGCTGGCAGTCGTGCTCATCGCCTTGTTGCTGACCATGTTGTTCATCGCGCTGATCAGCGAACAGAAGATTGAGACGATGCGTATTTTCCTCACTGAACCGTTGTCGTCGAAGTCCCATATCGGCAACGTGATCGAGATGGCCATTCCGCTCATGTTTACTGGCTTGGCCATGGCGCTGCTTTTTCGGATGAACTTGTTCAACCTCGGGGCGGAAGGCATCTTCTTCTTCTCCGGGCTGGTGGCGGCGGCGATCGGTATCCAGACCGGGCTGAGCCCGTTCATCCACCCGGTGCTGGCCATTGCGGCCGGTGGCATCGTCGGGGCTCTGATTGCCTTCATCCCCGGATTTCTGAAGGCGAGGTTGAACGCGAACGAACTGGTCACGTCGCTCATGTTCAACAGTATCCTGCTGGGCGTCGGCTTGTACATTCTGAATTATTACATGCGGGATGCGAGCGCTTATACGACATCCTCGTACAAAATCGCGTCGAGCGCGCAACTGGTTCGTATCATTCCCGGCACACGGGTGCATATCGGACTTTTGATCGTCCTGGTGTTCATCGCGTTGGCGTACATTTTCGTTTACAAGACCCGCTGGGGATACGAGCTGCGCATGACCGGGGCGAACCGGGAATTCGCGGAATATTCCGGCATCAAGACCGGCAGAGTGATTATCTATGTACATCTGATTGCCGGATTTACGGCCGGTATCGGTGGATCGGTCGAGGTGCTGGGTATGCATCCCCGGTTTGACTGGGTTGCGTTGCCCGGTTACGGTTTCGATGGTGCGTTGGTTGCCATGCTGGCCAAGAACGGCCCGCTGGCCGTTGTCGGATCTGCCTTCTTCCTGGCTTACATCCGGGTGGGGGCAGAAATGATGGCCCGCTACTCGGACGTACCCGCCGAAATGCTTGCCGTTATCCAATCCGCCATTCTTCTCCTGGTTTCGGCTGACCAGTTCCTGAAATTCCTGAAGAACCGGATGCTGCTGAAGGAGGCGGAGAAGAATGGATAGGCTGCTGGAGATTCTCTTTACGACCGACTTTGCGTACTCCATTTTTCGTGTGACGACGCCGATCCTGTTCGCTGCGCTCGGGGCGCTCATTTCCAATCGCGCGGGTATCGTGAATATCGGTTTGGAAGGCATCATGCTGACGTCCGCTCTGACGGGGGTGTTGATCAGCGCCTACACCGGAAGTGCCTGGATCGGGCTGATCGGAGCGGCTGCCGGCGGCATGTTGATTGCGGCCATACTCGCATTCTTCACGTTGGAACTGAAGACGGACATTATTCTGGGCGGGATCGCAATCAACGCGTTCGCGTCCGGGGGAACGGTATTTATCCTGTATCTGCTCACCGGAGAGAAGGGAACGTCATCCACGCTGGCCAGCAAAATGCTGCCGAACGTAGATATTCCACTGATCCAGGACATTCCGTATCTTGGGCTGATCGTTTCTGGTCATCACGTGCTCACCTACCTGTCGATCGCGGCGGCGGTTCTCGTCTATTTCCTGCTCAAGCGCACGCCGCTCGGCCTGCAGATCCGGGCGGTCGGCGAAAATCCGGAGGCCGCGCAATCTGTTGGTGTAAGGGTGAAACGGATCCGGTACATCGCGTTGGTGCTCAGCGGTTTGTTCGCCAGTCTGGGCGGGGCGTTCATGTCGATGGGGTATCTCTCGCAGTTCACCCGTGATATGACGGCCGGCCGTGGCTGGATCGCCCTCGCGGCCGAATCAATGGGGCGCAGCACCGCCGTCGGCACGACGTTGACATCTTTCTTGTTTGGTTTTGCCCAGGCGCTGTCGAATGCGTTGCAACTTCTCAAAATTCCGTCTGAACTGATACAGACCGTGCCGTACCTGACGACGGTCATCGGCCTCGTCATCTATGCCTGGCGGCAGACGAAGAAATCGCAGAAGGGTGGGTGACGACGGTTGATTCCTCTGCTCATTGACTGCGATCCCGGACACGATGACGCATTGGCGATCTTTCTCGCTGCGGCGTTCCCGGAGAAGTTGGGAATTCTCGGGATAACGACGGTTGCCGGCAATCAGGTTCTGGAGAAAACAACGATCAATGCACGCAAAATCGTCGAACTGATCGGCTTGAATGTTCCGGTGGCCGCCGGAGCGGCAGGACCGCTGGCAAGAGAGCTTGCGACCGGCGGATTTGCCCACGGAGAGACGGGGATGGACGGGCCTGAACTGCCGGAGCCTGCGAAAGCATGCGACGGTCGGCATGCGGCGGAATTCATGGCCAGCCGCATACGCTCTTCTCCGGAGCCGGTGGCCATCGTGGCGCTCGGTCCGCTCACCAACATTGCCCTGCTACTCTCCGTCTATCCCGACGTGAAGGAACGGATTGCCTGCATTTCATTGATGGGCGGGGCAATCGCCCTGGGGAACATGACGGCTGCTGCGGAATTCAACATTTACGTTGATCCCGAGGCTGCGCGCATCGTATTCCGATCAGGTGTTCCCCTTGTCATGAGCGGTCTGGATGTTACGGAGAAAGCGTTGATCTTTGACAGCGAAATCGAATCTCTCCGGCACCGGGGCAAAGTGTCCCGCGTTGCCTGGAAGTTGCTGGAATATTATTCCGTCTACGGACGAGAGACACTTGGCATGGCCGGAAGCGCGCTGCATGACCCGTGTGCGGTAGCCTGGCTTTTGCGTCCGGATTTGTTCGAATCCGAAATGCTTCATGTGGATGTGGAGACAGCGGGGGAACTGACACGCGGGATGACGCTGGCGGACAGGCGGGTCCGGCCGGAGAAACCGCCGAACGTCAGGGTGCTCATGAATGTGGACCGTAAAGCCTTTATCAACTTGTTGATGGAGGCATTAATAATACATGACACATTGTGTTATTATAAATGACATAAATATTTACAAACAGCCGAAATTCAGTATAATAGGTTTTGTAACGGCTTTTGATGTCAAGCCAAATGTAACGATAACTGACATAGATTTGAGGTGGCTCTGATGTCAAAACCGCAGTTGTCGATCACCAATGACGTGGTCAGGCAGCTCACCCGTTGTTACAACGAGGTCAACAAGGAAATTTACGGCTTTGGTGTGACGCAGCTGAAGGTTGCGGCGGATGACGGAATCCTCTCATTCTATGTCAAACACCAGAGGGTCACCGCGCTCAAAGCGTTGGAAGCCCGGTTCGAGCTCATGAAACAGGCAGTCGACTACGCGCTGCATACTGAGTTCAAGATCCGGTTTCGCAAGCGGCTGGAAGAAGTCATGGGATTGAAGGCGACCGCGATTTTGCGGGACTACGATCCGGCCACCGAATGGGCGGTCACCGTCGTCATGACGGAAAACTGAAAACCTGCCGGAGATGCTCCGGGATTGATCCCGGAGGATACCGTGTTCAGGCATCGGCGTTTCTTGGTCCGTTTACGGTGAAGAAATCCGTTGTCGAAGAGATTTCAGTGCTCTTCTGACAATGGATTTTCATTTTATGGATTTTGAAAGGAGAAGGTTGTAATGGAGAAGACGGCGGTTCTCGTTATCGACATGCAGTACGATTTCGTCGGGGAAGATGCGGTCATTCCTTGCAAGGCTGATCCCGACTTTATTCCAAACACGAAAAGACTGCTGGCTTACGCCAGATCGAAAGGGATCCCGGTCATCTATACCCAGGAAGTACACCGAGCCAATCACATCGATTTCGGTCGCGAACTGGATCGCAGCGAACCGGTCCACTGCGTGGAAGGCACCCGGGGCGCGGAGATTATCGAGGAACTGAAGCCGGAGCCGACCGATTATGTTATTCGGAAGCGGCGGTATAGCGCCTTCTTTCAGACGGATCTGGAAGTGCTGCTCAAGGGGCTTGGCGTCAATACGCTCATCCTGACCGGAGCGGCCACTGACGTATGCGTCCGGGCAACGGCGACCGACGCCCAGCAGCACGACATGTACGTCATCGTGCCGCGGGAATGTGTGGCCGGCACTTCGCAGAAACAGCATGAAGCGGCGCTTGAACATATCGACTACGTCCTGGGACGCGTCGTCAGCCTGGATGAACTACTGATGTGATCTGATTGCAAGGGGTGAAGGACATGGCCGTGAACGTCCATCAGCTTTCATATAAGTATCCTTACGGCAGCCACCCGGCGGTTGATCAGGTTGATTTCGAGATCCGCCGCGGCGAGACCGTTTTGCTGACGGGCCGGAGCGGAAGCGGCAAATCGACGGTCGGATGCATCCTGAGCGGTGTCATTCCCCTGCTGTACAAAGGAGGGGAACTGTCCGGGGAAGCGTCGGACCCGGAAGGCGGCAAAGTCCAGGCCGGCATGGTCACCCAGATTCCGGAGAACCAGTTGTTCGGCTACAAGGTGGAAGACGCCATCGTCTTCGGGATGGAGAATCTCGGGCTGGGCAAAGATGAAATGGACCGCCGGCTGGACCGTGTGCTCGACTTGCTCCGCATCGGCCATCTGCGCGGGCGACCGGTGGGGTCGCTGTCGGGCGGACAGAAGCAAATCGTGTGCATCGCTTCCGTGCTGGCCATGGAACCGAAGCTGTTGATTATGGACGAACCCGTCAGTTCACTGGATCCTGCAGGCAAGACGCTGGTGTGCGAAGTGCTCCGGAAGCTCAAGGATGCGGGGCAGACGGTGCTGATCATTGACCAGAATCTGGACTGGTGTATCGACGCCATTGACCGCGTGCTCGGAATGGAAAAGGGACGGATTGTCTTCGATGGTGGCCTGGAGCAATTATTGCGGGATGAAGCGATGATTCAGAGACTCGGGGTAGCGGTTCCGCAGACGGTGGAGCTGTACCATGCACTCCGGCGCGAACGCGGTATTCCGTTTTTCGCAAGTCTGGACAACGCCGAACGGGTGCTGCGGGAGTATTGTCCGGCTGTGCAAGTGCAATCCGCTGATACGGTGCAAGGTGCGCCGGAGAATGAACCGGCCGTCTGTATCGAGGGACTGGTAAAAGAGTATGACGGGTTCCGGGCGCTGGACGGCGTCGATGCGGCGTTTGTGCCGGGGCGGATCACCGCGGTGCTCGGGCAGAACGGCTCGGGCAAGACAACGCTGGTTCGCCATCTGATCGGACTGGTCAGGCCGACTTCGGGGACGATCCGGTACATGGGCAACGTCATCTCGGAACAAAGCACCGCGGAACTCGCGCGATCCATCGCCTATGTGTTCCAGCACCCCGATCAGATGATTTTCGAGGACAAAGTGCTGGACGAACTGACCTTCTCCGCACGTACGATGGGCAAGCCGTGGGCCATCGAACAGGCGGAGGAACTGCTTCAGACATACGGGATACTGGAACACAAGGACGCGTTTCCGAACACGCTCCCGATGGGCATCAAGCATATGCTCACGATTCTGTCGGTGCTGCTCACTGATCCCGATGTCATCATTCTGGATGAACCGACCCTCGGCATGGACAGTGAGCTGAAGATGAAACTCACGGCATTGATGAAGCGGCTTGCCGGCGAGGGCAAGACGGTGATCGTGATCAGCCACGAAATGCCCTTTGTGGCGGAGACGGCGGATGATGTCCTGGTCATGAAAAACGGCCAGGTGTTGACGCGGGGAACCACAGTTGAAGTTTTCCGGGAGGAAGACGTGCTGAGGAAGGCCATGATCGAACTGCCGCAGATCACGCAACTCGCTCGCCGGCTGGGTTTTGAAGGCGTTCTGACAATCGGTCGTTTGCTTGATTGTCTGTCCGCAAGCCAAATCACAAAAAGCGAGGGGGTCCCGTCGTGAAATTTACCGGTTACGTGAACCAGAACACTTTACTGCACCGGCTGGATCCCCGGATCAAGATTCTATGGTTTCTCGGCGTTACGGTGCTGACGGTTTTCACCCGAAATTTGCCGGCACTTATTGTGCTGCTGGCGGGCGCTCTGTCCATGTGGTTGCTGTCCGGTCTGCTCCGGGAAGTGGGAAGCATGGTCCGCAAGTTCCTTCCTTTGTTGGTCATGGCGTTCGTGACCTGGATTGTGATCGGAGCCGCGAACGATTCCGGAGGCGCCGTGCTTTTCAGCGCCGGTTCGATCCAGCTGGAGCAGGCGGATCTGATCAGAGCCCTCGTCTCGACCTGCCGCATTTTTCTCATGGTATCGTCTTTCTATACCCTGATCATGACAACCAATTTCAGCGAGATGATTTACGGGTTGCAGCGATTCGGCATTCCGTTCAAGGCGGCGTTCATGTGCGGACTCGTCCTGCAGATCATCCCGATGATGATCGCCGAATTCCAGACGATCGCAGATGCGCAGCGAGCGCGGGGTCTGGAACTGGACAAGGGGGGCATCGTCACGCGTATCCGTAAATACTCAACGGTGCTCTTTCCGCTCTTCATCCGGACGATTCAGGCGGGACAGTCGCTCGCGCTGGCAATGCATTTGTACCAGCTCCAGTTTACCCGCCGGCGAACCAGCCATCGTCAATTCCGGATCGCCCGGATGGATTGGGGGTTTCTGGCAGTCCACCTCGTCCTGTGGACCCTGGCGGTCAATGTCGGTATTCAGCTTTCCTGACATGTGTATTCAACCTGAACGCGAGGAGTAGATTCCCATGATTCGTTATTGGATGCATTACACGACCGCGGAACTGGCGGAGATGGACAAATCGGACACCCTCGTCGTCGTGCCGATCGGAGCGGTTGAACAACACGGTGCTCATCTGCCTGTCGGCACGGATTCGCTGATTCTGGGCCGTCTGCTCGATCGGCTGGCGGAGCGCGGCGGATTTCCCGGATGCACCGTGTTGATCGCTCCCTTGCTGCCCATCGGCAAAAGCAACGAACATGCCGATTTCGCGGGTACGATCAGTTTCTCTACCCGAACTGCCTCGGCCATGCTGACCGAATACTGCGCGTCCATACGCCGCCACGGTTTTGACCGCTTTATTTTCATCAACAGTCACGGCGGCAACACCGACCTCCTGAACGTGCTGGCCCGGGATTTGCGCATCGAACTTGATGCCGAGTTTTTCGTTTTCGATTGGTGGTTCACCACATTTTGGAACGATATTCTGGCGGAAGTACAGCAATCGGGCGATTACGGTGTATTTCACGCTTGCGAACTGGAAACTTCGCTCATGCTGGCTATTCGTCCTGATCTGGTGTACATGGACAAGGCGGAGGATGAATATCCGGATCCGCACTTGACGGATGGTCCCCATGTCAGCATCAAAGGTCCGATCATTCCGGGATGGAAGACGCAAGACGTGTCACGCAGGGGGGTGATCGGCGCGCCGAGTTTCGCTACCGCGGCCAAGGGAGAGCAGTTTCTTGAATATGCGGCGGCCAAACTCGGCGACATGCTGGAGGAAGTGTTGAAGACCAGGTACAGGAAAGGATGAATGAAGGGCGATTGTGGAAGCAGTCTGATTGATTCCCCCAAGTCAAAAGAAGGAGGAAAAGTCCATGGGAAATCAATTGCCTGCCGTACAGGCGGATGCGAGGAAAGCGTCGACTGGCGTTCTGAACATCGTTTTCTGGGTCATATTCGGTGTCATGACCGGGGTGCTTTGGGCCTATGTCAATCCCATCGCATTGGTGCCGGGCGTCATCCATTTGCGAATTTTCGCTTTTCTTCCGGCAGTCATCGGCATCATCTTCGGTCCAAAGTCCGGATTCTTCTCCGGCTATATCGGCACCGTCGTATGGGCGTTTCTGGCCGGTACGTTCCTGCCGGCGCACACGCTGCTTGCCGACGGAATCATGGTCGGATTCACGGGTTGGCTGCCAGCCGTCATGGTGGGCAAGGGCAAGACGTTCGCCGAGCTCGGACGCGACAAGTCTCTGTTGGTCAAATCAGCGGTCTGGGCATTCATCGCCGGCGTCGCCATGATCATCGTTGCCTGCGCAAGCCTGCATGTATTCGGTATTTTCAATTTCTGGTGGGCGATGCTATGGATCGGTCTCAGCGACATTCCGCCGCTCGTAATCGGCACGCCCTTCCTGGTCATGTTCCTGGCGCGCCGGCTGGAGAAGATCCAGACGATGATTCCCTGGAGCTGAGACGGTTTTCCCTGACTTCTGACAAGGGGTTGCAGCATATCTACGGCAAGGAGAATGACCATGCGAATTGTTGTCGGCATGACCGGCGCGAGCGGAGCGATTTACGCCTATTCGCTCGTCCGTACGCTGCACATGCTCGGTGTTGATACGTATCTGATCGCGACTGACATGGCCGAGAAAGTGTTGAAGTTCGAATGCGGCGTCACAATGGATGAGATGAAGAATTACGCCAAGGTGCTGAGCAATAAGAACTTGTTCGCTTCGGTCGCCAGCGGTTCGTTCAAGACGGACGGCATGGTGATTATCCCATGCTCGATGAATACGCTCGGCGCAATCGCGGGCGGCGTCGGGGACACGCTGTTGAGCCGGACCGCCGGCGTCATGCTCAAGGAGAAGCGCAAGCTGATCGTCGTGCCGCGCGAGATGCCGCTTCACCTCATCCAGCTGGAGAACATGACTCGTCTGGCGCGAGCCGGGGCCGACATCATGCCGGCCTCGCCCGGATTTTACCATCACCCGAGGGAAATTTGGGAGCTTGTCAATTTCGTCATTGCGCGCGTGCTGGACGCGCTCGGTATTGAGCACAGCCTGATGGCGAGGTGGGGGGAGAAATCCGCGGAATGATGACCGATCTTCGCAGCCTCATCGCGTACCTGGAACAGCGCGGCAGAATCAAGCATGTGACGAAAGAAGTCGACCCGGATTTCGAACTGGCCGCGATTGTCCGCAGCGGTCGCGGCAAACAGCCGTTCTGGTTCGAGCGGATAAAGGGCTACGACGTGCCGATGGTCGCCGGACTTGGCGGAGACCGGGAACTGCTCGCCGAGAGCATGGAAATAAGGGAGCGGGAGCTGGTGCCGCATCTGATCGACGCGATCGTGCGGCCGCTTCCGACGCGCAGGGTTGAGACGGGGCCCGTGCAAGAGAACGTTATCACACGGAATATCCGGATCGACGCGCTGTTTCCCGTCTGCCGCTACCATCGGGAAGATTCCGGCCGTTACCTTGTCGCCGGGGTTCTGGTGGTGAAGGAACAAAACGGCACCAAGCGATACACATCGGTCCGGCGGATGCAGCTGCTCGGCGGCAACCGGGTGAACGTCCTCATCTCATCGCCGGAACTGTTCCAGCAGTATCTGGAATATGAGAAGCGGAACGAACCGATGGAAGTGGCCATCATGTTCGGCGTCGTGCCGGCGGTTATTCTCGCGTCGCAGATCAGTACGCATCTGTTCCACGTCGACAAGCTGGATGTAGCCGGCCGTCTGCTCGGAGAGCCGCTTGATGTTGTCCGTTGCCGGACCGTCGATCTCGAAGTGCTGGCCGATGCCGAGGTGGTGCTGGAAGGCCGCATGCCGCCTCACATCCGGGAGATGGAAGGGCCATTCGGCGAGTTGGGCGGTTACTACGGGGAGGCATCCCTGCAGCCCGTCATCGAGCTTTCCGCCGTGACGTACCGCAATCGGCCAATCTGGCAGACGATCTATCCGTCGAGCCATGAGGAGCATTTGCCCATGGCGCTGGCGCGGGAAGCCGTTCTGCTCAGCACGGTCCGCCAGGTGGTACCCGAAGTGAAGGACGTCTATGTGACGCCGGGCGGTGTCGGTCGCTATCATGCGATTATCCAGATCGAGAAAAAATCCGAGGGCGACGCCAAGCAGGCGCTGCTCGCGGCATTCGCTTCCGACAAGGATCTCAAGCATGTTGTGGTTGTCAACGAGGATGTCGACATCCGCGATCCGATGGATGTGGAATGGGCGATCGCTACCCGGGTGCAGGCCGATCTGGACGTCTTCATCGTGCCGGGAGCAAAAGGTTCGCCGCTTGAGCCTTCCCATCAACTGCGCGGTGTATCGGCCAAGATGGGCATCGATGCGACATATCCGCTGCACGCGGCGCACGCGTTCCGTCGGACGGACGTCGGCGTACCGCCGGATTTTGACGTGAATCGGTTCCTGTCATGATCCCGATGCCGCATATCATAGAAGAGAGAAGAGAGGCGAGCACAGGTGAAAGCAATCGGATTGATCGAGATGCGCGGACTGACGGCGGCGTTGTATGCACTGGACAAGATGTGCAAGGCCGCATCCGTCGGCATGATCGACATGAAGCGCGTCGGAGCCGGGCTTATCGCCATCATCGTGGAAGGCGACGTCGCTGCTGTCATGTCCGCGGTTGAGGCTGGCAAAACGGCCCATCTTCAGACCGGCGGAGAGCTGATTGCCGCGAACGTTATCCCGAGTCCGCATCCGGAACTTTCGAGGATGCTGCAGCCGGAAGGGGTGAGCGTCATTGTCTGATCTGATGCGGGGGATCGTGGAAGAAGCACTCGGTCGGAGCAGACGGAAGTCCGGAAATGACGCTGCGATGTCGGGCGCCGGTCTGCCGGGGTCGCTGCACCGGCCAAACTGGCAGCAAACGAACCGGCACAGACGGTTGCAAGCCGTGGGTCATGCCGTGCAGACGGAACCGGCGCTTACCGGTAATTCCGGACGAACAGCGCCAACTGACGGCGGACAGCGGGAATTCGTAGAACAGACGCTGTCGCCGCTGCTTCGGCTCATGATGGTGCAAGGCCGAACGGAGGGTGAGCCGCAGCCTTGTTCCCAATCAGAGAATGAATGCGGCAAGACGTCTGGCAAGGCGGGCATGATCGACCGGCTGGACGGCGGTTTTCGCTGCTGGTTCTACCCGGATCTTACCCCGCGTCTTTTGACCGAATTTGGCCTCCGTTACGCCCGGCCGATTTCCGTTGGTGTCGTAACTGCGGAAACGGGATCGCCCCGTCCGTTGTTCGTCCTTGACGAGATCCTGAAATCGGGATCAGCCGATGCAGAAGCGGATGTCAGCCGGAGTGAAGGGATGCTTGAAGTTCGGGTGATCGGGAAGAATCGGGATAAGGTTCAGGAAGTGTTGGAGCGGATGAGTCGCGAACTGAGCCGGCAAGCAGGAGACGGCCCGCGGATTTTGACGGCGCTCGAGCCGTCCACCATGCTGACCCGTGCGCTGGATGTCGCAGCCAACGAGGCTGTGACCGTGTTTGACGGGTTGAACCGGCATCGGAGCATCGCGTTGCTCGACCGTGCGTTCAAGGCAGATCCGGACCTGGACATCCGGTATCGGATTGAGCCTTCATACCTGTTGATTCATGGCACGCGAGACCAGCTGGAAGCCGCGACCCGATTGATGAAGCGGGATGCTGAGCCATATTTGATGAAGGAGTGATCGGCGGACGATGAGTCAGAAGGCATTTGGTCTGATTGAAACGATCGGATTCACGGCCGCAGTGTCTGCCGCAGATGCCGCTTTGAAGGCGGCTGATGTTACGCTCGAAGCGACGGAACGTGTCATCGGTGTCGGCGGAAAGCTCGGCTTCACCATTCATCTGGCCGGTGAAGTGGCAGCCGTGTCGGCTGCGGTGGAAGCGGGCATGGCGGAAGCGGACCGCGTCGGCGAGCTGGTATCCGCACATGTGATCCCGCGGGCGCACGACGAAGTGAGCGCGAAGATTATCACGCGTTTCAAGGGCGTCGGTTTGCCGGCCGGCGAACCCACCCGGGCTGAAACCGTCTCTGTCGGGGAGAAACCGGCCAAGCCTGCCCGAAATCGGCAGACGGGCAAACATTCGGACGGGTCGGAAGGCGGCAAGCCATCATGACGAAGAACAGGGAGGAACGAACCATGGGAGAAGCGTTGGGAATGGTTGAAACGAAAGGACTTGTCGGCGCAATCGAGGCAGCGGACGCGATGGTCAAGGCGGCCAACGTCGAGATTTGCGGGTATGAGAAAGTCGGCTTCGGTCTGGTGACGGTAATGGTGCGCGGTGATGTCGGTGCGGTCAAGGCCGCGACCGATGCAGGAGCAAGCGCCGCCAAGCGTGTCGGCGAACTGGTTTCGGTACACGTCATTCCGCGGCCGCACAGCGAAGTGGAAAAGTCAATCCTTTCGAAGACACACGAGTAGGGTTAGGACATGCTGCGGAGGTCAAGCGCATTGGTTGACCGCGCCGTGCTTGAACTGCTCTTCCGCGGCAGGGAGTCGGAACTTGCGGAACGCCATCCCCGCGTGCTCGTCCTGCTTGAAGATCATTGGGCCGGGCTGGAGGACGGACTCGTATCGGTAAGGGAGATTCGCCGTAACGCGCCTTCGGTTCGGTTGAGCCTGTGGCTCGGGCCGGAGCTTGAACGCCGGTTCGGTCCCGACGAGATTACCCGGCTCACGGAAGTCGACGACAAAGTTCGCGAACAACCGGGGGAATGCCGACCGGAAGAAGGCGCCGACCGGATCTGGCTTCCGGTTCTTCCGCTGCATCTGCTGTCGTCGATTGCGCGGCTGGATGACAGCAAACCCTTTGCCCGCGCCGTCATTCGCGGTCTGTGCGAGGGAAAGCCGGTCGCTGCATTTCGCCCGGGGATAGCCGGCGGGGAAGCCTGGGACAGGCGCGGATGGCAATCGGCTCCCGAGATGCGCAGGCAGATCGCGGAGATGACCGGTACCATCCGCAGTTACGGCGTGAAGCTGCTGGACGAAGGCGAAGCCGCGGAATGGGCGCAGGGTAAAAGCGGCCGGAGGCCGGTGATTACCGAGGCCGACGTGAAGGCGGCGGCCGCCGCCGGCAGGAAGACGATGACCATCGGCCGCGGCGCCATCCTGACGCCGTTGGCGCGGGATACGGCCGTTAAGTACGGCATCGTCTTGACCGGCATCGGATGGGAGGAAGCATAACATGCAGATGGGGAAAGTGATCGGCCGGATTGTTGCCACGCGCAAGGACGAGCGGCTGGTTGGAGCCAAGCTGATGCTGGTGCAACCGATTGACCCGGCGGGTACGCTCAAGGGCGATCCGATTGTCGCGGTGGATACGGTGGGCGCCGGCACCGGCGAACAGGTGATCTACGTTTCCGGCAGCATGGCGGGACGGGCGGTCGCGACGGACGGCGCTCCGGTGGACGCCGCAATCGTGGGCATTATTGACAGTATCGAGTAGGTCAGGGGGCGAAGACGATCGACACCAAACAAATCAAGGAAGCGCTGCAGAACCGCCTGCTCATCGATACGCTGTTGGACGACGGAAAGTATGCCGATCTGGTGCTGCAAGGCGGATATATCATCAATGTCATTACGCGGGAGATATATCCCGGCGACGTGGCGATCAAGGGCGACCGGATTGCCATGATCGGCGACGCGTCGGGTTTGATCGGACCGGATACGAAAATAGAGCGGATAAGCGGAAAATTTGTCTGCCCGGGTTTTATCGACTCGCACATGCATTTCGAGAGTGCCATGCTGACCGTCACCGAGTTCTCCAGGCTGTCAATTCCGACCGGAACGACGACGCTGGTGGCCGATCCGCACGAGATCGGCAACGTACTCGGGGTGACCGGCATCCGGGCCATGATCGACGAAGCACGCCGGCTGCCAAACCGGGTGCTGTTCACGGTGCCGTCACTTACGCCGGATGCCCCCGGACTCGAGACGGCGGGCAGCGAGATCAATTCCGATAACATGAAAGAACTGCTTGCTGATCCGCTGGTGCAAGGGATCGGTGAGATTCAGGGATTCAGCAACGTCATGCCGGTATATCAACATGCTTCTCATCTGATCGATGACCTGATCGCTTCCGTTACGTATGCCCGCAGCATCGGGAAGACGATCGAGGGCAATGCTCCGGGGTTGTTCGGCAAGGAACTGGCCGCGCATATCATCGCAGGGGGCGGGCATGTCTCCTGCCACGAGACGACGACGAAGGAAGAAATGCTGGAAAAGCTGCGCAACGGCGTCAGTGTTTTCATGCGCGAAGGTTCGTCCCAACGCAACATGGCCGAATGTATTCGCGCCATCACCGAAGAGGGAGTCGACTCGCGGCGGGCGATTCTCGTCTCGGACGACATGGTGCCGGAAGATTTGCTGAAATATGGACATATGAACGACATCATCCGGCGGACCATCGCCCAGGGCATCGACCCGGTGGAAGCGATCCAGATGGCGACGATCAATCCGGCGACGCATTTCGGGTTCACGGACATCGGCGTGCTGGCACCCGGCAAGCGGGCGGATCTAGTCATTCTGTCGGATCTGATGCGAATGACGGTCGATCAGGTCTATCTGGGCGGCGTGAAGGCCGCCGAGCAAGGCAAGCTGGTGATCGATATTCCCCCTTATACGTATCCGAAGGAAGTGAAGATGTCCGTAAAGCGCGGGCCGGTGAAGGCCGAAGATCTGCAGATCCGGGTACCTGACGGAGGCGGTGCCGTTCGCGTCCGCGTCATGGATGTCATTCCCGACCAGAATCTGACCGGCGCATCGGAAGCGCGGCTCCAGACGGAGGGGGGCGTCGTGATGCCGGATATGGAAGCGGATGTGTTGCCGATCGTCGTCGTGGAGCGGCACGGCCGCAGCGGCCGGATCGGCAAGGGATTCGTGCGCGGGATGAAGCTGCGCGAAGGCGCGATTGCAGAGAGCGTGTCGCACGACACCCACAACATCATCGCGGTCGGCACCAATTATGAAGATCTGGTCACAGCCGTCAACCGCGTCATCGCGATGAACGGCGGCATCAGCATGATCCGCCAGGGCAAAGTCGTCGGCGATCTGCCGCTGCGCATCGGCGGTCTGATGACCGACGAGCTCGACGGGCATGCGCTCAGCCTGAAGATTGAAGAGATGCATCGGCTGGCGAAGGAAGAACTGGGATGCGGACTGCACGTGCCGTTCATGCACCTGTCGTTCCTCTCGCTCGTTACGAGCCCGAAGTGGAAGATGACGGACCATGGCCTGATCGACGCGGAACGGTTCGAGATTTTGCCGGTTCTGCTGTGAGGGGAGGAAGGACATGGGCATCAAATTGATTGATCTGTCACAGGAAATTTATCAGGGGATGCCGGTGTTTCCGCCGCATCAGAAGACGATGATTTTTCCCAACATGTCGCATGAAGAGAGCAAGCGGCAAATGGGTTTCGAATTCGCGACCAATAATCTGCTGATCAGCGAGCACGGTCCGACGCACAGTGACGCGGTCTATGAATACGATCCAAATGGGAAGACGATCGACGAAATGCCGCTGGAATATTTCTACGGCCCTGCGATTTGTCTTGATGTGTCCGGGGTGTCTTCCGATGAATATATCCGGGTTTCCCACCTGCGCAACGCGCTCGACCGCTCGGGTCTGCATATCGAACGCGGTGACATCGTGCTGCTCTACACCGGGCATTACGACCGCGCCTACGGCACGGATGACTGGCTGATGCGGCACGCCGGACTGGATCTGGAAGCCGCCGAATGGCTGGCGCAGCAAGGTGTCGTGAATATCGGCGTGGACGCCCCGTCCATCGACAAACCCGACGACAAGCAGTTCTCCGGGCATCTGATCTGCCGCAAGTACGCGATCACCAACACGGAAAATATGTGCGGACTCGATCAGGTGGCGGGGCGGCGGTTTCTCTATTTCGGATTGCCATTGAAAATTCGCAGGGGCACCGGCTCTCCCGTCCGGGCGGTGGCTGTTCTGCCTGACTGATTACATGAACAAGGAGGCTGCCTGGATGATGAACCGTTCAGAAGTGAAAGCATCGATATGGATTCCACCCTATGAGGCCCGCGGTGTTGAAGTGGCGAAAGGGCAGCAACTCTGCATCATCGACGTGGAAGGCAAGCAGGTCGGGGATTTCGTCTGTTTCAATCGCCATGATCCCCGGGAACACGTTTCTCCGGTTCATATGCGCTCCTCACTCAGCAGCATCCGATTGAAGGAAGGAGACCCGCTCTACAGCAACCGGAGGCGTCCGCTCATGCGTTTGGTGAAGGACACCGTCGGCAAACACGACTTCTTCTTCGCGGCGTGTGATAACTACCGATATAAAGTGGACTTCGGGGTTGAAGGACATCCGAACTGTCATGACAATCTCGAGAAGACGTTGCGGGAATTCGGCATTGAGCCCGATGTACTCCCGGACCCGATCAACTGGTTCATGAACAACGCACTGGATGCGGAAGGGGACTACGTAATCGAGGAGCCTTTGTCGAAACCCGGTGATTATGTCATGCTGGAGGCGCTGGAGGATGTCGTCGTTGCGGTGGCTGCCTGCTCACAGGATTTGGCGCCGGTGAACGGTTGGAAGGTAACGCCGCTTAAGCTGCAGGTGCTGGAAGGATGCCCGGCATGACCCCGGTGTGGGATCCGGACGAGGCAGTGGAACTGCTGCGCGAATGGATTCGTATCGATACGTGCAATCCCCCGGGCAGCGAACATCGGCTTGCGTTTGCGATCGGTCAGTTTCTTGGCAAGTGGGGTATCCCGGCGCATATCGAGCCGCTCGATGGCAATCGCAGCAATGTGACAGCCGTTCTGCCAGGAAAAGGCGGGAGGAAGCTGATGTTTTGCGGCCATCTCGATACGGTGGCTGCCTGGTCGGCTTCCTCCGGTGCTTATCCGCCGCATGATGCAGTGATGGAAGCAGGCCGTATATATGGACGGGGAGCCGCGGACATGAAGAGCGGACTGGCCGCCATGCTGCTGGCTTTCGTTTCGCTGAAGCGGGACGGCATCGCGCTGGACGGCGATCTGCTGTTCCTGGCCGCTGCGGGCGAGGAAATCGACAGTTGCGGCGCGCAAGCCTATGTGAGGAAGGCGGGCACAAAGGATTTGAGTGCGATCGTGATCGGCGAACCGACCGGCGGCCAGGTCGCGGCCGGACACAAGGGAGCGCTTTGGCTGCGCCTTGAAGCGTCGGGCAGGAGCGCGCATGCGTCCATGCCGGAGAACGGACGGAACGCGGTCGAGGCGCTGATGGGCGCAGCGGCCTGGTTGCGGCACAGAGAGCCGGAATGGCGGACTTCGGATCCGCTGCTCGGCACTACCAGCATGGCTTTCACCCGCATTGCCGGCGGTGTGCAGACGAATATCGTGCCGGACCGGTGCGAGCTGGAGATTGACATCCGGTTCGTCCCGCCCTGGGACGGGTATTCGCTGCACAGGCATCTGTCGGCACAGCTTGCCGAATGGAAAATGGGGCGGGAAGACATTCGCGTGGAACTCAAGCCGCTGCTCATCCGCAATCCGGTGTTGACCCCGGAAAGTGATCCGATTATCCGGCACGCGCTCGGCCTCTGTCCCGGTCCGGACGGTGCGGCGGGCGCGGTTACGTATTATACGGATGGTTCGGTCCTGCAGAGCGACGGCAAGCCGCCTGTGTTGCTTTATGGACCGGGTGAACCGGGACAGGCACACCGGCCCGATGAATGGGTGGATGTCAAAGCTTATCTGACAGCAATCGCATTTTACCGGGAACTGGCCATGCGATATTTGGGAACGAACGGCCGGCATCTTGAAATATAGCCAGGCAGGAGTGAACAGCATGAACCATTTGACGAAACTGCTGGTGGATACGGACTCGGGGCCGGGCAAGTCGCTCGCGGTGCTGTGTGCGGCCGGATCGGGCCGGGCAGTACTTGAAGGCATCACGACGGTGTTCGGCGGCGCCAAAGCGTCGAAGACAGCGGACCATGCACTGCGGCTTGCTGCTCTTGCAGGCCGTCCGATTTCCGGGGCCGCCGGGGCCGAGCGGCCGCTTCTAAGGGAATGGGTTCCAAGCGAGCCGGAGAACGGCGAGGCAGGGTGTGTGCTTCCCGAGGTCGGCCGGCAGCTTGAAAGGATGACAGGGGCTGATCTGATCGTCGGGATGGCGAACCGGTATCCGGGCGAGCTGACGGTGGTCTGCCTGGGTCCGTTGACGAATGTCGCGCTCGCACTCGTAAAAGATCCCGGGCTGGCCGGCAAAGTGAAGCGGCTCGTCATTGCGGGCGGGTCCCTGAAAGCGCCGGGAGACGTGACGCCGGTATCGGAACGGAACATGATGCTCGATCCGGATGCGGCGTTCCGCGTCTTCCATTCCGGCATGCCGATCACGATGCTCGGCCTGGACGTTTTGCGCCAGGCCGTTGTGCCGGGGGATCGTCTGCAGTCGGTGACGGACGCGGCAAAAGAAGCGGACACACCCGCTGCGGAAGTCGTACGGCAGTTGCTGGATGACCTTATTGCGGCTTCCGGGGGCGGCGGCGTGCCGCTGGCGGAAGTGTTCGCTGTCGCCGCGTCGGTTGAACCGGAACTTGCAGCCACGGAGCCTTATGCCATCACCGTCGAGACAAAAGGCTCGCTGTCGCTGGGCGCGACCCTGACAGATCTTCGTCAGGGAGCAGAGCGCAAGATCAATTGTGAAGTCGCCATGAACGTCGATCGGGATCAACTGGTTGATCGTCTGATCGAATGGTTGACCGCGACCGCGAAAGGAGGAGCGCGATGAAACCTGTCATTCTGGATGTGGATACGGGCATTGACGATGCCCTGGCTATTGCCTATGCCGTGCGTTCCCCGGAACTGGAGGTACTGGGCATTACGACCTGCTTCGGCAATGTTTCGGTGAAGGAAGCGTCGCGCAACTCGCTGATCGTGCTTGATTATCTGGACAGTGAAATCCCCGTTTATGAGGGCGCGGGTCATCCGCTGTTCCGGCACTATTCAGGAGTGAAAGCTGTCGAAGTTCACGGGGAAGACGGACTTGGCAACCGGGCGGATATCGTGCCGAAGCGCAGCATTGAAACGGTCGGCGCGATCGACTTCATCATCGGGCAGGTAAAGCGGAGGCCGAACGAAGTGACGTTGATTTGCGTCGGCACGCTTACCAACCTGGCGCTTGCGCTTATGAAAGCGCCGGAGATTGCAGGGATGCTTGGCCGGGTCGTTTTGATGGGCGGCGCCGTCACGGTGCCGGGCAATGTGACGCCGTGGGCGGAAGCGAATGTGATCAACGATCCCGAGGCGGCGGAATTCGTCTTCCGCTCGGGGGTTCCGATTACGCTGGTCGGGCTGGACGTGACGATGAAGACGCTGCTGCCGGAAGCGTCGCTTACGCAGTGGCGGGCCAAGGAGACACGTCTCGGCTCCTTCATGGCAGATATCGCGTCGTTCTATATCCAGTGTTACAAGCGGAACTACCCCGGCATCCGGGGCTGCGGGCTGCACGATCCGCTTGCTGTCGGGGTCGTCATCGATCCTTCCTTCGTGGAGACAGTTCCCTTGCATGTTCAGGTCGATCTGGAAGGGGAACTGTCCTTCGCCAGAACGGTTGGCGATCTGCGGGACAAGCCGGAGAAGGCGCCGAACATGGACGTTTGCCTGAAAGTAGACGCGGATCGTTTTCTGCAGCATTTTCTGGATAATGCCGTGTGAAGTCTTCACGGACATGGAGTTCACCCGGGGGAGATGAGGGTCCGCATGGAAAGCGTGGATCGGCTGAAGTCGGTGCTTCATGAGCACCGCGAAGAATATATCAATTGTCTGAAAGGGCTCATTGCCTGCGATACCCGGCTGATCGGACACGGCATCGAAGGCGGACGGGAGAAGAACGGCCAACTGTACCTGGAGAAGCTGCTGCTCGAGCTGGGGGCGGAAGTGATCAAGGAGCAGATGACCGAGGAGGTCGTGCAGAAAGGCATTGATCTGTTCGGGGAGGGGAACCCGGGGCACGAATATACGGACCGATACAATCTGATCGGCACGTTCCGCGGTACCGGGCAGGGCCGGTCGATCTTGTTCGACAGCCATATCGATACGCTGCCCCACGGCGATATCGGATTGTGGGAGACCGATCCGTTCGAGCCGACGGTGAAGGACGGCCGGCTGCACGGGCTGGGCGCATCCGATATGAAGTCGGGGCTGATGGCTTCGATCATGAGCGTCAAGCTGCTGAAGGATGCAGGTATCGAGCTGCCCGGAAACGTTCACATCTGGTCGGTGGTGGACGAGCACGGCGGCGGAAACGGGACGCTGGCAACGGTGTTGAACGGCCATACGGCGGATGCGGCGGTCATTTGCGAGCCTTCCGATGAGTTGATCAACATCGCGCATATGGGGTTTATTTTTTTCAAAGTCGCAGTGGGCGGAAAGGCACTGCATTCCGGAATGAAATGGCTGGGCGTAAACGCGATCGAGAAGGCGATGCTGTTGATCCAGCAACTGCAGCAACTTGAGCACAACTGGCTGATGCGGTACAAACATCCCGATCTTCCGGCTCCGACGCTGAACATCGGGGAGATCAGGGGCGGCACGGCCGGTTCGATCGTGCCGGACTACTGCGAGTTCAAGCTGTGCGTCCACTATTTGCCGGGTGTGATGACCCGCGAATCGGTTACGGAGGAAGTGACGAACGCGATTCTGCTCCGCGCCCGGGGGGACGGCTGGCTGCGCGAACATCAGCCGGAGATTTCGATCTATCAGGCCGGCGGCGGTTTCGAGATGAGCCGGGAGCACCCGCTTATTGGCACCGCCCATCGCGCCATGTGCAGCGTATTCGGCGATGGTGTGCCGATCACGGGATCTTCGGCGGGGTGCGACGCGCGCCTCCTCAAGAACATCGGCGGCATACCGACTGTCATGATGGGACCCGGCCACAACGAGCAGTGCTGCAAGCCAAACGAATATGTGTCGCTCGACAATTACCTGAACTTCATTCTTGTCTATGCGCTCACGATTCTGGACTGGTGCGGGCAGCCTCGGCGGTCTCACGCCTCCGAGGACGGCGGAAAGGCAAGCGCATCGTAGTCGGAAATGAAGATATCCGCCCCCGGCAGGTTGCCGGAAGCGCCGATCCCGATGGTCAAACGGACGCCCGCCGCCTTGCCCATCTGCATGTCGCCGGCGGTATCACCGATCAGCGCCGTCCGTGACGGTTCGATCCCGAGGGAGTCGCAAGCCAGGTGCACCATCTCGGGATCGGGTTTGCCGCGGCTCACACGGTCGTTACCGATGATGTCGGCGAAATAATGGTCGATTCCAAGCCAATGCAGATGTTTTCGCGCTTCCATCGTCCCGTCCGCGGTCACGACGGCCATCAGTAATCCACGTTGCGCGCACTGGTCCAGGAAACGGAGCAGACCGGACAAAGCCCTAACCGGACGCGTCCGCTCCAGCTCGGCGTCGGCCTGTCTGCAGCAGTTCCGGATCAGTTCCAATGCTTCATTCCACGGCAACCCGCACTGGTACGCCTTGCCTGCCAGAATGGCCGTCACTTCATCAATCGTCCCCATGGCGAACGGGCCGTTGCGATCAAACCCGATCATCTGGCCGTCGGACGTATGGAACGTGCCAAGCAGTCCGGTCCACTCGTCCATCCGCCACTCGATTCCCCGGGCGGCAAGACCGGTGCGAACCCGGTTATACAGACTATCCACCCAACTTCCCCATAGTGAGAGAAAATCCAGCAGCGTGCCGTCTTTGTCAAAAAGGATGCCGTCGATCTCATATGCACGTCCGCCTGCGAGCAGTGTGGCCATTTGACGATTCCCTCCAATTCTCCAGAGAGCAGTCAACTCCGATATACCGTAAATCATTGTACAGCAAATCACTGTCCGTCATATCGCAATTCACCGACAATACCGGGAAGCTGGGGGAGCCGCGAGCGGGAACGAATCGTCGAGCTCCTGGACAAGTTCACGCAGCAATTGCATTTCTGTGAAAAAAGGAATTTGGTCCACCGTGTTGAATATTTTGTAGAAACCTGGCCAAGGAGTCGATGCCCGTGAACGAGAAAAAGATTTTGCTGTCCGAGAAAGAGATGCCCACGCATTGGTATAACGTCATGGCGGATATGCCCAATCTGCCGAAACCTCCGTTGAACCCGGCGACCGGGAAGCAGGCTGGTCCCGAGGATCTGGCCCCGATTTTCCCGATGGAGCTGATCAAACAGGAAATGGCTGCGGAACGGTGGATTGAAATTCCGGAGCCGGTTCAGGAACTGTACAAAATCTGGCGTCCGGCACCGCTGGTCCGCGCTTTGCACCTCGAGAAGGAGCTGGATACGCCGGCGCACATTTATTACAAGTACGAAGGCGTTTCCCCGGCGGGCAGCCACAAGCTCAACACGGCGATCCCGCAGGCCTACTATAACAAGGAAGCGGGTATCAGGCGGTTGACGACGGAGACCGGCGCAGGTCAATGGGGCTCGTCCATCAGCATGGCCTGCCAGTTCTTTGGTCTGGAATGTATGGTCTACATGGTGAAGGTCAGCTACAACCAGAAGCCGTACCGCCGCATCCTGATGAACACGTTCGGTGCCCGAGTCGTCGCAAGCCCGTCGGAGCTGACGGAAGCAGGGCGTGCTGTGCTTGCGGAAGATCCGGATTCGAACGGTTCGCTCGGCATCGCGATCAGTGAAGCGGTGGAAGACGCGGCGAAGCGCGATGATACAAACTATTCGCTCGGCAGCGTGCTGAACCACGTCTGCCTGCACCAGACGATCATCGGCCAGGAAGCGAAGGTGCAGCTTGAGAAGGTCGGGGAGTACCCCGACGTGGTCTTCGCGAGCTGCGGCGGCGGCTCGAACTTCGCCGGGCTGGCGTTCCCGTTCCTGCGGGACAAGCTGACGGCGGACCGGAAGGTTCGCCTTGTGGCCGTCGAGCCGTCGGCCTGCCCGACGCTGACGCGCGGTACGTTCGCGTACGACTTCGGTGACGTGGCGAAGATGACGCCGCTCCTCATGATGTACACGCTCGGCCACGAGTTCATGCCGCCGGGCATCCATGCCGGCGGGCTGCGCTACCATGGCGACTCGCCGCTCGTCAGCCAGCTCTATCATGACGGGCTGATCGAGGCTGTCGCGTACGACCAGACCCGCGTCTTCGAGGCGGCCGTGCAGTTCGCCCGGACCGAGGGCATCGTGCCGGCGCCGGAGTCGGCGCATGCGGTGCGTGCGGCGATCGACGAAGCGCTGCGGGCGAAGGAAGCCGGCGAGAAGAAGGTCATCCTGATCGGCCTGTCGGGCCACGGTCATTTCGACATGTCGGCGTACGAGACGTATCTGTCCGGCGCCCTTCAGGATACGCCATATGCAGAGGAGTCGCTGAAGGAAAGCTTGAACCGGTTGCCGCAAGTATGAGGTTTTGCGCCCGGGTGGAAGGGGCGCACGAAGTAAACAGTGGCGTGAGGTTGGCGGGTATGCGCGATGGCGCACCCGCTATTTTGATGTCCGGCGTGCCCAGCCAAACACGCATCTTCTGGCCGGTGAAAGTCCGGAATGGGCGGCTCGAATGATGGCGCACTCAAGACGCGCTCCTTGGGAAAAAGTTCCATAACACAAACAATTTTTGGACAACGTTATCCAATGTCAGTCAGCCTTGCGGATATGCGCACTAATAACTTGCAATTCATCACGGCTTGCCGCACACTCGATTTCTTGTTTACAGTAGGGAAAGGATGTATTTTTTGACGGAGGGAGTCGGAAGATGGAGCTGCCACTGTCCGACAGATTGACGCGCAACGTACCCGAATTGAAGTATGTCAACGCGGACAATGTTGCCCGTTACCGCGTGATCATGCGATATTTCTATCAGGAATACAAACGTCTGCGCTATTGGATGAAGCCCGAGGAAGTGTACGAAGGCATCATGCGATGGGGCGTGCTGACCGAGTATACGCTCGAGCAGTGCATGACCGATCTCGCACAGCTGGAGGAGTGGGGAAACCTCGCTTCCCGGCACGATGCGGGGCGAGCCGCTACGCTGGAAGAGTACATGCGCAAGAAGTTGCAATATTTGCTCAGGCCGTACTCGATCGAAATCGAACGGCTGCTGGAATCGCTCGAAAAGGTGACGGGCTACGGCGGATCGCTGGAACCGACACTGTTTGATTCGATTGCAGAAAAATTGTTCGCGATCCGGCGGATGGATTGGGAGACAGAACCGGGCGCCGCGCTCGAACTTTGGACGTCGCTGTACGACGCGTTCAAGCGGTTGCATGAGAACGCAGCCGATTACATTGCGAGCATGCAGACGACCAAAGCCGAGGAAATGATGGTGACCGAGTCGTTTCTCATTTACAAGGACCGGCTCACGCACTACTTGCAGAACTTCGTCCAGGCGCTGCAGCGGAGCGCTTACAAGATCGAGGGGAATCTGGAGCAGATTTCGGACAATCTGCGTGATCTGTTCCTGGATCGGGTCGCCGATGAAGAACTGAGCAAACCCCGGCTCGAAGATGTTCCGGACAAGGAGATGATGGTAGCCGAGCTGCGGCAGGGCTGGATTAATCTCGAGCGCTGGTTCCGCGGTGACGGGAATGCCCCGTCCGAGCTTGCGCTGCTCGAGCGGGCGACAAAGGATACGATCGCGCGTATCGTTCGCAGTGTCATCCGTCTGCAGGAGCGAAGGCGTTCCGGCATCAGCCGCAAGAAAGAATTGGAGCATCTGGCCGGATGGTTCGCGCGGATGGAACGGCTTGAAGATGCACACAAGCTCGCCGGGCTTGTGTTCGGACTGTTCCGGACACGCCATTTGCAGGGAGAAGATTTGCGGAATACCGACCGGGCCGACCAGTCGATGTGGGACGAGGAGCCGACGGTTCGCGCTCTTCGCTCCCGCAGCCGAAAGCGGATCGGAAGGCAGGAGACGGAACCGGTGCCGGAGCATGCCGAACGGAAGCGACGCGAGCGGGAGGCGTATCGGAGACGCCAGGCGGAAGAACGGGCGTTGATGGAGGAATTGGTGCGGCGCGGGAAGATCGTCGTATCCGAACTTGGCGTTGTGCCATCCGCCGTCCGCCTTCGGCTGTTGCATTGGATTGGAAGATGCAACGCGGCGCCCCGTCATGCGTTCATGACACCGGAAGGCGTTGTGATCGCCTTGACGAACCCCCGGACGAAGCGGAGGACCGTTCTCAGATCGGAGGACGGCGAACTGGAGCTTCCGGATTATGAGTTCGTTTTCTCGATGAGCGACGCGGTTCGGATGGCGGCCGCGACTGCGGATAGGGGACGGGGCGAATGAGCGGCGGTAACACGGGCATGAGCGCGATCACGCGGGCGAAGAGGGCTGCCCGCACGGAAGCGGCTTCGGCTCAGGCGCTGGAACGCAAACGGGCATGCGTCCACGCGTTGCTGAACCGGCCATGGATCCTGAAAGAGGATGATCCGGACCTCTACTTCACAATTCGGGATTTCTATGAGGAGTTGCGGGACTGGTTCATGGATCAGGCCGGTCTTCCCCTTATCGTCACGCGCAGTCTCGCCAAGCTGGAAAAGACACCGGCTGTACCGCAACCGTGGATGGGGTTCGGAGAGTTTCGCGAAGTGAGCGACTACGTCTTCTTCACGTACGCGCTCTGGTATCTGGAAGGAAAGACCGAAATGGATCAATTTCTGCTCTCGGACCTTGTGGAAGAAGTGCGCGAGCAGATGTCCGCGGCGGGTCTGGAAGCGGACTGGAAAATCTATCATCACCGGCTGTCAATGGCCCGGGCCTTGCGCAAGCTCACTTCACTCGGTGCGTTGATTGCGGTAGACGGTGATGAGAGCGGCTGGGCGCAGAGTGAGGACCGGAACGCCCTGTATGAATGTTCGGCCCACGCCCGCCATGTGCTCCGCCGGTTTCCGCAGGATCTGACGATGTACACCCGGATGGAGGAACTTACGGATCCGATCCGGTACGCGGATACACCGGACGGCGAGAATATCCGCCGGCGCCATCGCGTCTATCGGCGATTCCTGATGGAGCCGATCGTGCTCGACCGGGACTGGGACGCGGACTTGCTTCCCTATGTGCTGACGCAGCGCAGGTCGATCATGGATCATATGCAGCGAATGCTCGGCTGGGAAGGGCGCCGTTATCGCGAAGGTTTACTGTTCTTTCACCCGGAGCTGACAAGCGAGGCGGAGCTGTTCCCGACGCTGGCCGGCGTGTCGGACGTGGCCCTGTTGCTGGCCGGCGAACTGCGCCGCCTTATCGGGGGGGACGGCGGATGGCATCCGGAGCCGGATGGATCTTTCCTGCTGGAGCTGTCGGAACTGGAAGGGATGTTGCTGCGCCTGAAGGAACAGCATCAGATCTACTGGAGCAAGGAGTACCGGGGGATGTCCTCGGCCCAGCTGGCGGCGGAATGCACCCGCCACATGGCGGAGTGGCACCTGGGAGAATGGGAAGATGAGCACCGTTTCCGGATCTTCCCGGTGTTATCGCGTTGGAGTGGGGAATATGAGATCGTGGACACGAATGGAGAGTAATAGATCAGAAGGGGAGAAACAGGTGGAGGAGGCGGAGGGAATGGATTTCCATGCGGGCGATGCGGGCGGCAGATGGCGGATGGGGCGCGTCGGCATCCTCAATTTCTGGCATTACGATGAAGAAGTGTTCGAGTTGGAAGACGGTCGGCTCATTCTGCGTGGGGCGAACGGATCGGGCAAGTCGGTGACGATGCAAAGTTTTCTCCCGCTCGTCCTCGACGGCGACAAGCGTCCGCACCGCCTCGATCCGTTCGGTTCGCGCGACCGGCGCA
>Ga0310822_100187_pt1 | contig 48082 bp, 53 predicted proteins | sample P4_ome_2_FD_201313 | JGI IMG/M metagenome (GOLD analysis project Ga0310822, IMG submission 201313) | Sorghum-adapted microbial communities from Joint BioEnergy Institute, Emeryville, California, United States - P4_Day56_Rep2 | ecosystem: Engineered > Bioreactor > SSF (Solid state fermentation) >... | reverse complement strand
GTTGTGGGTCATCGTGGGGTCTCTTCTTTGCTTCTTGGCGGAAACAACTGGGTATCCCACGATGGCCCTCCTACGTCAACGACGAAGAAGACCCGCGGGAAGTGACACCACGCTACGAGACGCACCCATCGGCGCCGCATCCGGCACAAGCCGCTTCATCGAATCAGGACATCCGGCGGCCTCAGGATATTCCGCGCCGCGACGTCCTGCCTCCGCCAGATGTCCTGATCCGGGAGAACCGCGGGCGCGCGGGAGAACCGCGGGCGCCCGCGAGAACCGCCGGCGCGCGCGGCCGGTCCCACGCGCGCCGCGACGCGGCATCCGCCACCCCACCCTGGCCCGCCCGCACCGCCCCTGCCAGACTGACCCCATGGCCGTCATCGAGAACTCGAAAGTGACCGTCGTCGGCGCGGGGAGCGTCGGCTCGAGCGCCGCGTACGCGTGCCTCATCCGCGAGTCGGCTCGCCACGTCGCGCTGTACGACATCGCGACCGAGAAGGTCGAGGCCGAGGTGCTCGACCTCGCGCACGGCACGCAGTTCACCGGGTCGAGCGACATCGTCGGCGGCAGCGACATCTCGGTCGCCGAGGGTTCGCACGTCGTGGTCATCACCGCGGGGGCGAAGCAGAAGCCCGGACAGACGCGCATCGAGCTCGCGGGCGTCAACGCCGGGATCATCCGCTCGATGATGCCCCAGCTGCTCGAGGTCGCGCCGAACGCGATCTACGTCATCGTCACGAACCCGTGCGACGTGCTGACGGTGCTCGCACAGGAGGCGACAGACCTGCCGCTCGAGCGCATCTTCGCGTCGGGCACGGTGCTCGACACGTCGCGACTCCGGTGGCTGCTGGCACGGCGCGCAGGGGTTTCGACCTCGAACGTGCACGCCTACATCGTCGGGGAGCACGGCGACACCGAGTTCGCGCTGTGGTCGGCGACGACGATCGGCACCGTCCCGATCCTGGACTGGCGGCCGGCCGACGGCTCCGATCCGTTCACGCCCCAGGAGCTCGACCGGATCGCGGTCGACGTGCGCGACGCCGCCTACAAGGTCATCCAGGGCAAGGGTGCGACGAACTACGCGATCGGGCTCTCGTCGGCGCGCATCGTCGAGGCGATCCTGCGCGACGAGCACGCCGTCATGCCCGTCTCGACGGTGCTGCACGACTTCCACGGAGTGGACGGCGTCGCGCTGTCGGTGCCGTCGATCGTGAGCGCGGCCGGCGCGGTGCCGATCCGCGAGACGTCGTTCTCCGTCAGCGAGCTGGAGCTGTTCCACCGCTCCGCGAACGCCCTGCGCGAGGTCGCCGACTCCCTCCGCTGACGGGCCGACAGACGAGACGGATGCCGCCACCGCGTCACCTCGCACGCACACGCCCGGCCACGCCGAGACCCCGGACGGGGAATGTCGCACGCGGCGCATAGCCTGGCCGCATGGCCTCTCGACGCCCCACCGCGACCGCTCCCTACCGGTGCACCGAGTGCGGATGGACGACGATCAAATGGGTCGGGCGCTGCGGCGAGTGCCAGCAGTGGGGCACGGTGGTCGAGGCATCCGAGCAGACCGGCATCACCCGCACGATCACGCCCACGGCACCCGCTGCAGGCCGCGCCGCACGACCGATCACGTCGATCGACACGCGCGACACCCCGCGCCGCACGACCGGCGTCGGCGAGTTCGACCGCGTGCTCGGCGGCGGGCTGGTCCCGGGGGCCGCGATCCTGCTGTCGGGTGAGCCGGGTGTCGGCAAGTCGACGCTCCTGCTCGATGTCGCGGTGCAAGCGGCGCGCAGCGGTCAGCGCGTGCTCTACGCGAGCGCCGAGGAGTCGACCGCGCAGGTGCGGCTGCGCGCCGAGCGCACGGGTGCGCTGCACGACGAACTGTTCCTCGCGAGCGAGACCGACCTCGCGACGATCCTCGGGCACGTCGACGAGGTGCAGCCCGAGCTGCTGATCGTCGACTCGGTGCAGACGGTGTCGTCGGCGTTGTCGGAGGGGATGGCGGGGCATCCGTCCCAGGTGCGCGAAGTCGCCTCGACGCTCATCCGCGTCGCGAAGGAGCGCGACCTGCCCGTCGTGATCGTGGGGCACGTGACGAAGGATGGATCGATCGCCGGCCCGCGCGTGCTCGAGCACCTCGTCGACGTCGTGTGCCACTTCGAGGGCGATCGGCAGACGTCACTGCGGTTCGTGCGCGCACTCAAGAACCGCTTCGGACCCACAGACGAAGTCGGATGCTTCGACATGACCGGCTCCGGCATCGCCGAGGTTCCCGACCCGAGTGCTCTGTTCCTCGGGCACGGCGCTCCCGTCGCCGGCACGTGCGTCACGATCGCGCTCGAGGGTCGGCGGGCGCTGCCCGTCGAGGTGCAGGCACTCACCGTCGAGAACAAGGGCCCCAACCCACGTCGCGTGGTGAACGGCGTCGATGCGGCGCGGGTCGCGATGGTTCTCGCGGTGCTCGAGCGGCGGGCCGGCATCCGGGTGTCCGACCAGGACGTGTACGTGTCGACCGTCGGCGGCGTGCGGCTCGTCGAGCCTGCGGCCGACCTCGCGATCGCGGTCGCGGTCGCGAACGCCCTGCGCGACCACGCACTCCCCCGCAACACCGCAGCGATCGGCGAGCTGTCGCTGTCGGGCGAGATCCGACCCGTGACGCAGGCCGCACAGCGGCGCGCCGAGGCCGAGCGGCTCGGCTACCGCACGATCGTCGACTCGTCGAGCTCGTCGCTGCGGGCGGCCCTCGACCGCCTGCGGGTCGATGTGCAACCGCGGGTCGACGACGACATCCCGGCGTTCTGAGGCCCCGCGTGGCCGTCGATCAGTACGGCGACACCGCGAACAGCTCGAGCCCCTCGCACGCCGCCGGCACGTAGCCGCCGCTCACCGGGGCGAACCCGCCGCCGAGCGCGATGACGTCGCCGTCGCGATACTCCTCGCCGTCCCACACGAGCACAGTGCCGTCCTCCTCGAGCGTCGCATCGCCCGCCGGGAAGACCGGCACCGCGACGTGTCCCTCCGGAGAGGCGACCTGTACGCACGCAGGGTCGAGCACGAGGGTCCCTTCGAGGAGCGCGTCCATGCCGGCAACCGGTTTCGGATACACCGCCAGCGGACCCGACGACGGAAGGTCTCCGCCCGATGGTCCAGCGCACGCCGACAGCGCGACGGAGACGACGATCACGGATGCCGCAACCCGCCGCCGCCCGCGGGGAGACGGGCGTGCGCGGGCGGCCATGGCGTGGTCCTCAGCGACCGCGCGCGCGTCGCCGCTGACTGGGAGCGAACCCGAGCGCCACGGGGATGATGAGACCCGCGGCGCACACGAAGGCGACCATCACGAACTCCATTCGCGGGAGTCTGCCAAACAGGTGCGCCGATGTCGAGATCTGTGCGGCGGTGTTGCGCAGGTCGGACTCCCACTGAGTGAGGGCGCCGGGGCAGGCTCATGTGTCGAGCGCGGCGATGAGGTCTGCGGGCGATGCCTGCATCGGGTGGGGCCCGGCGATGTCGAAGAAGACCGTGGTGATCTCGTCTTCGTGCGCGACGAGGAACGCCCGCAGCCAGGCCGGCGACTGCAGCGCCACGCCGGGCGGCAGCGACTCGGGCTTGTTCGCGGCGTCGCTGAACAGCAGCAGTGCGACGTCGCCGGTGCGGGGGTCGCGGTACGTCCACACCTCGCCCGAGTCGAGCGGGTTGTCGCGCTGACCCACGCGCAGCAACGGGACGACGGTCGGCCCATGCCGCAGCGCGAAGGCGACGGCGGCCATGTCCTGCGTCTGGAGTGCATCGGCGAGCTGCGTGTTGCGGAACTCCAGAGGCGGTTTGCCCTTGCGCTTCGCGCGACTCTGCTTGCCCGATGCCATCCGTCCAGCGTACCGGCGCGATTACGGGCATCCGGAGCGCAGAATGCGCGGAGGAACGAGCATGGCCCTCTCAGATCGCCTTGGGACGGGCGACCCGAGAGGGCCGACTGCTCACCGGGGATGCTCGAAACTCGCTGGGGTCGAGTAACGCTGTCTGGGGTCAGCGCGAGCCATCTCCGCTCGGGAGCTGATTAAAGGCTAAGCGAGCGCAAGGTTTCCGTCTGTCCCCTCTTCGGGGGACATTTATGAGAGGATTCTCACTAAGCGGGATGAAACGACGATGTGATGGGCGCTGAACGGGCTCACATTACCCCACTGACCGGGATCGCGTACAGGCCGAATCGAGGTCAGTACAGGAGGAACTGCTTCGACGTCGTCGACGCGAAACCGCCGATCTCGACGCTCAAGTGGTACGAAGCACCGCCGCCCGCGGCCCGCGGACGCTCCGCGCTGCCGCATGTCGAGACCGACGAGCGCGTGCGATCCCATACGAGGGGTGCGGCGCTCGCGACCGACTGACCGGCCTTGAGCGTGACGACGACATCGCTCGGCTCCGACTGGCAGTCCGTCGAACGCCACCACGTGTCACTGCCGCTCGTGATGACGAACGACTGAGTCGCGGTTCCCACATTGATCGTGCAGTCCTGCGCGGAGACGTTCGTGAGCCGGATCGACAGCTGCGGATTCTGCCCCGGCGCGTACGTGTCCTGGTCGGTGACGGCTTCGACGGTCACGTCCCGCGCGAGGCACGGTTCGATCGCCGGCGCGGCGGGCGGGGGCGCGGCATCTTCGGGCGGCGCCGATGGCGTCTCGGGCCCGGGCTCCTCCGGAGCGGGCGTCTGCGAACCGGCGGTCTCGGGCACGGGAATCGCTGTTGTGACATCCGTCGTCTCACTGCTCGACGGAGTCGGAGTCGACGCGGATGCGAACGCGTCAGCCCAGCTGCGCCAGGGCTGTGCGATGAGGAGCCAGATCGCCGCGATCACGATCACCAGGCCCAGCAGCACCGTCAGCCGCCGGCGCCGATACACCGCGGGCGGATGCCGCCGTCGCCGTGTCGTGCCGCTCATGCGTCCAGGGTAGGTCGGGCCCCGCGCCCCGCCCCGGCGGCACGCCCGTGTTCAGCGCGTGCGGAGGCCGTCGAGCGCGACCGCGAGCACGTCGTCGGCGAGCTCGTCGGCACCCTCGGGACCGGTTGGCCGGTACCACTCGACGATCGAGTTGACCATGCCGAACACGAGACGGGTGGCGACGGATGCCTCGATGTCGGCGCGCACCGACCCCTCGCGCTGCGCTTCGCGTACGAGCGCTGTGATCGCGTGGTCGAACGTGCGGCGGCGTTCGAGGGCCGACCGCTCCACGGCGCTGTTGCCCCGCACACGCAGGAGGAGCGTCACATAAGGAAGACGCTCGACGAGCACGCGCACCGCCCCGCGGAGCACGAAGGCCAGCCGCTCGGTCGCGGTGCCCTCGGTCGCCCCGGGCTCGGTGAGCACTCCCTCGAGTGCGCCGAGTGCTTGTTCGAGCGCGACGCCGAGGAGCTGCTCCTTCGAATCGAAGTGGTGGTAGAGGGCCGACTTCGACAGCCCGAGCCTGTCGGCGAGGGCCGCGATCGACGTGGCGTCGTACCCGTGCTCGTTGAAGACGGCGACGGCGACATCGAGCACCGCGTCCTGGTCGTAGCCCGGGCGGCCTCGACGGGAGGCGACGGGCGGATCAGCGGCGGTCGTCACGCGCTCCAGTCTGTCACCGGCGGTGGCGGATGAGGGGCGCGTCTGCCATAATTCCTGAACGATCGGTAAGTAATGGCGATCGAGAGGACGACGATGCCCGAGCCCGCGACGCGCGTCTGCCTGCGCGTCGAGCGACTCGGCGATCGGGTGGTCGCGACCCTCGACCGTCCAGAAGCCCGCAACGCGATCGATCAATCGATGATCGACGCCCTTCACGCGCTGTGCGAAGGGCTCGAGGCGTCGCCCGCGGTGCTCATCCTCACGGGCGCCGGCGGCGTGTTCGCTTCCGGCGCCGACATCGCGCAGTTGCGCGACCGCCGGGCCGAAGACGCGCGGCGCGGCATCAACGCGCATGCCTTCCGACGCGTGAAGGCGCTGCCGATGCCGGTGATCGCCGCGATCGACGGCTGGGCGCTCGGCGGCGGCGCAGAGCTCGCGTATGCGGCCGACCTGCGCATCGGCACACCCCGCATGCGCATCGGCAACCCCGAGACCGGCCTCGGCATCATCGCGGCTGCCGGCGCCACATGGCTTCTGCCGCGGCTTGTCGGCGACGCGCGGGCGAGCGAGCTCCTCTACACCGGCCGCGTGCTCGACGCCGAGACGGCACTCGCGTGGGGACTCGTCTCGTCGCTCCACGAACCCGACGAGCTGCTCTCCGCCGCGCACACGCTCGCCGACCGCATCACGGCGAACGACCGGCTCGCGACGATGCACACGAAGCGAGCGCTGCGTGCTCCCGCGGAGGCGCACCCTGACATAGAGCTCGAGCTGCAGGCAGAGTTGTTCGAGAGTCCCGAGAAGTTCCGCCGCATGACCGAGTTCCTCGAGAGGAAGAAGCGATGAGCTCCGTTGACCCTTCGTCTCGCTTCGCACGCTCAACGACCGATGCGCGCGGCACCGCTCGCGCCACGACCACCGACGCCGCCGAGGCGGGGCCGGCCCGAGTGCCGGCGCGCGTCGGCGTGCTGGGCGGCGGGCGCATGGGCTCGGGCATCGCGCATGCGTTCGCAGTGGCGGGCGCGCGCGTGGTCGTGGTCGAGCGAGACCGCGAATCGGCGGATGCGTCGGGCCGCCGCATCCGTGATTCCCTCCGTCGCACAGCCGAGCGCTCCGCCGCCGCGGGTGAGCCGCTCTCGCCGCTCGACGCGCTGTCGTCCGCATTCACGATCACGACCGACGTGTCGCTGTTCGAGTCGTGCGGCCTCGTGATCGAGGCCGTGCCCGAGGACCGCACCCTCAAGGCCGCCGAGCTCGCGCGCGCCGAGGCCGCGATCGCCCCGAACGCGGTGCTCGCGACGAACACGTCGTCGATCCCGATCGAGGCGCTCGCAGCGAGCCTCACACGCCCGCAGCGGTTCCTGGGCCTCCACTTCTTCAACCCCGTTCCGTCGTCGCAGCTCGTCGAGATCATCGTGGGCTCCGCCACCGACTCCGCGGTGGTCGACGAGGCGTACGGCTGGGTCTCCGCGCTCGGCAAGCGCCCCATCGTCGTGCGCGACAGCCCCGGGTTCGCATCGAGCCGGCTCGGCGTCATGCTCGGACTCGAGGCGATCCGCATGCTCGAGGAGGGCGTTGCGAGCGCCGAAGACATCGACGCGGCGATGGAGCTGGGATACCGGCATCCGATCGGGCCGCTGCGGACGACCGACATCGTCGGGCTCGATGTGCGCCTCGCGATCGCCGAAGAGCTCGAGCGCACGCTCGGCCCGCGCTACTCCCCGCCCGAACTGCTGCGTCGCATGGTCGCCGAGGGCGACCTCGGGCGCAAGACCGGCAGAGGCTTCTACGAATGGAACGACAGGTGATGACGGAGATCGTGGCGAGCTACCTGCGCGACGAGTGGTGGAGACCGGATGCCGCGTCGGACGCGACCGTCGTGCGCGACGCGTCGACGGGCGAGGAGTTCGCGCGCGTCAGCGCGGCAGGCGCCGACATCGCGGGTGCGCTCGAGCACGCCCGCACGGTCGGGCAGCGCAGCCTGGGGGCCATGACGTTCCACCAGCGCGCGCTGCTGCTCAAGCAGTTCGCGCAGGCGCTCACCGAGCGCAAGGCGGAGCTCTACGAGCTGTCGAAGCACGCCGGAGCGACGCAGCGCGACGCGATGATCGACGTGGACGGCGGCATCGGCGTGCTGTTCACCTACTCGTCGAAAGGCCGGCGCGAGCTGCCGAACTCGTCCGTGATCGTCGACGGCCCGGTCGAGATGCTGTCGAAGGACGGCACATTCCTCGGGCGGCATATCTACTCGCGCCTGCCCGGGGTCGCGGTTCAGATCAACGCGTTCAACTTCCCCGTGTGGGGCGCTCTCGAGAAGTTCGCACCCGCGTTCCTCGCCGGTGTGCCGACCCTCGTCAAGCCCGCGACGCCTACCGCCTACCTCGCGGAGGCCTGGGTGCGAATCCTCGTGGACTCGGGGCTCCTCCCCGCCGGCTCGCTGCAGCTCTTGAGCGGGTCGGCGCATGATCTGCTCGACCACCTGCGGCTGGGTGACCTCATCGGCTTCACGGGAAGCGCCTCGACCGCCGAGCGGCTGCGGGCACATCCGAGCGTGCAGACGGGCGGCGTGCGCTTCACGGTCGAGACCGACTCCATCAACGCGTCGGTGCTCGGGCCCGACGCCGAGCCGGGTACGCCCGAGTTCGACGCCTACATCAAGCAGCTCATGGTCGAGCTCACGAGCAAGACCGGCCAGAAGTGCACCGCGATCCGGCGGGCGATCGTTCCCGAGGCATCCGTCGACGCCGTCGTCGAAGCGCTGCGCACCGCGATCGAGAGCCGCGTCGTCATCGGCGACCCACACAACGACACCGTGACGATGGGTCCGCTCGTGTCGACCGAGCAGCGCGACGACGTGCTCAAGCAGGTGGCGGCGCTCAAGTCCGCAGGCGGTCGCGTGCTGGTCGGGTCGACGGATGCCCCGCCCGTCGTCCACGCCGACGGAACGGTCGCGCCGGCGCCCGAGGGCGCGTTCGTCGCGCCGATCCTCGTCGGCTTCGGCCATGACGCGCCGGACGCCGTGCACGAGGTGGAGGCGTTCGGGCCCGTCGCGAGCCTCCTGCCGTACTCGACGCTCGACGAGGCGGCTCGCCTCGTCGACCGCGGCGGCGGCTCGCTCGTCACGAGCGTCGCCACGAACGATCCCTCCGTCGCGGTGGAGCTGCTCTCGCGCATCGGCGCGTACAACGGCCGCGTCCTCTTCCTCAACCGCGACAACGCCCGCACATCCACGGGCCACGGCTCGCCCGTGCCGCATCTCGTGCACGGCGGTCCCGGCCGGGCGGGAGGCGGCGAGGAGCTCGGCGGCATCCGCGCGGTGCTGCACCACATGCAGCGCACGGCGGTGCAGGGCTCTCCCGAGATGCTGACGGCGCTCACCGGCGTGTGGCACGAGGGCGCGCCCGCGCGCCACGACGTCCATCCGTTCCGCAAGTCGCTCGCCGAGCTGCGCCTCGGCGACCAGTTCGCCTCGGAGTCCCGGCCCGTCACACTGGAGGACATCGAGACGTTCGCGCACTTCACGGGCGACACGTTCTACGCGCATATGGACGAGGATGCGGCATCCGCCAACCCGTTCTTCCCGGGCCGGGTCGCGCACGGGTACCTGCTCGTCTCGTGGGCCGCAGGTCTCTTCGTCGATCCCGACCCGGGACCCGTGCTCGCGAACTACGGCCTCGAGAACCTGCGGTTCATGACCCCCGTGTCGCCCGGCGACGAGATCCGCGTCGTACTGACCGCGAAGCAGATCACCCCGCGCGAGACCGAGGACTACGGCGAGGTGCGGTGGGACGCGGTCATCCGCAACCAACGCGACGAGACGGTCGCGACCTACGACGTGCTCACCCTCGTCGCGAAGGAGAACGCCGCGGTCGCGACCGCCTGACCCCCCGCCTAGACCTGAGCCAGACCCTGAGTCGAGGTGCTCGTGAAGGCGCCCGACCAGAACCACAGCCCCGTGAAGGCTCCGCGGAACCAGATGTCGTTGCCCTCGACGCGCTCACCTCGCGTGAAGCCGTTGAACGTGCCTGTGACGCCCGCGCGAGCGAGCCGCGGATCGGAGCCTGACGCGTCGGAGCCGTGCGCCCGTTGACGAACGCCTTCGCGACGCGCTGGTCGGACGACAGCACGGCAGGCCGGCCGCCGATGCGCCTCGCGATCCACGAGACGGGGTCCACCGTCTTCTGGAGCGCGCCGTTGCGGAAGAGCCGGACCTCGACGTGGTCGCACTTGCCCTGCGTGTTGCCGCTATCGCCCATCAGGCCGATGAGCTGACCCGCGACGACGTGTGATCCCTTGCTCACGCGGAGTGAGCCTTCCTTGATGTGCATCCGCACGATCGTCACGATGTGCCCGTCGATCTTGCTCGGCAGATCGATCGCGACCGAGACTCCTGCGGCGGGGGTGAGCACGCCGGCGAACGTCACGCGCCCGGGTTCGATCGCGCGAAGCTCGCTGTAGCCGATGAAGTCCGCGCCCGCGTGCGTGCGGCCCTGCCCCCGCGGAGCGCCGAACTGTCCCCCGTTCGAGACGGTCGGCTGAATCGCCAGACCGTTCCCCCAGACCGTCATGTCCTTCTCCTCACAAGCCGCAGGCCGGATCCGGAGCGTCGGATGCAACGGGCGGCGCTGCGTGTTCCTGCAAGAGGTGAGGGGTGAGCGACGCCGGTGATACCGGCGGGGGAGGGATCAGGCGGCGCGGGCGCGGTGGCGCGGCATCCGTCTCAGCCCTTCGGCAGTGTGCGGTCGGTGGTGAGCGATCGCCCGCGGAACTCGGCCACGACGTCTCCCGCGTCGTCGGTCACGGTGACGTCGTACAGGCCCGAGCGCCCGTTGCGGATGCGGCGGCGGGCGGTCGCGGTGAGCTTCTGCCCCGCCTGCGTCGACTTCAGGAACGTGATGTCGGCTCCCTGCGAGACGGTGATGCGCTCGTCCTCGTTGCACGCGATCGCGAAGGCGGTGTCGGCCAACGCGAAGACGATGCCGCCGTGCGTGATGTGGAAGCCGTTCGTCATGTCGTCGCGCACGACCATGCTCACGACGGAGTGGCCCGGCTCGTCGCGCTCGACCACCATGCCGAGCGCCGCGGACGCGGGATCGCGCTCCATCATGGCGCGGGTGGGGCGTTCGGATGCCGCACCCGCGGGGTGGGGATCGGTCGGTTGCGTCATCCGTCTGCACTTCCGGTCGGGGGTCGTCGCTGGCGCCGGGTTTCACGAGGGAGCCTAGTCGCGGTCACCGCGGGGCGAGCCGGCGCGGTGCATGCATTATGCATGCACCGCGGCTAGACTGACGTCATGCCCGTGACGATCACCGTGCGCAACGTGCCCGACGAGGTGCGCGACGAGCTGGCCGCGCGTGCCGCGCGGTCGGGCCGGTCCCTCCAGGAGTACCTGAGCCTCCACCTGCGACGCCTGGCCGAGACGCCGAGCGCGGCCGAAGCGATCACGCGGGCGCGTCTCAACGCGAGCTCGTACCCCGATCTGACGATGGACGAGATCGTCGAGGCCGTGCATGCGGAGCGGCGCTGACGAAGGCGGTGAGCTCGTCGTCGTCGACGCCTCGGTGGTGATCGCGCTCGTGACGTCGCGGGCGGCCGCGGCATCCGCTCTCGCCGCCCGCCTCGCGCCCACGACGATGCACGCGCCGCACCTTCTTGCCTCCGAGGTCGACAGCGGGCTGCGCGGGCTCGTGCTCGGCCGCCGTCTCGCGCCCGAGCAGGGCGACGCAGCCCGGCGCGTCGCGCACGGAATGCCGATCGAACTGTGGCCGTGGCCGGTGCTCACCGATCGCGCATGGGAGCTGCGTGCGAACCTGTCGAGCTACGACGCCGGATACGTCGCACTCGCCGAGCACCTGGACGCGCCGCTCATCACGGGCGACGTCAGCATCGCGCGGGCTGCGGGCGTCGGGTGCCGCGTCGAGGTCTTCCGCTGATCGCGCGCGCGGACGGCCCGGGTGACACCCATCCGCCGGGTGGTGGCATAATAACTGAACGAACGGTCTGTAATTCGGATCGAGGATCCGTCAGGAGTCGACGATGACCACCACCACCCTCGACGAAGCGGTCGAGCGCTCCCCCGAAGAGGCGGCGTTCGACGCCATCATCGACGCCGACTCGCGCGTCGAGCCCCGCGACTGGATGCCCGAGGCGTACCGCAAGACGCTCATCCGGCAGATCTCGCAGCACGCGCACTCCGAGATCATCGGGATGCAGCCCGAGGGCAACTGGATCACGCGCGCGCCGAGCCTCAAGCGCAAGGCGATCCTCATGGCGAAGGTGCAGGACGAGGCAGGTCACGGGCTGTACCTGTACTCCGCGGCGCAGACGCTCGGGATCACGCGCGACGAGATGGCGCAGCAGCTCATCGACGGCCACGCGAAGTACTCGTCGATCTTCAACTACCCCACGCCGACGTGGGCCGACATGGGCGCGATCGGATGGCTCGTCGACGGCGCCGCGATCTGCAACCAGGTCCCCCTGTGCCGCGCGTCGTACGGACCGTACGCACGCGCGATGATCCGAATCTGCAAGGAGGAGTCGTTCCACCAGCGGCAGGGCTTCGAGATCCTGCTCACGCTCATGCAGGGCACCGAGGCGCAGCGCGAGATGGCGCAGGACGCCGTCAACCGCTGGTACTGGCCGTCGCTCATGATGTTCGGTCCGCCCGACGACGAGTCGCCGAACTCGGCGCAGTCCATGGCGTGGAAGATCAAGCGCTTCTCGAACGACGAGCTGCGCCAGCGCTTCATCGGGATGCTCGTGCCCCAGGCCGAGATCCTCGGAGTGACGCTCCCCGACCCGAACCTCCGCTGGAACGAGGAGACGGGCCGCTGGGACATGAGCGAGATCGACTGGGACGAGTTCCGCGAGGTGCTCTCGGGTCGCGGCCCGTGCAACGCCGAGCGCCTGCAGCGACGCCGCGACGCGCACGAAGAGGGCGCGTGGGTGCGGGAGGCCGCGGCGGAGTACGCCCGGAAGCAGGCCGCGAACGCAGGGAAGGCGGTGGCGTGATGGCGACCCCTGGAGCGGACGAGCGCGAGACCTGGCCCCTGTGGGAGGTGTTCGTGCGCGCGAACCGGGGCCTCAGCCACGTGCACGCCGGGTCGCTGCACGCGCCCGACGCCGAGATGGCGCTGCGCAACGCCCGCGACCTGTACACGCGCCGCGGCGAGGGCACATCGATCTGGGTCGTGCCGGCGGATGCCATCACCACGAGCGACCCCGACGCGAAGGGCGCGTTCTTCGAGAGCCCCGCCGGAAAGAACTACCGGCACGCCGTGTACTACACGGCGTCCGAGGGGGTGCCGCACCTATGAGTGAGCCCACCCCCACCACGGCCGCACCGCACGACCCCCCGCACGGCGAGGTCACCGTTGACCGGATCGCCCTCGCAGCCGAGCTCGCGGGCGAGGACGGGCGCGCGGCATCCGCCGAGATCGCCGAATACGCGCTGTGGCTCGGAGACGACGCACTCATCCTGTCGCAGCAGCTCGGGTACTGGATCGCTCGGGCCCCCGAGCTCGAGGAGGACGTCGCCCTCGCGAACATCGCGCTCGACCTGCTGGGGCACGCCCGGTCGCTGCTTCACTACGCCGGCTCCTACGACGGGCGATCCGAGGACGACCTCGCGTACTGGCGCGATGAGCGCGACTTCCGGTGCGCGTGGCTGTTCCAGCAGCCGAACGGGGACTTCGCCCACACGATCGCGCGGCAGCTCGCGGCATCCGCGTACTGGTTCGAGCTGTATTCGGCGCTGCGCGCATCGACGGATCCGACGCTCGCGGCGGTCGCCGACAAGGCCCTCAAGGAGGTCGACTATCACCGCGACCACGCCGTGCAGTGGACGCTGCGCCTCGCGGGCGGAACGGACGAGTCGCGGCGGCGCATGATCCGGGCGATCGGGGATGTGTGGCCGTACGTCGACGAGCTGTTCCGCGACGAGCCGCTCACCGACGACCTCGCCGAGCAGGGCGTCGCGGTGCGGCCGTCGACCCTACGGCCGGGCTTCGACGAGGTCGTCGCCGAGGTGTTCGCCGAGGCGGAGCTCGAGGTGCCCGACCCGAACGCGAAGGGCGCGTTCGTCTCGGCGGGCGGCGGGCGGCACGGGCGCCACTTCTCGGCGCTCGGACACCTGCTCGCCGAGATGCAGGTGCTCGCGAGGCAGCATCCGGGGGCGACATGGTGACGACCGCACTCGACTCCCGGCTCGCCGTCGCGCGTGAGGTCGCGGCATCCGTGTGCGACCCCGAGGTCCCCGTGCTGACGATCGCCGATCTCGGAGTCCTGCGCGACGTGCGCGTCGACGCCGACGATCCCACGCGTGCCGTGGTGACGATCACGCCGACGTACTCCGGATGCCCTGCGATGGATGCGATCCGCGACGACCTCGTGCTCGCCCTGACCGACGCCGGCTTCGAGCACGTCGAGGTTCGCACGGTGCTCGCTCCGGCGTGGACGACGGACTGGATGACGGATGCCGCGAAGCAGAAGCTCCGCGAGTTCGGCATCGCCCCGCCGACGGGCCGCGCGGCCGCACGCGGGCCGATCCGCGTCGCGCTGGGCGTGAAGTGCCCGCGCTGCGGATCGCTCGACACACGCGAGGTGTCGCGGTTCGGGTCGACATCGTGCAAGGCGCTGTTCGAGTGCCGCTCGTGCCTCGAGCCGTTCGACTGGTTCAAGGTGCACTGATGGAGGCACGGCTTCCGCACGCGCCCGCGACCGACGAGCGCTCGACGCTCGACAACGCGCCCGAACTCGCCGAGGCGTTCCTCGCGAGCACCGTCGGCGGCACGCGCAAGGGGCGCGCACGATTCCACGAGCTCGAGGTCGCCGACGTCCGGCCGCTCACCGACGACGCGATCGAGGTGACGTTCGCCGTGCCGGAAGAGCTGCGGGGCGAGTTCGACTACCTCGCCGGGCAGCACGTCGCGCTGCGCACGCACCTCGACGGCCAGGAGGTGCGCCGGTCGTACTCGTTGTGCCGGCCGCCGGCGCGGGGCGCGGCATCCGGAACCGGATCGATCAGCATCGCCATCAAGCGCGACATCGGCGGCCGCTTCTCGACGTGGGCGCACGGCAGCCTCAGACCCGGCGACCGCCTCGACGTCATGAGCCCGCAGGGCTCGTTCACGTCGGCGCTCGCCGACCTCGACGGGCGCCACGTCGCCGGCATCGCCGCGGGCTCGGGCATCACCCCGCTCATGGCGCTCGCCGCGACCGTGCTCGCGCGCTCCGACACGTCGCGGTTCACGCTCATCTACACGAACCGCTCCACGAGCGACGTGATGTTCCTCGAGGAGCTCGGCGGGCTGAAGGACCGCTACCCGGCCCGGCTCGCACTGCACCACGTGCTCTCGCGCGAGCAGCGCACGGCTCCCCTGCTGTCGGGCCGCATCGACGAGCCGAAGCTCCGGACGATGCTCGACGTGCTCCTGCCGCCCCAGACGGTCGACGAATGGTTCCTGTGCGGGCCGCTCGACCTCGTCCAGCTGTGCCGCGATGTGCTCGCCGATGTCGGCGTCGACCGCGCGCACGTGCGGTACGAGCTCTTCACGACCGGCGAGCCCGGGCAGCCGGCACCCGTCGCACCACGCAACGTCGAGGTGCGTCGCGGAGAGCCTGTCGTCACGGTCGAACTGACGCTGGACGGCGTCTCGTCGACGGTCGAGAGCCCCGTCGACGCGCACGAGACGATCCTGAACGCGGCGCTGCGCGTGCGCCCGGACGCACCCTTCGCGTGCACCGGCGGCGTGTGCGGCACGTGCCGTGCGCGGCTCGTGTCGGGCTCGGTGCGGATGACGGAGAACTGGGCGCTCGAACCCGACGAGCTCGAGCGCGGATACGTGCTCACCTGCCAGTCCCACCCGACGACCGACCGCGTCGTCGTCGACTACGACGGATGAATGGAGTCCCATGATCGACCTCACCATCGACGACGCGGTCGCCACGGTCGTTCTCAACAACCCCGAGAAGCTGAACGCGCTCGGCGAGCAGGCGCTCAAGGACCTCGGCGCCGCATACGACGAAGCCGAGGCATCCGGGGTCCGCGCACTCGTGCTGCGAGGCGAGGGGCGCGCATTCTGTGCGGGCCGCGACATCTCGGGCGTCGACCCCCGCGACGACGACGTCATGGGGTACCTCGGCGGCCTGGTGACGCCGCTGCTCCGGCGCATGTCGGCGTTCCCCGCGCCGACGTTCGCCGCCGCGCACGGCGCGTGCCTCGGCGTCGGGCTCGGCCTGCTCATCGCCACCGACGTCGTGTACGTCGCCGACACAGCGAAGATCGGCTCGCCGTTCGCAGCGCTGGGCGCGACGCTCGACTCCGGCGGACACGCGCTGTTCTTCGAGCGGCTCGGCGCGCACAAGACCCTCGACCTCATCTACACGGGACGCCTCATGTCGGGCACGGAGGCCGTCGCATCCGGTCTGTTCTCGCAGGTGTTCCCGGCGGACGAGGTCGTGGCGGCAGCCGAGTCGGCGGCCAAGAAGGCGGCGGATGGCGCGACCGGCGCGTTCCTCGCGAGCAAGGAGCTCGTGTGGCGGTTGCGCGACGAGCGCCTCGGGCTGTGGGACGCGGTCGACATCGAGAACGCCGCGCAGGCCGCGCTGTGCGACACGGACGACTACCGCGAAGGTTTCGCCGCGTTCCAGGACAAGCGCAAGCCGGAGTTCCGCGGGCGGTAGCCCACGGGGGACGACGCTTCGACGGGTTCAGCGACCGGGTGATGGCGCCGGGTGAGGGCGCCATCGGCCCGCGCACTTCTTGGCGACTCGCCACGAGGTGTCGCGCGGCGCGGCAGTCTGTGGCGACTCGCCACGACGGGCTCGCGATCGAGTGGTCGCGAGTCGCCACGAAGCGCGGTCAGATCACGCACTTCTTGGCGATTCGCCAAGAAGTGCCGGCTCGGACGCTGAGCGAGGGAGCGCAGCGACCCGGTGCATAGTCCTCAGCGACCGGGATCTCTGCCGGCATCAACCGCTGCGGGAGAGCCTGCCGCACGAGTAGTCGGGCGCATCGCCATAGACGATGAGGCAGTAGTCCATCGTCGCCGGCCCGCTGATGTGCAATTCGATCGAGGCATCCGCCCCGATCGAGGCGACGAGGTGCCCGTGCGGCGTCATGCGGGCCCGCATCGGAGCAGGAGGATCCGACGCCCCGTCGCGGTGCAGCACTCCGTCGAAGGTCGAGCCGTCCTCCGCGGCGCGGTCGACCGTCATGCGAAGCGCAGCAGCTTCGCCGGCGGGCCCTCCCACCCAGTCACCGACGAGCGTGAGCTCGGCGTGGCCGACCGGCGCAACCATCGTGGGCGCGGTGCATCCGGTGAGCAGGAGCGCCGCGCCCCCGAGGAGCGCCGCGCGCGATCTCACGTCGTGAGCTCCTTGAGGATCGTCGCCCCGACGGTGACGCTCTGCATGCCGATGAGGCTCGCGACCTCCATGATCTCCAGAATCTCCTGAGGTGTCGCTCCGTATCCGAGCGCGTTCTCGATGTGCAGCTTGAGCCCGACGCGATACAGGTGGGTGGACGACGTGTCGAATGCGATGTAGATGAACTCCCGCATCTTGGGACCCAGCGTGCCGTGCTTCCAGGGATGCGACGAGAACGCGGTGTACGCCTCGAACAGCTTCGGGTCCAGCTCGAGCAGCTCATCCCACGTCGAGTTCCAGTAGCCGCGGTCGCGCGTGAACTCGGCCTTCATGCGCTCCTGCTCGGCGTCGAGCGGTGCCGCTTCGGTGCGGATGCCCTGCTCGGCGAGCACCTCGACGAGCACGGGCACACCCATGTTCATCGCATGGATCGCGAGCGTCGCTGTGCACTCCAGCACTTCCATGATCTCGTCGCGCGTGGCTCCCGCCGCGAGCGCGGCCTCGATATGGCGGCGGATGCCGGGCGGATGCAGGTGCGTAACCGCCGCGTCCACGGCGAGCGCGACGAAGGCACGGGTCTTGTCGTCGAGGTGCCGCTGGCGGCGCGGCACGCCGGCGAACTGCGTGTAGGCGGCGAGGAACTCCGGGTCGAGGTCGAGGACGCTCTGCCAGCCCTCGTCCCATGTGCCCTGTTCGCGCTCGAAGTCCGCGCGGATCTCGTCGCGTCGCATCGTGGCCGACATGGTACTCACGCGAGGACCGTCGCGACGCGACCGGCCTCACCGGGCGCCGCTGGGTAGCGCTCGCGCGTCCGGCCGTCGTGACCCGGCACGACGGTGGCACCGGTCTCGGCGGCGAGGCGGTTGATGAAACTCAGGCCGGCCTTCATCTCGTCGAGATCGGTGAAGGCGAAGAACGGCCACTCGTTCTCGATCTGCTCGTAGAAGTGGGCGGCATCCACGGTCAGGATGAGTCCGCCGTTGTCGGTTTCGACACGAGTCAGCAGCTCCCCGGGGCAGTGACCGCCGATGGGGTACACGTGGATCCCGGGATACACCTCGGTCTCACCGTCGACGAGCAGCAGTCGACCCTCCTCCTCGGCGCGGTGCACCGGAGCGAGATCCTCGACCGTGGAGAACTCGCCCTCAAGCTCGCCCGCGGCCTCCTTTCCGAACCAGTAATCGCGCTCGCGGCGCGCCGACACGACCTGCGCGTTGGGGAACAGGCCCAAGTATCCGATGTGGTCGTAGTGGTAGTGGCTCGTGATGACCATCGAGACATCGGCCGGATCGATTCCGAGGATTTCGAGAGCCTCCGGTGTCGGCGTCACAGAGATCTCGCCCAGCCAGTCCTTCTTGGGGATGTCGTAGCCGGTGTCGACGAGGATGATGCGTTCGCCGTCGCGGATGACCCAGAAGTTGTAGTCCATGTCGAGGTCGCCGTCGGGCAGACCGTACTGGCCGTAGTCGTGGAAGACGTCGCTCTTGCGGACCACGCGCTCGCCGTACTTCACAGACCACACGGAGAGGGGCATCGGGAACTCCTTCGTTCGATGAACGCCGCCCCGGGCAGGCGGTTGGGATGACTATACGATTGTCAGACAATCCGGTCAACACCTCTTCCGGAAGGGACCGCGTCGTCTTCGAGCCGCAGAAAAAGAGGGTCTTGACAAGCAGCGGGTCGGCGCTGTCTCCTAATGAATGATTGTCTGACAATCATTTCATCGCTCAATCACACGACGCGCAGAGCTGCGCGCGCCGAACCCGACAGCAAGGAAGACGCAATGAAGCGACTGTTCGCGGCCGTGGCCGCGGTGGGGCTCGCCCTCACGATCACCGCCTGCTCCGGGCAGGCCGCCGACCCGGGATCGACCGGCTCCGACGACGGAAAGAAGACCATCGGCGTGGTCGCTCTCGTCGCCACCGACGCGCTGAACGCCGCCGTCATCAAGGGCGTCACGACCGTCGCGGAGGAGAACGGCTGGGACGTGCACGTCACCGACACGAACGGCAGTGTGGAGGCCGCCAACTCGGCGATGATCCGATACTCCACGACGCAGAAGATGGACGCGATCGCCGTGATGGCCTTCCAGACCCCGGCGCTCCAAGCGGGCCTGCAGGCCGCACAGGCGGCGCAGATCCCGGTCGTGAGCTGGGGCGGTGAGCTGGGGGCCGGCATCATCGCCACGACGAGCGCGCGCCAGGTCGGACAGGACTCGATCGACGCCCTCCTCGAGGACTTCGGCGAAGAGGGAGCGATCCTCGCGCTGACCTACCACACGGGCGTGCTGTGCCTGTACCGGGGATACGCGTTCGACGACACCGTCGCACCGCTCACGTCGCTCGACATCACGCGCAACGAGGTCGCCATCCCCGGTCAGGTCGAAGACGGCACGCGGTACACCTCGGCGTGGCTCGCCAGCAACCCGCAGGGAAGCGGCCCGCTCGCGATCTGGGGCGCGTGGGACGAGCCCGCCATCGGGGCGGTCGCCGCATTGCAGCAGGCCGGCCGCGATGACGTGTGGGTCTACTCGATCAACGGCGGTCCGCAGGCGCTTCAGGCGGTCAAGGACGGCACCATCCGGCAGGTCGTCTGGCAGGACGGCGAGCAGGAAGGCGAGCTGATGATGCAGGCCGCGATCGACTACCTCGACGACCCGGCCGGATGGGAGCAGCAGAGCTTCGACGTCCCCGGCGTCGTGGTCACGGCAGACAACATCGACCAGTTCCTCGCCGACCACCCGACCGCGCTGAACCCCTGATCAGCCCTTTCCGACCCCGAGCACGGAGCCGCGCATGACCCCGGATGAGAGCACGCCGCTGTTGCAGGTGCGCGCGCTGAGCAAGCAGTTCGGAGGGGCGCACGCCCTCTCCGCGGTGGATCTCGACATCCACCGCGGAGAGGTGCACGGACTCGTCGGCGCCAACGGCGCGGGCAAGTCGACCCTCATCAGGTGCCTCGCGGGCGTCATTCGTCCGGATGCCGGCGAACTGATGCTCGACGGCGAGCCGATCGAGATCACGAGCCCGCGGGATGCCGAGCGGTTCGGCTTCGCGTTCATCCACCAGGAGCTGAACCTCGTCCCGCACTTCACCGCGGTCCAGAACATCCTGCTGGGCGTTCCCAAGCCGACGCGCTGGGGAATGGTCCGGTGGCGTCAGGCCGCGGCTGTCGCACGGGATGCGGCTGCGCGCGTGCAGGCGGACTTCCCGCTCGACCGGCGGGTGGACGAGCTGAGCGTCGGCAACCGATGGCTCGTGATGATCGCACGGGCGCTCGTCCAGAACGCCTCGATGATCGCGATGGACGAGCCGACGGCGTCGCTGTCGGACGTCGAGAGCGAGGCGCTGTTCCGCATCGTCCGCGAGCTGTCGGCATCCGGCGTGTCGATCCTCTACGTCTCGCACCGCCTCGACGAGGTGCTCGATCTGTCGGACCGCATCACCGTCTTCCGGGACGGCCGCGTGACCGACCGCGCGGTGCGCGGCGATCTCGACAAGCGCGGTCTCATCAGGGCCATCGTCGGCCAGGAGATCGTGACCTCTCGACGCGACACCCGCGCCGAGGTCGCGCGCACCGCGCCGATCTTCGAAGCCCAGCAGGTCCAAGACCTGCCGATGGTGCGCGACGTGTCGTTCGAGGTCTACCCCGGCGAGGTGCTCGGTCTCGGCGGTCTCGTCGGCGCGGGTCGGACAGAGGTCGCCCGCCTCGCGTTCGGCGCCGCCAAGCTCGACGGCGGCTCGTTCATCCTCGACGGGAAGCCGTATCGCCCGCGCGACGTCGCCGACGCCGTCGCGCACGGGCTCGCACTGGTCCCCGAGGAGCGCCGTTCCGAGGCCCTCGTGCTCGACAAGTCGGTGACGTTCAACGCGAGCCTCGCCGCCCTCTCGCAGCTGCGCGCCGTCGCGAGCCTTCCGTTCGTCAGCGATCGCAAGGCGAAGAACCGCACCCTCGAGGTCATCCGCTCGCTCTCGATCAAGACCGACGGGCCTTCCCAGGAGGTCGGACGCCTCTCCGGCGGCAACCAGCAGAAGACGGTCATCGCCCGCTGGCTGTTGCCCGGCATCAAGGTGATCTTCTTCGATGAGCCCTCCCGCGGTGTCGACGTCGGCGCGCGCGAGGAGATCCACGCCGCCATCCGGCGACTCGCGTCAGACGGCGTGGGCGTCGTCGTCATCTCGTCCGACGTCGAAGAGCTCGCGATGCTGTGCGACCGCGTCGTCGTGATGCACGAGGGCGTGGTCACAGGGGAGCTCGCCGGGGACGAGATCACGGAGCGCCGAATCATCGAGCTCAGCTACGCCCACGTGCAGGAACCGCAAGAGGAGTTGACATGACCGCCACCATCACGGCGCAGCCGGGCAATGCCGCCCCGACGCCAGGTGCCCGAACCCGCAGCCGCGCCGGACGGATCACCCTCGTGATCCTTTCGCGATACGGCACGCTCATCGGTCTCGCGCTGATGCTCATCCTGTTCACCGTCCGCGCCCCGACGGTGTTCCCGACCCTGCAGAACTTCACCAACATCCTCGCGTCCGGCTCCCTCACGGCGATCATCGCGGCAGGGCTGACGATGGCACTCGTCGTCGGCGAGTTCGACCTGAGCATCGGCTACGCGGCCAGCTTCGCCGGTCTGCTGGTCGTCGGCTTCATGGCTCTGCAGGGCCTCCCGATCTGGGTCGCCGTGCCGCTCATGCTCGTGATCGGTGCGATCATCGGGGCCGTCAACGGCATCCTCGTGACGAAGGCGAGGATCAACGCCGTCATAGCGACCCTGGGAGTCGGCACGATCCTCACCGGACTCGGCTTCGCCTACAGCCCGTTTCCGATCGTCACGAACATCCCGCCGGAGTTCTCCGTCATCTCGCTCGGGCGACTGATCCCCGGCGTTCCCAACTCGATCCCGATCATGGTGATCGTCCTCGCGATCCTGTGGGTCATCCTCAACAAGACGGATCTCGGCCAGAAGATGCAGGCGGTCGGCGGCAATCGCGAGGCCGCGCGACTGTCCGGCATCCGCGTCGACCGCGTGAAGATCTTCGCGTTCATCACCGCCGGCGTCTGCGCCGCACTCACGGGCATCATGCTCTCCTCGCTGCTGGGCAGCGGCACGCTCGCAGCCGCCGACGGTTACCTGCTCGACGCCTTCGCGGCGGCGTTCCTGGGCTCTGCGACGCTTCGCGACGGCGAGTTCCACATCGTCGGGACGCTCGTGGGCGTCCTCGTGATCGCCGTGGGCTTCAACGGCCTGAGCATCTTCGGCGCACCGTCGTGGGCGCAACAGGTCTTCAGCGGCGGCATCCTCATCGTCGCCGTGGGGCTCGCGACCCTCTCGCGGCGGATCCTCAAAGCCGGGTGACCCGGCCTGCACACGCAGAACACACAAGAAAGGACACGACACATGGTCGATCGCATGAAGGGCAAGGTGGCCCTCATCACCGGAGCATCGCGCGGGCAGGGTCGTGCGATGGCGGAGCTCTTCCTGGAGGAGGGGGCCGAAGCAGTCGTCTCCGGCGACGTGCTGGACCCGCGGGAGCCGGAGGGCAGCCGCGTCGACTTCCAGAAGATGGACGTCACGCGCCCCGAGGACTGGAAGCGGATCGTCGACGGGGTGATCGAGCGCTACGGCAAGATCGACGTCCTCATCAACAACGCCGCGATCTGCGAGTACGAGCCGATCCTCGAGACCACCATCGAGCAGTACGACCGCATCCTCGACATCGATCTGAAGAGCATCTTCCTCGGCATGAAGGAGGTGCTGCCCCACATGATCGCCCGAAAGACGGGCTCGATCATCAACGTGTCGTCGATCTGGGGCCTCGCCGGCGTCCCCAACTCGTACGCCTACCAGGCGGCGAAGGGCGCGATCCTCAACATCAGCAAGAACGTCGCCGCGACGCACGGACAGGACGGCATCCGCTGCAACTCCCTGCATCCCGGGTACATCCTCTCGCCGATGAACGAGCACCAAGCCCCCGAGATCAACGAGGCGCTCATCAACGGCACGGTCTTGAAGCGCCCGGGGCTGCCGATCGAGACCGCTTACGCGGCGCTCTTCCTCGCGAGTGACGAGTCCAGTTACGTCACCGGCATCCCGCTCGTCGTCGACGGCGGCTACCTCGCGCCCTGATCCCCACCAGAGAAGAAGAGAGAGGTTCTGCAATGAAGCGGACAATCCCGGGAATCGTCGCGCTGGGTGTCGCGGCGCTCGCCCTGGCAGGCTGCTCCGGCAGCGGCGGAGGCGGGAGCGGCTCCGGCGGCGACAGCAATGAGCCCATCGTCGTCGGCGGCATCGCCGGCACGACGGGCGCCTATGGCGCAGTCGGCATCGCCGTGATCAACGGCACCCAGATGGCCGTCGACGAGATCAACGAGTCGGGCGGCATCGCCGGTCGTCAGATCGAGTTCGTGTGGGACGACGACGGGGCGGATGCCACGAAGTCGTCGCAGCTGTTCCAGCAGTTCGTCAGCGACGGCGCCGTGGCGATCCTCGGCTCCCCCGATACGGGCCCGACCACGGCGGCCCTCGGTGAGCAGATGGGTATCCCCGTGCTGGGCGCCGTCGACGACGGCGGTCTCACGGTCTACCCGAACGGGCCGGACGAGCCTCCGTACCAGTGGGTGTTCAGCACATCCCTGAACACGTTCGCGTGGGGCGCGAAGCTCGCCGAGTGGTCGATCGACAACTGCCCCGGCGGGCTCGCGATGCTGCACGACCCCACCGCGTACGGACTCGGAGGTGTGGCCGGGTTCGAGACGGTCTTCGCGGAGACCGGGCACGACTTCGCCTACATCGAGCCGATCACCGAGAACTGGGGCAGTGGCGCGACGGTCAGCCTCGACGCCGAGATCCAGAAGATCGTCGACTCCGGCGCGGACTGCGTCGAGGTGTGGCTGACACCCGCCGACGAGGCCGCGTTCATGCAGGAGCTCGAGTCGCTCGGCATCGAGGGCCTGACTGTGCTCGGAACGGACGTCACGAACGCCGACTCGACCTTCACCGACCTGGCGGGCCCGCAGGGCGACGGGCTGGTATCGGCCATGATGACCGCCGACGCGTTCCCGAGCGACCACCTGCTCGAGTGGCGCGAGAAGTACAGCGAGCTCTTCGACGGGCTCCAGCCCGGTCCATTCGCCGAGATCAGCTACGACGCCGTCTACATCCTCAAGCAGGTCATCGAGGACGCCGACGGAGCGACCGACCCCGAGTCCATCCGTCAAGGCCTCAACGCGCTGACCGACTTCCCCGGTCTGACCGGAAGCCTGTCGTTCAGCGAGGACGTCCACACCACCATCAACAAAGAAGACCTCACGATGGTGCGCTGGAACTACGCCGAGAAGACCTGGGACCCCATCGAGTGAGCATGATGCGCCCTCCCCGGCGGCGACCTCGCCGGGGAGGGCGGCTCTCCCCCTCACCAGTCGCAACCCGAAGAGGATCGATGCTCCAAGTGCTCATCTCCGGCCTCGCGGTCGGAACCATCTACGGCCTCGTCGCGATGGCCTTCGCCGTCGTGTTCTACGTCACGAAGGTCATAAACTTCGCCACCGGTCAGCTGCTGATGGCGTCGATCCTGATCGCGGCGGGCCTCATCAACGGCGGCACTCCGGACTGGCTCGGAATCGCGGTCGCTCTGGCGTCGGTGACCGTCCTGGGCGTCCTCACCTACCTCGTAGCCGTCCGCCCCGTGCTGCGGTTCGACAGATTCAGCTTCTCCTGGCTGGTCAGCACGCTCGGGGTCGCGCTCGTGATCCAGGCGGTCTTCGCGATCGTGTACGGACCGGCGTCGGTGCCGTTCCCGCGCGGCTGGCACGGCATTCCCGTCCGCCTCGGCTTCGCGACCATCACCGTGCAGGAGATCGCAATCCTCGCCACGGGCGTCCTCGCGATCGCGGTGTGGGAGCTCGTCCGCAGGCGAACGCTCTTGGGCAAGCTCGGCATGGCGATCTCGACAGATCCGGAGATGGCTTCAGCCGTCGGCGCCAACACGACCGCCTACGCCATCGGCGCCTTCGCTGTGGGCGGCTTCCTCGCCGGCCTCGCCGGCATCCTCGTCGGACCCATCACATACGGCAATCCGTATCTGGGCGACACCTACGGCATCTACGGCTTCATCGCGCTCATGATCGGCGGCATCCAGCGCCCGACGGCGGCAATGGGCGGCGGGCTCGTGCTGGGCGTGCTGTCCCTCGCCGCGAACGCCTACATCGGATCGCAGGCATCCGACTGGTTCCCCTTCGTCCTCGTCCTGCTGGTGCTCCTGCTCACCCCGAACGGAGTGTTCGCCTCGGGTGACGCGCTGCGCTCCACGCTGCGTCGCCGGAGCGCTTTCGCGGGGGCAGAGGCATGATCGCCGCACTGCCCGAGCGCCGCTGGATCGGCACGCTCATCCTCATCGCCCTCTTCCTCGCCGGCACCTGGTACACCGCGACCGGCGGTTTCGGCCTGCAGAGCATCGTCACCGTGACGGCGATCTTCGTCGTGCTCGCGGTGAGCCTCGACCTCGTGGCCGGCATGGTCGGCCTGTATTCGCTCGGACATGCGGGCCTGTTCGCCATCGGCGCGTACGGCACGACCCTCCTCGCACGGAATGCCGACCTGGACGTCTTCCTCCTGCTTCCGCTCGTCGTCGTGGCCGCCGGTCTCGTCGGAGCGGTGCTCGGCGCGCTGTCGCTGCGGGTCAGCGGACTCTACTTCGCGATCACGACCTTCATCTTCACGATCATCGTGTACGTCACGCTGAGCAACTCGTCGTGGACCGGCGGCTTGCAGGGACTGTCCGGGCCGCTGTTCCCCGCATTCCCCGACCCGATCGAGGACGTGCTCGGCCGCTCCGTCGTGTGGGCTGTCGCCGCCGTCGTGTTCATCGCGATCGGGATCTCGTGGAGCATCCGGTCGTCGCCCTTCTACCCGGTACTCCTCGCGGTGCGGGACGCCGAACCGTACGCGCGCGCCCACGGCGTGCACACGTCTCTCGTGAAGGTCGGGATGTTCGCGCTGTCCGCAGGGATGGCGGGGATGGCCGGCTGGGCGTTCTCGTTCCTCGTGTACCAGTCGCCCGGACAGTTCGGCTGGGTTCAGTCCGTGATGATCCTCGTGATGGTGATCGTCGGCGGCATCAACACCCGCTTCGGTCCCATCCTCGGGGCGGTGCTCGTGGGCGTCTTCCCGTTCGTGGTGAAGATCGACCCCTTCGTGCAGGACGTCGTCTTCGGCCTCGTCTTCGTCCTCGTGATCGTGTTCTTCCCGCGCGGCCTGGTGGGCCTCGGTCATCTCGTGATGCGCCGGATGCGGGAACGCCGCCGCGCCGCATCCGGCGAGCGCCCCCCCGAACTGGCCGAAGCCGAGATCGAAGCCGTGGAGGTCGCTGCGCTCGACACCGAACCGCCCATGCGGGCCGACTCCGACGACATCGCACTCGCCGCGCGCGGTATCAGCTTCAGCTACGTGCCGGGCGTCCCGGTGCTCCGCGATGTCGACATGGTCGTGCGCCGGGGAACGATCCATGGGCTCATCGGCCCGAACGGGTCGGGCAAGTCGACGCTCGTCAATCTCATCGCCGGTGAGCTGCGCCCCCACCGCGGGTCGATCGAGCTGAACGGCGTGCGCGTGGAGCGACTCGGCGCACCGGCACGCCCCGCGCACGGACTGCGGCGCACATTCCAGAGCGCCGTGATGGTGCGCGAGCTCTCGCTCGTCGAGAACACGACGGTCGGGCTCTACAGCACCGTTCGGCGGATCGCGGCGCGCTCGGTCATCTGGCCACTGCTGCCGGGTGCGCGCCGTGATGGACGCCGGATGCGCGCCGCCGCAGCGGACGCACTCTCGTCCGTCGGACTCGAGAGCTCGTGGCACACGTCGGCTGTGCGCGACGTGCCGCACGGCGTGGAGCAGCTGACCCAGCTCGCAGCCGCGATCGTCTCCGAGCCCACGGTTCTCGTGCTCGACGAACCGCTCGCCGGGCTCTCGGGCGCCGAGATGACGCATGTCGCGCAGATTCTGCGCCGCCTCCGTGAGGAGGGCGTCACGGTCATCGTCATCGAGCACCAGACGCGGTTCATCTTCGACAACTGCGATGAGGTCACCGTACTGGCGGCCGGGGAACTGGTCACGAGCGGCGCGGCACCCGGAGTGCGGGAGAACGCGCGTGTGCGGGAGGTGTACCTGGGGTGATGGAGACGAGAAACGACGCGCTCGTCGTCACTGGACTCAGCGGCGGCTACGACCGCTTCGACGTCATCCACGACATCGCCTTCCGCGTGGGGGCGGGCGAGGCCGTGGCGCTGCTCGGTCCCAACGGCGCCGGCAAGACGACCGTGCTCCGCGCGATCATGGGTCTGCTCAAGCACCGGCGCGGAAGCATCCGCATCAACAGTGCGGAGGTCGCCGAACTGCCGGTCCGTCGCATCTCCCGGGGCCTCGCCGGCCTCGTGCCCGAGGGGCGCCGGCTGTTCGCCGGGCAGAGCGTCGAGGACAATCTCCGCCTCGGCGGGATCCACCTGCGCCGCGACCGCGAGCGCACCGAGACGCTGCTGCAGAGCGTGTTCGACCTCTTCCCGGCGGTGGAGCGTCACCGCGCCCGCGAGGCGACCGCGCTGTCGGGAGGCGAACAGCAGATGGTTGCGATCGGCCGCATGATGATGAGCGATCCGGCGCTCATGCTGCTCGACGAGCCGTCGCTCGGCCTGGCACCGCTCGCGATCCAGGACCTCACCGTCGCTCTGCAGCGGCTGCGCGACAGGGACCACTCGATCCTGCTCGTCGAGCAGCGAGTCGACATGGCGCTCGAGGTGTGCGATCGGGTCTACGTTCTCAGCGAAGGCCGCATCGTCGACGAGGGCCGAGCCGCGGACATCGGGGCAGAGGGACGCGCCCTCATCGACGCGTACTTGGGATGAGGTGCAGATGAACCGGCATGACGACCACTACGAGGTGATCATCGTGCGCTACGGCACGCGATCGACCACCCGCAGCGAGGTGTACCTGAACCACCAGCTGTACCACGAGGCCGACGGACCCATCGATATGGACTACTTCGTCTGGGTGGTGCGCAACGACGCGCGCACGATCCTCGTCGACACCGGGTTCTCACACGAGGGCGGCGCCCGACGCGGCCGCACGACGCTCGTGCCGCCGGCGGATGCATGGCGTGCGCTGGGCATCGAGCCTTCCGACGCGCCGCCGATCGTCCTGACCCACGCGCACTACGACCACGTCGGCAACATCACCCACTTCCCGGATTCGCCCATCGTGATCGCGGCGGCCGAACTCGACTTCTGGTCTGGGCCGCACGCGCACCACCCGCTGTTCGCGCACTCGGTCGAAGACGATGAGCTCGCGGCGCTGCGCGCCGCGCACCGTGCCGGGCGCGTGCGGATCTTCACCGGCTCGATCACGGTCGCACCCGGCGTCGAGATGATCCAGGTCGGCGGGCACACACCCGGGCAGAGTGTCGTGCGGGTGCAGACCGCCGAGGGGCCGGTGCTGTTGGCATCGGACGCGGTGCACTACTACGAGGAGCTCGAACGGGATATGCCGTTCACCTCGGTGGCGGACCTCGTCGAGATGTACGACGGGTTCGCCCGCATCCGCTCCCTCGTCGCAGACGGCGCGGTGCGCCATGTCGTCTCCGGACACGACCCCGCCACGCTGTCGCGGTTCACTCCGCTCGGAGAGCCGCTGCCGGGTCTCGCTGCCGTCATCGGCCGGATGGGAGGCGCGGAATGACCGCTCGCTTCGAGGGGAAGGTCGCACTTGTGACGGGGGCGGCGAGCGGACTCGGCCGCGCATCGGCTGAACGGCTTTCGGCGGAGGGGGCGGCCGTCGTGCTCGTCGACGTCGACGGCGATCGCGCCGCGGAGGTCGCGTCAGGGCTGGGAGGCGAGACGTTCGTCACCGTCGCCGACGTCTCGGATGAGCGAGCATACGAGGAAGCCTTCGCCGCCGGTGTCGCGAGGTTCGGCCGCATCGATCTCCACCACCTGAACGCCGGCATCTTCGGATCGTTCGTGCCGCTGCCCGAGCTGACCGTCAAGGAGTTCGAACGCGTGCTCGCCGTGAACGTCCGAGGGCAGTTCCTCGGCATGCGGGCGGCCTTCCGGCAGTACGAGGCGCAGGGCTCCCGCGGCTCGATAGTGGTGACCGCCTCCATCGCGAGCCTCACGGGCGCTGCCGACCTCCTGGCGTACCACACCTCCAAGCACGCAGTCGTGGGGCTCGTGCATGGCGCCGCGGTGTACGGCGGACCGCTCGGCATCCGCGTCAACGGCGTCGCCCCCGGCATCGTCCCGACTGAGCTGTTCGCCGCAGCCGCGACCGCGACCGGCGGCAAGGACGACATGGGTATTCGGGCGTCGACGACCCCGCTGCGCCGCGCCGGCACTCCCGAAGAGATCGCCGGCGTCACCGCGTTCCTGCTGAGCGAGGACGCGGCCTACGTGACGGGCCAGATCGTCAGCGCCGATGGCGGCGCGACGATCGTCAACACCGTGCGCCCCTCGGGCGGAGCGGGCGCGTGGGACACACGGGCCGTCGACGAACCCCTTTATCGCGGAAACCCGAACTGGAGAGGGCACGCATGAGCACGACTGGATTCATCGGCCTGGGCAACATGGGCGGCCGGATGACGCGCCGCCTCGTCGACGCCGGCATCGACGTCCTCGGATACGACGCGCGCGCCGAGTCGATCGCGACGACCGGGGCGCGTCCCGCGCATGACGTCGCGCAGGTCGCCGCCGAGACCGACGTCATCATGATGTCGTTGCCGGACAGCCACGTCGTCGAAGCCGTCGTCGGCGGCGAGCAGGGTCTCGCCGCGAGAGCGCGACCCGGCTCCGTCGTCGTCGACCTCAGCACTTCGGCGCCCGCCTCGACGCGGCGGATCGCCGCCGAGCTCGCCGAACGCGACGTCGAGTATCTCGACGCGGGCATCTCCGGCGGCGCGGCCGCCGCCGAGGCGGGGACGCTCACGCTCATGGTCGGGGGCTCCGCAGAGGCGCTCGATCGCGTGAGACCTCTCTTCGCCGCCTTCGCGAGCAACGTTTTCCACGTCGGGGCATCCGGTGCCGGCCATGTCACGAAGCTCCTCAACAACTTCCTCAACGCCATTGCACTGTCCGCAACCGCCGAGGTGATGGTGGCGGCCAAGAAGGCGAACCTCGACCTCTCGGTCGTCCTCGACGTGCTCAACAAGAGCTCGGGCGTCAACTTCGCCACGCTCAACCGGTTCCCGAAGATCATCCACGGCGACTATCTGAAGGGCGGGCTGACCAACACGCTCATGCTCAAGGACGTCGTGCTCTACACGGAGCTCATCGCCGAGCTCGGCGTGGCCGGCCTCAACGCCCCGGGACCCCTCGCCGCCTTCGGTCTGGCCCGACAGCTGGGCTACGCCGACCAGATCAGCAACACCGTCGTGGACGCGATCGGAGACCTCTCCGGAGGCGTCCGCCTGCACACGAACGACACCGCAGAAGGAGATCGCGCGTGAAGATCCAGCATGCCAATCCGGTTCGCCGGGCACCGGGCAAGGCCTCGCAGTTCACCGGCACAGCGCTGGGAGACTCGATCCTCCCGGCGACCGACGGCGTCATCATCAACCAGGTGACCTTCGAGCCGGGTGCGCGCACCCACTGGCACACGCACGAGCACGGACAGATCCTGCACGTCGTCGCCGGGTACGGGCTCATCTGCCCGGCGGGCGAATCGCCCTCGCGTCTGCGGCCCGGCGACTGGGTCTGGATACCGCCGGGTGAGCGGCACTGGCACGGCGCGGCACCCGACAGCTTCTTCACGCACACCGCCATCTCCCTCGGAGCGACGAACTGGTCCGACGAGGTCACCGCCGAGGAGTACTCCTCACAACCGCACCCGGAAGGGGAACCCTCATGAACAGCGATGCGAACCACCGCGAAACCCGTGAGCTCGGCGAGCGCGTCCGCCGGGAGGTGCTCGGCGACGCGCATGTAGACCGTTCACTCGCGCAGGTAACCGAGTTCTCTCGGCCTATTCAGGAGTTCGTCACGGAGTACTGCTGGGGCGGCGTGTGGTCGCGGGAGAACCTGCCGCGCACCGTACGCAGCATGATCAACATCGCGATGCTGACCGCGCTCAACCGCTCCCACGAGCTCGCCGTGCATGTGCGCGGCGCGGTCAACAACGGCGTCACGGAGGCGGAGATCCAGGAGGTGCTTCTTCAGACGGCGATCTACGCAGGTGTTCCGGCGGCGCTGGAGTCCTTCCGGGTCGCCGAGAACGTCCTCAAGGAGATGCGGGACAAGTGAACGACATCCTCTCGATCGGGATCATCGGCCTCGGCAACATGGGCCTGCCCATCGCGTCGCGGCTTCTGGAGGCCGGTCTCAGGGTGACCGGCTACGACCTCTCGCCTGCCGCCCGGGCCGCGCTCCAGGAGCGGGGCGGAACAGCCGTCGAAGGCCCGGCGGATGCGGCATCCGTCGTCGACGCACTCATACTGATGCTCCCCGACTCCGCGATCGTCTCCCACGTGATGTCCGACCCGGCGCTGCGCGCGGCACTGCACCCCGGGCACCTCGTCATCGACATGGGCTCGTCCGAGCCCGTGCGCACCCGCGCCCTCGCGGCGGAATTGGATGCCGACGGCGTCGAGCTCGTCGATGCGCCGGTCTCGGGCGGCGTGGCCGGGGCAGTGGCCGGCACGCTCACGATCATGGTGGGCGGCTCCGCCAAGACGGTGCAGCGCCTGACGCCCGTCCTCGAGCACCTCGGTCGTGTGCGTCACGCCGGGGCGGTGGGCGCGGGCCACGCGATCAAGGCGCTCAACAACCTCATCTCGGCGACCCACCTGTGGGCGACATCCGAGGCGATCCTCGTCGGCGAGAAGTTCGGGTTGCGGCCCGAGGTGATGCTCGAGATCATCAACGGCTCGAGCGGCCGCAGCGGGTCCAGCGAGAACAAGTGGCCGAACTTCATTCTGCCCGGCACGTTCGACTCGGGCTTCGCGCTGAGGCTGATGCTGAAGGACATGAAGACGGCGATCGCGCTCGCCGAACAGCTCGCGGTGCCGATCGAACTGGGCGAGGCGGCTGTGACCGAGTGGAGTCGTGCCGCGGAATCCCTGCCGCCGACAGCGGACCATACCGAAGTGGCGCGATACCTGGCGCAGAGGAGCGAGGTTAGGATGTGATCCCGATCGTATGACGACATGACAAGTTGAAACGAGCGCACATGCCCCGAGCGAATTCCCTCGCCGAATCCTGGACCGCCGAACCGGTGGGCCGGGTCGCCGCGCCGCTGCGAGAGCAGGTCATCAGCGCGCTGCGAAAGGCGATCCTCGACTTCCATCTCAAGCCCGGGCAGCGCCTGGTCGAGCGAGAACTCGTGGAGCAGCTGGGGGTCTCGCGCACCACCGTGCGCGAAGCGCTGCGTGAGCTGACCAGCGAGGGTCTCGTGACCGTTGTGCCGCAGAAGGGTGCCGTCGTGGCCACCCCGACGCTCGAAGACGCCGTCGATCTCTACGAGGTCCGGGCCGCGCTCGAGTCGCTCGTCGTGACGCGATTCGTCGAGCGCGCGTCCGACCAGCAGGTCGTGCGGCTGCAGGAGGCAGTGGAGCGATTCCACGACGCCACCATCCGCACGGCCGACATCCGGCAGATCCTGCAGGCCAAGGACCTCTTCTACACCGTGCTCATCGAGGGTGCCGCAAGCTCCGCGTTGCAGCAGCTCCTCGAGGGCATCCAGGCGCGGGTCCAGATCCTGCGGGCCACTTCGCTCTCCGAGGAAGGCCGTACGTTCGCGGCCGTCCGCGAGCTGCGCGCCGTCGTCGACGCCATCGCGAAGCGCGATGCGCCGCTCGCCGCGCGGCTGACCGCCGACCACATCCGCGCCGCCGCCGAAACGGCGCTGGCTCATATGCGCGCGGGGGAATAGCCCCCCGAGAGGACACCATGGATCTCACTCCGAAGCAGCAGGAGATCAAAGAAGCATTCATCGCCGCTCGCGGCGCCTGGGGGGAACCTTGGGAAACCGTGCTGCGTCTCGACCCCGATTTCGTCGCCGCATCGCTCGAGATGCAGCAGGTTCCATATCGAAAGGGGCACCTGAGCGACAAGTTCAAGGAGCTCTGCCTCATCTCCGTCAACGCCGCGGCGACGCACCTGCACGTGCCGGGCATCCGGCCCCATATCCGCCGCGCCCTCGAACTCGGCGCTTCCGCGCGCGAGATCCTCGAGGTGCTCGAGCTCGCCGCGACCGTGGGGATCCACGCGATGAACATCGGCGTGCCCCTCCTCGTGGAGGTCCTCGAAGAGCGCGGACGGACCGGACCTGCGCCGCTCAACGCGGAACAGGAGCGGCTGAAGGCCGAGTTCACCGAGACCCGCGGATACTGGCACGACTTCTGGAACGAGATCCTCGAGCTCGATCCCGAGATGTTCGCCGCCTACACAGAGTTCTCCTCGGTGCCGTGGCGCACCGGTGTGCTCACACCGGCGGAGAAGGAGCTCATCTACATCTCGTACGACATCGCAGCCACCCACCTGTACGTGCCGGGCACGAAACTGCACATCCGCAACGCACTCGACCACGGCGCCACGCCTGAGCAGATCATCGAGGTCATGGAGCTGTCGAGCCTGCTCGGCCTGCACGGGGTGACGACGGCGGTGCCGATCCTCGCGGAGGAGCTGGCGGCGCAGCGCGGAGCGATCGAGCCCTGACGCTTCGTCTCGCTTCGCTCGCGCAGCGACCGGGGGACGACGCTTCGCGGGTTCAGCGACCCGGGGGACGACGCTTCGACGGGCTCAGCGACCCGGGGGACGACGCTTCGACGGGCTCAGCGACCGGGTGTTGGCGCCGGGTGAGGGCGCCGTCGGCCCGCGCACTTCTTGGCGACTCGCCACGAGGTGTCGCGCGGCGCGGCAGTCTGTGGCGACTCGCCACGACGGGCTCGCGATCGAGTGGTCGCGAGTCGCCACGAAGCGCGGTCAGATCACGCACTTCTTGGCGATTCGCCAAGAAGTGCCGGCTCGGACGCTGAGCGAGGGAGCGCAGCGACCCGGCGAAACGCGGGAGCGCAGCGACCGAGCGCAGCGCCGGGCGTCACGCCTCCGGGTCGAGCACCTTCAGCATGCGGGTGTTGCCGAGCGTGTTCGGCTTGACGTGCGCGAGGTCGAGGAACTCGGCGACACCTTCGTCGGGACTGCGCACGAGCTGCGAGTAGACGTCGGGGTCGACGATCATCTCGCCGATCGGCGAGAACCCGCGGCGCTGGAAGAACTCGACCTCGAACGTGAGGCAGAACAGGCGCTTGAGGCCGAGCTCGCGCGCATCCGCTTCGAGTCTCTCCACGAGCGCCCGCCCCACTCCGCGATGGAGCCACTCGTCGATGACGATGAGCGTGCGGATCTCGCCGAGGTCCTCCCACATGACGTGCAGGGCGCCGCAGCCGATCAGGTGGCCGTGCGCGTCTTCGGCGACGACGAACTGCTGCGTCGACTCGTACAGCACGACGAGGTCCTTGCCGAGGAGGATGCGCCGCTGCACGTACGGTTCGAGCATCGACTGGATGCCCCGGATGTCGGCGGTACGGGCCCGCCGGACCGTGAAGTCGCTCACCCGTTCAGCCTAGAGCGGTCACCCGCGCATCAGCCGCGCGACGTGCTCGCCGATGAACACCGCCGTCGCGAAGGGTCCGCGCGACGGGACGTCCGGGAGCATCGACGTGTCGGCGACCCGCAGCGCCTCGACGCCGTGCACGCGGCCTTCGCCATCGAGCACCGGACCCATCGGCGCCGACCCGCACAGGTGGATGGCCGTGCCGAGGTGGGCGCGCATCCACGCGTCGAGGCGCGCGTCGTCGTCGAGCGTCGCGTCGTCGAGCTCGGTGAGCCGGTCGAGCAGCCCGTCGAACGCGTCCGAGCGCAGCAGCGCGGCGGCCGTGCGGATGCCGGCGCGCATGCGCGCGAGGTCCGCCTCCTCCTCGAGATACCGGTAGTCGATGCGCGGCGGGGCGGCGGGATCGTCCGACTGGAGCGTGATCGACCCGCGCCCTTCCGGCCGCTGCAGGCCCACGATGAGCTGCAGGTCGTCCGCGTGCGCGAGCTGGGCCGCCATACGACGGGCCGACGCCCCCATGACCCCGTGAAGGGTGCGAATCGGATGCCGCGCCACCGCCCGCAGGCCGCCGGCGAGCGTCCGCGTGGACCCGGTCAGCAGGTATCCGAGCGGCTTGACCGACAGCAGCACCTCGAGGTCGCCGTCCTCGCCGCCCGGTGCCCCGGACGAGAAGTTGAGCGCCGTCGGGAACGCGAATCGCTCGCCTGGGTCGAACACGGGCCGACGCGCCTTCCACCCGACCGCGATGTCGGGGTGGTCGCTGAAGGCCTCGCCCACGGGCAGGTCGCTCACGACCCGCACCCCGACCGACTCGAGGTGCGCGCGGGGACCCACCCCCGACGCGAGCAGCAGGTGCGGCGTGCCGATCGCGCCCGCGCACAGCACGACCTCGTCACCTTCGATCACGCCGGACGTCGTCTCGACGCCCACCGCACGCGAACCCTCGAAGCGCACGCGCAGCACACGCGTGTCGGCGACGATCCGCAGGTTCGGCCGATCGCGCGCGCCCGCAAGGTACGCGAGCGCCGTGTTGACGCGCACCCCCTCGATGACGTTCGCGGGCACCGGTCCGATCCCCGGCGCACCCGGCGCGTTCTTGTCGGGCTCCTCCGTGAAGCCGAGCTCGCGCGCTGCCGCCGTGAACGCGCGCGCGACGACGCCGTCCTGCCGGGGGCGTGCGACGGGCATCGGCCCCGACGAGCCGTGACACTCTCCCGGCCCGAAGTCGCGGTCGCTCTCGAGCGCCTTCAGCACGGGCAGCGCCCTCTCGTACGACCATGCGGGGCCGGCGGCATCCGCCCATCGTTCGAAGTCGCCGGGACGCGCCCGCACGAAGTACCCGCCGTTGATCGCACTCGAACCGCCGAGCACGCGTCCGCGCGCGATCGTGTACGGCAGGTCGGGCGTGAGGTGACCGAGATACGACCAGCTGAACGGATGCCCCGGCATCGCGCCCTGGACGGTCGTGCCGTCCAGCAGGTCTGCCGGGAAGCGCTCGGGCGCGGGGCCCGCCTCGACGAGCACCACCTCGCGGTCGGGATCCTCGCTCAGCCGGGCGGCGAGCGGCGCACCGGCGGCGCCGCCGCCCACCACCACGACCCGCGTCATGCGGCGCTCGAATACGCCGCGGCGAGACGCCGGAACGAGGCGTCGAGCAGCTCCAGCAGGTCGGCGTCGTCGTGCGCGAGCCACTGCTCGTACGCGGCGAGGCACAGTCCGAGGCACGACCACGCGATCGCCTGCGGCGTGAGGGAGTCGATCCCGACGCCGAGGCGCCGGGCGACGTACTCCGCGATGACCTGGCGCCATGACGCGTAGCGCAGCGTCGAGTGCGCGACGAGGCTCGGCACGTTCAGCAGCAGCCACATGCGCTCGCGGTGGAATGTGAGCTCCTCGTCGGGGAAGCGGTTGAAGTCGACGACGGCCTCCCGCAGCGCATCCATGAGGGGGATGTCGTCGGGCATCGCCGTGAGGTGCGCGCGCATCTCGTCGAGGAGCCTGTCGAAATCACCCCACGGCAGGTCGTTCTTGGACGCGAAGTAGCGGAAGAACGTGCGGCGGCCGATGTCGGCCGCCCGCACGATGTCGTCGACCGTCGTCTTATCGAACCCCCGCTCGAGGAACAGCCCCAGGGCGAGGTGGCTCAGTTCGCCGTGGGTGGTGACGGGGGCACGGCCCATGCGAGCGCGTTGCGACTCGGGTGCGGGGGCGGGGGCATCCGCTTCGAGACGATCCGCGTCGAGCGTCATTCGTCCTCCTCATGGCGCCGCGATTCTGGGCGGCTTCCGATAGGTGGGAGGCCCTTCGGCAAGGGACTCTTCCAATCGGCACTCGGTGTCATTAGTATCGCCCGCATCGGGGCATCGAAGAAGATGACCAGCCCCACGAAGGAGCATCCCATGGACTCGAAGCAGATTGTGGCAGAACCCGAGAGCGCTGCGCAGGACGTCATCGAGGTCGGCACGCTCGTCGAGGAAGTCTCGATCGACGGCATGTGCGGCGTCTACTGACACGCGCCGCAAGACCCGTGAACCCCGACTCGGCGTGGCGCCTGCACCCCCAGGTCTCGGTGAGGCCTGAGCCGTTCGGCGCCCTGCTCTACCACTTCGGCACCCGCAAGCTGTCGTTCCTCAAGGACCGCACGCTGCTCGCGATCGTCGAAGGCCTCGCCGATGCACCCAGCGTGCGCTCGGCGTGCGAGGCCGCCGGCGTCGCGCCGGACCAGCAGGGCCGATACCTGCGGGCTCTCGACACGCTCGCCGAGTCACACATGATCCAGGAGCGCGCAGCAGCATGACGATCGCCCTCGACGCACCGACGCGTCCCACGACGGGCACGCGGCTCGTCGACCTGTTCGAGTTCGGGCTCGACTCGCCCATCTGCCTCACGTGGGAGCTCACGTACGCGTGCAACCTCTCGTGCGTGCACTGCCTGTCGAGCTCCGGACGCCGCGACCCGCGCGAGCTGACGACCGAGGAGTGCAAGGCCGTCATCGACGAGCTCGAGCGCATGCAGGTCTTCTACGTCAACATCGGGGGCGGCGAGCCGACCGTGCGCCCTGACTTCTGGGAGCTCGTCGAGTACGCCACCAGCCACCACGTGGGCGTCAAGTTCTCGACCAACGGGGTCAAGATCACGCCGGATGTCGCGGCGATGCTGGCCGCGAACGACTACGTCGACGTGCAGATCTCGCTCGACGGCGCGACCGCCGACGTCAACGACGCGATCCGCGGTCCTCGGTCGTACGAGACCGCGATGCGGGCGATGCAGAACCTCGCGGATGCCGGCATGAAGAACTTCAAACTGTCGGTCGTGTGCACGCGCACGAACATTCCGCAGCTCGACGAGTTCAAGGCGATCGCCGACCGCTACGGCGCGCAGCTGCGCCTCACCCGCCTGCGCCCCTCGGGCCGCGGCGCCGATGTGTGGGACGAGCTCCACCCCACCGCCGCGCAGCAGCGCGAGCTGTACGACTGGCTCGTCGCGAACGGCGAGAACGTCCTGACGGGCGACTCCTTCTTCCACCTCTCCGCCTACGGGCAGGCGCTGCCCGGCTTGAACCTGTGCGGCGCGGGCCGCGTCGTGTGTCTCATCGACCCCGTCGGCGACGTCTACGCATGCCCGTTCGCCATCCACGACGAGTTCCTCGCGGGCAACATCCGCCAGCCGGGCGGCTTCGAGCGGGTGTGGCGCGAGTCCGAGCTGTTCACACGTCTTCGCCAGCCGCAGTCGGGCGGCGCGTGCTCGTCGTGCCAGTTCTTCGACACGTGCAAGGGCGGATGCATGGCCGCGAAGTTCTTCACGGGCCTGCCTCTCGACGGTCCCGATCCCGAGTGCGTGCGCGGCTTCGGCGAGGAGGCGCTCGCCAAGCACAAGGACGCCGGCGGCGGCATCCCGAAGCCGTCGGGCGACCACTCCCACCGGACTTCCCCGCCGCGGCCCCGCTCCGGCACGGGCCCCGTGCGCGTGACCATCCAGCGTAGGAACGACCTCTCCCGCCCGCCCGTGAGTGCGTGCGAGGAGAACCCGCTCGCGGGATTCGTCCCGCAGCAGACCACCGGCGCCGATGGGCGCCAACAGGAGGGCAGCCGCTCCAGCCACGCGTAAGACCCGAGCAACCACGAGACGCCCGCGACGAGGCAGGCGCCGAAGTGGGGTGCGGTCTCCCGCGGGGCCGCTCCGGCTCGCCCTCGATGAGAGAGGGAGGACAAGAGATGGCAGGAGTTCTCGAGGGCAAGGTCGCCTTCATCACCGGCGCAGCGCGAGGGCAGGGACGCTCGCACGCGATCCGCCTCGCGCAGGAGGGCGCCGACATCATCGCCGTCGACATCTGCTCGCAGATCGAGACGGTCGGCTACCCGATGTCGACTCCGGACGACCTCAAGGAGACCGTGAGCGCGGTCGAGGCTCTCGACCGGCGCATCTTCGCGGCGCAGGCCGACGTGCGCGACCGCGAGTCGCTGCAGAAGGCGTTCGACGAGGGCACGGCGCAGCTGGGCCCCGTCGACATCGTGCTCGCCAACGCGGGCATCGCGCCGCTGTCGCTCGAGCCGTCGCCGCAGGAGTGGTACGACGTGCTCGACGTCAACCTCACGGGCGTCTACCACACGATCGAGGTCGCGAAGCCGTCGATGATCGAGGGCGGTCGCGGCGGCGCGATCGTCATCACGAGCTCGACGGCGGGCATCAACGGCATCGGCGGAGACACCCCGGGCGGGCTCGGCTACACGGCGTCGAAGCACGGCGTCGTCGGCCTCATGCGCTCGTATGCGAACACGCTCGCGCCGCACAGCATCCGCGTGAACACCGTCCACCCGACCGGCGTCAACACGCCCATGGTGGTCAACGAGGTCATGCAGAAGTTCCTCGAGCAGGACCCGCAGATGGGTCAGGCGATGGCGAACGCCCTGCCCGTCGACATGATCGAGGCCGTCGACATCTCGAACGCGATCCTGTTCCTCGTCTCGGATGCGGGCAGGTACGTCACGGGCGTCACACTGCCGGTCGACGCCGGGTTCACGAACAAGCGCTGAGGCATCCGCCAACGGAGGCGGAGATCAAGGGGAGGAAACAGAGATGGCAGGAAGAGTCGAAGGCAAGGTCGCCTTCATCACGGGAGCCGCCCGCGGACAGGGTCGGTCCCACGCTGTGCGACTCGCGCAGGAGGGCGCCGACATCATCGCGGTCGACCTGTGCGACACGATCCCGAACGTCGCGTACCCATCCGCGACACCGGAGGATCTCGCGGAGACGGTGCGACAGGTCGAGGCGCTCGACCGGCGCATCGTCTCGGCGCAGGTCGACGTGCGCGACGGCGCGGCGGTCAAGAAGGCCGTCGAAGAGGGCGTCGCGCAGCTCGGGAAGCTCGACATCGTCGTCGCGAACGCGGGCATCTGCGTCATGACCACGTGGGACGAGACCTCCGAGGAGGTCTGGGACCAGACGATCGACACGAACCTCAAGGGCGTGTGGAACACCGTGCGGCACACCGCGCCGCACCTGGTCGAGGCCGGCGGCGGTTCGATCATCATGACGAGCTCCGCCGCGGGCCTGAAGGGACTGCCGTTCCTCACGGCATACGTCGCGTCGAAGCACGGCGTCGTCGGGCTCATGCGGGCGTTCGCGACCGAGCTGTCGGAGCACGGCATCCGCGTCAACTCCATTCATCCGACGGGCGTCGACACCCCGATGGGACAACTCGGCGACCCGGAGAAGGCGACGAAGATCCAGGAGATCATGGCCGCACACCCGCGGCTCATGCCGATGATGTCGAACCTGCTCCCCATCCAGATGACGGAGCCGATCGACATCTCGAACGCGGTGCTCTTCCTCGCCTCCGACGAATCGCGCTACGTCACAAGCCTCGCGATGACGGTGGACGCGGGCAACACGCAGTACTGAGAAGTCCGGATGCCGCGGACGTCGGTGCGCGGCATCCGGCACACCCCCATCTCGACGAGGAGGAAGGGAATCGGAAATGGCAGGAAGAGTCGAAGGCAAAGTCGCCTTCATCACGGGAGCCGCGCGCGGTCAGGGCCGTTCGCACGCGATCCGGCTCGCGCAAGAAGGCGCCGACATCATCGCGATCGACGTGCTCGAGGAGATCCCGGGCGCGCCGTACGGCCCGGCCACCGAGGAGGATCTCGCCGAGACGGTGCGTCAGATCGAGGCGCTCGACCGCCGCATCGTCGCCAAGAAGGCCGACGTGCGCGACTACGACGGCCTGAAGGCAGCGGTCGACGAGGGCGTCGCCGAGCTCGGACGACTCGACATCGTCGCGGCGAACGCGGGCATCTCGACCGCGATGGCACCGGCCGAGCAGCTCTCGGAGGAGCTGTGGGTCGACATGGTCGACGTCAACCTCAACGGCGTGTGGCGGACCTGCAAGGCGGCGATCCCTCATCTGAAGGCATCGGGCGGCGGATCGATCATTCTCACGAGCTCGGATGCGGGGCTGTTCGCGTTCCCGAACATCGCCCACTACGTCTCCGCAAAGCACGGTGTCGTCGGACTCATGCGCACGCTCGCGCTCGAGCTCGCACCTCACATGATCCGCGTCAACAGCGTGCACCCGACGGTGGTGGACACGCCGATGGTCAACAACGACGCGACCTATCGGCTGTTCCGGCCCGACCTCGAGAACCCCACCGTCGACGACTTCAAGGAGGCGGCGGCCGGCATCAACGCGCTGCCGATCCCGTGGGTCGAGCCGGTCGACATCTCGAACGCGGTGCTCTGGCTCGCCTCGGATGAGGCTCGCTACGTGACGGGCGTGCCGCTGCCGGTCGACGCCGGTGCGGCCGTGAAGTGACCTGATCGAGTGGATCGAAAGGAGAACACCATGGGACGACTGGACGGAAAGGTCGCATTCATCACGGGCGCGGCCCGCGGGCAGGGTCGCTCGCACGCGATCCGCATGGCCCAGGAGGGCGCGGACATCATCGCGGTCGACCTCGCGAAGCAGATCGACACCGTGCCGTACGGCATGGCGACGGCGGACGACCTCGCCGAGACGGTGCGCCAGGTCGAGGCGCTCGACCGCCGCATCGTCGCGAGCGAGGCGGACGTGCGCGACTACGAGGGGCTGAAGGCGGCGCTCGACGAGGGCGTGGCCCAGCTCGGGCGGCTCGACATCGTGTCGGCCAACGCCGGCATCTTCTCGAACGCGACCGCCGAGGAGCTGACCGACGAGGCGTGGAACGACATGATCGCCGTCAACCTCACGGGCGTGTGGCACACGGCGAAGGCCGCGATCCCGCACCTTCGGGCCGCGGGCGGCGGATCGATCATCATCACGAGCTCGACGGCGGGGATCAAGGGGTTCCCGAACTTCGTGCACTACGTCGCGTCGAAGCACGGCGTCGTCGGTGTCATGCGCACGCTCGCGCTCGAGCTGGCACCCGACAACATCCGCGTCAACACGGTGCATCCGACGAGTGTCGACACCGACATGATCCAGAACGACGCGCTCTACGCGCTGTTCATGCCGGATCTGCCGGAGGACCAGCGCACGAAGGACGAGTTCCGCGGGCGCATGGAGACCATGAACGCGCTGCCGGTGCCGTGGGTGGAGCCCGTCGACATCTCGAACGCCGTCCTGTGGCTCGCCTCGGACGAATCGAGGTACGTGACGGGCGTCCAGCTGCCGGTCGACGCGGGGTCGACGCAGAAGTGAGCGAGACGGATGCCGCACCCGTCGCCGCCGGGGAGCACACGCTTCCCGGCGGCGACGCCGCATCGCTGCGCGAGAGCCGCGAGCGCATCGCGCGCCACATCGTCGGCCGCGAGCGCGAGCTCGAGCTGACCCTCGCCGCCGTGGCGGCCGGCCGCGACATCGTGCTGGAAGGCCCTCCGGGCACGAGCAAGACGACGATGCTGACCGCGATCACGCGGGAGTGGGGCATCCCGCTGCTGTTCGTCGAGGGCAACGCCGACCTCACGCCCGCGAAGCTCGTCGGGCACCACAACCCCGCGCGCGTGCTGCGCGAGGACTACTCGGCCGACAACTTCGTGCCCGGTCCGCTCGTCGAGGCGATGCAGCAGGGCGGGTTCCTCTACATCGAGGAGTTCAACCGCGCCCCCGAGGACACACTCAACACGCTGCTCACGGCGATGGCGGACCGCTCGATCGCGGTGCCGCGGGTCGGCCGCATCCGCGCTCTTCCGACGTTCCGCGTGATCGCGTCGATGAACCCGTACGACAACGTCGGCACGACGCGGCTCTCCACGAGCGTGCACGACCGACTCAACCGGCTCGCTGTCGACTACCAGAGCGCCGAGGCCGAAGAGGAGATCGTGCGACTGCGGACCGGGGCATCGGGTCCTGTCGGCGAGCAGCTCGTCGGCGACGCCGTCGCCGTGACGCGCGCGACCCGCGAGCACGAGGACGTCCGGCAGGGCTCGAGCGTGCGCGGCGCGATCGACACCGTGCTCGTCGCGCAGCGACTCGCCGCGCTGCGAGGGCTCGACGACCCGGAGGACGCGGACTACCCCGAGATGGTGTTCGACGCGATGATCGTCGCACTGTCGGGCCGCATCCACCTCGACGAGGCCGCCGAGACGACGCCCGAGCGCGTGCTGCGCGAACTGTGGGAGGACCGATTCATCCTGCATCCGCACCAGGCCGCCCCGGGGTGAAGAGAAGTCGCGGCGGACTCGCCGATCCAGCGGCGCAGCAGCAGGCGCACCGCCGCTCGCGGCGCGCCGTTGCGCCGGCGGCCGAAGGAGCTCGAGGAGCCGCCGCAGGCGTTCGATCTGTCTCGCGGCGCCGCGGGCGCGGTCGTGATCGGCTCGGGTGGCACGCGGAGGCCGGCGAGCGCGATGCCCGGCGGGCGCGCTCGCGCCGTGACCGTCGAGCACGGAAGCATCGTCCCCGTTCCGGATGAGGCGGTCGAGATCGACCCGCAGGTGCGCGCGCGGGCGCGGCAGATCGCGGCGCGCCTCGCGGTTCCCCGCGCGCGCCGCGACGTGACGTCTCGCCGCGGGGTCGGCGACCTCGCGAGCGTGCCGTACCGCGGTGCATCCGACGACATCGACCTCGACCGCACGATCGAGGTGCTCGCCGAGCGACCGATCCCCGAGGATGAGGACATCATCGTGCGCGAGCGCGTGCGCACGAAGCGATCGGTCGTGCTGCTCGTCGACGTGTCGGGATCGATGCGGGGAGAGAGGATCCGCACAGCAGCGGCGACGGTGGGGGCGCTCGCCGGCGAGCTCCACCGCGACGCGCTCGGGGTGATCGCGTTCTGGTCGGATGCCGCGATCCTGCTCGGCCTCGGCAACGAGGTCGTGCCCGACCGCGTGCTCGACGCGCTGCTGCGGCTGCCCGCGCGGGGACTCACGAACGTCGCGTTCCCGCTCGAGCTCGCCGCGAAGCAGCTCGCGCTCGCACCCGTGCGCGACGCGCGCGCGATCCTCCTGTCGGACTGCGTGCACAATGCGGGGCCCGATCCGCGGCCGTTCGCCGCGCGGCTCCCGCGGCTCGACGTGCTGCTGGACGTGTCGGGGGAGAACGACCTGGAGCTCGGCCGCGAGCTCGCCGCACGCGGGCGCGGCCTGTGCCGGGTCATCCGCAGCCACCGCGATGTCGCGCCGGCGCTCAGCGCGATGTTCGCGGGGTAGGCTCGCGCTCCGAACTCGTCTCTCGCTCGGCGAAATCCCCCTACGATTTGGCACTCGGTGCCATTACACTGGCCGATGTCGACGAGGAGGTCACCACAATGGCTAACGGTTGGTTCGAGACGGTCGCCGAAGCGCAGCGACGCGCGAAGAGGCGGCTGCCCGGCTCGGTCTACAGCGCCCTGCTCGCGGGCTCCGAGCGAGGGGTGACGTACGAAGACAACCTCAAAGCGTACGCGGAGCTCGGATTCGCTCCGCACGTCGCCGGCCTCTCCGGCGAGCGGTCCCTGTCGACGACCGTCATGGGGATCGACATCTCGTTCCCCGTGCTGATCTCGCCGACGGGCGTGCAGGCCGTCCACCCCGAGGGCGAGGTCGCGGTCGCGCGCGCCGCCGCGAACCGCGGCACGATCATGGGGCTCAGCTCGTTCGCGAGCAAGCCGATCGAAGACGTCGTCGCGGCCAACCCCAACACGTTCTACCAGATGTACTGGATGGGCACGCGCGACGCGATGCTGCAGCGGCTCGAGCGCGCCAAAGCCGCAGGTGCCAAGGGCATCATCGCGACCCTCGACTGGTCGTTCTCGAACGGCCGCGACTGGGGCAGCCCGTGGATCCCCGAGCGCCTGACCCTCAAGGCCGCGATGCGCTTCGCGCCGCAGGCGATCGTCAAGCCGTCGTGGCTGTGGAGCTTCGTCAGGACCGGCCGTGTGCCCGACCTCACGACGCCGAACCTCGCGCTCCCCGGCCAGGAGGCGCCGACGTTCTTCGGCGCGTACGGCGAGTGGATGCAGACGCCGCTCCCGACATGGGAGGACGTCGCGTGGCTGCGCGAGCAGTGGGACGGCCCGTTCATGCTCAAGGGCGTCTCGCGCCTCGACGACGCGAAGCGCGCGGTCGACGCCGGCGTCACGGCCATCTCGGTCTCGAACCACGGCGGCAACAACCTCGACTCGACACCGGCGGCGATCCGGATGCTGCCGGGCATCGCCGACGCGGTCGGCGACCAGATCGAGGTGCTGCTCGACGGCGGCATCCGTCGTGGCGGCGATGTCGCGAAGGCCCTCGCGCTCGGCGCGAAGGCGGTCATGATCGGCCGGGCCTACCTGTGGGGCCTCGCGGCGAACGGCCAGGCGGGCGTCGAGAACGTGCTCGACATCCTGCGCGGCGGTCTCGACTCGGCCGTGCTCGGCCTCGGTCGTTCCTCGGTGCAGGACCTCCGCCGCGAGGATCTGTGGATCCCCGAGGGCTTCACCCGCGAGCTGGGCAAGGAGGCGGCTGCGCCGAAGCCGCGCTCGTCGCGCCCCGCGGTGCGGAAGGACCCGTCGAAGCCGAAGGAGAAGGTCGCGGGCGGCAGCGCGTGATCGACCCCGACGAACGCTCCGTGTGATGGCCGATTCGCCGCATCTCGCCTCGCGCACGTGGCGCGATGTTCCGCGGTCACTGCTCCTCGTGCCGCTCGGCTCGACCGAGCAGCACGGTCCGCACCTGCCGGTGTCGACCGACACGTTCATCGCGGCCGCCGTCGCCGACGACCTCGCCGAGCGGTGGCGGGCGGACCACCGCGACGCGATCGTGGCACCGCCCCTCGTGTTCGGCGCGAGCGGCGAGCATGAGGGCTTCGCGGGAACCATCTCGCTGGGCACCGCCGCGCTGGCCGTCGCACTACTCGAGATCGGACGCTCGGCGTCGGAGTGGGCCGAGCGCATCGTGTTCGTGAACGGGCACGGAGGCAACCTCGAGGCGCTCCGCGACGCCGTGCCGACCCTTCGCTCGGAGCGGCGCGACGCCGCGTGGCTGCCGTGCGCGCTCGAGCGCGGCACCGACGCCCACGCGGGTTTCGACGAGACTTCTCTCATGCTCCACCTGTGGCCCGCGCACGTGCGCCTCGACCTCGCCGAGCCCGGTGCGACCGCGCCCATCGCCGAACTGCTCCCCCGGCTGCGTGCCGAGGGCGTGAAGGGCGTCGCGCCGAACGGCGTGCTCGGCGACCCGACAGGCGCCTCGGCCGAGCACGGTGCGCGCCTGTTCGCCGAGCTGTGCGAGACAGCGTGGAGCCGCCTGTCCGCCGGAACGGTCGCGGAAGGCGGATGCCTCACCCACGGGCCCGCGGCATGACACTGCCCGACGGATTCACGGTCCGCCTCAACCGGCACACGCGCGTCGAGGACGGCGGGCGCGTGCTCATCGGCGGCTCCCCCACGCGCGTCGCGCGGCTCAAGCGCGCCGCCATCGAGGCATTCGACAGGCGGGAGCTCGTCGTGCGCGACGCCGCCACCCGTGCGCTCGCCGAGCACCTCCTCGCGACGGGAATCGGCGACCCCGTGGCGGAGTCCCTCCCGGCGATCCCGCTCTCCGAGCTCACGGTGGTCATCCCGGTGCACGACCGCCCGGCGCAGCTCGCGCGCCTGCTCGCGAGCGTCCCTCGCGGGGTGGCGCGGGTGATCGTGGTCGACGACGCGTCGGAGCAGGCGGAGGCCGTGGCATCCGTCGCATCCGCCCACGGTGCGCAGCTCATCGCGCTCGACCGCAACACCGGGGCGGCCGCCGCCCGCAATGCCGGGCTCACCGCGGTCGAGACGCCGTTCGTCGCGTTCGTCGACTCGGACGTCGTGCTCGAGGACGGATGCTTCGAGCTGCTGCTGCGGCACTTCGCCGATCCGAAGCTCGCGATGGCGGCGCCTCGGGTCATCGGACTCGACACCGAACGGCCGAACTGGATCACGCGGTACGAGAACGCACGATCGTCGCTCGACCTGGGCGGCGACACGGCGAGCGTGCGGCCGCGAAGCCCTGTCACGTGGGTGTCGAGCACGTGTCTCGTGGCGCGCGTCGCGCACCTCGGCGACGGCTTCGACGCGTCGATGCGCGTCGGCGAGGACGTCGACCTCGTGTGGCGGCTCGTCGACGAAGGACACCGCGTGCGCTTCGAGCCCGCCGCCGCCGTGCGGCACGAACACCGTACGCGGCTTCGCACCTGGCTCGGGCGCAAGTTCTTCTACGGCACGGGCGCGCACCTGCTCGCGGTGCGCCACCCGCAAGACGTCGCCCCTGTCGTGCTGCCCCCGTGGGGCGCGCTCGTGCTCGCGCTGCTGTTCGTGCAGAAGAAGTGGTCGCTGCCGGCGATCGCGCTCACGGGCGTGGTCGTCGCCGGCCGCATCGTCAAGCGCCTCGGACACGTCCGACGGCCGTGGCCGATCGCCGCGCGGCTCACCCTCAACGGGATGGTCGCCGCCCTCGGCCAGGGCTTCGCGCTGCTGCTGCGCCACTGGTGGCCCGTCACCGTCGTGGTGGGACTCTTCTCGAAGACGATGCGCCGTGCGGCCGCGATCGCCGCGATCGCCGACGTCGTATGGGAGTTCGTGCGCCTGAAGCCGAAGATGGACCCGGTGCGATTCGGCGTCGCGCGTCGCCTCGACGACATCGCCTACGGCGGCGGCGTGTGGTGGGGAGCGCTGCGCGGACGCTCGGCCAAAGCGCTGCTGCCCGCCATCATCCGGACTCCGCGCGAGCCGCGCGCGCCGCGCGACTGAGGCTGCGCACGCCGCGCGACTGAGGCCGCGTGCGCGGCGCGACTGGGGCCGCGTGCGCGGCGCCGTCCCCGCGCCGAACTCCGGAGAAACTCGCGCCTTCCGGGCCGGAGGCCCGGGTTCGGCCGGACAACACGCGGATCTCCGGAGTTGCGCACGCGTGCGGCGGCGCGCCGTCCTGCACCGCCCGCGGGAGTCCGTCGCCGGCGGCTGGGCTGCGCGCCCCGTTCCATCGCGGGGCGCGTGTTCGGGGTGCGTCTCGTAGCGTGGTGTCACTTCCCGCGGGTCTTCTTCGTCGTTGACGTAGGAGGGCCATCGTGGGATACCCAGTTGTTTCCGCCAAGAAGCAAAGAAGAGACCCCACGATGACCCACA
>Ga0310822_100183_pt1 | contig 51119 bp, 43 predicted proteins | sample P4_ome_2_FD_201313 | JGI IMG/M metagenome (GOLD analysis project Ga0310822, IMG submission 201313) | Sorghum-adapted microbial communities from Joint BioEnergy Institute, Emeryville, California, United States - P4_Day56_Rep2 | ecosystem: Engineered > Bioreactor > SSF (Solid state fermentation) >... | reverse complement strand
CGAGGACCTTGCCGTTGTCGCGGACGTAGGTCGCCAGCGACCCGTCCTCGGCCTCGTAGCGCTGCCCGTTCACCTCGATGGAATCGACGTAGAGGTTGCGGTCCGCGCTCGCCGAGCCGCCCCAGGCGTCGTTCAGGAAGCGGATCTCGACCTTGCCCGGGCCGTCGGCGCCGAACTCGCCGGTGAAGGTGAACTCCTGCCACTCGCCGGCCGAGCGGTCGGCGGTGACCGTCTGCGCCTCGCCCACCGCCTCGCCGTCGACGTAGAGCTGGAACTGCGGCGCCCCCTTGTAGTGGTCCCCCGAAACCCGAACCGTGATCGTGTCAAGGACAGGCTCGGGCGGTACGGGCGCGGCCCCCTTCGTCTCGAAGGTCAGGGTGCCGTGCCAGGACATCTTCTCTCGCCCGAAAAGCCTCTGGCCGCTGTCGCGCTCGTAGACCGCATGCGTCGGATCCCCGGCATCGAAACGGACGCCGTTCACCTCGATGGAATCGACGTAGAGGTTGCGGTCCTTGTCCGCCGCACCGCCCCAGGCGTCGTTCAGGAAGCGAATTGCCACCTTGCCCGGCCCGTCGGCGCCGAAGGCACCGGTAAAGACGAACTCCTGCCACTCGTTCTTCGAGCGGATCGCCGAGACCGTCTGCGCCTCACCGACCGGCTGGTCATCGACATAGAGCTGGAAGCGCGGCGCGCCGTTGTAGTGGTCACCCGACAGTCGAAGCACGATCGTGCTGAGCAGGGCTTCCGTCCCAAGGACGTCGTTCAGGATTGTTTCGGCCATGAGTCGCTGTCCCCCGATTCGACGTTCATGTCGTGAAGGCGACGCCAATCGAGATTCTCACTCGGGCGTCTCCTGCCCCCCGCCATGGCGCGTCCCTTCGCGAGACACCGCGCCGCTTTTTTCGGTTGCTTCGGTACGGGAAATGCCGGGCGATAAACGTCGGTCCCGTCGACCGCGCCGTACAAGATTCCGGCGGCGCACTCCTCAAAGACTTCTTCGGAACCGCACGGATATCCGGTCATTCGAAAGCAGATCCCCGCACCCGCATACTCTATGGGAAGCTTGCCAAGCGGAACTGAAGGAAGGCTTAAAGAAGCGATTAATAGAAATCTTGCATATAAATAATCGCGCTGTAATCACATAGTTATTCCCTTATATATTATAGAGGACGAAAATAATTTTCATTACGGAAAGGTTAATACACCTTTTATGCTTCTGTGTTATTTCTGTGACATTTGGTAAACGCTTGCCCGCCGCCCAAAAGTCGCGGTTCCGGGTGGAGGGCCCTGTCCACAAAATGAGAGTGATCGGCCGAAAAGACCGGAGGAGCCAACGGACGGCGGAGCGGTCGGTGCCTGGACGGCCCGCCGGACCCGGCCGGGCGCGTGGGCATGGGGTGACTTTGCAGCCGCTTCCGCCGACGATGAGAAAGGACGAGGGTCGCCGCCTCCCGTCTCGATGACCGTGGTCCGGGAGACGCCTCGCCTCTCGAACCAGGGCGCGAGTCAACGGCTCGGCGCGGCGGCGGCGCCTGCATCGGCCCTCACGATCCGAGGGCCGCCCGAAGGATGTGGGGCTAAGAGCGCCGGCCCGCTACTGCCGGAAGGCCTTCATCATGATGTCCCGCAGCGGGCCCATCAGATAGCCAAGAAGAGTTTGCTCGCCCTTCTTTATGATCACTTCCGCCGACATGCCGGGAACGAGCTGCGCGTCCTTGAGCGCCGAGCGCCCGTTCTCGTCGACCGCCACGCGCACGAGGAAATAGGGCATCCTCGTGTTGGGATCGAGGAGCCGGTCGGCCGAGACCCGCGTCACGACGCCGCTCACCACGGGCATCGTGTTCTGGTTGAATGCGGTGAACCGGATGTCCGCCGGCGCTCCGGTCTTCAGTCCGTCGACGTCATCCGGCCGCACCTGGGCATCGATCACCAGCTGATCATCCTCCGGCACGATGTCGAGGATCCGGCTTCCCGGCGCGATGACACCGCCCACCGTGTGCGCGGCGAGATCGACCACGATGCCGCTGGTCGGGGCCTGCACGTCCAGCCGGTTCAGCTGGTCGCGGGACGCATAGATCTTTTGCGAGACGTCGAAGATCTGCGTCTGGACATCCCGCAGCTCGTTTTCGACCTGCTCACGGAACGTCTTCTTCAATTGCACGATCTGCAGGCCGGCCTCGCCAATGGCCTGGCGAACGCCGGCGATATTGGCGAGGATCTCGCCCCGCTCGCCCTTGAGCCGCTCGTACTCGCGCTCGACCGCGAGAACCTGCATCTCCGACGCGTGCCCCTTCTTCAAGAGCGTCTTCAGCCCATCCAGCTCCTTTTGCAGGAGTGCGATCTGCCGCTCCTTGGCCCCGACCTGCGTTTCGAGACCATGGATCTGCGCCCGCGACTGCTCGATCCGATTCTCAAGGATCGAGATCTCGCCGGACAGGCTGTTTCGGCGCGCTTCGAAGATCCGCCGCTGCCCTTCGAGGATCGACGCCACCGTATGGTCCGCCGCGGCGCGTTGCAGGAGCTCGTCCGGGAAGACGATCTCCGGAAGGTCGTCGCGCTCGGCGAGAAGCCGCGCCTCGTAGGCCCGGTCGGCGTCGTAGCGGCCCTGCAGCAGATCGAGCGTCGCCCGCACCTGAGTGTCGTCGAGCCGGAGCAGAACCTGACCCGCCCGCACCACGTCGCCGTCGCGGACCAGGATCTCCTTCACGATGCCGCCTTCGAGATGCTCGATCTCCTTCCGGCTCGAATCGACGACGACGGTCCCGGGCGCAATGGCCGCGGAGCTGAGCGGCGCCAGCGCCGACCACAGGACGAGGCTGCCGAAGGCCGCGATAATGACGGCCCAGCCGAAGACGATGGACTTGCGATAGTTCGTCGGGAAGGTCGGCGGCGAAAGCTCGCCCGCGATCGCAGGACCCGCCTGGCCGGGAAGCAGCGACACCATCGGTTAGGACGCCTTCGCCGATATGCGGCCGGTCGCCGCCCGGGGGGCCGCCGGCACCGGGCCGGAGCGCGTCAACCGCGAGAGCACCTCGTTCCGCGCGCCGAAGGCCCGAACCATGCCGTCCGCCAGGACGAGGATCTGATCCATCGTGCTGAGGACGCTCGGCCGATGCGAGACGATGACGACGGTCGTCCCCGCCTGCTTCAGATCCATGATCGCCTCGGTCAACGCATTCTCGCCATCCTCGTCGAGATTCGAGTTCGGCTCGTCGAGCACGACGAGGGCCGGATCGCCGTAAAGGGCGCGGGCGAGGCCGATGCGCTGGCGCTGGCCGCCGGACAGGACGCAACCACCCGGCCCGATCGGCGCGTCGTAGCCCGACGGCAGACGCAGGATCATCTCGTGCACGCCGGCGCGCTTCGCGGCCGTGACGATCTTCGCCGAATCGAGCTCGCCGAACCGGGCGATGTTCTCGCTAACCGTGCCGTCGAACAGCTCCACGTCCTGCGGCAGGTAACCGACATAGGGGCCGAGCTCCTCCCGGTTCCAGCTGTGGACGTCGGCGCCGTCGAGGCGCACCTTACCGGCGTAGGGCCGCCATGCGCCGACGATCAGCCGCGCGAGGGTCGACTTGCCGGCGCCGCTCGGCCCGACAACGCCAAGCACCTGCCCGGCCGGCAGCGAGAAGCTGACCTGACGGAGCGTCGGAACGTTGCTTCCGGGCGGGACCGCGGTGACGCTTTCGAGCTGCAGATCGCCCTTCGGCCGCGGCAGCGAGGTGCGAAACATCGGCGCCGGCTGGGAAGCGAGCAGTGCATTGAGCCGGGCATAGGCGGTTCGCGCGGAGACGAACTGCTTCCAGCTGCCGATCGCCACTTCGATCGGCGCAAGGGCGCGTCCGACGAGGATCGAGCTGGCGATGATGACGCCCGGCGTGATCTCGCCGCGGTTCGCCAGATAGGCGCCGGTACCGAGCAGGGCGATCTGCAGCAGAAGCCGCAGCGATTTGGTGAGCGCCGAGATCGCGCCCGCCCGGTCGCTCGCCACGGACTGCAGGCGCAGCATCTCCGTCCGACGCCTGGCCCAATAACGGCGGAAGTTGCCGAACATGCCCATCGCCTCAAGCACCTCCGCATTGCGGAGGCTGCTCTCGACGAAGCCATTGACGCCGACCGAGTGGCGATTCGCCTCCTCGAGCGGCCGCCGTGTCGCCAGTTCGTTGGTAAGCGCCAGACCGAACAGCAGCACGGCGCCGATGGTCGCGACGATCCCGAGCAGCGGATGGAACAGGAACACGATCGCGATGATGATCGGCGTCCAAGGCGCGTCGAAGAACGCGAAGGTGCCCGCGCCGGCTAGAAACTGGCGAACGTTGTCGAAATCGCGCAGGCCCTGTACGCCGCCGCTCCTCGGCGACTTCAACGAAGACGCGAAGATCGCCGCCAGGACCCGCTCGCTTAGTCGCACGTCCAGCTGGCCCGAAACGCGCACCAGAACCCGCGCCCGGACCGCCTCGAGAATCCCCATCACGGCGAGCATCGCCGCGGCCAGCAGCGTCAGGACGAGCAGGGTCTCGTCGCTCCGGCTCGGCAGCACGCGATTGTAGACCTGCATCATGTAGAGCGGCGAGACCAGCATCAGCAGGTTGATGAAGAAGCTGAACCCGCCGACGGTGACGAAGGCATCGCGGCAGGACGACAACGCTTCCCGGATTTCAGACTTGCTCTCGTTCATGGCCAGCCTTGTGTTCCCCGACCGCTTGCGTCATGCGACGGCCGCCGTCGCCGAACGACAACCCACACCGGCGCGCATGGCCCCGACCGCTAAAGGACGAGTCAATATCGAAGCAACTCGTTAAGACTTGCTAATCACCCCTGCGTTTCGCCCGGAATCGGCGGCGGCCCAGAGACGACGGCACGGCTCATCGGGCCACCGGATCGGCGCCGGACCAGCCCTGATACGCAAAACATCCGGCAAATCGGTGTAAGAAAATTGTGGCTGGCGGTCTTGCCGTCGCGCCGGCAAAGCTGTCATCGCGGCCGCGCACACAAAGGCGAGCGCAATCGTTAGTTAAAACTTAACGAAAATTCACCATCGTCATTTCTCTGTTCCGGCCGTCATGCAACCAGCCGTTCGGGAGCGACATCTTATGGGCCAGGAGAATGCAACCGCGGACAGAATGAGCGGCGCGCTCCCGGGCGCCGCCGGATCGTCGCAGGTCCAGGTCGTCGTGCGGCCGCCGGTGGTTGTCGATACCGAAATGAGGGTGCCGGACCGGCCGCCCCGGCCGACGCCGCGCCGACCCCGCCGCTGCCGTCTCCGGCGCGACCGGGCGAGCTCGCCCGAAGCGTGAGCACGCACGCATCCAACCGCCGCTTCGGCCGCATCTGGTACGTGCCCATCGCGGCGATCCACCCCACGCCGATCCAGCTCCGCAAGCGCTTCTCCGCCGACGAGCTCCAACCGCTGGCGCACTCGATCCGCAACAAGGGGATGACCCAACCGGTCCTCCTCCGCTGCCGCCGAGGTACGGCCGATGCGTTCGAGCTGATCGCCGGCTATCGCCGCTGGCAGGCAGCGATGCTCGCGGGCCTGTCGGAGGTTCCCGCCATCGTCATCGACCGCGTCGACGACAGGGAGGCGCTCGAGCTGGCCGTCATCGAGAACCTGCAGCGTCGCGACCTCAGCGTGCTCGAGGAGGCGGAGGCCTTCCGCATCATGGTCGAGGAGCACGGCCACACGCACGAGCAGGTTGCGGCCCTGACCGGCAGAAGCCGGAGCCACGTGTCGAACATCCTGCGTCTCTTGAGCCTGCCGGCCGAGGTGAAGGAGATGATCGACTGCGGCCGGATCAGCTTCGGCCACGCGCGCGCGCTGCTCGCCTCGGACTCCCCCACGCGCCTCGCGCTGCGGATCGCCGAGGAGCAACTGAGCGTTCGCGAAACCGAGCGGATCGTCAGCGCCGCGGAACGGACGCCGAGCGCGACCGAATCGGCGGCGCCGGAAGCACCGACGCGCCCGCCTCTCCCGGTCTCCCGACCGCAGCCTGCTGAATCGCGACAGCCCGCCGGCGGGACGGTGATCGAGCGGATTGCGACCGAACCGCCTCGGGCGCCGAGCGAACTCGCGGCCCTGCGAGCCGAGATCGCCCAGGAACTCGGCGCCCTCGGCTCGACGGCCGAGGTCGGCCTCGACGCCGAGCGGCCGGAGATCCGCATCCGCGGGCTTTCCGCGCAGGAAACCGCGGCGGCGGCCCGCATCATCCGCGACGCGCTGCAGCTCCTCAGCACGAGCCGGGCGATGCGGCGCCTCACGGGAAGCGGCCGGCCCGGCTGATTCGGCCGCGCACCGCGGGCGCCCCAACGCTCAACCCTCCGCGAGGATGGACCGGAGGGCCGGCTCGAAACGTTCGGCCGGCACGGCAAGGCCGTGCTCGGTTCCACCGGCGTTGCCGAGGCCGACCTCGATACCGATGAGGGCGATCCCGGCCGGCGTCTGAAGCAGCAACGGCGATCCCGAGTCGCCATGCGTCGCATCGCAGCTGTGAAGGAACAGACGGCCCCGAGCCGATCGGCCGGTGATGCGGCAGCCCTCATGCACCGACAGGAGATGCGCCCGGTCCTGGCCGTAACCGGCGCGCAGCACCATGCCAGCATCCTGGCCGCCGTCACCCTCGAACACCCGCACCGGGATCGGCTGAATGGCCACGGGGTCGCGCAGGACCACCACCGCCCAATCGTTCGCCAGAGCCTTCGACTCCAAGGCGGACTCCGGCCGGTAATCCGCCGGCACAATCAGATCGCGGGCGACGGAATGGGCCAGATAGTCGCCCCGTCGATAGCCGGCGACGAAATGGATGTTCTTTGCCGCGATTCGGCGGCCGAGCCGATCGAACAGGCAATGCGCCGCGGTCAGGACGTGACGCGGTCCCACCAGCGTGGCGGTGCAGAACCCGCCGCTGGCCCGGTTGAGCCGGCCGATCGCGGCCCAAGGCCAAGCAACGGAATCGCGGGCGACACGGTCGTCGGTCCCGAGGATGCCCGGCAGCGCGTCCGACGGGGCAGACAGCGCCCGCACCGGGTAGAGAGCCACAAGAGCAAGGAGCAGGAGTCGGGCGCCGATGGTCATGTCGCAGAAGCGCGGGCCGGAGCGAGTCCGCCCCCTCACCCACCGAGCGGCCTTCCCGCTTCCGGCGGACCGGCAGTACCGTAAACCAAGGCCCGGCTGAATGTCGCGCGGAAAGCGGCCGGTCCCGAAATTGCCACGACTGCGCGGCTAACTCACATATCCGGTCCGCACCACGAAATCGCCGAAATGCTCCCCCGCCTCGCGCTCGGCCGCGAACCGGCGGATGATCGGCGTCAACTCCTTGAGGATGGTGTCCTCGCCGACATTCTCCAGGAACAGCGTGTTGAGCCTTTGCCCGTGGAAGCCGCCGCCGAGATAGACGTTGTACTTGCCGGGCGCGCGGCCGGTAAAGGCGATCTCCGCGAGGTAGGGCCGCGAGCAGCCGTTCGGGCAGCCGCTCATGCGAATGGTGATCGGCTCTTCCGCCAGCCCGTTCTCGGCCATGATCGCCTCGAACTTGGTGATGAGCTGGGGCAGATAGCGCTCGCTTTCGGCCATTGCGAGCCCGCAGGTCGGAAGCGCCACGCAAGCCATCGCAGAGCGCCGGAGCACGCTCGGCCGCGAGGTATCATCGAGGCCGTGAGCCCTCAGGAGAGCCTCGATCTCCGGGCGCTTTTCCGCGGTCACCCTCGCGATGATGAGGTTCTGGTTCGGCGTCAGGCGGAACTCGCCCGTATGCACTTGTGCGATCTCGCGCAGCGCCGTCATCAACGGAAAGTCGTCGGCGTCCTTGACGCGCCCGTTCTCGATGAAGAGGGTGTAGTGCTGCGTTCCGTCGAGGCCGTCCGTCCAACCATAGCGATCGCCGTTCGTGTCGAACCGGAATGGCCGGGCCTCACCGAGTTGCCAGCCAAGCCGCCCCTCCAGCTCCGACTTGAACCAATCGAGGCCGCGGTCGTCGATGGTGTACTTGAACCGCGCCCGCTTGCGGTCGACGCGGTCGCCGAAGTCCCGCTGAATCCGGACGACCTGCTCCGCCAGTTCGATCACCCGGTCCGGCGGGCAGAAACCGATGACGTCGGCAAGCCGCGGATAGGTGTTCGGCTCGTTGTCGGTCCGACCCATGCCGCCGCCGACGGTCACGTTGAACCCGGCCAGCTCGTCACCGTCGCGGATCGCAATGAAGCCCAGGTCATGGGCGTAGACATCCACGTCGTTCGACGGTGGAATGGCAAAGGCGATCTTGAACTTGCGCGGCAGATAGGTGCGGCCGTAAATCGGCTCTTCCTCCGCGGGGCTGCCGGCCACCGGCTTCTCGTCCAGCCAGATCTCGTGATAGGCGCGGGTCCTCGGCAGCAGGTGGTCGCTGACCCGCTTCGCAAGCTCGTAGACGCCGGCGTGAATCGCCGAGAAATCGGGATTGGGCGCGCACATCACACCGCGGTTGACGTCTCCGCAGGCGGCGATGGTGTCGAGGAGCGCCGCGTCCAACCCCTGGATCGTGCGCTTGAGGTTCTTCTTGATGACGCCGTGGAACTGGAAGGTCTGCCGCGTGGTCAGCCGAAGGGTCCCGTTTCCGTAATTGCGGGCAAGCTCGTCCAGCTTGAGCCACTGCCAGGGCTGGCAGATCCCGCCCGGAAGGCGAACGCGCGCCATGAACTGGTAGGCCGGCTCCAGCTTCTGGCGCCGCCGCTCGTCCCGCAGGTCGCGGTCGTCCTGCTGATAGGTGCCATGAAACTTCAGAAGCTGCTGATCGTCGCTCGAGATCGCCCCCGTGATCGGATCCTCGAGGCCCTGCGCGATCGTGCCGCGAAGGTGGTTGCTTCTGGCCTTGATCGTTTCGTTGGGGTGGAGCTTGTCCAGCGGCTGGGAGACGTCCCGGCTGCGGTCCGTCGCGGTACGAGGCGCGGTCATGGTTGGAATCCGATCAGTAAACGTCGCGCTGGTAGCGCTTTTCCCGTTGCAAGGTTTTGAGGTGGTCTTCCGCCTGTTCGCGGCTCATCCCGCCCTCGCGCTGGAAGACGTCGACAAGCGCCGCGTGCAGGTCGGGCGCCATGCCGTTCGCATCGCCGCAGACATAGAGGTGCGCACCCTCCTCAAGCCAGGCGTAGATGTCCCTCCCCTTCTCCAGAACGCGATGCTGGACGTAGACCTTCTTCTCCTGGTCCCGCGAGAATGCCACGTCCATGCGGCTCAGCACGCCGTCCTTCAGGAAGCGCTGCCACTCGAGCTGATAGAGGAAGTCCGTCCGGAACCGGCGCTCGCCGAAGATCAGCCAGTTCCGGCCGGCGGCGCCGGTTTCCTGTCGGTGCTGCAGGAAGGCCCGGAACGGCGCGACGCCCGTGCCCGCTCCCACCATGATGATCGGGGTCGAACCATCAGCGGGAAGCCGGAAGTTCTTGTTGCGCTCGACATAGACCGGAACGGTTTCGTCGAGGTCGCAGCGCTCGGCAAGGTAGGTGGAGGCCACACCCTTTCGATGCCGGCCGTGGCTGTCGTAGCGGACGACCGAAACCGTGAGATGGGCCTCGTCCGGGTAAGCCGCCGGGCTCGAGGCAAGCGAATAGAGCCGCGGCTGGAGCCGGCGCAGCATCTCCGTCAGCGCCTTGCCGCCGAGGCCCTCGACGGGAAACTCCGTCACGACGTCGATCACCTGCCGCCCGGCCATATAGGCCATGAGCTCGGACCGGTTCTCCGCCGCCGTGAGGGCGCGAAGCTTTCCGGCCTGGGCCGCGTTTCCATAGAGCTCCAGAAAGCGCGGCGTAAGGGCAGTGATCTCGTAATGCCGGGTCAGCGCCTCCCGAAGCGGGATCTCCGCGCCCCCTGCCGGCACGGGCTCCTCCCCGTCGAGCTTCAGCGCCTCGATGAGGGCCTCGACCATGTCCGGATCGTTCTGCGGAATGACGCCGAGGGAATCGCCCGGCTCGTAAGTCAGCCCGGCCCCTTCGAGAGACAGCTCGATATGCCGGGTCTCCTTGTCCGAGCCGCGGCCGTTGAGGACGATCGATTCGAGAACGGTCGCCGGGAACGGGTTCTTGGCGTCATGGACGACCGCCGCATGCGGGTGCGGCGAGGCCGACGGCACGGCGCCCGCCCCGGTGCCTTGAACGACGCTCAGCTTCGGGGTCGAGGGCCCGTCCTCCTTGGAGAAGAAACCGAGCACCGCCTCGATCCACTCGTTGGCCTGGTCCTCGTAATCGACGTCGCAATCGGCCCGTGCGTGGATCCGCTCCGCGCCCAGTTCCTGAAGCCGTTTGTCGATGTCCTTGCCGGTCTGGCAGAAATGCTCGTAGGTCGAATCGCCCAGGCCGAGGACGGCAAACTTCACGCCTTCGAGCCGGGGCGCCTTCCGACTGTGGAGGAATTCGTAGAAATCGGCCGCCGTGTCGGGCGGTGAGCCCTCGCCATGGGTGCTCGTCACGACAACGAGCCGCTTGACGCCCTTGAGGTCCTGGGGCCGGAAGTCGGCCGTATCCACGACCGTAGCCGTCAGGCCCTTCTGCCGGGCCAGCTCACCGGCGCGCTCGGCCAGGGCCGCGGCGTGACCGGTCTCCGATCCGTAAACGATGGTAATCGGGGTACCCCCCGTCGCCGGTGCCGCCGACGCGGCGTTCGCCGGCTGGGCGCGGCGGACGAAGCCCGCGAGATACCCGCTGATCCAGATCGCCTCCTCGGGCGACAGGGTCTCGAGCAAGCCGTCGAGCTGCCGGGCATGCTCCGACGTAAGCGGGCTGGTGTGTGCGAGGTCGAGCTTTGCCAGCATGATCCACCAAGTGCTTCGGGGCTTCGTCCGTCCTTCACGTCATCCAGAGAACCAAGCGTTCTCCGGCCGCCTTACAGGTTCGGCTGCGGGGTGACGCGGAGATAGGGCTTGAGCGCCTTCCACCCCTTCGGGAACTTGTCTTTGGCGACCTCGTCGGAGACCGACGGGACGATGATGACGTCGTCGCCGTGCTTCCAGTTGACCGGGGTCGCCACCTGATAGTTGGCGGTGAGCTGCAGCGAATCGATGACCCGCAGGATCTCGTCGAAGTTGCGGCCGGTGCTGGCCGGATAGGTGATCGTCAGCTTCACCTTCTTATCGGGCCCGATGATGAACACCGAGCGCACGGTCAGGGTGTCGTTGGCGTTCGGATGGATCATGCCGTAGAGGTTCGACACCTTGCGGTCGGCGTCGGCCAGCAGCGGAAAGTTCAGCGCCGTGCCCTGGGTCTCCTCGATGTCCTTGGCCCAGCTCTTGTGGTCGGGCAGGGGATCGACGCTGAGCCCAATCACCTTGACGTTGCGCTTGTCGAACTCGGGCTTGAGCCGCGCCACCTCGCCGAGCTCCGTGGTGCAGACCGGGGTGAAGTCCTTCGGATGCGAGAACAGCACCCCCCAGCTATCGCCCAGCCACTCGTGGAAACGGATCGGGCCTTCGGTGGACTCCTGCGTGAAGTCCGGCGCCGTATCGCCAAGTTGGATTGCCATTGTCAACTCCTCTCCTTGCCCTTGGTCGGGCGCGTCGGGACCGACGCGCGCGATTGTACACTCCGCGGATAATGGCTCTGGCCACAAAAAATCGCAAGCCGTTTTGTGGAATATCTTATTTTACGCGATCATGATGTTATTTTAACCAATGCTCTGACCTGTCGGCGCTCGCGCCGCATGTCTTATGCGTGGCCGACAGCCGCCGGTCGTTGGTAGTTTTTCGCGCCGCTGCGGGAGGTCACCCATGGCACAGCGATGGCAAGGCATTCCGTCGGTCCGGATACCGAGGTGCCGGCGCGGGTCGCGCGGGAGCCGAACCCGATGACGATCCTTGTGACGGGGAGCGCCGGCCACCTCGGCGAGGCGCTGATGCGGATCCTTCGCGCGGAGGGCCGGCGCGCGCTGGGCGTGGACATCAAGTCCTCACCCTTCACCGACCGCGTCGGCTCCATATGCGATCGGGACTTCGTCATGCGGTGCATGGACGGCGTGCGCGCGGTGATCCACGCGGCGACGTTGCACAAGCCGCATATTGCCACCCACACGAACCAGGCCTTCGTCGACACCAACGTCACCGGCACGCTGATCCTTCTCGAGGCAGCCGTCGCGGCCGGCGTCGAGTCCTTCGTCTTCACAAGCACGACGAGCGCGTTCGGGGCGGCGCTGACGCCCGCCCCTGGCGAACCGGCGGCGTGGATCACCGAAGACGTCGCGCCGATTCCCAAGAACATCTACGGCGTGACCAAGGTCGCGGCCGAAAGCCTGTGCGAGCTGTTCGCCCGCCAGCGGTGCCTGCCCACGGTCGTGCTGCGAACGTCGCGGTTCTTTCCGGAAGAGGATGACGATCCCGCGGTCCGGCAGAGGTACGACATCGCCAACGTCCAGGCCAGCGAGATGCTCTATCGTCGCGTCGATCTCGAAGACGTGGTGACGGCGCACCTCCTGGCGGTCGAGAAGGCGCCGGAACTCGGCTTCGGCCGATACATCGTCTCTGCGATCACGCCGTTCACGCCCGACGACCTGACCGCGCTTCGGCAGGACGCGCCGGGCGTCGTGCGCCGGCTGTTTCCCGAATACGAGGCGCATTTCGCCGCGCGCGGGTGGTCGCTGTTCCCGCAGATCGACCGCGTCTACGTGAACCGACTGGCGACGGCGGAGCTGGGGTGGCGGCCGAGATACGATTTCCGGCACGTGCTCGAATGTCTCCGCGCGGACAGGGACTTTCGCAGCCCGTTGGCGCGTGCCGTTGGCAGCAAGGGCTATCCCGCCGCGACGGAAGGCCCCGCCCCCCGCTGCCTAAGGCCGTTTGGAGCCCGAGCCCAGCTCAGCCCGTCAGGCTCTGGATTTCCGCGATGAACTGATCGGCCGAGCGGAGGCGGGCGTAGTGCCCGTCCATCGCTTCGATCGAGCGGCGGTGGCGCTCCTCCGAATAGGTCGCGCAGCCGTCCTCGATCTGGGTCACCAGGAAGCCGCGATCGGCCGCATCGCGGATCGCCGATTCGACGCATTGGTCCGTCAGCACGCCGAAGACCACGAGATACTCGATCCCGAGATTGCGCAGGACGTACTCGATGTTGGTGGCGTTGAAGACTCCCGACGCCGTCTTCGGGATGACGATCTCGTCGCCCGCCGGCGCCACCTCGTCGATCACCTTCGCCTCCCACGATCCCTTCGGGGCATGGATCCGCGAGATCTTGTGGTCGAGGCTGCGGTCGCGGCCGTCCAGCGTCAGGCTCTCGATGACGGTGAACATCACCTCGATCCCGGCGGCGCGGGCGGCCGCCAGGAGGCGGCGCTGCGCGGGAATCACCACCGTTTCGACCCGCTCGAAGAAGTAGCTCTTCTCGTGTTCCGGCGTCCCGGGCTGGCGAGCCCGCTCGCGCAGATGCGGCCCCACCTCCATGTTCTGCATGTCGATCGACAGGAGTGCCGTCCGGGCGGGCTCGATCGCCCGCTCGCGATAAGCGCCGCCCTCGGCGTCAATCGCCGGCAAGCCCGTGTTCGAGTTCATGGCACCTTGCTCCTTACCTGCTGGGCCCGCGCGTTCGGGCACGCCGCGCAAATTTTCCTCATCATTACAGATTGCGCAATATGAAGCGCTTCTGTAATTTTTCATCCGAGAGGCTCCTTCGCGTTCGCGGATCCTCCAAGACGGCGAAGCCGAGACAAGCGCCTTCGAGACGGGGAGTGGATGGGCGAGACAGGGCGGCCGGTACTCACGGCCGAGCATTTGACGCGCCGCTTCGGCGGCGTGATCGCGCTCAGCGACTATCGCCTCAACCTTGAGGAGGGCGAACTCCTCGGCCTGATCGGCCCGAACGGCGCCGGAAAGACCACCGCCTTCAACCTCCTGACCGGCGTTCTCCCGCCGTCGCGGGGGCGTATCCTGCTCGACGGCACGGACCTCACCGGCCACCGGCCGGAGCGCTTCGCCGCCGTCGGCATCGCGCGCACCTTTCAGAACATCCGTCTGTTCAAGGAGCTGACGGCCTGGGAGAACGTCGCCGTCGGCTACCACATGCGCCACGGCCCCGGCTGGTTCGCGACGATGCTCGGCCTGCCGTCCGTGCGCCGGCGCGAGCGCGCGATGCGCGACTGGGCGGCGGAGCTCCTGGCCGCGGTCGGCCTGGGCGAGGCGGTGGACCGGCGGGCCGGCGACCTGGCCTATGGCGACCAGCGCAAGCTGGAGATCGCCCGTGCGCTGGCGACCGAGCCGCGCGTCCTGCTTCTCGACGAGCCGGCGGCCGGCATGAACAGGACGGAAACCGGCCGGCTGATGGAGACGATCGCCGCCCTGCATGGCAGCCGCGACCTGACCATCGTCGTCGTCGAGCACGACATGCGGCTTGTCATGAACCTGTGCCGGCGCATCCAGGTCCTCAACCGCGGGGAGCTTCTCGCGGAAGGCACGCCGGCCGAGATCCAGGCCAACCCGGCCGTCATCGAGGCGTATCTCGGATCGGGGCGGAGGCGCGGCGATGCTTGAGGTCGCGGACGTCTCCGTCTGGCGCGGCGCCTCCAAGGTGCTCGACCGCATCAGCCTCAGGGTCGAGGAAGGCGAGATCGTGGTTCTGCTGGGCGCGAACGGGGCCGGCAAGACCTCGACGCTGATGACCATTTCCGGCCTGCTGCGCCCGCGGGAAGGCGGCATCCGTTTCCGGGCGGACGGGCGAGAGCACGATCTGGCGCGGCTGGCGCCGGATCGCATCGTCGGCCTCGGCATCGCCCATTGCCCGGAGGGCCGTCAGATCTTCGCCTCGCTGAGCGTACGCGAGAACCTGGTCATGGGCGCGTTCCTGCGCCGCGACGACGCGGTCGCAAGCGACCTCGACCGGATGATGGACCTGTTCCCGGTTCTGGCCGAGCGCGCCTCCATGCGCGCGGGGCTCCTTTCGGGAGGCGAGCAGATGATGCTCGCCATCGCCCGCGCCCTCATGTCCCGCCCCAGGCTTCTGATGCTCGACGAGCCGTCGCTCGGTCTGGCGCCGCAGGTGATCGACCGCATCTTCGACATCATCGAGGATATCCGCGCGCGGGGGACGACGGTGCTGGTCGTCGAGCAGAACGCGACCATGGCGCTGGATCTCGCCGACCGGGCCTATGTGCTCGAGACGGGACGCATCACGCTGTCCGGCCCGGCGGACAAGCTCGCGCGCGACCCGCGGGTGCGCGAGGCCTATCTGGGCCTCGGCGGAGGAACCGCGGAGACGGAGGCGCGGGCATGAGCGCCTATCTCCTGCAGCAGATCATCAATGGGCTCGTCCTCGGCTCCATGTATGCGCTCGTCGCGGTCGGCTTCTCGATGATCTATTCGATCGTGCGGCTGATCAACTTCGCCCATGGCGACGTGGTCATGATCGGCGCCCTCTCCACCTTCTTTGCCTTCGCCGTGATGGGCCTGCCCCTGTGGGTCACCATCCCGGCGACGGTCGTGATCGGGGCCGCCGTCGCCGCGCTTATCGACCTTCTGGCGTTCCGCCCGCAGCGCGGGGCGCCGCAGGTGAACGGGTTCATCACCTCGCTCGGCGTCTCGATCCTCATCCAGAACGTCGCCATCCTGCTGCTCACGGCGCAGCCCCGCCCGCTCCGGCTGCCCTCCGCGCTCAAGGCCAATCTCGACCTGTTCGGGACGCGGCTGTCGGTTCTCGACGGTCTGATCGTGGCGAGCACCGTTCTGGCGCTGGTCGTCCTCACCCTGTTCGTGCGGCGCACGCGCCTCGGCATCGCCATGCGGGCGACGGCGGAGAACCCGCATGCGGCGCAGCTCGCGGGCATCCCGATCAACCGGGCGATCATGACGGCCTTCGCGGTCGGCGGCGCGCTCGCGGGCTTCGCCGGCCTGATGTGGGGCGGGCGCTACGGCCAGGTCGACCCGCTGATGGGCTTCGTGCCCGGGCTGAAGGCCTTCGTCGCGGCCGTCATCGGTGGTGTCGGCAGCCTGACCGGGGCGGTGCTCGGCGGCTATCTCCTCGGCCTGGCCGAGGTGATGCTGGTCGGCTTCCTGCCGAGCGACTACGGCGCCTATCGCGACGCCTTCGTCTTCGGCCTTCTCATCCTCGTCCTGCTGGTCCTGCCGAACGGCTTGCTGGGCCAGAGCTCGGAAGACCGGGCATGAAGGCGCTGCTACGCTCGCCCGCAGTCTTCGGCCTCGTCGCGCTCGCCTGCGGCGTGGCCTTCGTCGCCTTCGCAGAGTTCCGACTGTCGTCCTTCGAGCGGACGATCATCGGCCTCGCCGGCGTCAACATGATCCTGGCGGTGAGCCTGTCCTTCTCCAACGGGCTGACCGGTCTGTTCTCGCTCGGCCACCCTGCCTTCATGATGGTCGGCGGCTACGTTGCCGCGATCCTGACCTTTCCGGCGAGCCGCAAGAGCTTCATGCTGCCCGACCTGCCGGGGTGGCTCGCCGGCGTCGAGTGGGCCCTGTTTCCGGCGACGCTGATGGGCGGTCTCGCCGCGGCTCTCGTCGCGGTGGTCACGGGCTTTCCGGTGCTGCGGCTGCGCGGCCATTACCTCGCCGTGGCGACGCTCGGCCTCATCATCATCGCGCGCGTCATCATCAATAACGCGGACGGGCTGACGCGCGGCGCGCTGGGCCTGTCGGGCATTCCGCGCCTGACCGATCTGTGGTGGGTGCTGGGCTGGCTCGCCGTGACCTTCCTCGTCACCTGGCGGCTCAAGCATTCCTCCGTCGGACGCGCCCTTCTCGCCATCCGAGAGAACGAGCTGGCGGCCGCCTGCATCGGCGTCCACCGGTCGGCGAACCGGCTTGCCGCCTTTGTCGTCGGCGCCTTCTTCGCCGGCGTCGGCGGCGCGCTCTGGGCCCATCTCGTCACCAACCTGACGCCGGGCTCCTTCGACATCCTGCTGGCCTTCATGCTCGTCGTGATGGTCGTCATCGGCGGCTCCGGCAGCCTCGTCGGCGCCGCGCTCGCCGCGGTGATGCTCAGCGTCGTCACCGAGTTGATTCGACCGATCGAGCGGGAGCTCGGCGCCTACGGTCTCGTGCAGATCACCATCGCCGCGATCCTGATCGCCGTTCTTCTCCTGCGCCCGCAGGGATTGTTTGGCTCGGGCGAGCCGGTTTCGCGCCGGCCCGTCGAGCCCATCGGCCGGGCCCTGAAGCCCGCCTCATCAAACCGACAGGAGGTGTCACAATGAAGCGACGCAGCTTGCTTGCCGGGGTCGGCGCGTTGGCGCTGACCGCGAGCCTCGGGTTCGGCCTCGACGGGGCCGCGACCCAGGAGGGACCAATCCGCATCGCCGCCCTCTACAACCTGACCGGCGGCATGTCCTCGATCGACGCGCCGGCGCTGAGGGGGGCGCAACTCAAGGCCGAGCAGGTCAACAAGGCCGGAGGCGTGCTCGGCGGCCGCATGATCGAGATCGTGCCCTACGACACGCGCACCGACCAGGCCGCCACCGCCACCGCCGCCCAGGAAGCGGTCTCCGAGGGCGTCGTTGCCGGCATCGGCTACGGCGACACCACCTTCGTCATGGCCGCGGCGCCGACCTTCCAGCAGGAGGGCATCCCGTTCGTCACCTCAGGCGCAACGCATCCCATGCTGCCCAGCTGGGTCGGCGACTGCATGTTCATGACCGCCTTCGGCGACGACGACCAGTCCTATGCCATCGCCGACTACGCCATCGACAAGCTTGGCATGAAGCGCGTCGTGGTGTGGACCGACCAGAGCATGGACTTCACCAAGGCGCTGTCCCAGTTCTTCAAGGAACGCTTCGGGGAGCGCGGCGGGGAGATCGTCGCCGAGGACAGCTTCATGATGGGCGACACCGACTTCTCCGCCCAGATCGCGCGTCTCGACGCGATCGAGCCGGCGCCGGACGGCGTGTTCATCTCCGCGATCCCGAGCGAAGCCGGCATCACCGTGCGCCAGATCCGCGAGGCGGGACTCGACCTGCCGATCCTCTCCGGCGACGGCTTTGACACGCCGCTCGTCGCCGACGTGCCGGGACCCGAGCTGGCGAACGACGTCTACTTCTCCACCCACACCTTCCGCGCCGACAACCGGCCGGAGGTACAGTCCTTCATCGAGGCCTATGAGGCGAAGTTCGACACGCCGCCGGAGAACGCCTTTGCGCCGCTCGGCTACGACGCGGTGGGCCTCGTCGTCAACGCAATCGAGAAGGCAGGAAGCGCGGAGCCGCAGGCCATCTGCGAGGCGCTGCGCGAAACGCGCGGCTACACGGCCGTGACGGGCGAGATCTCTTATACCCGCGCGAGCATGGTTCCGCCCAAGCCGATCTCGATCATCGCCGTCCAGGGCGGAGAATACGAGGTGGTCGAGATCTGGCGGCCGGAGTAAGGCTCCGCGTCCTCCGGCGCGAACTGGCGCCTGGCATCGACGCCCGGCGAGGGCGCGGGGGCAATCGCCGCCCCGGCGCCCTTGTCGGGACCCGATTTTCTCAAGACGTGAGGCGATCGACATGGCGATCGAACGTGAATCCTTGGTCATGGTGTGCTGCTCGGACATTGCCGGCCAGGTGCGCGGCAAGGGCTTTCCGCGCCGCGACCTGGAGCAACGATGGAAGCTCGGTGTCGGCTGGACGCCGACCAACATCATGATCAACTGTTTCGGCCGCATTCCGGCCACGCCTTGGGGCGCGCTCGGCGATTTGCTCCTGGTGCCGGACCCGGCGGGCGAGGTGTTTCTCGATTTCGGCGATGGCGGCCCGCCGGAGCACTTCATCCTGGGCGACATCAAGACGCTCGATGGCGCGCCGTGGGACTGCTGCCCGCGAAGCTTCCTGCGCCATGCGCTGCAGAAGCTTGAGGCCGAGACGGGCTTCCGGCTCATCGCCGCCTTCGAGCACGAGTTCTATTGCACCGGCGCGGACGACCGGGTCGGCGATTCCTACGCGCTCAGTTCTCTGCGGGGCGTGGAGACGTTCGTTGAGACCCTGCTCGGCGCGCTGCGCGCCGCCGGCCTTGAGCCCGAAACCTTCCTGCCCGAATACGGGCCGAAGCAGTTCGAGGTGACGGTGAAGCCGGCACCGGGGCTGGAAGCGGCCGACCGCGCCGTCAAGCTGCGGGAGATCACGCGCGCCGTCGCCCGCCGGCAAGGCATGTGCGCCAGCTTCTCGCCGGTGGTCACCCACGGCATCGTCGGCAACGGCGTGCACATCCACTTCAGCCTGACCGACCGCGATGGCCGGCCCGCCACCTACGATCCGAACGGCCCCGGCGGCCTGAGCGCGGCTGCGGCGAGCTTTGCCGCCGGCATCCTGCGCCACGCCCCGGCCATCTGCGCCGTGACGGCGCCGAGCGTAATCTCGTACGAGCGGCTGAAGCCGCATTCCTGGTCCGCGCACTGGATCAACCTTGGCCTGCGCGACCGCGAGGCGCTGATCCGGATCTGCCCGGTGCCGGAGGACCCGTCGGTCGACGCGGCCAAATGCTTCAACCTCGAGTATCGCGCGGCCGACGCGGCGGCGAGCCCCTATCTGCAGCTCGGCATGCTCGTCCATGCGGGCCTCGAAGGCATTCGCGACAAGCTGCCCGCGCCCGCGATCTCGCAGGGCGATCCGGGCAACCTGTCCGCCGAGGAGCGCGCGGATCGCGGAATCGGCGAGCTGCCGACGAGCCTGGGAGCGGCACTCGACGCGCTGGAGGCGGATGAAACGGCGCGCGGCTGGCTCGGGGCCTCGCTCGCCGAAGCCTATCTCATGCACAAGCGCGGCGAGGCGGAGATGGCGGCCGGCAAGACGATCGAGGAGCTTTGCCGGCTTTACGCGCAAGCCTATTGAGGACGGAACGATGGCGACCGCAACCTCCCTCTCCGATTCGGGCGAACGCGCCGTCCTGACCGCGGGCGACCCCGACCCCGTCGGCATCGAGAATCCGCAAAGCGACGCGCCCTTCCTCCTCATCTGCGACCACGCCGGCAATGCCGTCCCGGCCCGGCTTGGCGATCTCGGCCTCGCACCCGAGGAGCTGAACCGACACATCGCCATCGACATCGGCGCGCTGTCGGTGGCGCGCCGCCTGGTCACGCTTCTGGACGCGCCGCTCTACTATCAGCGCTACTCGCGGCTCGTCGTCGACTCCAACCGGCAGCTCCACGCGGCCGACTCGATGCCCACGCTCAGCGACGGGACCGAGGTGCCGGGCAACCGCGGGCTGTCGCCGGAGGAACGGGAGGCCCGGGCCCGGGCGATCCTGGCCCCCTATCACGACCGGATCGAGGAGGCGATCGAACACCGGCTTTCGCGCGGCCGGGAGACGATCCTCGTCTCGGTGCACAGCTTTACGCCAAAGCTGAAGGCCCGGCCCACGGACCGGCCCTGGCATGTCGGCGTCTGCTGGGGCGAGGACGACCGCTTCGCCCGCCACACCCTCGCGGCGCTGGCGGCCGAGCATGACCTGCGCGTCGGCGCCAACGAGCCCTATTCCGTAGACATGGTGAACGACTACTCCATCCCGCTTCACGCCGAGCGGCGCCGCCTTCCCTATGTGGAGTTCGAGATTCGTCAGGACCTCCTCTCGGGCGAACGGGAAGCGCAGGAATGGGCGGACAGGCTGGCGCGCGTCCTGCGGCGCGCACGCGAGACGTTCCGCGCGGAGGGGGTGTGAGATGGCGCGCATGTCCGGACCGGCGCGGAACGCGCCGCTTGATCCTCGATCGACGGCGATCCTTGTTATCGACGTGCAGAAGGGCATCTTCCGCGCCGAGGCGGAGCGCGAGCGGCCCTATTTCTTCCGCAGCGCGCGTGACACGGTTATCCCGAACATCCGCCGGCTGATCGACGCCGGCCGCGCGGCCGGGGCAGAGATCGTCTATACCGTGATCCAAAGCCTGACGCGTGACGGGCGCGACCGGAGCCTCGACTACAAGCAGACCGGCTTCCACATCCCGCCCGGCAGCCGTGAGGCCGAGGTGATCGACGAGATCGCGCCGGGCGAGGACGAGATCGTCCTGCCCAAGACCTCGTCCAGCCTCTTCAACTCGACGAACTTCGAGTATCTCCTGCGCAACATGGGGCTCGACACCGTCGTCGTGACCGGGTTCCTCACCGATCAGTGCGTCGATCACAGCGTGCGCGACGGCGCGGACCGGGGCTTCCGCATGGTCTGCCCCATCGACGCCTGCACCACGGACAGCGAGGAGCGCCACCGTGCGGCCATCAACGCCTTCAAGGGCTATTGCCGGCAGGCGACGACGGCCGAGTTGGTGGCGGAGCTGGAGAGCGGACGGCCGGCACCCCGCGGCGCCTGACGCCCGACCCTTCCCGCCTTACTTCCTCATGGCCGCGCGGATCGATTCGATGCGGGCGATGCGGTCACGGCCGTCCTGGCCGCGCCGCTCGCCGAGGCGGGCGATGATGCTTTCGAACTGGACCAGGCTGGCGATCGTCGAATCGAACAGGGACGGCACGGCAACCGGCGCCGTGAGCACGTAGGCGGCGCTGGCGGCGACCGGGGACATCCACTCGTCCGTGATCGCAACGACCGTGGCGCCCTGGGCGGCCGCCTGCGTGCCGAAGGCGATGACGTCTTCCTGATAGCGGCGGAAATCGAAGACGAAGACGACCGTGCGCCGGTCTATGTCGACAAGATACTCCACCCAGGTGGCAGACTGCCCCTCGACCAGGTGAACGTTGCGGCGGATCTCGCGCAGCATCAGGAAGACCCATTTGGCGAAGGCGCCGCTGAAGCGCCCGCCGATGAGATAGACCGGACGGCGATCCTGGGCGAGAAGATCGACGATGGCGGTGACGTCCTCCTCGGACAGCAACGCCATGGCGCGCCCGATGTTCTCGATCACCCGCCGGCCAAAGGCGGCCGTGCTGCCCTTCGGGGCGGAGGGGAACTCCGCCACCTGCCCGTAGCGCGTCAGCGGCGACTGCACGACCGCCGCCAGCTCTTCGCGGAGCTGCCGCTGGAAATCGGCATAGCTCGGAAAGCCGAGCTTGGCGATGAAGCGCAGGACCGAGGGCGCCGAGGTCCGGGCGCGCCGGGCGAACTTCGCGACCGTTTCCAGCCCGGCCATCGGATAGCTGGTGAGCAGCGTCTGGGCGACACGCCGCTCGGTGCGCGTCAAGGCGCCCGTCTGCGCGCGAATGCGCTCGGCGATCGTGGCCGCCGGCGCCGGCAGGTCGAAAGGCTCTTGCATTGTAACAGATGTTACAGGAAAGCCGGGCGCGGGGCCATCTCCGTCGCACGGACGCAGCCTTGCCGCGTGCAGCGGCGCTCTTATTGACCGGCAAGGGCCTTCAGAAAGCCGTCGGTGGCCCGCCGCATCTCCTCCGCCTGCCGGGTCAGTTCATCCGCCGAATCCGAGAGCTCCGCAGCCACCTGATTGCTGACCGCGCTCGCGGACACGACGGTCCTGATGTCCTCAAGCAGCGCGCCGGTGCCGGAGGCAGCCCGGGCCATGGTATGGACGATCTGCCGGATTTCCGTGCCCTGCTGCTGGATGGCGTGGGTCATCTGGTCGGCTTCCTCGGCGACCTGCTTGATCGTCGCCTGTATCCTCTCGAGGACCTCGGCCGTTGCCGTCGATGAGGACTGGATCGCCTGGATCTGTCCGGCGATCTCGCCGGTGGCACGTTGCGTCTGCTGGGCCAACGCCTTCACCTCTGAGGCGACGACGGCGAAGCCCTTGCCGGCCTCGCCGGCCCGCGCCGCCTCGATCGTGGCGTTGAGAGCGAGCAGATTGGTCTGCTCGGCAATCTCGGTGATGAGATCGACGACCTCGCCGATCTTGCGGGCGCTTTCGATCAGCCGGGCGATCGCCGCATCGGCTTCTACCGCTTCTGTAACCGCCCTGTTGGCGGTTCCGGCCGCGTTCGCCATTCCGCTGTCCAGGTCGGCAATCGCCCTTGCGGTTTCTTCGGCGCGACCGGAGGCTTCGCTCACGTCGGCCGAGGCCCGCTGGGCACGCTCGCTTGCGGAGTTCACGACGTTGCTGGTCTCGTCCGCCTTGCATTGCATCAGCTGCGAGGCATTGCGGACACCACTCGCCGATTCCAGGAGCGAAGACACCAGGGCGCCGACGTCCCTGCGGAACATGTCGACAAGCTCGATCTGCTGCGTGACGACCGACCAGACAGCCATCGCGCCGGTGTAGGTGCCACTGGCGTTGTGGATGGCGAAGACCTGAAGATCGAGCACGACGGGTCCCAGCGTGACCTGCTGCCGGATCGGCATCTGCCCGGGATCCTTAAGGCGCGATCGGAGTGCGGACAGGCTCGGGAACAGCTGATCGAGCGGCTTTCCGACGAAATCGTCCGCCGACCGGCCCCCCAGCGCCGCCTCGGCCGGCGCCAAGCTCTCTTTGCCGGTTGCGTTGATGTAGGTGATCGTGAAGTTATTGCTTGGATCGCTCCAGGCAACCCCGGCGGGCACGTTGTCGATCATGACCATGGCCGACTCGAACCATTCGGTCATCTGTTGTGCCCGCGCGCGCAGTTCCTCGACCTCCCGATGCCGGCGAAACAGCGCCCTCAGCGAGAGCATCTCCCCCCAGACCTCGCCCCGATTATTCTTGGTTTCGATGACATTATGGCTACGAAATCCTTAAGAACCGATGTATGGGTACCCGTGCGGCAAGCCGGCGGCCACCCATCGTGTTAAGCGTCTGCCTTGCGGTATGCGCTCGACGGCGGAAGGAGAGATGGCGATGCGGTCCGGACGTTTGCGAATGGGAATCGTCGTCTGCGTCGCGGTGCAGGCCGTGCTTGGCCTCGTGGCCGTGACGGTGGCCGGCTGCGCGACCGAACCGCGCGTGTGCTACGAGACCGTGGAGCACCCGGAGTTCGGGCGCGTCCTGCAGCGCGCGCCATGCCCGACCGACGGGGAGGAGCCGTAACCTGCCCGGGGCAAGGCGACACACCGACCGCCTCAGTTTCGGCGCCAGCGTCCAGGCAGCCAGACGGGCGGCGTCGCATCCGCCCCTTGCCGCGCCGGTCCCGCCGACCTGTACCGTCCCCGCGGGGTTGGTCGCGGGCCGATCATCATCGACATCGCCGACTGATCGCCATCGGCCATCCAATCGCCGTCTGCCGACCGAAGGCAGCGGAATCGGAATTCGCACGAGGTCCAGTGGACCTCGAACCGCTCGAAGACCACGCGCTTGACTTCGATCGCGTCGGCGACCGCTCGCTCCCGCTTCGCGTTCTCTGCATCGCCGCCCGGCCGCGGGACAATCCGCACCGAATAGAGCAGGCCTTCGACCGCGCCCCCGGTCCCGGCCAGCGGCAGCACGAGGTGCGTCACCCAGATATGCCCGCCCCCTGCGAGCCGGAGCGCCGTTTCCGAATAGACGGGCGCGCGGGCGCGACGGGCCGTCGCGCACACCGCGCGCAGCTGTGGCCAGGCGGCGGCCGACGGCAAGCCCTCGGGATAGAACGCAGCGCAACGCGCCGGGACAGGACCCTGCCGGAACATCCGTGCCCGCGGTGAAGCGTGAATCATGCCGATGTCCGGCAGAAGACTCGCGATCATGTCGAGCTCGAGCTCGTTCATGCGCGGCATGTCTCGCCCGCCGCGCTGCAACAGCCAGAAGGCAAAGACCGTCGTGTGCAGCGTATCGTCGATGTGATCGTGAACCGGATGCCGAGCTATCGCCATGTCGCCTCCGTTCAAGGGCGGCGAACGAGTTGTGCCCGGGCGGCCGGCCCCCACCCGTGACTCGTCCGCCGGTCGGGCATCATGGAACAGCCTGTCCTCCTCCCGGTCCCCGGTACGCCCCGGTTCGCCGCGACCGTTCCCATTGCCCTGTTGCGGCCGCGAGAGCCCCAGATTGCGCGCGTCCGGCGATCCGCGGAATCGGGAAAATCCTGAACCGGTGCACCGCGCATCCCGACGTAGAACTCTCCGGCCGACGCCGAACTCTCCGGCGGTGCGCGCCGTCTCAGGAGTCGAGGCAAACCAGCCCCATGCGCGCGGCATAGCGGATCAGACCGACGGCATCCCGAATGTTGAGCCGCTCCATCACCGCGGCACGGTGCGTCTCCACCGTCTTGACGCTCAAGCCCAGGATGTAGCCGATCTGCTTGACGTTCTTGCCCTCGGCCAAGAGCTGCAGCACCTCCCGTTGGCGCAAGGTCAACCGGTCGAGCGGGCTGTGGCCGGCGGTCGCCAGGTCGAGATAGTCTTTGACCAAGGCGCCGGTCACCGACGGCGACAGATAGATGTTTCCGCTCGCCGCGGACCGGATGGCCGTCTCCAGCTCCGCCCTGGTTCCCCCCTTCAGCATGAATCCGGAAGCGCCGGCGCGGAGCGCGCGCCGGATGTACTCCTCGCCGCTGTGGATCGTCAGGATGACCACTCTGATCCTGTCGTCAATCTTCCGCAGCCTTTCGGTGGCGTCGAAGCCGTTCAGGTCAGGCATCGAGATGTCCATCAGAACGACATCCGGCTTCTGTTCGGCCGCCCGCGCGACCGCCTCTCGTCCGGTCGCGGCCTCGTCGATCACCTCGATCTCGTCGAGCGTGTTCAAAAGCGCCCGGACCCCTTCCCGCAGCAGCGCGTGGTCGTCCGCGATGAGAACCCGGATTGCGTCCGTCATGCCACCCACATCACGCCCATTCGGCCGTTCCGTTTTCCGCTTACGATGTCGTCATTCCGATACCGCCCCTGCGCCAGACCAGCCGGCGTCCGGCCGATTGACTTTGCCTCAGAGCCGCGGCCCGCGACATTGGGGAAAACCCCGAAATCCGTTGCCAGGTGAATCCCCGCGAACGGCACCCGGCCGGATCGATTCCGGGCCTTGGCCCGTCCAGGCGGCGAAAAAGTCGGCGGGTCGTCCGGAGCGGAAAACGAGGGATGTCGGACGACCCGCCAAGGGGGAGATCGTCTGTAGGAGACAGTCTGGACAGATCCTATCCACACTGTTGAGGCGGCCTGATCGTCACGGCAGGCCACCACGGAGGAAGTCTGGCGGCGCGGCACCGGGACGTGAAGTCAGGAATATCCCGAGCCATTTCTCGGAGATTCCCCGAGCGCGCCACGCCTCGACCGCAAGCCTCGGCCGCGCCGCGTCCCGCCGCGAAGCGATTTCGTTGCCGCCGGCGCCACAGGCCGATCCTCACCAGGCTGAACGCGCCGGCGGCCGAGACAGCATCGCGGCAGGGAGCGAGGGCCGCTCTCGCCTCGGATCTCCCGTCACGCATTCCGATGCCCTCCGGCCACAGCCTTCCTTTAGGCCGTTTGCCGCTACCCGGAGATGCAGATGAATCGCGTCGGCGTCTGAAGTCGGAGGAATCCCGAGTTCGTCACCCGAGGCTCCGCTAAAAGAGCCAAACAGAACCCGTTCGCGAGCTGCGTTGGGCCGGCATTCTCTCGCGCGTCTGGGCAGTGTCTCAGTTTGAACCTGCTACTGGTGATGAGTGAACAGACAACTTTCGAGGCGACTGGAATAGAGCAGAGGTACTTGAGAGCCTCAAGACAATTCGCTATTTTCCCCGCATCGACTGAGTGGCAACTAGGGTTCCGGACGGCAGCCCCGTCGCTGGACCGAGCGTTGCAGAAACCGTGGGAGTTCCACGGCTGCACCCGAGGGGCAAAATCCCAGAGGCGGAGAAGTCGAGATCAACCAGCGCCGTTTGGCGCGTTAGGAGGTCTCGATGGCGCTTGCCCCGCTGCTGCTTGTTGTTTTTGCATCCTTCATCCATGCAAGCTGGAACCTGCTTGCCAAGAGGGCTGCCTCGGTCGGCCCTGTCTTCGTTTTTGCCTATAATTTGATCGCCTGCATCGCCTATGCACCGTGGGTTCTTTATCTGCTGATACAGGGCAACGGCATCGCCTGGACATGGACGGGCGTGGGCTTCGTCTTGCTCAGCGGTCTGGTCCATCTGGCCTACAGTCTCTGCCTGCAAAAGGGGTATCAGGTTGCCGACCTTTCGGTCGTCTATCCCGTCGCGCGGGGAACCGGCCCGATGCTCTCATGGCTGGGCGCGATCCTGATCCTCGGGGAAACGCCATCGGGGCAAGGCGTGCTCGGTCTGCTCCTCGTGGTCGCGGGGATCGGCCTAATCGCCACGCAGGGCGATCTGTCCGCCTTCCGGCGTCCGGGCGGGCAATCCGGGGTGTGTTGGGGCACAGCGACGGGGGGCTTGATTGCGTCCTATACGGTCGTGGACGCCTATGCCGTCAAAGCCATTGGGATCGCGCCGGTCGTGCTCGACTGGTTCTCGAACCTGCTGCGCTTCTTCCTACTGGCACCGCTTGTCATCGCGAATCCGCGCCGGGCCATTGAGGCCATGCGCGGCTATTGGTGGATCGCGATCGGTGTCGGCCTACTCTCGCCGCTCTCCTACATCCTCGTGCTGGCGGCGCTGACCTCGGGAGCGCCGCTCAACCTCGTCGCTCCGATGCGCGAAATGTCCCTGATGGTTGGCGCGCTTCTGGGAATGCTGATCCTGCGTGAGAAGGTCGGACCATCGCGGCTTGTGGGGTGCGGGGTGCTGATCGCTGGCATCATCCTGCTCGCCAGGGCGTAAGCGTCAGGTTTCGGGAGGCGTATTGCGCGCATTGATGCGTCTCAGATCAGGGCGGATAGCCGGAATTCAAATTGAGACACGACGCGCATCCGCTTGGCCTTCCGGCAGGACAAGGCCTGAATGCCTGCTCCCCGGTCAGGGCCGCGCGGACATGCGCTCGAAATCAACCGCTAGGATGCGGTCCGGCCCAGATGCGCCTCGTGACTGAGCGGGAAGACGAGCTCGCCGACGAGCCCCGCCGGCTCGTAGCCGATCATCACCTCGCCATCGAGATCATAGGCGACGGTGCGGCGGATGAGCTGCACGCCGAACCCCTCGGCGGCGGGCGGTTGCACGGTCGGCCCGCCCGTTTCCCGCCACTGCAGAGACAAGCGGCCCTCCGGGCCGTCGCGGCGCCAACGGACCTCGACCCGTCCCGTCGGAACGGACAGCGCCCCGTACTTCGCCGCGTTGGTCGCGAGCTCGTGCAGCACCATGCTGAGGCCGAGCGTCTGCTTGGGAGACAGCTCCACCTCGGGGCCCTCGGCCAGCACCGCGCCGCCGACACCGGCGTGCGGGCGCAAGGCCTTCCAGACGACGTCGGCGAGCCCCGCCGATTGCCACTGCGTCTGCGTCAGCAAGCCGTGCGCCGCGGCGAGCGCGCGCAGCCGGCCCATGAAGGCCTTTCCGAACGCCTCCGGCGACGGCGCGTGCCGAAGCGTCTGGGCGGCGATCGCCTGCACCACCGCGAGCGTGTTCTTGACCCGGTGGCTGAGTTCCGCGGTAAGCAGCCTCTGCTGCGCCTCGCCGCGCTTGCGCTCGGTGATGTCGAGGAAGGCCCCTATCGCTCCCGTCACCGCTCCGGTCTCGTCTCGCAGCGGGATTGCGTCGCCGTAGAGATAGCGCGAGTCGCCGTCGGCGAACCGGATCTCCTCCTCGTGTCCGCGAACCGTCTCGCCGCGCGCGGCCCGCTGCAGGGGAAGCGCCGGGCCCAGGATCTCGGCGCCGTTGGCGAAAACCTTGAAGTGCGCCGTGGCGTCGGTGGCGGCCGTTTTCGACAGATTGCTTCCGGGCGGCAACCGGAGGAGCTCGTAGGTGGCGCGACTGCCGCTGATCACGCGGCACTCCGGATCCTCCGCCACGAAGACGATGGCCGGCACCGCATCGAGCAGCGCCGCAAGCTCTCCCGCGCGTGCCCGCTCGCGCCGTTCGCTCTCCCGCAGGCGCTCCTCGCCGTGCTTCCGCTCGGTGATGTCCTGGACGATGCCAAGGACGTGGTCGAGCGTGCCATCCGGTCGCAGAACCTTTTCGGCAACCTCCGAAATCGTCCGCACCGCGCCGTCGGCCCTCAGCACGCGGTAGGTCTGAACCCGTTCCCGCCGGTCGCTTTCAAGAAATGCCTGCATCGAACGAAGGACGACCTCGCGGTCCTCCGGATGCACGAACCGGTCCACATACTCCTTGTTCGACACCACGAGGTCCTGGGACCGCAGGCCGAAGAGCGCGGCGCCCGCGGGCGAGTATTCCGACCGTCCGCCACGAGGGTCCATCTCGGGATCGGGCGTCCAGACCCAGTGGCCGAGCCGGGCCAGCGTCTGCGCGCGGTGGAGAAGCGCCTCGCTGCGTCTCAGCGCCCGCTCGGTCCGGTCCCGCGCCGCCGCCGCGGCCCGCAGCAGCGTCCCGGCCCGCCCGAGGGCCCGGCCGACCGCATCGACCTCGCGAAGCCCGGCCGGCGGGCGGTCCGGCATTTTCCCGCGCGCGAGCGCGAAGGCGGCGTGCCGCAGCGACAGAATCGGCTTGGCGATCCGATCGGCAATGACCGCCGCGAGCAAAGCGGCCACGCCAGCCAGCAGTGCGCCGCCGCCCGCCGTGATCCACAGCCCGCGCTGGAGCGGCGCCTCGAGATCGTCCTGTGGAATGCCGATCACCGCCGTCCATCCCGTCGCCGGCAGGCTCGAGAAGATCGCGACGACCGACTCGCCTTCCCGTGAGTCCACCAGGACGCTGCCTTCCGATGCCGAACGAATCGCCGCGCGCAAGGCCGGCGTAGCCTCGAGGCCGACGTAGCGCTCAGACGAAAGATTGCGGGCGAGGATCATGCCGTTGCGATCGACAATCGCAGCGATCCATCCCTCGGGAAGGGTCTGGGAATCGAAGAGATCGTCCAGCGAATTGAGCGGAACCTGCATCGACAGGGCATAGTCGACGCGGCCGGCGACCGTGACCGGGACGTCGACGCTGACCCGAGGCTGGCCGTCGAGCGCGCTCGGGAACAGATCCGACACCGTGGGCCGTCCCGTCTCGAACACCTGGCGCACGGCCGTGCGGTCCCGCGCGTCCGGCAGCGGGACCGACGGCGGAAGCCGCGTATCGAGAAGGCGGTGCCCGTCCCGGTCGAACAGCACGATCGCCGTACCCTCCGGCTGGCGCGCGAGGAACAGTTCGGCCTGCAGGCGGAAGCCGGCGAGCCCGCCCGTCTGCAGAGGAATCGCGGTCGCCAGTGTCTCCACCGCCATCACCTTGCTGCGCAGATCGCGCTCGACCGCGAGCGTGAACGCACGCGCGAGCCCCCGCGAATGCTCCTCAAGGCGAGCCCGCTCCGTCTGATAGGAGCGCACGACCATGAACGCGGCGAACAGGACGAGGGGCAGCGCGATGGCGACCGCGAGCAGGACCAGCCGGGAGCGGAGCGAGTGGGCACGGTCCGCCCGACGGCGCCGTCGGAGCGCGGCAACTGGCTTCAAGGGATTCACCTTAGATTCCGCGTCCCCCTTCTGGTCCGACCTGGGAACCGGACCGACCGGAACGGGACCCTAACATAGCCGTCGACTCGGCGCCATCTTTGGTGGCCGACCGCCGAGATGCGACGAAGACCGCGCGAGATCAAACGCCCGGCGACCGACGCCGGGCTATGTCTGGTCAATCCGCTCGAATGGCTTGAGGGCGCCGCCGACCGGCGCGTGCTTCGCGAGGGCGGAACGGCGACGCCCCGAAGAACGCCGCCGCCCCGCCCCGCGCCGAAACTCTCAGTGGGCTCTGCCGCGCCGCCCGATGAGGCCGAGCGCGATCAGCCCGGCGCCGAGCGTAGCGACGGGACCGGGCTCCGCCACCGGGGTCGCGCGCGTCACCGAGATGAAGGTGTCGAAGGCCGTGGTGCCGCCCTCCTGAGTGAGGAAGCCGATGCAGCCGGCCTGCCCGCCGCCCGCGGCGCACTGCTCGGGGCTCAGCGCGGCCAGCCGCTCCGACCCGAAGCGCAGGGTGTATGTCTCGCCCAGATAGGTGAACGCGTGCGTCGTCCCGCTCGTGCCGACCAGCAGGAAGATGTCGTCGCAGGCGCTCTGCGATTCGAAACCGCAGGGTTCCGTGTTCGGGGTCTCCATGAACGAGAAGTCGATGAGGAACTCGAACGGCCCCGTGGGGCCGCCGAGCGCCGAGTCGGACGGCCTCAGCACCGCCTGCACCGCCAGGCGCCCGCTAATCGAAAAGCCCTCGATCGGGATCGGGTTGTTGATGTGATGGAGATCCGGTCCCGGCGCCATCCCCCCGTTCGTCGTGACGGTCCCGCTAACCACACCAAGACTATCGCGCTCCACCTCGAGGGCACTGCGTTCGCCGTCATGCCCGATCGGCCACTCGATCCGCGTGGCCCCGCCGATGGTAGGGTTGCTGCCGGATCCGATCACCGCCTGGTCGAGATCGATGAAGGCATTGTTCAGCGTGTAGCTCCAGCTATCGACGATCGGGGCCGCGGCTGCCTCGATCGCGCCGAAGAGGACCGCGGCGCCCAGCCCGCCCGACCCGACGAACTTCAGCCAGTGGCTCATCACTTGACTCCTGTTCTGTCACGCCTCGTCCCCGCAGGCCGCATCCACCGGCTCACCCACGCGACCCAAGCTAGCGACGGGCGGCACGCTCTCCCACTTGGGAGATTCCCGACCCCGTCTTCCTCCAATCCCTGAAGCCGCTTCGGGGCGGCCGGCGTCTCGCCGCCGCTCCCGATCGGCATGTCGATACGGGCGATCGCGATCGTCATCGGCGCAGAGGCCGGGCGCCGGTCCCGTCCACCGCGCCCGCCGGTGATCAGTCGGCAAGAAGCTCGTGAACGTACCGCTCGTGCAAGCGGCGGTCGGTCAGGCACCCTTCGAGAAGCGTCACGGCGTCGCAGAGTTCCTGCGTGACCGGCGTGGGATGCACCTCGCGCAGGATGCCGCTGAGCGCGGTGTAGTAAGCGACGGTTTGTTCGGCCGGCCTGCCACCGAAGCGCTTCCAGAGGTCCGGCCCAAGATCCCTGGCGTCACGGTAGATCGCGCGCGCATTGTGAAGCTTGTCCGCAACGGTGACGCGGAGGATCGGCTGGCTTTTCTCGGGGAGGGCCTTCAGGTACCGCCGCTTCCGGGTCAGCCAGGGTTCTCTGGGTTCTCCGGCCGCGCTGTCCAGGCTGTCGGAGCACGCCTCGACGATCGTGGCCACTGCCGGCCCGAAGCGGTTGCGGATGTCGGCCAGCCGCGGCAGGCCGCCCTGGTCCTCGACGGCGTCGTGGAGCAGCGCGGCGATGGCTTCCTCCTCCGTCCCGCCGTTCTCGATCACGGTCGCCGCAACCGCCATCAGATGGCTGAAATAGGGCACGCGCGTCCCCTTGCGCACGTGCCCGCCATGAACGTGCAGGGCGTAGACGAGCGCGCGCTCGAAATTGAGACCGAGATGCATGGAGACCTCCTTTCTGTCGTCGTTCATGGCCTCGACCGGCCGAGGAGCATTGGGCGATGTCGGGATTGGAAGGACGGTGGAATCGGGCAGGCGGCCGGCCCGCTCCGGCGACGAGCCTCGGTTCGCACGGGGACGCGCCATTCGGCGCGGCGACCCGGCCCGACGCACCGAACCCCCGGCCCTTTCAGGCGCCACGTAACGCGATCACGACTCCGGCTCTAGAGAGCGCACGGCGGCAGCACGAGCCGGACATGGCGAACCATGGCCGAGTGCCCCGCCGCAATTCTCTGAAGTTCCGGGAGAATTTGAGTTCGGGGAGAATTTGGTGGGCCGTCTAGGACTCGAACCTAGGACCCGCTGATTAAGAGTCAGCTGCTCTACCAACTGAGCTAACGGCCCGGGAAGACGGGGGATATAGCAAAGCCCCCCTCCTTTGTCGATACCCTTGGGCCGAGAAAGATGCAGAAATTCCAGGGCCCCGGCCATGGCCCTCCTTCGGCCGTCAGGCGTCTTCGTCGTAGACGCGGCGGCCGATCCGCAGGTCGCGGTTGATGTAAACCATCATCATCAGGCCGAAGCCGATCAGCACCGTCATCATCACGGATCCGCCGTAGGAGATCAGCGGCAGCGGAATGCCGACCACCGGGATTAGCCCCATGACCATCGCCGTATTGATGAAGACATAGACGAACAGGTTGATCGTGACGCCCAGCGCCAGCAGCCGACCGAAGTGGTTCCGGCTCCGCAGCGCGATGGCGAGCCCATAGATGATGAGCAGCGCATAGAGGCCCAGCAGCGTCAGGCCGCCGACCATGCCGAACTCCTCGGCAAGCATGGTGAAGATGAAGTCGGTCTGATGCTCCGGCAGGAAGTTCAGGTGGCTTTGCGTCCCCTGCAGAAAGCCCTTGCCGAACACTCCGCCGGATCCCAATGCGATCTTCGATTGCAGGATGTGATAGCCGGCGCCGAGCGGGTCTCTTTCGGGCGACAGGAACGTCAGGATCCGGTCCTTCTGGTACGCGTGCAGGAAGGACCACATGATCGGCGCCGCCGCGATCCCGGTGCCGGCGACCACCGCGAACTTCCACAGGCGAACGCCGGCCGCGAAGAACATCGCGCCACCGACCACGACCAGCATGGCGGCCGTGCCGAGGTCGGGCTGAATCAGCACCAGCCCCGCCGGTGCCATGACCAGCAAGGCGGGGCCGATCAGGAACTGCGGCCGGGCGATGTTCGCAGGCCCGAGTCCGTGGAAGTAGCGGGCGAGCGCGACAACGAGCGCGATCTTCATCACTTCCGAGGGCTGGAGCTGGAAGAACTTGAGGTCAATCCACCGCTGCGCGCCCATGCCGATCTCACCGGCGAACTCCACATAGACCAGCAGGGCGAACGTCACCGCGTAAAACACGTAGGCATATCGCATCACCAGCGGAAGATCGATCACGGCGATGAGCAGCATGAGCAGCAGCCCGCCGGCGAATCGGATCATCTGCCGCGTGGCCCACGGCTCGAACTGGCCGCCGGCGGCGGAGTAGAGCATGGCGAAGCCGATCGACGCCACCACGGTGATCAGAAGCAAAAGCCCCCAATTGATCTGCCGGAGCTTCTGCCCCACGGTCATGCCGGTCTGTCCGCCCGGCAGCATGGACGCCATCATCCGGAACCGGCCTCCGCCACCCGCTGCCGCGAAAGCCTCCGGCCGGGATCGCGCAACTGTGTCTCGAGCAGGATATCGCGGGCGATCGGCGCCGCAACTTTGGCGCCGCCGCCGCCATGCTCTATGACGACGGCGACCGCATAGGCCGGCGCGCGCACCGGAGCAAACGCGACGAACAGCGCGTGGTCGCGCCGTATCCAGGGCAGGTCCTCGTTGTCGCGCACGCCGGCGAGACGCTCGCTCATGGTGATGCGGCGGACTTGGGCGGTCCCGGTCTTTCCGGCCATGGCCATGCCGGGCTCCTCGATCCGCGCGGCGTAGGCCGTGCCCCGGAGATCGTTGGTCACGCGGTCCATCGCGTCGCGGATCAGCGCCAGATGCGCGGAGGGAACGCCGAGGGACGGAACCGTTTCCGCCGCCAGCGGATCCGCCGTCGCGCCGGCGAGGCCCTGGCGCACCAGGCGCGGCGTGATCGCGTACCCGCCGTTCGCGATGCGTGCCGTCATCACGGCCAGCTGCAGGGGCGTGGTCAGGATGTAGCCTTGTCCGATTCCCGCCACCAGGGTTTCGCCCGGATACCAGGGCTGGCCGAGGCTGCCCCGCTTCCAGTCGCGATCGGGGATCAGGCCGGCGCTCTCGCCCGACAGGCCGAGGCCCGACACACCGCCGAGGCCGAAACGGCGCGCCATCGCGGCGATGGCATCGATCCCGACGCGCCGCGCGATCTCATAGAAGTAGACGTCGCAGGAATGCTTGATGCCGTCGACCATATCCACATGGCCATGGCCGAAGCGCTTCCAGCAGTGGAACCGGTCCTTCCCAAGCGTCGTATAGCCCGGGCAAAACACCGATTCGCGTGGATTGATGCCGGCCTCCAGGGCGGCAAGCGCGACGACCATCTTGAAGGTCGATCCGGGGGCGTACTGTCCAGAGATCGCCTTGTTGGTCAACGGCCGGAGCGGGTCGGAGATCAGCTCCTCCCAGGCCGACCAGCTGATGCCGATGTTGAAGGCGTTCGGATCGAAGGACGGCGTGGATCCCATCGCCAGCACGTCGCCGCTATGGATGTCGAGCACCACGGCCGCCCCGCTCCGCTCTGTGGCCAAGCGCTGCTGCGTGTATTCCTGGAGCGCCATGTCGATGGTAAGGATCAGGTCCTTGCCGGGCTGACCTTCGTTGCGCGACAGCTCGCGAATGACCCGGCCGACCGCATTCACCTCGACCTGGCTCGTGCCGGCGGAGCCACGCAGGAGCTCGTCATAGCGTTTCTCGATGCCGGTCTTGCCGATGCGGAACCCCGGCAGTTCGAGCAGCGGGTCGCTGGATCCGGAGAGCTCGCTCTCCGAAACCGCGGCGACATAGCCAAGAACATGCGCCACGGCGTCCTTGAACGGGTAGTCCCGCGTCTGTCCCACCTCGATGCTGACGCCGGGCAGGTCCGGTGCGCTCACTTCGATCCGGGCGACCTGCTCCCAGGTCAGGTTATCCCGAACCGTGATCGGCACGAAAGCCCGCTTGCGGGCGCGCTCGCGCAGGATTCGCGCCCGCTCGCTCTCGCTCAAGGGAATGATCTGCGACAGGTCGCTGAGCGTCGCCTCGAGGTCCGGTGTCTGCTCGGCGATGATGACGACGCGGTAGTTCTGGTCGTTCACCGCAATCGGAACGCCAAAGCGATCGTAGATCCGGCCGCGCGGCGGTGGAAGCAGCCGGAGGTTGATCCGGTTCTCGTCCGCAAGGACCGCGTACTTTTCCGACTCGACGACCTGCAGGTAGTACATCCGCCCAACCAGCGTGGACAGCAGCAGCGCCTTGCCGCCGGCCAGGAGCGCCGTGCGGCGTGCGAAGGTTCGATAGCGCTGCTGGTCGGAGCGCATGGCGGTCAGAGCTGCTGCGGGAGGCTGCGCTGGGCGCGGGCGAAGAGATGCCCGACCGCCGGGTAGAGACCGACCGTCAGCAGATAGCTGAAGATCAGCGCGGACGGATCGAGCACCTCGGTAAACAACAGGCTGGTGATGACCCAGGTCACGACGGCCGCGCCCGCCGCCGTCACCGCGAAGCCGAACCAGACGGCGGTGAAAGGCGCGCCGAGGAAGACCCGGCGCAGCGAGGTGCAGACGCCGTAAACGATCAGCAGCACCAGAACGCCGACGCCCAGCGGCGCGCCGCCAAGGAGATCATGGAGCACTCCGAGCAAGAATACCGCCGGTGCCGGCAGGATCGTCGGCCGGTGAATCGCCCAGTAATAGACGGAGATCAGCGGAAAGCCGGGGCTGATCGGGGCGAAGTAGGGAATCCGCAGCGGCACCACAGACACGATCAGCAAAAGCAGGGTAAGGGTAAAGGGCCAAAGGCTCCGGGCCAGCAGATCCAGGCGTTGCCAGAGCGAGGACTTCACGGTGATTCGTCCGCCTCCGCGTCGCCGCTACGGAGCGACGACAGGATTTCCGGCATCTCGTAATCGACCAGACGGACATACTCGACGTTGCTCCACTCGACCAAAGGCTGCACCGTCACCCCGTCCTCGGAAACGGCGCTCACGATGCCGACCGGCAGGCCGGGCGGGAACAGGCCGCCATGGCCGGAGGTGACGACGCGGTCCCCGGGCGCCGCCTGTGTGTCGAGCGGCAGATAGAGGAGATGAGGAAGATCCGTGTTGTCGCCGGCAAGGATGGCGCGGTCGCGCGTCCGTTCGATGACGACGGGAATGCGGGAGTTGATGTCGGTCAACAGCAGAAGCCGCGCGGAGCGCTGGCCGACCTCGAAAACGCGGCCGGCGAGGCCATCGCCGGTCATCACCGCCTGCCCCTTTCGGACGCCGTCGTGCTTGCCAGCGGCAATCAAGGCGGTGCGAACGAACGGCCCGCCGGCGTCGCCGATCACCCGTGCGGTGATGAAGCGGGCGCGCGGCTCAGGAACGAGATTCAGAAGCTCGCGGAGCGACCGGTTCTCGGCCTCGAGCGAGCGCGCGACCAATTGCCACTGCAGCAGGCGGGCCCGCTCCTCCCGCAGCCGCGCATTCTCCTCGCGCAGGTTCGCCAGATCGCGAACGTTCTCCAGAACCATCACCGTCCCGGCAATCGGCTGGGACAGCAGGTCCAGGATCGGGCTCGCGGCATCGACCACCGTGGTGCGGGCGCGCTCGACGACCAGACTATCCGTTCGACCCAGCATCATCAGGGCAAGGGACGCAGCAACCAGCAGGAAAAAGGTGAATCGCTGGCTCCAGGCCCTCAGCGGCGATGCAAGTCGCAGCACCGACCCTGCGCGTGACTTCATCGTCTCCCTCCCTCGACGATGTCTGCGGTGAGCGAATTCAACCGCTCCGCACGAACGCTATACAATGCTGGATCGGGATGAAAGAATATTTAGTGGGATCAATACATATTTATTAGTACATTCTTCAATGTTTTCATTTCTTCAAGACAACGACCGGTTCCCAGGGCCACGCAGGACAAGGGGTCGTCGGCGATGGAGACCGGCAACCCGGTCGAATGCCGCAGGACGAAGTCGAGGTTGCCGAGCAGGGCGCCGCCGCCGGTGAGCACGATGCCCTTGTCGACGATGTCGGCGGCGAGCTCCGGCGCTGTGTGCTCCAGCGCGACCTTCACCGCCTCGATGATGGCGCCGACAGGCTCGGCCAGGCTGTCGGCGATCTGGCGCTCGCTGATGACGAGCTCCTTCGGCACGCCGTTCATCAGGTCGCGGCCCTTGATCTCCATGACCCGGCCGTCGCCGTCCTCCGGCGGGCAGGCGGAGCCAATCTCCTTCTTGATCCGTTCGGCGCTGCCCTCGCCGACCAGCAGGTTGTGGTTGCGGCGGATATAGCCGATGATCGCCTCGTCCATCTTGTCGCCGCCGACCCGCACGGACCGTGAATAAACGATGCCGCCGAGCGACAGCACGGCAACCTCCGTCGTGCCGCCGCCGATGTCGACGACCATCGAGCCGGTCGGCTCGGTCACCGGCAGGCCGGCGCCGATCGCCGCGGCCATCGGCTCCTCGATCAGGAAGACGCGCCGGGCGCCCGCGCTCTCGGCCGACTCCTGGATGGCGCGGCGCTCGACCGCGGTCGAGCCGGAGGGCACGCAGATGATCACCTGGGGGCTCGCGAAGCTGCGGCGGTTGTGCACCTTGCGGATGAAGTGCTTGATCATCTCCTCGGCGACTTCGAAATCGGCGATGACGCCGTCCCGAAGCGGCCGGATGGCAGAGATGTTCCCCGGCGTGCGACCCAGCATCATCTTGGCCTCGTCGCCGACTGCGAGCACGTGCTTCTTGCCGCGAAGCTCGGCGATCGCCACGACCGAGGGTTCGTTCAGGACGATTCCGCGCCCCTTGACGTAAACCAGGGTGTTGGCTGTGCCGAGGTCAATGGCCATGTCGGCGGACAGCATGCCCAGCAATCTATTGAACATGGAACCTCACTCGTAACCTGCGATGACTGGTGTTGCTGTCCACCTCGACGGCGCCCCTTTCCCCATGTTCCCCCCTGGTGTTCCCCTGGCGATCAGGCGGAAAGCGCCGCCGGCGCCGTCTTCTGGCGCTTCGTCAGCAATTTGTTGAGCGCATGGATGTAGGCGCGGGCCGAGGCGACGAGCGTATCCGTGTCGGCGCCCTGACCGTTGACGGTCTTCCCGTTTTCCTCGAGCCGCACCGTGACCTCGGCCTGCGCGTCCGTGCCGGCCGTCACCGCGTGCACCTGATAAAGTTGCAGCCTGGCGTCGTGCGGAAAAAGCTGCTTGATCGCGTTGAAGGTGGCGTCGACCGGGCCGGCGCCGGTTGCGGTGGTCGAGCGTCCCTCGCCGTCGATCTGCAGTTCGAGCTCAGCCTTCTGCGGCCCGCGCGAGCCTGCGACGACCTGCAGCGAGACGAACCGGATCCGGTCGTTGCTGCGGCCGACCTCGTCGTCGACGAGGGCGACGATGTCCTCGTCGTAGATCTCCTTCTTCTTGTCCGCCAGATCCTTGAACCGGCGGAAGGCGTCCTCGATCGCGTTGTCGCCCAGGTCGAAGCCCAGCTCCTTCAGCTTGGCCTTGAAGGCGTGCCGGCCGGAATGCTTGCCCATCACGAGGGTGGAGCGGTTGAGGCCGACCGATTCGGGCGTCATGATCTCGTAGGTCCCGGCATGCTTCAGCATGCCGTCCTGGTGGATGCCCGATTCGTGCGCGAAGGCGTTGGCGCCGACGATCGCCTTGTTGGGCTGCACCAGGAAGCCGGTGACGGTGGAGACCAGCCGCGACGCCTTGGTGATCACCTCGGTGTTGATGCCGGTGTGATAGGGCATGGCGTCCTGGCGCGTGCGCAGCGCCATGACGATCTCCTCCAGCGCGGCGTTGCCGGCCCGCTCGCCGAGGCCGTTGATCGTGCACTCCACCTGCCGCGCGCCCGCCTGCACCGCCGCCAGCGAATTGGCGACGGCCAGGCCCAGATCGTTGTGGCAATGGACCGACAGCACGGCCTTGTCGATGTTCGGCACGCGGTTCTTCAGCATGGTGATGAGCGCGGCGAATTCTTCGGGCACGGCATAGCCCACGGTGTCCGGAATGTTGATCGTCCGCGCCCCACACTTGATTGCGGTCTCGACGCAGCGGCAGAGGAAGTCGTGCTCTGTCCGCGAGCCGTCCTCCGGCGACCACTCCACGTCCTCGCACAGATTTCGGGCGTAGGAGACGCTGTCGACGATCGCCTCGTGAACCGCCTCCGGCTCCATCTGCAGCTTGTATTTCATGTGCAGAGGGCTGGTCGAGATGAAGGTGTGGATGCGCGGCCGGGCGGCCCCGGACAGCGCCTCCCAAGCACGGTCGATGTCCTTTCTGGCCGCGCGCGCAAGGCCTGCCACCGCGGCGTTGCGGACCGTGCGGCCGATCTCGCGAACGGCCTCGAAGTCGCCGTTGGAAGCGATCGGGAAGCCCGCCTCGATGACATCGACCCCGAGCTCCTCCAGGACGAGGGCGATGCGCCGCTTCTCCTCCAGGTTCATGGAGGCGCCGGGCGACTGTTCGCCGTCGCGAAGGGTGGTGTCGAAGATGATGACGCGGTTGCTGTCGGTCCTGAGGCTCATACGATCAACCCCTTCATTCTGCGGGTGACGATCTCAGGCCGGGAGGTGGAACTCCCCCGGGCGCGCGCCGATTCGCGGCGGATGCGGCGCTCAGGGATGCCGAAGCCGAAGGGTCTCGTCACCGGAAATCAGGGTACGATGCAGGCGGCCGACCACCGGCGTCAAGCCAGCCGGTGACACGGCGTTCGCAAACGCCGGCCGAAGGCTCCTGTAACGCGGCAAGGACATGGCTGCGCCCGTTTTTTTATTAAGACGACCGTGGGGGTCCGTTGTCTTGTAACCCTGCCACGCTAAGGTTAACAAGTTCTTTGTGCCGCCGCTGAATCGTTCGCGATCTCACGGCATCGCGCGACGATGCACCCGCCGCCCGCGCCCCCGCCGCGATCCGGCGGGCCGCACGGGGCGGCCGACCGGTCGCGGGCGCGTCGACGCAAGGGGTCGTCAGTTCCGGCTCTTGTCGACGAGCCGGTTCGCGGCAATCCAGGGCATCATGGCGCGCAGCTTGGCGCCGACTTCCTCGATCGGATGCTCCGCCTGCCGGCGGCGCATTGCCTTGAAGCTCGGCTGGCCCGCCTGGCACTCCTGCACCCAGTCGCGGGCGAAGCGGCCGGACTGGATGTCGTCGAGAACGCGCTTCATCTCCTCGCGCACCGCCGGGGTGACGATCCGCGGCCCGCGGGTGTAGTCCCCGTACTCGGCCGTGTTCGAGATCGAGTAGCGCATGTTCGCGATGCCGCCCTCATACATCAGGTCGACGATCAGCTTCACCTCGTGCAGGCACTCGAAATAGGCCATCTCCGGGGCGTAGCCGGCCTCGACCAGGGTCTCGAACCCGGCGGTGATGAGAGCGGTCAGGCCGCCGCAAAGCACCACCTGCTCGCCGAACAGGTCGGTCTCGCACTCCTCCTTGAAGGTCGTCTCGATGATGCCGGAGCGGCCGCCGCCGATCGCGCAGGCATAGGACAGCCCGATCTCGAGCGCGTTGCCGCTCGGATTCTGCGCCACCGCGACCAGGCAGGGCACGCCGCCGCCGCGCTGATATTCCGAGCGCACCGTGTGACCCGGCCCCTTGGGCGCCACCATGAAGACGTCGAGGTCCGGGCGCGGCTCGATCAGGTTGAAGTGGATGTTGAAGCCGTGGGCGAAGGCGAGCGCCGCGCCCTGCCGCATGTTCGGCGCGAGGTCTTCGGCGTAGAGCTTCGCCTGCAGCTCGTCCGGCGTCAGCACCATGACGACGTCCGCCCACTTCGCCGCATCCGCCGGCGACAGGACCTCCAGGCCCGCGGCCTCCGCCTTCTTGGTCGTGGCGGACCCCGGCCGCAGCGCGACCCTGACCTCCGTGACGCCGCTGTCCTTGAGGTTGAGGGCGTGGGCGTGGCCCTGGCTGCCATAGCCGATGATGGCGACCTTCTTGCCCTTGATCAGGTTCACATCGGCGTCGCGGTCGTAATACACACGCATTGGAAAGTCCCCTTTGAAAACGGCGGAAGCCGGCCTCCGGACGGCGGTTTTCTTCGAAAGCCGCTCTTTTAGAGCGCCTCCGGGCCCCGCGCAATGGCAACGACGCCGGTGCGCGAGACATCGACGAGGCCCAGCGGCTCCATCAGGTTGATAAAGGCATTGAGCTTCTCGGGCGAGCCGGTCATCTCGAAGACGAAGGATTCGAGGGTGCTGTCGACGACACGGGCACGGAAGATGTCGGCGATGCGCAAGGACTCGATCCGCTTGTCGCCGGTGCCGCGCACCTTCACGAGCGCCAGCTCGCGTGCGAGGTAGGGTCCCTCGTTGGTCAGGTCGCTCACCTTGTGCACCGGCACGAGGCGGCTGAGCTGGTTCTTGATCTGCTCGATGATCATCGGCGTGCCCGAGGTAACGATGGTGATGCGCGACAGGTGCTTCGCCGAGTCGACCTCGGCCACGGTCAGGCTCTCGATGTTGTAGCCGCGCCCGGAGAACAGGCCGACGACGCGGGCCAGGATCCCCGCCTCGTTGTCGACGAGGACGGAGATCGTATGTCGTTCGATCGTATCCACGGATGTTCGCTCCGCCGCCGGCCCGTCAGACCAGGACCATCCCTTCCTCGGAAACCGGCTTCGCCTGATCGTCGGGCCCGAGCAGCATCTCGTTGTGCGCCGCGCCCGACGGGATCATCGGGAAGCAGTTCTCCTTCTGGTCGACGCAGCAATCGACGATGACCGGGCCGTCGGTCTCGATCATCGTCCGGATCACGTCGTCGAGTTCGTCCGGCCGCTGCGCCCGCAGGCCCGTTGCGCCGAACGCCTCGGCGAGCTTGACGAAATCCGGCAGGGCGTCGGTATAGCTCTCGGAGTAGCGTCCGCCATGCAGCAGTTCCTGCCACTGGCGGACCATCCCCATCCACTGGTTGTTCATGATGAAGACCTTCACCGGCAGCCGGTACTGGCAGGCGGTGGACATCTCCTGGATGTTCATCAGGATCGATGCCTCGCCGGCCACGTCGATGACCAGCGCGTCGGGATGCGCTATCTGCACGCCGATGGCGGCCGGCAGCCCATAGCCCATCGTGCCCAGCCCGCCGCTGGTCATCCAGCGGTTGGGCTTCTCGAACCGCAGAAACTGCGCCGCCCACATCTGGTGCTGGCCGACCTCGGTGGTGATGTAGAAATCGCGGCCCTCGATCGCCGCCTGCAGGCGCTGCAGCGCGTATTGCGGCTTGATGACCGTATCGGAGTTCCGGTAGCGCAGACACTCGCGGGCGCGCCAGCGGTCGATCTGCTCCCACCAGTCGGCGAGCGCCGCGGCGTCGGGCCGCGTCTTCGTCCGCTGCCAGGCCGCGATCATCGCCTCGAGCACGGCCTTTACGTCGCCGACCACGGGCAGGTCGACGCGGACGTTCTTGTTGATCGAGGACGGGTCGATATCGATCTGGATCTTCTTCGAATTCGGCGAGAAGGCACTCAGCTTGCCGGTCACCCGGTCGTCGAAGCGGGCGCCGACGGCGATCATCACGTCGCAGTCATGCATCGCCAGGTTGGCCTCGTAGAGGCCGTGCATGCCCACCATGCCCAGGAAATGCGGGTCGGAGGCCGGCAGGGCGCCGAGGCCCATCAGCGTCAGGGTGCAGGGGAACCCCGTCATCCGGACGAACTCGGTCAACAGGCGCGAGGCCTCCGGCCCGGAATTGATCACCCCGCCGCCGCAATAGAACAGCGGCCGCTTGGCCTGGGCCATCAACGCAACCGCGCGCTCGATCCGGTCGGGATCCGGAAGCGTCTGCGGGCTGTAGCTGCGGCGCTTGACCTCGACGCTTTCCGGATAGCTGCCCACGGCCTGCAGGATGTCCTTGGGCAGATCGACCACAACCGGGCCGGGCCGGCCGCTGCGCGCCACATAGAACGCCTCATGAAGCAGCCGCGGCAGGTCGGTGATGCTCTTCACCAGGTAGTTGTGCTTGGTGCAGGGGCGCGTGATGCCGACCGTATCCGCCTCCTGGAAGGCGTCGTTGCCGATCAGGTGCGTCGGCACCTGCCCGGTCAGGCAGACGATCGGGATGCTGTCCATCAGCGCGTCGGTCAGGCCGGTGACCGCATTGGTGGCGCCCGGGCCGGACGTCACCAGTACGACGCCCACTTTGCCGGTGGACCGGGCATAGCCTTCCGCCGCATGGACGGCGCCCTGCTCATGCCGAACGAGAACGTGCCGAAGGGCGTTCTGCTTGAACAGCTCGTCATAGATTGGAAGGACGGCGCCGCCGGGATAGCCGAAGACGACATCAACGCCCTGGTCCACCAAGGCCTTGATGACAATTCCCGCTCCCGTCAGTTCCTGCGTCATCGTCTCGTCCTCGCTCTGATACGCCCATCGACGCGGCCGGATCCCAATCGGCCGCTAATGCTGCATCGCAGCAAGATTCGGCTTAATCGCAAAGTTTATAAAGGTAAAGCGCCCAGCTGCGGAAACCGCCGGCTTTCGCACTGCACCCAGCCTAGTGCGTCGGCACCGGAGGGTCAATCTTTAATGGCGAATTAAATTGCGGATCTCTGCGGCAAGCCTTTCCGAAAATTGCGCGGGCGAACCCTGCGCCTCCAGCACGCGGGCGCTCGCCATCTGGTGGCGAAACCAGGTCGTCTGGCGCTTGGCGTAGCGCCGCGTCGCCTGCTGGGCGGCAGCGGTCGCCTCGGCCAGCGTCAGCTCGCCGCGGAGATGACGGCGGAGCTCCGGCACGCCGAGCGCCTTCATGGCCGGAAGGTCCGGATCGAGGCCGAGCGCGTCCATGGCCCGGACCTCGTCCAGGGCCCCCGCCTCCAGCATGTGCAGGAACCGCCTGTTGCAGGCCTCGTACAGCTCGGGGCGAGGCCGCCTCAGAACGAAGGGAACGAAGCTCAGATCGTCCGGCGGGGCGGTCGCTTCCCGCTGCCAGGAGGCCAGGGACCGCCCTGTCGCCTCCAGGACCTCCCAGGCGCGGATCAGGCGTTGCGGGTCGCTCGGCCGCAGCCGCGCCGCCATGACGGGGTCGCGACGCGCCAGCGCCTCGTGAAAGGCGGCGGGCCCGAGGCGCTCGAGCCGGCTCGTCGTCGCGGCGCGCACAGCGGCCGGAACCTCCGGTACGGGGGCAAGGCCCTGCATCAGGCCCCGAAGATAGAGCCCGGTCCCCCCGACCAGGATGGGGACCCGCCCGGCGGCGGCGGCGGCGGCGATCTCGCCCCGCGCGAGTTCGCACCAGCGGCCGGCCGAGCAGCGTTCGGCGGCGGGCAGCACGCCGTAGAGACGATGCGGGACGCGGGCGCAGTCCGCCGCGGACGGGCGGGCGGTAAGGATCGACAGTTCGCGATAGACCTGCATGCTGTCGGCGTTGATGACGACGCCGTCCAGCGCCTCGGCCAGGGCAAGGGCAAGCGCCGATTTGCCGCTGGCCGTCGGCCCGGCAATGACCACCACCCGCGTCACCTCCGGGTCGGCACCGCGCGCCCGGGCCGGGGACGCGCCGGTTCCCCGATGCTCGGTCTCGTTCAACATGCGCGTTGTTCGCGGGGGCCGGTTCGAAATCCGTGCCGCCGCCGGTTCAGCAGGCGCCGGTCCGGCGGGCTCCGGCGTCGGGCCGACCGACTATCCCCGGTCGATCCGCAAGGCAATCCACTGGTAATCGCCTTCGCGATAGACCAGCAGCGTGACAACCCGGTAGCCGTTTTCCCGGGCCTGGTTCACCTTCTCGCTGACGTCGCCCGGTTCGGAGACGGGTTCCTGATCGACCTCGACGATGACGTCCCCGGGGCGCAGATCCTTCTCGGCCGCCGCGCCGTTCTCGTCGACCTCTGTGATGACGACGCCGGTGGCCTGCTCGTCCAGCCCGAAGCGCTGCCGCAGGTCCGGGGAGATCTGGGCCAATGAGAGGCCGAGGAGGTCGACCACGTCCTCCGGGGCCGACGGCACGCCCTGGTCCTGGTCCTCAGGGACGTAGGCCGCCGCCTCCGTCTCGTCGAGCTCGCCGAGCACCACGCTCAGCGTCACCTCGCGGCCGTCGCGCCAGACGACGACCTCGACCTCCTTGTTGATCTCGGTCTCCGCCACCATCCGCGGCAGCTTGCGCATCTCCTCGACCGGCCGGCCGTCGAAACGCAGCACGACGTCCCCCTGCTCGATACCGGCGCGGTCGGCCGGACCGCCCGGGGTGACATTGGCGACGAGCGCGCCCTCCGATTTGGGCAGGCGCAGCCCTTCTGCCAGCTCGTCGTTGACCGTCTGGATCCGCACGCCGAGCCAACCGCGCCGCGGCCGCCCATATTCCCGGATCTGGTCGATGATGTTGCGGGCGAGGTTCGACGGGGTGGCGAAGCCGATCCCGACGCTGCCGCCCGAGGGCGAGAAGATCGCCGTGTTGATGCCGATGACTTCGCCGTCCATGTTGAACATCGGACCGCCCGAGTTGCCGCGGTTGATCGAGGCGTCGGTCTGCAGGAAGTCATCGTAAGGGCCGGCCATGATGTCGCGCTTCCGGGCGGAGACGATGCCCGCGGTGACCGAACCGCCCAGGCCGAACGGATTGCCGATGGCGAGCACCCAGTCGCCGATCCTGGTGTCGTCGGAGTTGCCCCAGCGGACCGCCGGCAGCGGCTCGGTCGTTTCGACCTTCAGCAGGGCGAGATCGGTTTTCTCGTCGAAGCCGACGACCTCAGCCTTCAGCTCCGTGTCGTCATAAAGCCGCACCGTCACCTCGTCCGCCCCGGCGACGACGTGGTTGTTGGTGACGATGTAGCCGGCCGGATCAATAATGAAGCCCGATCCAAGCGAGGTTGCCCGCTGCGGCCGGTTGGGGCGCCCTCGCTCGTCGAAAAACTCCTTGAAGAACTCGTCGAGTTCCTGATCGCCGGTCGTGCCTCCCACGAGGTTCTGGCTCGTGGAGACATTGACGACGGCGGGCAGCAGCCTCTCGGCCAAGTCAGCAAAGCTGTCCGGCGCCGGGCGGGCGGCCGCGGCCGCTGCCACGGCGAGCAAGGCCGCCGCAAGCAGGGGCAGCACCAAGAACCGGCGCAACACCGCCGAGGAGGCGTCCGCGCCAGGGGCCGGCACTGCCTCCGCTGTAGTTCCGCAGGTGTTTGGCTTCAACTCGGTCTCCATCACGACGGACTCGCTATCGGCAAAGGGCGGGCTTCCGACCTTCGGAGGAACGGCCCGGACCAACGGCGCCTCCGGCTCTTGCAGCGCCATGCCCGACCGTTCTCACCGACATATACGGCATTTTAGCGCCATGGCGCCCAAGAATCATATAGTTGCACGAAGCCGCGCCGCATTACCCGCGTGCCAGCCAGACAACGATCACGCCGAATGCCATGGCCAGGATCCCGGCCAGCCGGAGCGACTGCGCCGGATAGGCCAGGATCTCGGTCACGAGCCGCTTGGCAAGTCCCGGCGCCAGGGCCAGCAGGAGCCCTTCGAGGACGAAGACCAGACCGATTGCCGTCGCCAGTTCCGAGAGGCTGGAGCCCATCCTGTCCAGAATCCGTCCTGCCGGGTGCAGTCGCCGCCCGACCGCGGAGGGCGCGCACGGGACCGGCCCCGGACGCCCCTCCCGGTACCGGCGGCGTTACTCCGCCTGCACCGCCCGCTGGCGGTTCGACGGCGAACCCGCCGTCCTAAGATCCGCCGGTGCGTGGTTGAAGAACCGGAAGAAATCGCCGTCGGGCGGTCCGACGAAGGTCGTCGTCTCGCGCGGCAGCGCCTCGGTGAGCGCCTGCATCGACCGGTAGAAGTCGAAGAAGGCGGGGTCGCGGCCATAGGCATCGTTGTAGATGGCCGTGGCTTGCGCTTCGCCCTCGCCCCGCAGGATCTCGGCCGTCCGGCGCGCGTTGGCGAGGATGACCACGCGCTGCTTGTCGGCCTCCGCACGGATCGTCTGGGCGTCGCGGGCGCCTTCGGCGCGGATACGGCGGGCCTCCTGCTCGCGCTGGGTCTGCATGCGGCGGAAGATCGCCTGGCTGTTCTCCTCCGGAAGGTCGACGCGCTTGAGCCGCACGTCGATCACGTTAATCCCGAAGCCGCTCGCCTCACGGTTCACCTGCTGCGCGATCTGGCGCATGAGATTGGCCCGTTGATCCGTGAGGATGAAATCCAGCGCCACCTCGCCCAGCGCACCGCGCAGCGTCGAGCTGATGATCGAGCGCAGGCGCGCCTGGACGCCCGCCTCGTCGCGCACGGCCTGGAAGAAGCGCAGCGGATCGGTGATCCGGAAGCGCGCGAAGGCATCGACGACCACCTGCTTCTGGTCGATGGTCGGCACCTCCTCCGCCGGCGCGTCGAAGTTCAGCACCCGCTTGCTGAAAACGACCACGTTCTGGATGAACGGGACCTTGACGTGGAGGCCGGGCTCGGTGACGACGCGCTGCGGCTCGCCGAACTGCAGGACCAGCGCCTGCTCGGCTTCGTTGACCGTGAAGAGAGCCGAAAGGGCCAGGACGACCGCGACGGCCGCGGCGATGGCCAACCCGATGATTGCCGGACGTTTCATTGCGCTGCTCCTGTCCCGTTCCCGATCACGTCACTGCCGGATCCGGGCGACAGCCTGAACCCATCCCCGGAGGTCTTGTCCTCGGGCAGCGCCTGCCGGCGCATCAGTTCGTTCAGCGCCAGATAGGGAACGGTGCCGTTCGTGCCGCTGGCGCCCGGGTCGATGAGCACCTTGTCCATGCCCCGCATCACCTTCTCCATCGTCTCGAGATAGATGCGGCGCGTGGTCAGGTCCCTCGCGTTCTGATATTCCGCGAGCACGGCGAGGAAGCGCTGAGCGTCACCGTTGGCGATGGCAATCTTTTCTTCCTTGAAGGCCTCGCCTTCCTTGATGATCCGCTGTGCGTTACCTTCGGCCCGCTGCGTCACCTCGTTGTAGTAGGCCTGCGCCTCGTTGATGACCCGCTCCTTGTCGGCGCGGGCGGCCTGGACGTCGCGGAAGGCCTCGATCACCGATCGCGGCGGATCGACCTGCTGCAGCTCGACCTGAGTCACCCTGATGCCCGCGCCATAGTCGTCGAGGATTTTCTGGATCAGCTCCATGGCGCGCGCTTCGACCTCGGCGCGCCCCTCCGTCCGGGCCCGCTCGAAGGGCATCTGGCCGATGATCTCGCGCATCGCGCTTTCGGCGACGTTCTTTACCGTGGCCTCGGGATCCTGGATGTTGAAGAGGTATTGGCCGGCGTCCTTGATCACCCAGAACACGACGAACTGAATGTCGATGATGTTCTCGTCGCCAGTCAGCATCAGGCTCTCGGCGGGAATGTCCCGCGGCGCGCCGATCCGCCCATCACTGCTGAGCCCGGAGCTGAAGCCGATCTCGGCACGATTCACCCGGGTCACCTCCGGCGTCTCGACCGAGCCGATCGGCGGCGGCCAGTTGTACCGCAGGCCAGGCGGCGTGGTCTGCACCCATTTGCCGAAGACCAGCTCGACGCCCTGCTCATAGGTCTCGACCCGGTAGAACCCGCTGGCAAGCCACAGCGCGAGTGCAACCACGGCGATGAGAAGCAGGCCGCGCCCGCCGCCGAATCCGCCGGGCAGGATGCTTCGGAAACGGTCCTGGCTCTTACGGAGAAGATCTTCGAAGTCAGGAGGCCGCTGGCCAGGGGAGCCGCGGCCCCACGGACCTTGGCCCCCGCCGCCCCATGGACCGCCGCCACCACCTTGATTTTGCCACGGCATACTGCGAGTTTCCCTGTTCCCTGCCGACGTGATCGGGCCTGCTTCTCAAATGAGAAGGTTCGCCCTATATGACAGTGCGCACAATACCTTATGCGGCCGAAAATGCACCCCGTGATATTGGGGAGGCATGAAAGTTTTCAAGGATGGCCCCGATGGATCAAGTGACCGAAAGCCGGATTCTCGACGCGCTGCGCACCGTCCGCGACCCGGATCGTGGGGGCGACATCGTCAGCCTCGGCATGATCTCGGGCCTGGTCATCAAGAACGGGAACGTCGGATTCGCGATCGAAGTGGACCCGAATCGGGGCCCCCATCTCGAACCGCTGCGCAAGGCGGCGGAGAAGGCGGTCGAGGCGTTGCCCGGCGTGGTCTCCGTGACGGCCGTCCTGACCGCCCATCGCGAGGCGCCGCAGGGCGCCCCGCGGGAAGCGCCAGCCGCCCCCGGAGGAGGACAGCGGCCGCGGGCCGGCGGCCCGCAGCGCCCCGGCGCCGGCAAGGCGCTGGTGCCCGGTGTCCGCTCCATCGTCGCGGTGGCCAGCGGCAAGGGCGGCGTCGGCAAGTCCACCTGCGCGGTCAACCTCGCGCTCGGGCTGGCGTCGCTCGGCCTCAAGGTCGGCATGCTCGACGCCGACATTTACGGGCCGTCGCAGCCGCGCATGATGGGCGTGAGCGGCCGCCCCACCTCGACCGACGGCCGTACGCTGCAGCCGATGCAGAACTACGGCGTCAAGGTCATGTCGATGGGCTTCATGGTGGCCGAGGACACCCCGATGATCTGGCGCGGCCCCATGGTCATGAGCGCGCTGCAGCAGATGCTGCGCGACGTCGACTGGGGCGAGCTCGACATCCTCGTGGTCGACATGCCGCCGGGCACCGGCGACGCCCAGCTCACCATGGCGCAGCAGGTGCCGCTTTCCGGGGCCGTCATCATCTCGACGCCGCAGGACATCGCCCTGCTCGACGCGCGCAAAGGCCTCAACATGTTCCGCAAGGTGGACGTGCCGGTGCTCGGCATCATCGAGAACATGAGCTACTTCGTCTGCCCGCATTGCGGCGGGCGCAGCGACGTCTTCAGCCATGGCGGCGCGCGGCAGGAGGCCGAGCGGCTGGGCGCGGAGTTCCTGGGCGAGGTGCCACTCGACATGGAGATCCGCGAAACCTCGGACAGCGGCCGGCCGATCGTCGTGTCCCGGCCGGACAGCGCGCACGCCCAAACCTACCGCGCGATCGCGGGCCGCATTTGGGAGAAGCTCTCCGCCGGCCAGCAGCGCGCGGCGCCTCGGATCGTGGTGCAGTAGCCCGGTTCGGCCGGAGGCCGGTTCGACACCGGCTGCCGTCGGGCGCCGCATCCCCCATGCCGACAAGACCGCATAGCGGGCTGCCCGGGCCTTGCCTCCGGTCACAAGGCGCCGGCGCTGACTCTGATTGCTGTCGAAGAACACGCGGACCGGTGCGGCCCCATCGCCGCGCTCAGTAGAGCCGGGTGCCGTAGCTTTCCTCGATCGCCTGATCGATTTGCTCGACCTTCGACTCGTCGGGCCTGCTGTCGCGCTCGGCCTCGGCGACCTGCTCCAGGATCATCCGGCCGAGCGACGGCATGACCTTGCGGTCGGCCCGCGCCGCCGGGTCCCACAGGTTCGACCGCTTGAAGGCCTTGGCGCAGTGCAGGAACGCCTCCTCCACCCTGACCAGAATCGCCACCTTCGGCGGCCGATTGTGGATGGTCATGCGCTCGAGCAGGTGCGGATCGCGTGAAAGCGTTGCCCTGCCGTTGATTCGAAGCGTCTCCTCGAACCCCGGAATCATGAACAGCAGCCCGACAGCCGGTTTCTCCAGGATGTTGGTGAGGGTATCGAGCCGCTTATTGCCGGGTCGCTCGGGAATGGCGATCCGTTGATCGTCAAGCACCTGGACGAAGCCGGCGGGATCGCCGCGCGGCGAGACATCCGCCCGGCCGTCGGCGCTCTGCGTCCCGATCACCAGGAAGGGCGAGAGCCCGATGAACTGCCGGCAATAGCGGTCGAGCCGCCGCAGCGACTTCTTCGCGGCGAGCCCCTCTGCCCTGCCGATCATTTCGCGCAGGGTCGCCTCGTCGCGGATTGTCCAGT